>ERZ809477.19-NODE-19-length-20537-cov-19.729909_pt1 | contig 20537 bp, 32 predicted proteins | sample MGYA00521238_ERZ809477 | MGnify/ENA primary metagenome ERZ809477 (study PRJEB31581, sample SAMEA3312793) | metagenome | study: EMG produced TPA metagenomics assembly of the PRJEB8939 data set (Metagenomic analyses of Rumen microbiomes reveals... | reverse complement strand
TGAATATTTTTAATATTAGGAGATAATGAATGGGAAAAGTAATATCTATCGCGAACCAAAAAGGCGGCGTAGGAAAGACGACTACTACAATCGAGTTTGGTTGTCTTTTAGCGGGCAAGAAAAAGAAAGTCCTTATAATCGACTTCGACCAACAGAGCAACACTTCTCAAAGTCTTGATTGTGACCTAAAAAGACCAACTATCTATGACGTCATGACCGCAAAGGTAAATGTATCAGACGCGATTCAAAACATAAGAGACGGACTTGATATCATTATAGGATCTCTTGAACTATCCAAAGCTGATAGAGATTTTACAGATCATGACGACTTCTTTATCCTCAAAGACATAACAGACTTCTTGAAGGAAAAGTATGACTTTATCCTCATCGACAACGCGCCTGCAAAATCAATCACAGGAACAATGTCATATGTTGCTGCCGATTACATAATCGTACCGACAGACGTTGACGACAATTCTGTGACCGGGATCATGGAAGTAAACAATGACATTAAAAAATATAAGTGCAGTAAAAGACCTATATCTGACGCTGAAATGGTGCTTATCCTGCTTACAAGGTGTGAGCATAATACAGCACTTCACCAAACACTTTTAGAAGAGCTTGAGTCATTATCAGATACACTTGAGGGTAAGCCCTTAGTGCTTCCGATAGCAAAAAGCATTGCAGCATCCGAAACGAAAAAATTTAATTTGCCGCTTATGGACTATGATCCAAAATGCGGAGCCGCAAAAGATTATGTGATAGCTGTTGATAAACTTTTGGAGAGGATAGGAGAATAAACAATGAGCAAAAGAGATATGCTTGCACGAAGAATGGCAGAAATGAAAAATCCCGAAGCAAGAAGCGAAGAGAACACGATAGTAGACGAGCTTTTGAGTGATTTTGAAAATGGAGAAAACAAAGCCGCTGAAGAAGAGGCTGCGCCAGTCATTCAAGATACCCCTGTGAAATCGCAAGATTTTACCCCTAGAAGCGATTTAATTAACGTAATAGATAAATCGCACGTCGGAAGACCAAAAACGCTTAAAGGGACGTATAAGCCTATTTCAGCTAGGTTAAAAATGGAGAACTATGTTTTTGCTAGAAATGAAGGTGGTAAGTATGGCGGCATGAATGCTTACATCAATTACCTGATCGAGAAGGATATTAAGAGAAATCGCAAATGATGGAAAGGGGGCAGGAATAAATGTTAGTTTACGGGCAGATAATACACACCAGCAATCCGCGGGAACTATTTTCGGGAACGCTGGAAGAATGTCGGGAATACATCAAAAATCAGGACTTGAACGACTATGAATACTTGAATATAGACCATGACAACGGGGAAATATACGAAAGAATCAAAAAATAGAAAGGAGCGCTCTTATGGGCGCTTCTTTTTATGTATTGCAAACAATAATTAAACTTATAACATTTTGACGGTGGATAACTTTTGACTATCTAACCATATATACAGGGCGCTTTTTGATTGAAAAAATTCAGTACAATATGAGAGGGGAAACAAAATCCCTGAAATGATAAAACCCTAGAAAATACAAGGTTTTAAGCGGATTTTCACGAACCGTCCTTATGGTCACCTGGTGCCCATCTTATAGTTGCCTGGTGCCCATCTTATAGTTGCCTGGTGCCCATCTTATAGTTGAAAAAGTAACTATAACCATATGCTTTATCATGGTTGAAATAATAACCATTACATAGTATAATTTGCTTTATTACATGGTTGTTTTTTTAACTATTATAGCATGGATGGAGGAATATATGGGGCAAACGTCAATTATTGAAACAACAGTCGAAGATGTATTTAACGCAGAAGATGGCGTTGTTATTGCAAGCACCAAAAGAGCTGTAAAAAAAACTAAGCTAGAGCTGACCGATCAATTTGTAAAAGTATCAAAGTATCTAAATGTTATATTTTCTTATAACAACATCCCTTTAAGATTAGTCCCTATAAGCTTATTGATAGCGCAAGAGATGGAATTTAAAACAAATATAATATATCTGTTGATAGACAAGAAAAAAGAATTTGGGGGAATGCTTAACTTGTCGCTTGACAGGGTTAATAAGTATATCCAAGAATGCGAAAAATATAACATCATACGAAGAAAAGGACGTGGCGTATATGAAGTAAATAGTTTTCTGTTTTCGACAGGATCTATTCTTGAGACAAGAGAACTTCAAGCGCATTTTGATTTTGAGAATGATACATTTATTGCGAAGGGTGTACAAAAGAATCTTATAACTGGGGTGACGGTAAAAAAAGCTGTTATAAGTAAAAAGAATAAACAATGTGAAGGGCAAATGTCTTTGTTCGATAATGAAAATAAACAAGATGATAAGCCGGGTATTCCTGATAAAAAAACTGAAAAAAAGCGTCCTAAAAATCAATTCAACAACTTTCAACAAAACACTTATAATTTTGCCGAGTTGGAGAAAAGATTAGTTGAAAACCAACCTACTTAGCACTAAGGGCATTAAGGCTCTTTAAAAGTTTTGTAGCTATCACGATGTGTTCAGGGCTGCTGTGTTTTGCGACTGATAAAAGTTTTCGCAATTCCGGCCGCTCTTTTTCTTTTTCCTTTTTTGGGCGTCCCACATTACTTTCTTTAACAACGTACCCAAAATCAAGCGCGTTAAATACATCTGCAAAATCGCAGTGCATCCCTTTTGCAACTCTTTCTATCGTTGTTATGCTTGGCGATATCTGAGTACCTAATCTATTTTCATTCTTAATGAGATTGTATACGTAAGTCCTACTAAGTCCACTGTCGTTAATGAACTGAGTCATAGAATTTTCCTCGCCGTACTTCTTGATGATCTCGCCAATCTGCATACGTTTTACCTGCCTTTCGGATTTTAATTTAACAAACAACGAAAAAAAATTCAACAAATTTATTCTTAAATGTTGACTATTTTTTTTTTTTTTCTTACACTAGTAGCAGATAACTTGGTAACGGTTAAACGAACGGGCTTTTGGAGTGACAGGTATGATTAAATACAATGTCGCAAAGTGCGTAAACCATTCAGGGATTAATTCACGCAAAAGCGGCGTTCCACAAGACTTTACAAAGTTTTCGGCAAAAAAGTTAATATCTAATGCTCTTACTTGTTCACCCAAAATGGTTTTTGGGGCTTCTTAAAGTGTTCACTTTAATGAACAACGGAGGGCAAAAGATGAAAAAACTATTTCTATTTATGTTCTTTTTATTGGCATTCTGCCAACCGATTAACGCTTATGAAAAGACCGACACGGAAGTGTCGGAAGATGTTCCGGGCGATATCAAGATTTATTTTGAGCTTGCGGGGAAGGCTTTTGATATCTGTCCTGAACTTTTGGAAGCGATTGCTTACCATGAGTCGCGGTATACTCCAACTTCAAAAAACGGGCTTTGCTATGGATTAATGCAGATTAATGTGAATGTTCACAAAAATCGCATTAAGTCATATGGGTGGACTAAGGAAGATATGTTAGATCCACTCAAGAATATTGTTGTATCTGCTGATCTACTACATGACCTATACGAGATATATGGTGATGATGGAGCAGTACTTGCAGCGTATTCAGGTAACTACAAGGGAATAACTTCTTGCAAAAAGAACGGCGTCTTATGCGACTATGCAAAAGACATTCTTGAGAGAAGCTATGAACTTGAGGAACTTCACGGAAAGCACGATTTTGGAAGGGGTGAAGAAGATGGTCGAGATAACTAATTGTTCAAACGAAAGAATGAGAGCTGCGATTAGACTCTTAGAACTTAAGGCCAAACGACTTAAAGCCGCTAATGATGGTATCCACTGCTTTATTGACTGGGAAGATGTAGAAGAAGTTTTATGTGTAGCTGGATTTTTAGACGAAGGAGAGCCTTCAGAAAAGGAGGATCTCTTTGCTTAAAACATATGATGAGCTGCGCAAGGTAGATGTTTCCAAGTACACGGAAAAAAGAGAAGGCTTTGACTATCTTAACTGGGCTAAGTGCATTGACCTACTAAGAAAAAACGGAGCTGAGAAAGTGTACTTTGAACCTATCCCGGACGATAAAACGGGCAACAGTCTTAGAATGACTGAAGCTGTGTTTACAGACGGGAAGAACGGGACAAACAGATGCTATGAAACACGTATAAAAGTCGTTATCGACGACAAAGAGTATTTCATGCAGACGCCAGTTATGAACGGTAAGAATCCCGTTAAAGATAATTCCATGAACCAAAACAGAGTTTGGACTTCGATGTGCAGAGCTTTTGTTAAGTGTGTTGCTATCAACACAGGCCTTGGCTTTGACCTTTGGCTTAAAGAAGAGTCAACCAAGAACTTTGAAGACGATATCCCTGAGATAGAGAACACGCCAGTAACAGAGTTGAAGAAAAAACTCATTGAGAAATACGCCGAACAATTCCATATCAACATTCCTATGTGGCTTAAATCAAATGGCACAGACTGGGAGCATTTAACAGAGATGCAGGCAACAAAGATGCTTCTTGCGCTTAAGAGTAAGTACGGAGATATGGAGAATGGATAAGTACACGGGGAAGGCTATTGATATAGTTACATTCCTTATGAGTAAAGATGATAAAGATACTCTTTATGACCTTACTATCCATAAGGACGTTAAGAAAAGATCGCTTGATGCAAACGCTTATTTCCACGTTTTATGTGATAAGCTGCGTCAAAAGCTTAATGTATCAATGGCTTACTGCAAGAATCATCTTATAGCAAGTTATGGACAGATTTTTTATCTGCCGGATGATACGCCGCTTATCTATAAGACAAACGCACCTGAAGAGTACATGATGGAGCTTGAAACTATCCATACTAAGTGTATCAAGGTAAGCGAAGAGAACGGAAAGCCAGTATTTTTTTACAGAGTCTATCGGGGATCTAGTGACCTAAATTCCGCTGAGATGGCGCTTCTCATAAAAGGAACCGTCGAAGAGTGTAGAGCTCAAGATATCGAGACGGCCACACCTGAAGAGATAGCACACATGAATCAGCTTTGGGGGCAGAGAAAAGATGCACAGACGGACAAAGGAAGTAGCGATACCTAGTAGTGTTAGGCAGGCAGTCGAAGACAGAGACGGCCATTGTTGTATCTTTTGCGGATCACCAAATGCAAGGGGTGAAGCCCACGTAATTAATAGGTCACAGGGAGGCCTAGGAGTTGAACAGAATCTTGTCACTGTTTGCCCTAAGTGTCACTTTCAGATGGACAACGGACAAGCAAGTAAGCTTTTTAAGGAAAAAGCACAGAATTATCTAAAAGCCTTTTACAAAGACTATGATCCTAAAGATTATGTCTTTGATAAATGGAAATAGGCAGCACGCAAAGGGATAAAGGAAAGCCGGATATTTTTTATCTCAGAGGGCTCTTAATAAGGGGAAAGATTCAATTGTGGTCGCACACGCAGGAATAATTAATGGCGCACTTGGGTAGCTCCCAAGAGATCACCGGCTAGAAAACGTAGTTGCGCGCCGGGAAAAGACCTGAAGCTGCCTATTTAATAAAGGGTTGTAACTTCTCTTTAAAGTCTTGGGAATTTATCACATAAAGACTTTGTGAAGGTCAACCCCTGCTTTATCAGAGCAGGGGTGAAAGGAGGATGATGATACATTACTCTTTGACAATTCCTATCAGACCTGAGCCGAAACAAAGACCTGGATTTACAAAATTCGGGAAGGCGTACACGCCTACAAAGACTCGGGACTATGAAAAAAAGATATCAGATTATTTCACATCCCACTCAAAAGCAGGGATGTTTGAAAAAGATGTGCCTATAGTAGTTAATCTTATTTTCGGTATGCCGATACCCAAAAGTACTTCTAAGAGTAAGGCCAAAGTGATGATTGAGGGGGCTGTCAAACACACTAAAAAGCCGGATATCGACAATATGCAAAAAGCTGTTCTTGATGCTTTAAACGGTATTGCCTGGGAAGACGACTCGCAGATCGTTAAGGTGACAGCGGAAAAAGAATATGCGGTAAAACCGTATGTTCATTTATACGTCCATGAGGCGCTATAACAGGGGGATGCAATGGAGAGAGATAGTTTTGTTTTTTACCGCAGTTTTTTTGAATCAATTTCATGCTTGACGAAGGAACAGAAAGCAGATTGTCTTGATGCTATTGCAAAGTATGCCCTTGACGGTGAGGTTATCGAGATGGACGGGATAATCAAGGCTTTATTTTTGTCCATGAAACCGCAGATTGACGCAAATACCCGTAGATATGCTAACGGATGCAGAGGTGGAAAACCAAAGTCTAACCAAAACGAAACCAAAACAGAACCAAACCATAACCAAACCATAACCAAACCCGAACCAAAGTCTAACCAAAACGAAACCAAAACAGAACCAAACCATAACCAAACCATAACCAAACCCGAACCAAAGTCTAACCAAAACGAAACCAAGACAGAACCAAAGTCTAACCAAAAGGTAACCAAACCCGAACCTAATGTAAATGTAAATGATAATGATAATGAAAATGAAAAGATAACCCCCCTTACCCCCCTTAAAGGGGAGAAGGAGAAGAAACCCTCTGATCTTGTCGAAGAGAAAAACTTCCCGGCTGAGCTTAAAGAGGCTGTCTTGCAGTGGCTTAAATACAAGCGGGAGAAGCGGCAAGCCTATCAGGAGACAGGCCTTAAGAACTTCCTTACGCAAGTAAAAAACAACATGGACTTGTACGGGGCTGAGACAGTCGCGGCTGTAATTAAGGCGTCAATGGGGGCAAACTATCAGGGCGTAGTATGGGACTGGCTATACAAAAATGCGCCGCCTAAAGCAGCTAATGATTGGGACAATATCAGGTAGGAGGGGGTGCCTATGACGAGGGATGAAGTCAGACATCAGCTTGAGAGGCTGAATCTGTATTTCGATAAATTTAAAATGTCTCAGACGACTTTCAACACATGGGTTGACGTGTTCAAACCCTATAGCGAGAAAGTTTTTGAGAGGGCGATTGACGAGGTGATAAAGAACGAAGAGTTCACACCAAGTATCGCAACAGTTCGCCGCTATTGCAAAGAGATAGAGGTCGAAAACAGGCTGATAATGGATAAGGCCAAGGAATGCTATCTAAGGGCTATCAATGCTCTTGGGATTGAAAGAAACATGGATGAGTACAAGGCATTTTTGAGCTTAATTAACACGGAGGATAGGAGCCGGAGAATAGATTTTGCAGATGAGCTCTGTTCGCTTGTGATTAACTTTGCAAACAAGCAACTTAGCGAAGGGAAAAAGAACATATCGTTCATAGAGCTACTTAAGGACATTTCAAAGAGGTATCAAAAGAATGCAGATTGACGTTGAGAAAAATATCATATCGTCGATACTTCTTGATCCTGAGTGCATAACAAGCCTTGATGTTGAAGGCTATATGTTTGAATCTGACTTTAACAGGCAGATATTTGAAATGTGCCGTGAGTGGGACGATAAGGGCGCTGAGATAAATACGATCAAGATAGCAAAAGCCCTTGCAACTGACTATATCCCGATAGAGCAAGTTAATCAGATACTTGCAGAGATAATAAATTCACGGGATGCTTCAGCAAGTGACGAGTACTGTTGTAAGGAAATACGTAAACGTTTTCGAGCAAAGAAGGCAAGCGAGATTTTGTCGCGCATAGACGTAACACCTGATAACGTCGATGCAGTCCTTGAGGAAATATCGGAAGATTTTGACGGACTTAGGGAGTTTGAAAGACAAAAAGCCGTAAAAATGTGCGACCTTGTGAAATTCAAGGGAGAGTACTTCAGGGAGAAAGACGTTATATACAACACCGGGATATCAAGTATCGATGATAACATTGGTAGCTTTGATGAAGGGGATCTTATCATACTTGCTGCAAGACCGTCCGTAGGAAAAAGTGCACTTGCTCTTCAGATTGCAAGACGCTTTGCAAATAGTGGCCTTAAGACCGCGTATTTTAACCTTGAAATGACTCAAAAGCAGATGTATGAAAGAGCCATTGCAAGTGCAAGCGGTATCAACATGAAGCGTATAAGGAATGCTACAAACTTCCTGGGAGATGAGAAAGAGAAGTTCGACAAGGGCAATGCTCTTTTGATGCAGGAAGACAATCTATATATTTACGATGGTAACTTCAGAGTAAGGGATATTAGGACAGCGCAAAAGAAACATAGATTTGCGGCAATATTTGTTGACTACCTTCAGCTTGTAAGCCCTGATAAGCCAAGGTCAAACAGGCGTGAAGAAGTAGGAGCCATAAGCAGAGGCCTTAAAAGGCTTGCAATGGAAAATAAGATTCCTATATTTGCACTTTCACAGCTTAATCGAATGAGTGAACAGACGAAGGACAAAGAACCTTCAATGTCTGAGCTTAGAGAAGCAGGTGATATCGAGCAGGATGCTTCAACGATCATAATGCTTTGGAATGTGAGTAAGGAAGATACTTCTACCAAGATGATAAAGGTTGAGAAAGGAAGACAGACGGGCAATTCAAGGCAGCAGCTTAAGTTTGATGGAAGCAAGATGCTATTTTATGAGAATGATTTTGAAGACGCCACGGATGATATGGATATACCGTTTGAATTTGATTAAAGGGGGTAAATGAATACTGAAGAATTTAAAGAGAAAATTTACGGCCCTTATTCTGAGGCTTGGAAGATCATAAAGATGATCCAATTTGCCGGACAAGGGGCAAGCAGTGATGAGCTTTGGAAAGCGTATTTAAGAGAGATAGACCGCTTTTCCAAGGAAAATAAAGAAAATGAATTTGCAAAAGAAACACTTGTAAAGATGCTTATAGATGCGGGCTGCGTCATTGCTAAGATGAACGGGGGAGCAGATGAAGTATAAAACGCCAAGTAAGCGAAGTAAGTATTTTGTACCAAAAGAAGATTATATAACCGCAATTCATTGGTGCCTTAGATACCCTTTGTGGGTAGCAGAGCTTAAGGCGCTTCCTGATACGAACAAAGCCATATCATACGATAATGACAAAGTTCAAGCGTCTGCAAGGACAGACATAACCGCAGACACAGTTATTAGGATGGATGAGCTGCAAAGGAAGATAAATCTTTTAGAAGATACCGCAAGGAGCGTTTCACCTATATTAGTCAACTATCTTATCTTAGGTGTCACACAAGGCCTTACAGTATATCAGCTTATTCAAATGGGTATGCCATGCAATAAGAGGGACTATATAGAAAAGAGGCAGCAGTTTTACTACGAGATATCAAAAAAGATATAGGGGGGGGTAATTATGAGCTGTGATTTTAATGATTGTCTTAATTGCAAAAGAGAAAAGTGCATCCTAGATGATAAGACAACGAGTTTTTATGAAAAGGAAAAAAGAAAACGCTATAACAGGGACTACTACCAAAAGAAAAGAGCTGTATTAAACGAGAGAGCAAAACAAAGAGCAAAAGAGCTTCACAGACATAAGACGTGTAAGTGTTGCGGTAAGCCCTTGGATCTTAAAGAAGGTGCATTTTATTATCGCAGGAAATATTTTTGCTCTTTAGGATGTATAAAGAACTACTTATTTATGCAGGTTGAAAAAGATGTGAGGACAAAGGTATATGACTGATGTTCAATTCAGATGTGTGGGAGCTTCAAATCACACTGATAAAGAAAGAGTAAAAGAGGATTATTACGCAACAGATCCGGCAGCTATTGACTTTCTTTTATCGGGGGGGGCGCAGCTATCACATGATTTATGGGAATGCGCTTGTGGAGAAGGTCACCTTAGTAAAAAGTTAGAAGCTCTTGGACACAATGTGAAATCAACAGACCTTGTTGATCGGGGGTATGGGACAGGTGGCGTTGATTTTTTAATGCAAGATGAAATTTTTAATGGCGATATAATCACTAATCCACCTTTTAATCAAGCTCTTGAGTTTGTAGAACACGCACTTACGCTTGTTAATGAAGGAAGTAAAGTTTATATGTTTTTAAAATTATGTTTTCTTGAAGGCCAAAAGAGAAGGAAGCTTTTTGATAAAAAACAACTTAAGACAGTATATGTTTCGTCGAAAAGAATGAGCTGTGCAAACAACGGGGAGTTTAGGAAGTATAAAGCGTCTTCAGCAATAGCTTATGCCTGGTTTGAATTTGAAAAAGGCTTTGCCGGAGATCCTATTATTAAATGGATAAATTAAAAAGAGGTAAAGACAAAAGTGTATGACTGAAGAAGATGAGAAAATTAGATGGTTTGAAGGATATGACGGTATATGGGCTGAGTCTTATGAAATGACAGAGCTTGAACACAGTATTTTATGGGACTTAATTTTTGACAGCGAGAACTTTGACGGTAAAACATATTGCCGTCATAGAGATGTAGAAACTGCAATAAGACTAATTATATGGGAGAGAATGACAATGAGTATGACTATCGGAGAACGACTAAAGAGGATCATTAGGATGCGCGGAATGACGCAAAAGCAGCTTGCAGAAAAAGCAGGTATTCCCGAACCAAGTTTAAGCCAGTATTTAAGAGGCAAAAGGATACCAAGAACAAAAACAATTCAAAAGATATGCGACGCTCTTCACATATCGCCGTTAATACTAGTTTGTTGCGAGAATACAACAAGTCCTAATTTAAAGAAACTGAAAAGAACTACAAACCTAGAAATGCTTAAAAGAGCGATCCCAAATTTTGACAGGAATTTAATTCAATTTGATGTTTTTGAAAGTAATAAATATATGATCTCGGTAAAAGGCATAGGTAATTTTGTCTTAAATAAAGCGTGGTGTGAAGCTGCGTATGAAGGAGGCTTGGATAATGAGCTTAGATAGATGGATATTATGGTTTATTTCTTTGTTTTGCGGAATATTTTGTCTTGCAGACTTATTGGCAAATGGGAGTTATTGCTTTGGTATTTGGCGAATGAGTAAGAAACTTGACAAAATGGAACAAGAAATTGGCACGAAAATACCGCTATTTTGTGACGATACGCTTTTTTTAAGAGTCACCAACACCGAAACGTTTGACAAGGTTGAGAAGGTGGCGGTTGATGATGGGAGAAAAAATATAAAAGAATTTATCTTAAAAGAGGAACAAGATGTTTAAAAACGGAAGTATGGAAGATTTAATTGCTTGTGCAAAGCATGGAGTGTATGATTGCACAACCAATGGTAAATGTAGTAATTGCGGGAACTGTTGCAGCAATATTTTACCAATAACAAAAAAGGAGATCATAGAGATAAAGAAGTATATTAAAGAGCATGATGTAAAAGAACAGAATCACATGACTTTTGTTCTTAGCACCCAATCTATTGATATGGTATGTCCTTTTTGCGATATAAACAAAGAGCTTAAGTGCACTATTTACCCGGTAAGACCTTCTATTTGTAAGATTTTTCTATGCGCGAATGCTGCAAAGAGAAATATTCATTTAAGCGACGCCGGGAGAAGAGATAGAAATATGAGAGAAGTGTTTTTTAGAAGGGAGGACTAGAAGATGGACAACAGAGAAAAGGCTATTGATGTACTTAAGAGAATTTTAGAAGATTTAGAACATGACAAGGTGGCTGAGGAAGAACATAAAAAAGAAATGGAAGACGAAATGCGTGCAATTACTTGTGGTTGTGTAGGCGCTGCGATATTTTACGGGGATGCGCTAGGTGCTTTTTCTAATTTTGCGAAAGAAACGCTTGATTTTTTAGATATAAACAGATTCCGGAAAGCTAAAATCGCTTTTTCACGTATGCTTGAAAATAATATTGTAGGCATTGACCTACATACATTATGGAGTTCTTGCTGTGATAAGAACACAAAAGGTGCTGTTCAGGTAATCTTAGACCATGATATATCTGAGATTAAAGAGCATATCGAAAATAAAATACCTTATTCTTTGGATGAAATGAAGGTAAGAGAACCAAGAGTGAGAGACGATCAGTACTGGTGCTTTATTTTTAAGGATGAAAATGATGATAGCATAGACGCAATGCGATATGTCTCTATCAAAGGAACTAAAAATAAGGCAAAAGAGATTTTCGCTGATAAGTATAAGAAATACGAAGATTGTCTTCAAATCTCATTTGATGATTTTGAAAAATTTGCTTGTGATGATGATAGAGATGTACCTATTCCGAAGCTTATAGAAGAGATTGACTAAGAGGTGAGGCTATGGCTGTTACACTATCTATCATCATTCCTATATATAATGCAGAGCCTTATATAAGAGAGCTTTTAGACTTACTTTCAGGACAGATAACAGATGAAGTCGAAGTTATCCTTGTTGACGACGGCAGCAGGATTCCATTTGATACTGATTATGAATGGGCTAAAGTCTTCAGGCAGGATAACAAAGGAGCAAGTAGCGCAAGGAATAAGGGGTTAGAGCTTGCGACGGGTAAGTATATAGCATTCATTGATGCAGACGATCTTGTAAGTGAGAACTACGTCGAGAAGATAATCCGAAAAATTAAAACTGAAGCCTTTGATTATATGTATCTATCCTGGCGGGCTTTTGGCGGTTGGAATATGGACGTTAAATTAAATAGTCTTGAAGACACTTTCCCGCCTTTTAATCTGTGTGTATGGAATAGGATATATAAGAGAAGTGTTATAGGAAATGTACGCTTTAATGAGAAGAAGGCTTGTGCTGAAGATGCACAGTTCATAAGAGACGTTAAGGAAGAAGGGAAAAAGAAGGCTTTTATATCTGAGTATATGTACTTCTACCGGGCAGATGCTAAAGACAGTCTTACTAAAAGAGCTAGGAACGGTGAAGTTGATACGACTAGGATAGTCTACTACTTCCCGAAAGTAACTAAAGATATGACGTATCTTATAGACGAATTTAAGGAGCTTGACGCCGATTCTGAAGTTATTCTTATGACGCCTAAAAACGAACTATCAGAGCTTAGTAAACACGCTATGGTGGTATATCCGCAGAAGATAACAGGGACGGAGCTACGCGGAGAATTTACGCCGCTTTTTACTAAGGTCAACAAGCCGCTTAAGACGCAAGTACTTATCTATGTATCAGCACTATATAGGATAGGTGGGATAGAGACGTGGACTTACAATTTTTGCAGCACTATGTCAAAGTACTATGATCTTATGGTCTTATTTGATAAGTCGGTTGATGAGATGCAAAAAAGGCGACTTGCTCCATTTGCAGATATAGTTAAGAACACCAACGCGCCTATCATGTGTGACTTTGCCATAAATTGCAGGGCGGCGCTCTTACTTCCTAAGAACGTAAGATTTAAGCACTATTACAAGATTATCCATACTTGTAAGATGCGTCCTGAGTGGAAGATAAATAACGATAGTGAGAAGCTGTTTTTTGTTTCAAAGGCTGCAAGGGATTCCTGGGAAGAAAAAGGAGAAGTTATATATAACCTTACAAAACCAGTAACCCCGCGAAAAGCACTTTTACTGGTATCTGCTTGCCGCTTGTCGTGGGAGAAGGGAGAGAATAGGATAAATGATTTTGCTTCTTTGCTTCATAAGCTTGGTGTCTTATTTACATGGATCGTATTTACTGATTCAGACCATGAAAATATTATCGAAGGCGTCATATACAGAAAACCAACGCTTGAGATAAGGTCATATATCCAAAAGGCCGATTTTTACGTATCTTTATCAAATGAAGAGAGCTTTGGGTATAGCATGGTTGAAGCTTTAGAGCTTGGCGTACCACTTCTGACAACGCCTCTTAAGGTGCTGCCGGAGATAGGATTTAAGGAAGGTGTAAACGGCTTTATTATCCCGTTTAAAATCAGCGATTGTGACAACCTCTTAGAGATAGTAAATTCAGACCTTAAAGGGTTTGAATATAAGAGAGACAACGCTTCTATAGTCAGGAAGTGGCGGGATGTGTTCGGAGATATGACGCCGACTAGGAATAAGATTAAAGAAGGACATATATATGTTGTTGCCAATATCTCCTTCAAAGAAATGAACGGCATGGAGCATGAGGAAGGTTCCATTTTCCTTATGGATAAAAAACGCGCTAAGAACGCAAAAGAGCAGGGATTTATAGACATAATAGGATAAGGGGTAAACAAAATGACAGTAAAAGAATGCTTAGAAAAGTATATGGAAGAAGGAAATCACGCGCCGCTAACAAAACAAAATATTCAAAATAAAATCAACGCCAGGTATTATGATCCTATCATTAATTTAGAAGTAGAAAATCTTAGCAATGATGTACTCAAGGAATGGATAGATGGGTTAGCTGAAAGATTTTCACCAAATACTATAACAGGTATTTGGTGCGTCCTAAATAGAGCTACACAGATGTGCTGCAATGTAAAATTAAAATGTAAAAGACCTGCTCAAAAAAAGGGCGAGGAAAAATTAAACTTAGATCCGGACGATTTTACTAAGATGCTTTTATATTCTGAAAAAGAACTGTTCCTTGCGATTTTGCTCTCTTATTATGCTAATATGAACAATCACGAGATAGAGACGCTTAAGTATAAGGACGTTTATTATGACAACAACGCAATCTGTTTGTATTCCAGGATTGAATGTACAAACAGAGTGTGGGTGCATTCCGAAAATGGAGATCAGGACAGATTTATGCGCTTTGCCCTTATCCCTAAAGAGCTTATGGAGCTTATAGGACAGGGGAAGCCGGAAGATACAGTTTTTTATAAAGATGGTAGATGGATTTCACGCACCTTTGGAATGATGTGCAAAAAATATTTAGGTAAAAACTACCACTTCATGAACATGAAAACATACGGTCTTTACAAGAAAATCTATGTTAATCCTATAGGGATCATAAAAAATCAAGCCGTTTTTAGCTTTGATAAAAATGATAAAACGGTCTATGAGTGTTTGAATGATTTTATTTCTGAAGCAGACCGAAAAAGTGGACGTGAATTTATTAATGTGTTTGATGATATAAAAGATGTAATGTTAAAGGACTTAAAGAAAGAACTGATAGAAAGCCTTTTTGATGGTCTTTCTCAGAAATATTCAATTTGGACACTTAAAAAGGCTTATTACCTTCTTGAAAAGGCTCTTTTATTTGAAAGTAAAGGCCTTTTCCATTTAGATAAGTGGGATATAAAGCTGTATTCAGTTATAAAGAGGATGAAAAAAAGTGCTGTTCCTAAGATAGTACCTTTTGATTTAAAAGAAGGTCGGCGCCTTATGGATCTTGCTGATTCAGAGCTTAAAAAATGTATGCTTCTTTGTGGGTATGGAAACTTTACATTAAATCAAATTTTACAGCTTAAATTCAAAAATGTTGACGTGGAAAATAGGACGATCACGTTTGGAAAAAGGACGGCCACATTTAACAAAGCTATGATTAGATTTATAGGCCAAGGGGAAGCGGAAGAGCATATAATAAAATCAAATAGCAATAAGATTGTTTATGCTTTGAATAACTTATCTAAAAAGATGGATATAAACATTGATTTTAAGAGTTTAAGAGGTGCGTATATGGGGCAAGAGTGATATCATTGACTTGGGTTAGCGATATTTCGAAGTATTCATCTTTTTTTTAATGCAAAGGCGGAAAGTCCCTGAAAATCAGGGACTTTTCTCATGTTAAAAACGAAGGCTTTAAGGTCGCTTTTCAGCGTGCTTAAGTGTTCATTTGTCCTATAAAATGGTAGAATTAATACGATTTAAGGTTTTACCTTTTGTTATACTTATTTCAATCCCTGTGGAAAAGCCCCTAGTAGTTAACTAGGGACTTTTTTACGCTCTTGATACATAAGTACCATTTGATCCTATTTTCTTCTTAAGAAGGAGCTTCCCGGCGTTGTCGGTGACGATGTAGAAGCAGCCTTTCTCTTCAATATTGACGTTCTTTAATTCGCATTCAGTAGCTTTGGGATGTTTCCTAGTTCCCGACCATTCCAGGTACTTGATATCGCCCTTATAAATATTAGCCGGAAGTGGTTCTTCCTTATCCTTCTTATAGGCAGCAGTCTTTTCAATCAAAAGCTCTTCTGTGATCTCTGAAAGTCTTTCGACATTCACAGAGTAGAAGTCTGTTGAATTGCAGTAACTTGATGTGTGGTGCCATGACGTCCTATACAGTAACAGGTCTTTAAGCACTTGCGCGGGGGCTTTTGTGATCGCTTCAATCGGGCAGTTGATAGGCTCTTCTGCGGCGTGGGCTTTTACGGCCGATATGATATCGGCCTTTGTCCATTTTGAAAGTGGCTTTTCGCCGTTGTAATAGGCTTCAGTGGCTCTTTTACTCATTGAGTAACCATTATATCCGCTGTTCATGTTGTTCATTAATTCAATCCTCCATATGTTTCAAGAAACTTGTCTATTGCTTCAATCAGCGTTGTTTCGTCGCTATTAAGGTCTTGTCTTATGTTCTGAAGGTTGTAAATCATTCCTTCAGGTGTCAGATTAAGTTCGGCGCCTTCCGGCTGATAGTAGGGATCATAGTCTGTGATAATGTTCTGATACTCTGCCTCCATGCTGTTGTCGTCTGTAGTTACTTCCCACTCTTCAGCTTCTATGATTTCCGGCGCTAACATAGTGTTAAGTTCAATTTGTGCTTCTTTAGCGGTCTTGGCGTATGGGAACTCTTGATAGTCGCCCTTGTTATTTATTGCGATAAACATATATACTTCCTTTCTCCTGAAGAGATCCGCTTCAGGTCTTATTTCTAGTAACCAAGCCAAGCCAGTAGATTCAGGCGGCTAATGTTGGTTACGTCTTCCTTTTCCTCTTCAACGCGGCCGTTCCTAGTTGTGTAGTACGCAATTGCGTACAATCTGCCGTCTTCTTCAATCCAGTTAATGCTGTGAAGCTTTAACATCTTTTTGATCGCTTGTGTACTCATTGCACAATCCTTTCCATACACTTCAGTGTACAATAATTCTTGCTTTTTGGTAAGCTTTACCACTCTTCATACCCCCTTATAAAAATCATGGCTCCTTCTGCTTCCATTGTTTCAAGGTGGGATATAACCCTTGTGTCGTCAAGATCGGGCCGGCGCCGCCGGGCTTGTATTTATTAGTATCTGCGCGCTTCCTTCATGCATTCGGCTTTTGTATCACCGAAAACTACTGCGTTTCCCCATTCGTTACGGCCTACCCATTCAGTAACCATCCCGTTAGCTTTAGCCCTGGGGTTGTAAGGATCATAGTTCTCAATCTTTTCGATTGATAATCCGTGGATATATGTACTCATGTTATTTATTCCTTTCTGCGGGGGCTTAACCCCCGCTTATATGTCCTATTAGTTGTCACCGAAAATATATTTAACGGCTTTTTCCGCAAGGCTTGCGGCTGTGATGATAAGCTCTTTATCATTTTTTAAAGCTTTAAGCCATCCCTGAAGGTATGCTGTAGAGTTCCTGAAGGTGTCGGGAGTGTCTATTCCAAGTCTAGCCATTGACATAGCGCTTCCAAGCTCTGCGACAAGCTCTTCTTTACTGTAGTCCTGTGATCCGAACGCCGCTAACTTGGCGTCAAGTCCTCTATCTAAGCGCTTTGAATGGCCTGTGCTGTGAGTCATTTCATGAAACATAACAGAGTAAAATTCGTTAATATTTGAAAATTGTTCCTTCATTGGAAGCCTTATATAGTCTAGTGTCGGGCTGTAAAAGGCCTTGTCGCTTTGTTCGTCGGTCAAAATCTTAATGTTTTCGCGTTGTTCATAAGCTTCCTTGACCTCTTCAGCTTCCTTGATAGGATCTGCGGGCTTTATGTCCATTCCTTCAGGCTCCTTGAAGCCTTCAACCTGACTTTGATGGAAAACGGGGTAAGTCCTAGGGTACCACTTAAGGAATGACTTTTGCTCCTCTTCACCGTCGGCGTTCTTGGTTGTGTATTCGATTTTCTTGGAAAACCACTCCATTACGAAAGTAGAGTGTTCGCCCTTCTTGATTTTGCAACCCATCTCATTCCATTGCTTAAAGCTAGCATAAGCGCCAGGACGTCCTAAGATGATCTGATTCAAGAATGAGTAGTAACGCTTTGACCTAGCGTTGTAGGCTCCTGAAATTGCCGTCCATCCCTTTTTCCAAGGGATAATGCCCTTTTCCATCTCTTCAATGATCTTATTTGTGACCTGTTCGTAAAGTTTTGAATAATCTGCCATGTTTTTAATTTCCTTCCTTCTATTTGGGGCTTCTATCCGTCGGCCGCCGTGCTTATAGCTCTTCAAGCGGTCGGCGTAGCTGTGAAGCTGCTTGTTGTTCGGTTGTTGATTGAATGATAACATGAGGCACACATCAAATCAATCGGCAGGATCACCAAAAAGAAGGAGAGATTTTTGTGCACATTGCATGAGGCACACATCAAAAGCCTGATGTATTCTAGTTTCAGGAGGATTTTGAAATGAGAAAAATAGAAAATAGAGAAGAGGCTAAAGAACGTCAAAAAGCCAGTAACCGCGCGGCTGTTGCTAAGTATCAAGAGAAATTTAAACGTGTAAATTGCCGATTTGATCCCGAATTGTATGAAAGAATAGCCGCAACAGGGCAAAGCATCAACAGTTTTATTATTGAAGCGTGTGAAAAACGCTTAGAAGAGGGAAATTTTTAAAACTTGTGTCATGAAGGTACCATTAAACGTGGTATTCTTTAATTGTAATAACAAGGCTTCCAGCCCGTAACCGTGTTATTACATCATACGAAATCTCATAATGAAGTAACTTCCAGCAAGAAGGCTTATCACTTAACGTGATAGGCCTTTTTGACTGGGAAAAAGAAGGGTTGAACAGATGGAAGATAAGAAAGAAGCGGTAAAAGTTAATAGAGATCCTGAAGAGGTTAACGGAAGCGTGCGGCCTGAAGAACTTAAGCGATCTGAAGAGCTGCCAAGGCTTGAAGATGGAATGATAGATGTTGAAGCGGTCAGCGGCGGCCGTAAGGACGAAAAAGGGCGCTACATTCTACCAAGGGAAGTGATAGAGCAGAATTATAAGAGCTTGCCGGACGGGTGTATATCTGAAGACAAGCAGGTATGGACTTGTGAACATGGCTTTTTACGTATGCCAAATGAAGAGGTTAGACGGAAGGGTGCCGAAGCGTTAAACGCAAGGAATGCTCAACGGCGTACATTTAGAGAAGCTATTGACGTTATGTTGAAGGAAAAGGCTAGTAAGCAGAACATAGAAGAGTTAAGGCTTACAGAAGACGCGACAAACCTTGATGTGATTATAGCCGCAGCTCTGAAGCAGTCGGCGCACGGCAACGTAAAAGCTATGGACTTTTTGCGGGATACCGTCGGAGAAAAACCCGTAGAGCAGCTATCCGCAGAGATCACAGGCCTATCTGCTGAAGATAAACAGATGTTGGAGAACATACAGAATAGGCTTGAAGAGGATTAAAAAACATCAATAACAGCTAATAGGATATAGCAGTCAGAAAACAATAACTTGATAAATATTAATATTTTATCGTTATTTCGATAACTGAAGTATCAAAAATCACGGGGTTATATCCCAAATTTTAGTATAAAATCAGGGCAAAAAGCACTTCAAAGCCAGTAAATAAGCGGTAAAAGCAATAAACTTGATGTATTTTAATAAAAAGGCTGTTTAACCTTTTTCGCAAAACTCTAATTTTACGAAAAAGTGGACATATGTTCTATTTTTTTTACAGGCCATGTACAGTGTTTTCCTTCCTCCAGGGGCAGGATCAGGGCAGGGGGGTGCCCTCATACCCCCACCCCCGGCGGCGGCCGCGCCCCCGCGGGGACTCCTTAATCCCGCCCCACAAAATTATCAAAAATACATCTGTTAACACTTCCGCCTCGCACTACCTTACGGAGAGCCACCATGAGTACATATAGACCTTACCTCAGAGTCAATAAAAACACTATACAGAAAGAGCTTGCAAACGTCCCAAGGTATGACATAGACGGCCGCAGATACGGTTCAACCTTGACCGACGATATGATATCAATAAAAAACCCGAAGATAGGCAACAGACACACACCCGTGTCATATGACTATCTAAACGATAAAGACAACTGGGTTGAAGACCACGCGATCCCGCCGGACTTTGTAACGAACTTAGACCTTGATAACAACAGTTATGAAGCGGTGCATGAAAGCATGGCACCGACGGTACGCGGAGGGCTTATAAGCCGAAAGAAATTTATATCTGAAGGCGTCTCAGAGCCATACACAGACTACGAAGATGTTTACGAGTCTGGGGCAGGCGGTGACTTTATGGGAGCATACACAAAAGCTCTTTTGGATAAAAAAGCATTTAATGAGCTAAGGGGTATCTCACAAGGTGATTCAGTAAGAGACGACGTTAGATACATAAGGTCGAATGGAAGAACGTACCACGACAGAGGCGATCAGGTGCCAAGATGGGATGCAGAGTATGATCCGGCGGTTGATACATCCGTAAATTACAATCTTATCTCGCCAAATACGACGGCGCAGCTCTATAACATGGGTGTAGACCGTCCTGAGAGTGAAGACTTATCGGGGATACTAAGACTATATAAGTATTACCTTGACAATCTAAAGTCATAGAAATTGCAGCGGTGGCGGAATATAGACGCTAGTAAGGGCATACGAGGAACTCAGACACGGTTCGATTCCGTGATGCTATTGGTTCTCTGAGTACATGGTAAGGTGAAAGTCCTTATCCCGCAA
>ERZ809477.18-NODE-18-length-20747-cov-6.435531_pt1 | contig 20747 bp, 36 predicted proteins | sample MGYA00521238_ERZ809477 | MGnify/ENA primary metagenome ERZ809477 (study PRJEB31581, sample SAMEA3312793) | metagenome | study: EMG produced TPA metagenomics assembly of the PRJEB8939 data set (Metagenomic analyses of Rumen microbiomes reveals... | reverse complement strand
ATCGGTCTCGGCATTCCTGCTGAACCGCTCTTCCGATCTCGATCTCATACTATCTCATAGTTGTAGCGTTTTTAATTGTTAGATTCTATTGTAAACTCGTAAGCAGCGTAGCCGCGTCTTACATATCTTGCAACCGACCAGTTGCACCCATTTTGGGTTAGGCAGAAGAAATCGTAGGTTTTATTGTTTTGCTTGAAGTGAGTGCCGTTTAGCCCACCCTCCCTATTGGTCAGTATGTCTGGAGACGAAATGCCTGAGCAGGTTTCGCTTGTGTGAACGAGGTCTTGGTAGAGCTTTTCGGCCTCGTTGCTTTCAAGCAGCTTGTGCCAGCGTTCAACAACATAGTCGCTGAAATGCGACTCCTTAGCGTTGATAGTAATTTTCATGGTTGTGGCGTTTTATAGGTTAGAAGTCAATGTGATTTTCTGCGCAATAATGAAGCAACTCCTCGTAGGTGCCTTCCTTAATTAGCTTGCAGTATTGGTCTCGCCCTTCAAAGTAAGAACCGTAACTAGTAATGTCGTAGAATTTTACTTTCCCGTCATTGTATTCAAATAAAACATAATTCACTGTTGTAGCGTTTTTGTGATTAGGTTGATGCAAATATACTCTATCATAATAAGGTATGCAAGTAAATTTTCAATTATTTCGCATAATAACCCATAAAACGCTAAAAATCAACAATTTGCAAAAAGCAAAATTTTCATTTAAAAACTTGACTAAATGCAAACAGTTGATTTTCAACAAGTTACGAAATCGTTACTCTCCACTACACCGGTAGCGTAATTCGAGGCCATCAGCGGCACAGTCTAAACAATCTACGATGTCAAGAAACTCCGCGTCTGGATCGTCCTCCATTGCGAGAATCTCGTTCTTCAAGCCGCGTAACTCCGTGACTATTTGACTCCATCTTTTTTCAGGCATATCGGTGGTTTTTTAGGGTGTGACTTTTTTCGGAGTGACCGATTTTTTCCAAAGCAAAGCAGTCTATTATGCTTTCGTGAGTACACCTCCAAGCGAGTAGCGAATTTGGAAACCAGCACCAAAAGCGGGCTACGTACTTTTTCGAGTTTCTAACCTCTACAACTTCTTTGTCTATAAGGTGTAGAATAGCACCTCCGCTTTCTCCTTCATAGACTCCGTAATTGCAGCCCTTATCGAGTTCCTCGAAGCGAACATGGGGAGGAAATTTTACATTGTTGCGCCTAATTCTGGCCGCAGTTTGCTTATTGTAACTCATAGATGTGGCAAGTATTACCTTTTTCGGAGTGAGCGGTGAAGTCCGTATCTAAATCTGGTGGCGGTGTCTGACCGGTATCAAGGTGGCATATCAAGTAGTAAGTATCGGGCTTAGCCCATCCGTGAAGCTCCCACTCCTTTCCAAAGAACTCCACCATTTCCTGCATGCCGTATTCGCAGTAATATACACTCATGCACCAATCATCGTAGCGGCCTTCCAGCAGACCGCCGACAAACTCTTTTGCGTTAATCATAGCCACTCTCCTTTCTCGGTATCATAACCGATTTTTGCGTAGTCGAAGTCCTCCACTTTTTTTGCTTTGTAGAGTTCTCGGGTAGAATACCAATCAGGATAGCCAAACTGAACGGCTATCGGTCGGTAGCCTGGAGCGAGATTTTTGAGTACCTGCCAATCAGATTTATTGGCCAGAACGGTATTAACGTAAACAGATTTTTTGCTCCCGTCAAATTGGAAGAGAGCCAAACTGCCCATGCATTTATTAAACATTTTGTTTACTTGTCTGTAGCTGCCATAGCAGTAACTACGCTTTGCACTGATGATGTTCTTAATACCCATAGTAGTTGGTTTTTTAATTAGGTATGTAGTATCTATGTTGCTTTACTAAATAATCGTAGCACTGTTTGGTGGCTTCCTCGAAGCTAAGGTTACGTAGCTTTTCGTAGTTGTCGGGGATAAAGTAGTCTGTTAGGTCGAGCCAAGCTTCGTAGTAGATGCCGTTTGTCAGCCCGTGTCTGTTTACGCCAAAGGGTTTCTCCTTCTCGATGATGCGACCGATTAAGGGCTCCCAGTTTTTCTTGTAGAAGTCGTACATTTGACGCTCCTTCATGGTAGGACTTGTTTGATAGCTATTCTCTATCATGCTCCAATAAGGGTTCACAGTCTTATGCTTTTTGAAAGGTTATACTTGCGGTTACCGGTAGAATTTCACACTCCATCATGTCAACGTAATAGCTTCTCCTTTTCGTGGAGGGCCTATCGGAAAACTTATTGGCTTTAACAATCATATTCTTGATGTATCTCGTAATCGACTCTCCGCCGAGAGGACACTTTGAAGCAACTACGATCGTGTAGCCAAGTCGCTTTGATGTTTCCTCAGTTAGTTTAGCGACTCCGACGATATTACTGCCGTATTCCATCACAAGTGAATCTCCGAGTAATACACATTTTATGACGGTGTGTTGTAGGTAGTTATATCCACTACTATATCCGCCCCCCGAAAATCTTACAAACATATTCGTAGCGTTTTACAAGGTGAAGTAAATTTGTTCCAGCTTTTTCACGGCTATCTTATACACAGCCTCGTTGTACATATACTTAAACATGGAGCCCAACTCCCAACTAATAGGCGAGTTAGTGTAAAAGACACGGTCGGTAGGGGTGTTACAAACTTCAAGATGATACTCCATGATGTTTCTATCATCGTAGATGTAAGGGTTGTCGCAAATAAGGGCTGCGGTTATCATTTGTTGCAGCTTTTGCTCGTTCCTATAAGATGAATAGGCGTATGTGCTAATCGTAGACAGGTTTGACGCTTCTTTAAGCTCTGGGTAGTCTCTCAGAACTTTGGCGTAGCGTTCACGCCATCTTGTCAAGTACTTTTTCATGGTGTAGCGTTTTTGTGATTAGGTTGATGCAATTATACTTTATCATAATAAGGTACGCAAGTATTTTTTCAATTATTTTACGCAATACCCCGTAAAACGCTGAAAATCAGCTATTTGCAAAAAGCAAAATTTTCGCTTAAAAACTTGACTAAATGCAAATAGCTGATTTTCAGTAAGTTACGAGTTATACTTCTCAAAGGCTGCTTCTACATAAGCGGCAGTTCGTATTACAGAAGTAAAATGCTGTGGGTAGGGCGACTTGAGAAACGGCGCGTAGACACTTAAAAAAGCTTTCGCACCGAAAAGGTGCATAACGCTTACCGTGTATCGGTACTTTTTTGCTATCTCCAGCGACCTCTTAATAGATGGGTCGCGGAGTGCATATTTTTTCTGCTTAGGTTCGCTGTGCATATCAATAGATTTTTGAAATGTAGATGTCATTGGAGAATCTCAAATACTGCGGCGGTAGCGGCTTTTCATTTGCGGCTACCTTCGGCTCGATAACATACCTCTGCTCCGCTTGGTCTACTTCAAGAAGAGTGAAGCATTTTTCGGAGTAGTCTGTTCGGCTTGCCCTTTCACCTAACTCCAAAAAAGCAAGATTGCCTACACACATCGTATCTCCTTTTTTAAGCTCTCTGCCAATTTCGACAGGTAGTCTTTGCAATCCGTACTTTTTTAACAAATCATCGGAGAGCTTGCTACACTTTGCGCCAGCTATTTTTCGAGCGTTAGACCAGCCAGATTGGCAGAATCTACTGCTGTATTCGCCAAGATACAGTTCCTCAATAGCTGCTCCGTTGTCTGCTATATCACCATTTTTTTCGGTAAGGTAGACACGCAACTTGTAGCCCCTCTTGGCTTTTTTCGTACCGTAGTCGTAGACGACCTCCATGACAATTTTTTCATATTCTTCGCCGACCAGCATCAATGCTGGAGCGAGGTGCCGCTCGATGCAGCACATCGTTTTATATCTTCCGTGGCTCATATACTACATTTCAATTACAAACATTCTCTCTTTTTCGCAGGTATCGGAAAGCTTGCACGGCATAACCGCCACAAACGAACCCTCCCCTTCGTAGTCATCTTCGCTCTTTGCAGCTACAAGCTGGTGCATAGCGTCTGCATATAGAATAGTTTTTGCGCCTATGTACATCGCAGCCTCTAAGAACATTTTGAACTCGCAATACCTGAACGGCATTGCTCCAAAAGATTCCCCAAAGTCAAGGATAACAAAGGGCAAATCCTCGCTGGCCTTTGCCGATATTGGTACGAATTTTTTCGGTAGCGCTTTCTCAAAGCTGCTTTGCATAAAGGCACTGAGCTTTTCAACATCTACGGTAAGGTCGGTAGAAGCAATCCAAGGTCGTGTTCTGAGGTTCCTCCAGCGGAGGAGCTTGTGGTCGTTTCCAGTGAAAGTAGCTCCTTGGAGGTCAATCATAACGGGCGGGTCGGTGAAGTCCATGATTTTTTCTGCCAATACAACTGTAGTAGCAAGAAGGTTGCCTACAACACGGTACTCGTCATCAAGTACATAGTAGGGTCTCTCCGATTTTTCACCCATGCAGTTGGCAATAGCCTCTACGGGGTCGTAGCCTTTCATCGGTTGGCTGTCGCCAGACAGCTCCTCGGAAGTAATCGAATGAGTCATTACCCAGTCCGTATCTTCCCGAAGCTCCGTCGTTATCCGCTTGCGCAGTTCAAGACCTTCGGCCAATTCGCTAAGCTCTGGTTGGAGTATTTTTCGGCTGTTAAGGAATTGGCGGTTTACATAGGTGATAAGCTCCAAATTGTCGCTCCCGTCGTAGCACAAGTCGGCCAACTTTACCCACGCTTCTCGCACTTCCTTTGGAATGCCGTTAAGAAATTGGTGTTGGTTTGCGACAGCTTCGTAGTCAAGAGCGGCTTGCTTAATAGCTTCCGCTCTTTTTTTCTGTTCGGGGGTAAAACTCTCCTCGTGAATTTCTGCAATCACGTCTTTATAAGGTTTTGTCATATCTGTAGTTATTTATCTGGTTTGTCGATTAAGAAAAAGTCGTTGATAAGGATTTCGTAGTGAGCTTCATTGTCAACTCTAAGGCTACCATCAATAGCAATTTGTTTGCCTTTTTGCACTCTGCCTATCATTCTGGAGGCGGTTCTTTCGTTTTCGCATACGCATCTAAAGGTTTGGCTGTAGTCTTTGTAGTCGTTAGTTTCTTTATCACGTACTTTTTCAGTGACAACCAAACTAAAAGCTACTGGGCTTTCAAGAACATCTTCGGCTGGTCTGCCTATTAGCAGTACGCTGTTTCGCATTGTACTCATTCCTCACCTCCTTCCTGATCTCCCCACAGTTTGATTGCAAGGTCGAGGTTTTTCTGTGCCTCATTGACGGCATTCTTTGCGTAGGTCACAGAATACATGTGTTGTTTTGGGTACTTGCCCGATTTCAGCCCTTCGTGATACTCTTTGGCTGCTTCGAGCTTGTGTTGGTAGAACTCAATGCTCTCCGGCATGGAGAGGTCTATTTTGTCGGCCATACGTTCCCAATAAGCAGCTTTGCTTTCGTGGGACTCCGCTTTGTGCATTTCTTCTACGCTTTTGTCCATTGCTCTCCAAGACTTTTTTAAAGCTGCACGATGCGCACCCTCGCTGTGGTGTCCTACTAGGATAGGTTGCCCAGACGGAATGTGCTCAACCGCTTTGTTGGAGCGTTCAAAGGCTTCGTTACTACGGCGATTAGCTGCATCAGCCCAATCTTGATACTTCTCGGCTTTTGCTTTCGCCCGCTCCTGATGATTATAGCCGTCCTCACGAGTGATGCTGTAGAAGTAGAACCCGTCACGTTCGTAGAGAAAATTCCATACGACACAACTGTTCTCGTTTCCGTGTTTAGTAGTCAGGATAATAATTTCTCCCCTACTGTGCTTTTCGCTGCACTTAGCGACCCATACATTTGGACAATACTTTGAATAAGTATTCATAATTGTAGTGTTTTATAAGGTTAATTAAAAGTTAGTTCTCCATGTTCTCTAAAAGAATGGTATCTACCCGGGCTAACAACGATGTGGTCTATAAGCACTATATCAAGCATCTTTGCAGCTTCTGATAGTTTTTTCGTCAGCTTGCGGTCGTCCTCGCTTGGTCTGGGGTTGCCCGAAGGATGGTTGTGGGTTATTATGATGCCTGAAGCGAGACATTTCAGAGCAGCACAAAAAATTACCTTTGGATCTGCAATAACCGCGTTGACTCCACCACTTGACACCTTAATATATCCTTTTACAGCGTTACCCGCACTAAGAAATAGAACATAGAAAGATTCCACAACATCTATCTCCAGAGGGTCGTAGACCTTAGCCATTAGAAAGTCGTATGTGGCTTGCGGATTGTTTAATACGGGCAGCTCGCTCTTACAGCTTCTTGCTTTGTCGGCTACCAGCTTATAAGCTCGCAGCGTTTTTACTTTAATGTTTGCGTTGATATTCACTGTTGTAGCGTTTTTGTGATTAGGTTGATGCAAATATACTCTATCATAATAAGGTATGCAAGTAAATTTTCAATTATTTCGCATAATAACCCATAAAACGCTAAAAATCAACAATTTGCAAAAAGCAAAATTTTCATTTAAAAACTTGACTAAATGCAAACAGTTGATTTTCAACAAGTTACTAAAATTCGCAATCGTCTCCTTCGTACTGCTCAAAAATTCCCTGCCACCGCTTCACTCCATCAGCATTGCGCCACTCTGTTTCACTGTCTGCAAAGAACTCATACGTAGCAATAGCCTTTTTAACTGACTTGCGAAGCATACGCCTACCCTCAGTCGGACTGCTGTAATAGATGCGGAAATACGCTCCTTCCTTCGCAATACCTATGCCGGACACTCTACCAAGAACATCAAGCCCTACGCTATCCTTGAGCTGTACAAGCATACCTACTTTTTCAAGACCCTCATGCGCTTCTCTAAGAGCTTTACTCTGCTTATAGGTAGCCTTGTCGATTATATCCTGCTGGACTAAATCTCCCTCATGGCCAAGTAGCGCAAGCCGCTTTTCATCATACTCCTCCAATATAAGCAAGTCCAGTGCATCAATGGAACGAATGTAGGTATCTCCATCATCAGTACGGATATGGGCGTAGTTTTTTTCGAGATTGTAAACTGGTCGGATTGTTATGATAGTGCCGTTTTTTTCGTAGCCAGTTGCCGTAGCGAGTTTGCATCTACGAAAGCGCAGTTTTTTGACAAGTTCTACCTGTTCGTTGCACAGCCGTAGCGCCATGCTTTCCTCTTCTTTCGCAGCATCTTCTTCGGAGAGTACCGTACTTTCCCCACGAGAGAAAAGAATCTGTCTGGCGGCTTCCTTCAACTTTTCGTCTATTGAAACCGCCAGTATTTTTCGGAGGGCACTACTTTTTTCGGTGCGTAGCCACTTAGGTAATTTCATATCAAATCAAGATATTCTTGCTTGAATCTACAAAGGATTCCCGTAAAGTGTTCTTTGCCGTTCACGTGAGGCCGCAGCAAGCCTAACAGCTCAAATTGTCCGTAGCCGCTGAGCAATAAGGTATAAGGTACTACCATCAAGCCAGAGTAGTTTCTGGGTATATGCTTCAACCTATGTACCCTAATAATAGCAGGGTTGTCGTCAATCGGTACGCAGTTTTTTTCGTCATAATCAGCGGTTAGCTCTCTCCACTTTTCGCCAACTCCAAGCCCCGTGTTGGTCAGCCAACAACAAAAGCCGAGTTTCTTTTTGCCCGTAGGCGTGTCGAATACTTTGGGCTGCGTGTGGCCAGCTTGTAACAATTTTTTTCGGACAAGCTCAAACATCAAATTGGTGTGTAGCGTGTTGGAGTTGCCAATAATAATGAAATGCTTTCCATACTCAAATAACATTTCAACTATCGGGCGTAGCTGGGAAAATGGGGGGTTGGTAACCACCACATCACACCAAGCGAATAGCTCCTGAGCTTCCTTCGCCCGATAATCTCCGTTCCAGTTGCCGACACCGAACTTTTTCGTAGTTCCGTCATATTCGTAGAGATCGCAAATCTGAGAATCTTTTGAATACCCGACACACCGCAATCCCGCCAAGCCGATACTACTATATTTTTCGGAGAAGTATCGCGGAAATTCACTCATGTTCACATCATCGCAGGGGCATAACACCTTCTTACCTTTCAGAAAATCGGTGTAGTGCTCCATTTCCGCAACTATATCTTCGTACTGAGTGTAATACTCATCGTCTGGCTCTTGACGGTAGTATAGGGCTTCGTTTAACGCTCTGTTAGTCATACAGTAGATATACTTTTAGGCTTGTTCATGGTAGCGTACTGAAAAGCCCCTACAAGGCAGGTCTTTTATCAGTTTCGTAGATAAAGTGCAAGGCGCAACACCTATAAACTTAGCGGCTTCAGAAACGCTTTGGAAGGTTTGCCAGCCATTTTCGGTTAGCACGTCTACTTCACGTGAGTTTGTTACAAACGGATTCATACGCTAAATGCTTCATGATTGAACGGTGGTTTGGGCTCGAACCTACGAGCCTCAATGCGTTTAGCCGCTTCGTTAAGAACGGCTTGGTCAGGGTCAACGTGCCTGCACGCAATCTCGCGTAGCATTTTGGCTAACTGCTCATTGCTAATGTTATGCACATCATCTTCATACTTTTCTTTGTCTGGCATAATGTTTTCTCCTTTCTATTTTACGTAAGTAGCAATTCCTTCATACCCAGCTTCGCCCCGAACTATCAAGGACATCGTTCCTAAGTAGAGTGTTCGGATAGCTATATTCTGGTCATAGCAAAGCATTCTGCGTAGCTGAGATACATATACATCCATACTGCGCTTTGCAAATTCGCTTGTTTCTCCGTACACGGCCAGCAACAAGTCCTTTTTGAGTACTTTTTTGTTGCGCCGATATGCGAGATACTCAAAGATCATACGCTGCTTCGGGGTGAGCTTAAAGGATATGTCAGGGTGAGCCAACACACCCTCTGCGGGGTTGTAATCGAACTCTCCAATCCTTACATGCTCCAAGCTGTATTTTTCGGGATAGTGCCTAAACACCGCTTCAAGCTGCCAAGGCAACAAGTCGGGGTCTAAACGCTCAGGCAGGCACATATCAGATCCTCTTGAATAAGCTTCCCTGATGCTTTCCGTATCTTTATCAGAAGCGGAAAACACTACGCCTGTTGGCCATGAGCAGTTTTTAAATAGGGTTACGCAGCCAGCATCCATATCGGACAGTAGCACAACCTCAGAATTGACTACACGCCTTAATGTTTCGGCTTCTGTCTGCGAAAGCAACTTTTTGTCGGAGATAACTTCTTTCACCGAAAAATCTCGGTTTTCTAACGCCTCCTTTACCTCGGGCAGCATTGCACCCTCCAGCTTTGAGGTGAGTAATAATAGTTTCTTCATAATAATTCCTTTGCTTCTTGTAGAGTTTTGTCGTACAATGTTTTAAACCATAGAGGTCTTTTTTCGTAGAGGTAGCGGTAAGTAAGTTTGTTCAGATTAGTTTGCCGTAGGCTACTGGCTATGGCAAACTCCGTTTGAGTTCTACGCTTCTCTGCTTTTCGGTATCTCACTATGTAGCTTTCAAGCAAAGCCCTCTTAGCCTCTGGGTATTCATATATCATGCGCTCATCCTCCCCTTCCGCAGTGTATATTGGCAGGTCGGGGGAGAGCCACATCTGATAGTTTTTGCGGGTATCTGAGCAGTGATAAAGGAAACTTGGCCGCTTCTTAAACGATTGACCGTAGAGCTGGTGCATAAGTCTTAATTGGAAAGGCACAAACGGAGTGAGTAGCCTTTTTGCTTCGGAATTAGCCATCCGTTCTAACCGCTTCATTTGACCTGTCAGCTCCGCAGTAACCATTCGGACTATTTGACCTATATGCTCATCGGCTATTGGCTTCTCTAAAGGCAGAAGCGTCTGCCCATAGACCAAATCGTCAAGAACATCATGCTCCTTGTCCTGCCGAGATATTTCTTGAAAGGTTCTCCGCTCAACTTCAAGAAAATCGTTCTCATCGGTGTAGAGAGCTTCCGTTTCCCTTATAGCCTCTTCAATATCCATTCGAGAAGGGGTTGGTGTGTGTAAGAGTATGCAGTATCCGTTCGAATCTATCTAAATCCCAGCTCAGTAACGCAAGAAACGCCAACCAGATATAAGTAATGATTTTTGCGATTACTACGACAAGGTAGATAGGCGAGTAGAGTATAAGCAAAGTGCAAAATACACCTCGCATCCAAGAAGCAATGCGCTCTGCTTTTTTGTGCGTGTCTATTATCACAAGTCTCCTGTTATGCGTAGCCTCAAATTTTTTTCGAAGGTCGCTTTCAGTCTTGCAACTGTATTCCGCCATCATGGCGGGTAGCATCGTATCATAAACACGATAAGGCCACCAGCGTAATTTTTTTCGTTTAGATTGGCTCATAGTTTAAAGGTCTTTTTTGGCCAGTAGGAGCTAACCGGGAAAACATACATTCTATGCAAGCGTTGCAATCAGGAGCGTTGTAGAATTTACAATGCCTGCAATCAACGCCCACAGTTTGCATCTTCTCCAGCTCGTCCATAGCGTCACTGGCTTCAATCAAGCAATCATCGAATTGCTTTTTTACTTCTTTGGGCAAGTCAGCGTAGACCGCTTTAACCGCCCTGTAGAAATTCATCATTCCTTTGATAGCGTCTTGTAATGTCATAGGTCGAAATTATAATAAAGTGTTTGTAGATTAAGCGTTTGCGCCACGATGTTTTCCGCCTTGCAACCTTTTGATTGCTCCCAACCTTTCACCAAACAGATTGATCCGCAGTCCAGCAATATCCTAAAATCTTCTCTTAGGTGCTCAGTGTAGGGAGCTTCATCAGGTAGCCCTTTGTCTAAAGGACTAATCGGCTCCAAGCCTGCAGCTATTAAGAACGATTTTACTTTTTCAGCAAGCCGCCTACGCTCCGCAAGGTCGTAGCCGGTTATCGGTAAGCTAATATAGCATTTACGGTTTCTTGTCATTTTATTTTTTGTCATTTTATTTTTTGGTTTCTAAAGACCTGATGGCACTATGTATTGCCCCATCACCTATTTCTTTTATGGTAATTCTCTCGCCATGCGATCTCGTAGAAATCCTACCAAGAATTGAGTAGTATTCCTTTATGAATCTTGAAGTATCGTCAAGTAGCCCTTCCTGTATAAGATTTATCAACGGAGCTTTTTTCAGCTCTTTGCTTTTTTGATAAACACTAATAGTTAGCTCATTGTACCCATGTAATAGATTATTGAGCACGTTTTCAAGATGCTCCTTGAAAAGCTCCGTTTGGAGAAACTCCTTGACAGTCATTTGCCTGTAGCCTTCTTGTTTCGACATAGTTAACGATGTTATTTTTGCAAAGATAGTTAATCTTTTTTGGTTTGTCAAGTGCTTTGCGAAAATTTTTATTTCAGCTTTTCTGCTTCTACCTTCAACGATTCCATGAGGCTGTCTTGTAGGCTTTTCTTACTGCGAAGAGTTTCAACCACTTCTTTATCTATGGTATCTACCGCAACAATATGATGCACTATTACTTTTTCTGTCTGGCCCTGTCGGTGTAATCGTGCATTGAATTGTAAGTATTGCTCCAAGCTATATGTCAAGCCATACCAAACAATAATGTTGCCGCCCGCTTGCAAATTCAATCCGTGACCAGCCGAAGCAGGGTGCGCAAGCATAAGGCCTATCTTTCCTGCATTCCAATCAGCTATATCCTGAGAGGTCTGTAGGTCACGTGGATTATACGCCGCAAAGCGTTTCATTATCCGTTCTCGGTCAGAGCGATAAGTCCATGCTACCAATAAAGGTTTGCCGTTGGAGGCTTCTAGTATCTCTTCCAAAGCATCAAGCTTCAAGTCGTGCAAGTAGTGGCAGTTCTTATTCTCGTCGTAGATTACACCATTTGCGTATTGCAGCAACTTATTGACAAGCGCAACCGCAGTTGGTACAAAAAGCTGTTCGTTAGTATCGCGTAGTTCAAGTAGCTTTTTTCGCTTAAAGTCTTTGTAGTCTGTTTTCAGTTTCTCGTCAAAGTGAACTTCGATAAAATTATCTATTCTGTCTGGCAGGGTCAAGTAGTCCTTTGCGGTCATGCTGATACAGATGTCACTAATAAGGCTCTTAATCTCTCCTTCTGCAAAGTTTCTCGCCTTATAGGAATAAACGATTCTACCGTTATGCTTATCCGGCAAGAAGTAGTTATTTCTGTAACTTGTTACAGTTCTGCCAAGCCTCTTGCCCATATCGAGCAAATACATTTGCGGCCACAGCTCAATAAGGCTGTTCGGAGTAGGCGTACCGGTCAAGCCGATGACCCGCTTTAAAAAAGGTCTGCACCTACGCAACGCTTGAAACCGCTTAGATTTATGGCTTTTGAACGAGGAAAGCTCGTCTATAACGAGAGTATCGTAGGGCAGTTCATTACAGAAAAGCTCGGCCAACCAAACTACATTATCCCGCGAGATTATATAGATGTCAGCCTTCTCATAAGCGGCCAGCGACCTTTGGCGGGCATTGCCGCTTATCTTGGAGCACTTCAAGTGTCGCAGATGCGCCCACTTCTCACATTCCTCAGCCCAGACTGTATCGGCAACACGCTTAGGCGCAACGACTAATACTTTCTCTGATTCCAACCTGTCGTAAAGCAGTTCATCAAGTGCCGTAAGTGTAGATACGGTTTTGCCAAGACCCATATCAAGAAACACTCCGCAATACGGATGCTCAATGATATGCGTAACAACTCGCTCCTGATAGCCGTGTAGGTCTTTTCTATCCATATTATCGTCTAAAACTTTCTATCATTTCATTTGTAGCATTAAACCATATACAAACGTACCACCTAAGAAAACTGATTTGTAGTAGATACCTGTTCTTATGGTCAAACAAAAACCAGTGTAAAGATAATGTAGGGATTATAACGAAGCCCTCGAGTATTTTTCCTTTTTCAAAGTGTACCATATCGTATAATTTCATTCAAATATAACAATCATAGAGGGGAATGGCGCAGGGTGTTCGGCTCCCACAAATTTAATGCGACCGCGTACAAAGTAAACGGTTGCCCTGTTGTAAATATAATCGTGAAACCAAGCCGTATCAGTTCTGGAGGGTAGTAGCATTACGATAAGCGTGTTTGGTTTTGCCGCCTCTTCGCTTGCTTTTTTCACCCATAGCGGAATCTCCTTGCCGTAAGGCGGGTTGCAATATACACGCTCACCACCCCAATCCTGCGCCAATCCGTTATCTTTTTCAGTGTAGTACTTTGAACACTTAGCCGTTTCCTTTGTGGCGCAAGGATCAAGAGTGAATTGGTAGATGTCATTAAGCTCCTGAAAGAACTTGGGCGGCGTCTCCCAATCTTTTCTGTCGAGTGTACGGAGTGATATTGTGCTACCCATTGTTTTTAATCCATTCTTTTGCGGCATTATAGCCCTCTTCGTGCTTTTTGCTAGTAGATACTATCGTTTCCCACTCATGCGTAGTGCCGTCTATTCTCCTCCAGCCTCTTTGTATGTAAAAGAAGCCTGTGAATAAATCACACATAATCCGATATACTATTTTCTCTCCCATTAGGTAAATAGACAAAGAATCCCTCCAAGTATGCAAAGAGCTATAAAAATAAGAGCACCAACTGCTAAGAAAAAACAGCCGCTACGCCCTGAGCATTCGTTTCTTTTATACTCGTCAAAACCCATTGTTCATTTTTCTTTGGTCATACGTTTTACAAACTCTCAGCCTTTCTTCGAGCCTGCGTACCTTTCGACTACGTTCTTCGACAAAGTCCTTCTCACCAAAGAACATAGCAAGTTGATCTACCATAATTGACACGTCGGCCAATTCGGTGATGATGTCGGCTTGTGAAGCTCTACCTCTGGAAAGCTTAGCCAACGCATTTGTCAGTTCTGCGCACTCTTCAATCGCCATCATTTTTTGCGACAATATGCCATATTCAACGAGTGCCTTTTTGAACACAGTTCTTTCTGCTTCGGTCATAGGTGTTTCGGTTTATAATTCATTAAGTAAATTTATTGCTTAGCGTATTTCTTTACGGGGGCTACAAACTGATCTGGCGTAATCTTATTGTTGTTTAGGTTTATAACTCATTAAGTAGATTTGTTCCTCCAAATCAAACACTCTGGCTTTTAGGCTGTAATTCTCTTTTTGTAAGGCCGTAACAGCCCCATCCAAATCCTTGATTTTAGCGTTTATCGCTTCTAATTGTATTAGCATATCACTTTATCATAAAAGCCCCGTCACGGCCACGAAATCGGCCAAAACTCGGCTATAAATTCGTTTGCGGTTTGCATATTGTCTATAACTCTCACATCGAAACCCAAGGAGCGCAGCTTTTCATGAACGATTAGCTGATCTGGGCGAGGCTTCTTGCCTGTAGACTTGACCTCCACGAAAGCTACTTTACCACCCTGCGCAAGACATAAACGGTCAGGCAGTCCTCGAAAGAAATCGGCTTGCAGCTTTATGCAAAGGCCATTGCGGCTTTTTGCGGCTTCCACAAGGCTTCTTTCGATATACTTCTCCGATGATTGAGGATTGCTCATTGCTCTAAATGCTTCGGGCAAGTATCGCTGTTACGCGTCAAATACCAGTAGCAATCCATGTCAGACATTTCTGAGCACTGCGGCCAATCATGCTCACCAACATCCTCCTGCGTACACCAGTTGTAGCACGTTTTGCATAGCTCTCTCGGAGTTGATAACAATTTAGCAAAATCACACATACTAATTGCTTTTTTGTTTCATCCTTTCGTATATTTTTAAAGCTACTTTTTTACTTGTAGCTATTATCTCTACGCCATGAATCAGATATTTATGTTTTGTTTGATCGGCTCCATACTCTCTATGCCTTTTTAGTTTTTCAGTTTCAGATAACTCTCTCCCGAATCCATATTTCTTGGGAGGTTTCCTGTAATAAAGGTTATCAGTATCTGCAGCTAATAACATGGCAATCGTTGACAGAAGCATTGCGCTTTTTCTCATAACATATTCTCCTTTCGTTTATAATATCTCTGCCTACCATACACCGCAAAGGCGGTTGGCGTAGGACAATAACTCCAGTTCTTTAAGCACCTCATAAGATCGTTGACCTCGCGAGCGTTGCGCTGCGTCAAATCAGACTTATCACGGCCAAGTGCCTCACACCAAATCTCCGCGATACAAACCTTATCGCGCAACACCTCTCCGCGCTTAGCCAAAGGATTGCTCAGCCATATTCTGCGCTCATCAATGGAAAGCGTAGCCCAATCGTCAGGAAGCAGCCTATCAAGATAGGTTTCGATGATACCGGCTCTCTCGTCCAAGTCGGAGTGGAGCTCTTGCTCAGTTCTGGCCGTTGCCGCTATAGCAGCATCAAGATAAAGCGGCTCACCGGCGAGATATAATTGGTAAGCCTCAGCCCAGATTTGCGCTACCTCATCTTCGGTCAGCTCATCGGGCACACTGCGAACAGCTCTTTCAAGATGCACATCAACTGGAAGGAATCGGCGATTACCTGTAGGGTCACGTAAGAAGTCCTTGCTGTTAGTCGTGCCGATGAATATGCACTGACGCTTGTAGGTTTCAACAACTCTTCCGTAGGCTGGCCTAAACGTGTCCTCGCTCTTTGATATGAAGTGTTTGATAGTTTCGATTTCAGCTTTTTTCAAGCCCGACAATTCGGCTATCTCCATTATCCATGCACCCTGCAGCTGCTCAAACGCTTCTTTACCACTAACCGTAGTGAATGTATCGGAAAACCACTTGCCGCCAAGCCTCTTAGCGATAGTCGATTTGAAGGTGCCTTGCTCTCCGACAAGGATAAGCACCGTGTCAAACTTAATGGCCGGCTCAAACACTCTGGCCACCGCAGCGGCCAGCGTCATGCGAGTAACCTTGCGGGTGTAGAGCGTATCGTCCGCGCCTAAGAAGTCAATCAGCAAAGTTTCTACACGCTGAATACCATCCCATTGTTGAGCCGTTATATATTCTCTAACTGGGTGGAAATGGTGACGCTCAAACTCAACGGCTACTGCATCATCAACTTTCATTCCATTGTGTATGCCGTAGACACACTCAATGTAATTGTGAATGCCAGAATAGTCCACATCGCGCAAAGGCTCTCTAAAAGTAATCTCACGCCAAGGCAAACTGCGAACTACGTATTTCTTGTAGTCGAAATCGTTAAGAGCGAAAGCGTCTTTAATGTTTGGATCGTTTCGGAGTATGATGTTAAGGTTTTGCGAGGTACATTCATATTCACCTTTCAAGTTGACCTTCAAAGTTTCAGTCCAGCTATCATCGACTTGCTCATCAGTCACAGCATCAGGATAAGCCTCCGCGAAATCGGCCTTGGCTTCTTCAAAGCGTTCAGTAGCTATCGTTCTGCGAGTCGCCTCATCGTTGGCCACCAACTCCTCCATAGCCACAAAACTCTTTGATTTAGTTGCTTCTTTCTCTCGGCCAGTATCAAGATGGCCGAATTTATGTAGCCTGACTAAATCAAAGGCGTTCAGCAACTTGCCGCTTGCAGGGTCAGTACCGTGATGGGAGTAGGCAAACACATCTTCGTAGATGATAAGACCGCTTGAAGTGCTACCTTGCGCGTAGGTGTATCGGTTCTCCGTATCAGTCGGAATGTAAATATCCCAAAGGTATTTTTCGATTGCCTCTTGAATGGAATAAGTACGACAAAAAGCTCCAATCAATCCTCTCTTTTGTAGCGGGTTCTCTTGCTTTTTTGCCTCTTTCAAAATAACCTCATCGCTCTCATCGTAGGTAACAGCCCACTCAGTAGCATCAGACCAATTCTTATAACGAGCCAAAACATCGTCAACGCAAAGAGGCTCTGCATCTTGATACTCAAATTCGTAGGTAGCATCAGACGACACGCTCGGCCAGAACATACAACGGTTTGCTTGAAAGGTTGTCTTGTCGAAGTGCTGCATACCTAAGTCGGCAGCGATACGCCTTGCTACAGCTTGAAACTCATCGGCAGAAACCTCTCTATCAAGCGGGATAATAAGACGGTGGCGAGGCTTATCTGGATTGGATTTGTGTGTGGAGTGCAGACAGGCCGCACAGGTGTAGAGGTTGGTAAAATCCCACCACATATCTTTATGCGAGAAGTCCGCATCCAAAGCAACAATCTGCCGATACAGCAGATTGCTCTTTGAACGCTTATTGCCTGATAGATAGCCGCCAACGAAAGCACCAACATCTTTAACCCGCTGTTGATCCTCTCTGCTCATACGCATAAAGGCATCGTAGGTCTCTTTGGTAACTATCGGATGGGATAGCTTCTCCAAAAGCTCGCTCCATTTTATTCGTGTGTTTCGCCATTGAGCGGATTGCGCTCCAGCTCCAACGGCGATATTCAACTGAAAATCATTGTTGATTGTCATATAGTAGCGTTTTTGTCTATTTCGTTTTGCAGCCAAAGAATAGCCTGCCTAAAATCATCAGTCGTACTGCCAAAGGTCTTGACTACATACCAAAAATCGTATGGCCTGTCGAGGCACTCTACAACATGCTTGTCGCCTCTCATGTTTAGCCGCAATATCGGTATTCTGCCGTTCATAATCAATCCTTCATATAGAAATCGGTTAAGTAGCCGTCAGCCCGTAGTGGCAAGTCCTTAGCCCAATCAGGCGCAACGGCCATTAGCTTAGCCATACGCTCGTAGTATTGTTGCTCCTTACCGTCCTTCGGCACTTCGGCTATAACCTCATCATGGATATGCATTGTAATCTTGTAGCCCGCCTTGTCAAGCGTCTGCATGGCGTAGGCTAACAAGTCGCGGGCAATAGCTTGAACAATGTTCTCCGTCAGCTTGCCGCCGTATGTATCTACTTGCTGCCATTGCTTCGTTTCTTGGTTCACCCCTTCGTAGAGCAAAGAGCGGACTTGCTTTATGCCGACAAACTTAGCAGATATGCTTGGGTGTCGGTAGAACAGCTTTCTGCCGCTTGGCAGTCCGATCATCATGTATTCCTCATCGCAGTCAAACGATACACCACGATACTCTGGCATATCTACCCGTTCGTTATGCGACACGGCCCAGAACGCAGCATTCTCGAAGTCAGCCCACATACGAACTATGCAGGGGTTGGCATCGCGCCAGCGTTGAGTCAGGCTGCGCATTTCATCGGGCGACAAGCCCATTTTCGCGCCACCCATACGCTCCAAAGCCCCGACACTGCCGCCATAGCCAAGTGCAAGCTCTGAAATCTTACTCTTGTTACGCAGCTCTGAGCCTTTGGTAATGGCCGATACCGGCACACCGAACATACGAGAGCCAGTAGCCTCGTAAATCTTACCGTCACCGTGGAACACCTCTAACCGCCATCCCTCCGTAGCCAACCAAGATATTACTCTCGCCTCAATGGCTGAGAAGTCGGCCACGGAGAGCGTGTAGCCTTGTGGGGCTATCAATGCGGTTCTTACCAGTTGGGAAAGAATATCGGAAACATCGCCGTAGTATAATTCCAAATCTTCTGTCTGGCAAGTCTTAATGTCGTTTCTTACATCATCGAGCTTGTCAGTATGATTCTTTGACAAGTTCTGCAACTGAATGAGCCTGCCAGCCCAGCGGCCTGTCCTATTAGCTCCGTAGAACTGAAACAGCCCACGGGCACGATCATCGGCCATAGCGCAGTCAAGCATAGCACTATACTTCTTGACAGAAGTCTTAGATACCTCCGCACGAATAGCCAACATTTCAAGCACATCGGGATAATCGGCAAGCCTCTTGTTAAGGTCGCCTACTGTATCTTTGGAGAGGCTGCCTATATCTTCACCAGTTCGCTTCTTTATCCAAGCCTTTAACTGCGTAACCGAATTAGGATTGCTCAATCCTGTTAGCTCGCAGGCTCTCTTAATAAGCCGCTCAGTATGTTCCTCTGACACTCTAACAGCCGAAGTAGCAAGCTCCTTATCGATCAAAACACCGTTGTCGTTGATGCGTTGGTCGAGTATGTAGTTTTGACGCTCGGTAGCCGTTATTTCATATCTTTTTAGGCGTTGGTCAATCTCTCGCTCGGCCAACACATCGTAGACATTATACTCAGTGTATTTTGCCCATTTGTCTGGAGCATGCTCGGGATAGTTTCTTGTGCGGAAGCCGTTGGCCGCAGTCGGTTTGCACGGACAACTAAAATACTTGATAAGCAACTTGCCTGATGCTAACTTTTTGTCGGTCAGGTCAAGCACTTTTGAAACCGCATCCAACGACAATGGCAAACCGCAATACCCAGCCTTAACGGATGTGCAATACCATTGCTCTGCGGATATATCTAAGCCGATGCGCCTAAAACATATCCTCTCAAACACTGCATTGTGGGCATGCTTTCGCACGGTCGGAGCATAAAGCAGTTCTACAAACTCAGGGTCAAGTACCGTAAGAGCTTCAGGTTGGGATAAATCTCTTGGTGCATCGCTAAGCAGGTCTATTGTCCTAACAGGCTGATTGTCGATCGCGTAGCCTACCAAAAGTATTTCAAAGTCGGATGATTCTACATATTTGTAAGCTCCGCTTGCCTTGATGTCTACAGATGAATAGGTTTCTATGTCAATGTATAAATCCATACTAAACTAATTGGTGGAGAGGAAAAGACTCGAACTTCTCGATACGCTCTTTATGGAAATCGTTTCACCTAATCTAATTACCGAGCCAGCTCGAAAAACGCTGAAACGAGCTGGAGAAAAATAGCATATCAGCACCTGCTCCCCCCGTATACCTCCCCATACTTCACAGCGGTAGAGGCTTACAAGATTCTTCTAAACGACTATCAAACATACAAACTGAAAACGCGGGTCTTTCACCCGACGTTACCTCCTTTTGTAACGGTTTGTTTAGTTAAACAATAAGTTATGTGAAAAGCGGCAAATTGCATGACTGGCCGCCCGACCAGCCAAGGAACTGCGAGGCGGAGTGGAGTCGAACCACGACAAGCCACGTACCTAAAAGCGCGTCCGCATTTAAGTGGAGCTCCTGCTTGCCTGCCAGAATCCGCCCCCAAGATGGCACTCAGCCGTGTAGACTGAGTGCCGTGGCTTCCTACGGCCACAGTGTTATTTAACAGGTCGTGGAACACCTTAGTACAGCGGATCTTCCTTCCACTCGTTGTCGCCACCAAAGGCTTCCTCGACAGAAACCGTACCACCGAGAGGTTCTCCGTCACGAATCTTTTGCAGAGCATTCAGGCCGACAGCGATACCCTTAGTGCCTTTGAAGTCGTAAGCGTAGAAGCCCAAACTGGCTCGCCCGTAGCAACCAGAGTAGAACTCATCGGGGTCAATAATCGGGTCACGGTCAATGTCTACCACAGCGGGCTTGCGCTTGGTAGTAGCGTTAAGGAAGTACATTCCTTCAAAGGCTGGGTCGTCTGGACGGTCGGTATCACCATCGCGCAGAGGCAGCTTGAGAGTAGCCCTGTTGACTTGGCCGTTCTTACCCGCAAGGACAGATTGGCCGTTACCGATAGCAGCGTTGACTGCAGCCTTAATCTTTTCGATTGTCGCCTTATCGGTCTTGTCGATAAGAATGCAGATTGAATACTTCGGCTCCTCACCCTCGTTAACGGTTCTAGGTTGGAACACATCACAGTAGCTGAATCTAACAAGCCCCGTGACGATTTTGGTAGGATTGTTGTTATCCATAATTCGTAGATTTAGATGGTTAGTAGATTTGGTATTTACGTTTTGTGCAAATATACGGAATAATTTCCGTGTCAAGCATTTTGTTGATAATTTTTTCTAAAAAAGTTGTAACTTATTGAAAATCAAGCCTTGCCTGTTCTAATGAGTCAATCGCAGGTCGTTTGTCCGCAGCACTGACCAGGGTGGGTTTGCCAGCTGGCTTCACAATGTAATCGCGATCG
>ERZ809477.17-NODE-17-length-20960-cov-9.283664_pt1 | contig 20960 bp, 8 predicted proteins | sample MGYA00521238_ERZ809477 | MGnify/ENA primary metagenome ERZ809477 (study PRJEB31581, sample SAMEA3312793) | metagenome | study: EMG produced TPA metagenomics assembly of the PRJEB8939 data set (Metagenomic analyses of Rumen microbiomes reveals... | reverse complement strand
GTTCAAGAACGGCTACCTTGGGAAGGTTATGCACTTCAAGCCAGTGGACTTCCCTGAGAAGATCGCCGGTCTGGAGGGCTACACCACCGATGAGGTGCTGAAATATGTCAGGGAACATTTCGAGAGCGTCCTTGATGGCATGGACACCGATGTGCGCATCGTGGACATGAAGGTCATCGGCAGCCGTGTCAAGGGTGACTATGATGATGACAGCGACCTCGACGTGCTGCTGGAGTATGAGGGTGACTTCCGCGAAGACACGCTCTTCAATATATTGAATGATGAGGATGAGGGCAGGTTGTATATCGAGGGTATTCCCGTTGATATCAACCCCATCACCCGTGGTAAGAGCGGCACCATCCAGGAGTTCCTGGAGCGTAACGCCTCTTATGACAAGTCCGTAGATAAGGTTAAAAATAACAGTATAAGTCAAATGGCAAAGATTGTCTATTCTATCAAGGCCGATGGAGAGGGTTCCAACCGCTACATCGTCACCTTCAACGAGTCCGAGGCCCTGAAGGTGTCTCAGGACGATCAGCGAAAGATGGCCCTTGGAATCCAGCCTGACGTGCAGGAGGATGCGGCCACCGGAAAGTTCAGTTTCGTAGGTTATGCTGCCGCCGAGCGTTTCGGCGAGGGCGTGATGGCTCTCGACCGTTACAACACGCTCCTGGCCAAGGTTCCCGAGGAGGATGCTGCCTCCCGTCGTGCCTTGGAGCATGACCACGCTGTTGTCACTAAGGCACTCTCCCTTGAAAGGGGTCAGAACGCCTTGGCCGATGACCTCTTGAAGCTCTGGCTTGGCGACGGCTCGCCCCTGAAGGGTGACACCGTGCAGAACTATTTCCAGAACATCTTCAAGACGATGTTCGACAATAAGGATCTGCATCGCCAGTTCGAGCAGTTGCAGGATCTCTCTGATGGCAGTATGCGTGAGCTTGCTTGGTTTATGGCCTATAAGGCCGACGGTAACACGCTCTACCGTGTGATGCCTGAGATTGCTGAGAAGCAGGGCATCCGTCCTCCTGTGGAGGAAGAGAAGGTAGAGCAGCTGGAAGAGCAGCAGGCGGCTGCCATGGAGCAGAAGTCTGAGAAGGAGGGACTTGTCAAGGCCCGTCCGATGCTCTATGCCATCACCTACGGTACATGGCCCGGCATCTTCGGAGATGTTCATGTGGACTTTGGCCGTAACATCAATGCCGTGGGCTTTAAGGAGATCCAGCAGATGGCCGAGGAGATGGGCGGCGAGGCCCGCACCACCTATGAGCATGAGTGGGCTGACTTCACCCGCCAGCAGGACGCAGAGCTGTTTGCTGAGCGTGTGGTGACCCTGAACCAGGAGCGTCTTGATGCGCATGAGAGGGAGTTGCAGGCCACCGTGAGCAGTATGGCTCCTATCTTTGCCCTGCCCGCCACCGAGAACCGTGGTATCGTCTTCGGCACCTTCGGTGTGAAGCGTGACAGCGGCGATGAAGCCTTTGACCGTGCAGCCAGCGTGTTCCTCAATGACTACCACCGTGACCATAAGGAGAAGGGCAATTATGTGTTCGGCTATAAGTTCGGATTCCTCTTCAGCGACCAGAAGGATGCCTTGGAGTTTGCCGGGGCATACCGTGACATGGCCGAGAAGGGCGGCTTCATGGAAACCTACGACCGTCTGGTCTATCAGACCAAGTACAATATGTTCATGGAGAATCTTCTTGGCGGCCCGAAGCCCGAGGAGTTCAAGGTTATCCAGCAGCGCCTTGCCGCAGGCACATACCTGCAGGAGGTGGGCCGCGACTTCCAGAAGGAGGTGGCTTATCCTGAAAATGCACAGAAGGTATGGCTGCAATATGCCATGAAGCAGCAGGCCGTGGTGGATCTGGTTCATGACCTTGGCTTGGAAGGCCAGCCCCTGCCGTTGCCGAAGGCTATCGATAACTGCCTGTATTACAAGGTGAGTGAGGGGGCTGTCGAGTTCTACGAGACCCTTTCCGATGCCAAGGAGGATATGAGTCCTTACTTCCCCGTTTGGAAGGACTATGAGACCTTCGCCAAGGATATCGACACTATCATCGGCACCGAGCCGAAGGTGAAGTTCCACTTCATCGGCGAGAAGGGTGCTACCAACCTTGACGTGAACTTGGGCGACAATCATATGTCGTTCCTCACCCATGCCAAGAATCTGCACGGCCTTGGCCGTACCGATGCGGGTATCAAGCTTGATACCGGCTGGGAGATTGGTAAGGATGGCAAGTGGCGGTTGGAGATTCCTGCCTTCAGGGAGATCGACGTATGGGGTAATGCCGGTTATAAGCGTGAACATCCGGAGTTGAAGCGATGGATAGAGCTTAACCGCAAGAATACCGCCGCTGCCATGGAGATGGGCGAGCCTCTGACCATGGAGGAGGAGGCAGAGTATAATCGTCTGTCGGATAACAGCTTCGTCAAGGCTTATAGCCCGATGAAGACCATGAAGGAAGGTGAGCTGCTGCTTTCCGACTTCGTGGATGCGCCTGAGTTGTATGCCGCCTATCCCGACCTTCGTGATGTGACCGTCCGTTTCGAGACGATCACCGATAAGAAGATTGGCGGCTACTATCATAAGACCGAGCAGCTGAATGTCGATCCCGATTCTGAGGAGCTGTTCGAGGTGCTGCGCGGTATTGTTATTAGCAAGGATATTGCCGATAAGGCCCGTGGCCTGAGCGTGGCCGCCCGTGAGCAGATGCGTGGCATCTTCGTTCACGAGATACAGCACCATATCCAGGAAGTCGAGGGCTTCGCCGAGGGTGCGAACTACCGTGAGTTCACCGATAAGAAGCTGGATATCCTTCGTTCCATCAACTTCGTCACCGACGACCACCTCTTCGAGGGCCGTGGTGCAAAGGGTATCGGCACGGCTGCCGACATCCGTGAGCAGTTGGAGAAGGAGGTTGGCGACCACCCGCTTACCTATTATTATATAGAGAAGCTGGAGGGTGTTGCCAAGCAGTACGGCTATGAGTCGTATGAAGCCCTCCTGAACGACTTCGATAATATCCCGTCGGTGGATAAGCAGTATGCCTATACCGCCGGAGAGGTCGAGGCCCGTAATGCCGAGCGCAGGATGAATATGACCCGTGACGAGATCCGTCATTCGTTGGCCAAGGACACCGAGGATGTGCCTCGTGAGCTTCAGAACGTGTCCTATGGCGGCGATAAGGCCGAGCATCGTGAGGTCATGGCCGCCCTTGACATTGAGGCCAACGAGAAGCTGTACGAGAACCGTAAGGTGAACGTGCCGCTCAATGACTTCCGTGAGGCCAGTGTGATGGGTGCGGTTATCAACCACATGCACCAGGCCGGCATCAATATCTATCTGGATGAAGACCTCGCCTTTGCCAAGGAAACCAGCGGTCTGCAGGTGCGTCAGCTCCTGCGTGACGGTGGCGGCGCTTATGGTATTGTCCGCGAGGACGGCGTGATCTTCGTTGACCCGAAGGTCTGCACGGCTGAGACACCTATCCATGAATATACCCATTTGTGGGCCGAGGTGATGCGTCAGCAGAATCCCGAGGAGTGGAAGGCCATCGTGAAGATGATGCGTGACACCCCGCAGTGGCAGGAGGTACGCACTAAGTACCCCAAGCTCCAGATGAGTGACGATATTGCCGAGGAAGCCCTTGCACACTTTAGCGGTGCGCGTGGCCATGAGCGTCTGCTGGCTTCCTTCGGACTGAAGAAGGAAGACTCCATCGATAAGCTCACCCAGGAGCAGAAGAGCATCTTCGCCCGCATCTGTGAGGCCATCGCCCGCTTCTGGATGGGTGTGACGGATTTCCTGCATATTCATTATACCTCCAAGGAACAGGTTGCCGACCAGATCCTGAAGGATTTGACCTCTCATGTTAATCCGCTGGATTTCAAGAAGGCTGATCCCAAGAAGCTTGCCAACGGCGTTGCCCGTGCGCATTTCATCGGTGAGGTGGGTGCAAGGCATATTGCCCGTAACGAGTTCCCGTGCTTCATGCTCGACCTGCTGAAGTTCGCCAAGGAGTCGAAGCAGAACGGTATGCCCGACGGTAAGATCAAGATGATCACCGGCTGGGAGATGGGTGCCGACGGTAAGTGGCGTTATGAAGTCGCCAATACCAAGGTGAAGAATATGGATATCCAGTCTGGCATGAAGCTCAGCGACGTGATTGATGCTCCTGATATTTTCCGTGCTTATCCTGAGTTGAAGGATGTCAATGTGAAGATTGACGCTATCGGCGAGAACGGAAACTACAACCATGAGACCCGTACCATCACCCTGAATGACTACTACCGTCAGAAGGAGGTGACCCGAGAGGGTTATATGTTGGTACAGGAGCAGAACGAGCGCGAGCTGAGAAATCTGGAGGCTTCTATGGCCGGTCACGAGCCTACGGCGTTGGAGCGTGACAAGATGAACGACCTGCTGACCATGAGGGCTATGCTCAAGGGTGAGATTGCATCTTCACGCAGCATCAGTGAGATATGGCCTGATATCCATGAGGTCATGGATCACGAGGTGCAGCACGCTATTCAGGCCATCGAGGGCTTTGCCATGGGTGGCTCCCTGCGTACTGTCGCCGATATGCGCCTTGCAGAGGCCGAAAAGCTTATCCGTGAACACGCTGCCGTGTTCAATGAGTATAAGATTCTGGAGAATCATGCTCACTATGATAAGGACATGGGTAAGGCCATGGACTATTATAACGAGATGAAGGAGTACGAGAAGGTCCACGGTGCTGAGATCAGTATCTACCTGGCCGCCCAGCAGCAGAAGGCAGAGGTGCAGCGTGAGATCTTCGAGGGTAAGCTCGCAGAGCATAACGACAAGGCTTACGAGGAGTACCGCAGCCTCGCCGGAGAGGTCGAGGCCCGTAACGTGGCCGAGCGTCGTAATATGAGTGTGATGGAGCGTCGTGCCAGCCTTGCAGCCGATACCGAGGATATCTCCCGTGAGAAGCAGATTGTGAATCACGATTCTCAGGTGGCTGCCTCTATCAACTCACAGGTTGACGATGATGAGCTGGCAGAGACGAAGGCCAACACTTTCCTCCGCACGAACTACGAGGTCGGCGGTACCGTCATCAAGCTCGTCCATCCGCTGATGTACGAGGATGCCGATGGTGTGCCGTTCTATGTGACTGGCATCGAGACCCCTGCCAAGGTGGGCGACGGCTATAACGTCCAGACACAGAACGCCGAGCAGCAGGAGAAGAAGGAATATTCTTATACGCCGCTTCATACCTTCGGCTATTATGATGACATTCTCCGTGCCGCCATGCTCACGAAGCTGGCCGACACCGTGGGTATGGGCCGCGAGATCAAGTTTGACAAGCAGCCTATCGGTATTCATGGTATGGAATCCTTGGAGGCCATACGCTTTGATGCCGAGGGTAAGATGACCGTGACCGCTTCACTGGAGGTTGATCATCAGTCGAAGACCTATGAGCGTAGCGGACTGGAACTGTTCTCTCCCGAGCAGCTTGCCGCCATGCGTACTGCCGTGGAGAAGAACCGCAACCTGATACAGAACCTGCCTCTGACGAAGGAGGAGCAGGAGAAGGCTTTCGATAAGATCCTTGATGACAATAAGGATGTGCTGGAGCGTCTTGCCAACAGCCCCGTTGACCATTCTAAGGATCAGAAGCCTTACCGTATCGCCATTGGCGAGGACGACCGCCCCGGCGGTGTGGAAGGTGAGTTCCATGTCCTCTATACCGACGAGCTGAAGCACGTCAAGTTCGAGGATATGGCCGCTATCGCCGATGAGTTCGGCGGTGTGATGCGTGTCACTGGTGGTGAGGAGTGGGCCGACTTCTATCATGAGGATGATGCCGTGCGCTATGGCGACCGTGTTGCCGCCATGGAGCAGGAGCGACGCTTTGTGGCCAGCCAGCAGGCAGCCCAGGCTCCCGAAGAGAGCCGTGAGCAGGTTTCCGAGCGTGTATGGTCGAAGCTTGCTAAGCTGTTGCCTGAGAATGGTGACAAGCTCATCCTCTTGGAGCCGTTCACGATTACCGAGGCCGAAGGTTTCGATACCAAACGCGCCTGTGATGTGAAGGAGGTGCTTCGTGCCATTTCTCCCGACTATGATGCCGTGGCTGTGTTCGTCTGTGGTGATGCCACTGGTGGTATCAACACCTACCGTATGACGAAGGCCGACCTCCAGAAACTGGAGGCAGCCATCGACGGCATCAAGTACACCACCGATTTCACGCAGTCGAATGACGTTCTGAAGTCTGAGACTGAGGAGGTGGAGCCGGAGCGTGAGTTGGAAAACCGCAAGTACACCAAGGAAGAGACGGCCATCGTCAAGAAGGCCATCGGTGAGTATTTGCAGAATATCTGCAATGAGAAGTTCTCCAATGGTGATATCAATAATACGGAGTTCATCGATGCTGTGAAGCCATATATCGTTCCCAGTACGTTGTCAGCCGTCGATGTGATCCGTGAGCTTTCGATGCAGATGTTTGAGAAGGGCGAGCGTAACAATCCCGGTACGCTGGAGCGCAACGGCATCAAGGATTTTGACCTTGAAGCCGAGAAGATTGCCAAGGCTGCCGTTATCGCTGCCGAGGCTATGCTGGAGCCGAGAAAGTATATTGCCTTCGGTCGTGAGGTTCCGCAGGAGCAGATCGACGAGTGGAAGGCTGACGGCATCACCGATTTCTCTACGGAGAATATGGAGAAGCTGTTGCATTTCGAGGCCCAGGATAACAATGAGCCTACCGAGAATGTGGATTTCAGCCGCGATGCCGACCTCCGCGAGGCCCGTGGCTATATGCTGGATGTGCTGGATGAAGCCCATAAGCTTTTGGGCGATTCCTTTACCATCCCTGCTGCCGACGTGCTGACCTTTGGCCGTCAGGGTGAGATGATTGGTTATCTTGCCTATGACTCTGACGAGAAGCAGTTTGTAGGTAAGACCTCCATCAACCATACTGTTGCCTATAACATCGACGAAGCCATGAAGGATGTCCGTTCTGTGACGGAGCTGACGAAGGCCGTCCGTGAGGCGATGGTGGCTAAGATTGTCGGTGATGAGAAGGTGGCCTTCGGCCATGCTTTCTCTGTAGTCCTTGATGGTAATAAAGATACCAAGGCTCGCATCAGTGAGGTGAGCGTCAAGAATGGCCGTGTGCATATTAGTGGCTATATGGAAGGTCTTGATCCCGGCATGGCCTCTGACATGACGGAACATCTTGACTTGGATATTCTGGATAAGGTCTATGCCAATGTGATGGAGCAGCGTGACCAGAAGGAGGCATTGGCCAAGGTAGGTATCATTGCAGCCGAAGATAATAAGGTTTATAGCGTGGCCGAGCGTCCTGCTATCGAGGATGCCCTTATAGCCTTCCTGGAGAAGTACAACAGCGACTATTTCCAGACGAAGGTTGACATCGCCGGTATGGTGAAGGCTCAGTTTATCGCTGACCGCCTCGAACTGACGACCACCGTAGGTGCTATCGTCAATGACATCCATAATGAGGCCGTCGAGCGTGAGCCGGGCATCTTCGGGCGTTATTTCCCCGAGGATCATACCCGTGAGATGGAGATGAACCTGAAGGCTTCCGAGGCCCTGAGATACTGTGAGCAGATGGCCGACCTGAAGGTCAACAACCTTCGTGAGAAGATGGATGCGAAGCTCGCAGAGCTGAACACCATGACGGAGAAGTTCAATACGCTATCCAAGGCTGCTGATCCCAATTTCATGTTCGAGAAACATGCCGAGGGCTATAAGCTCACTGCCTCCAAGGAGAATATGTTTGCTCTGCAGCATATCGACGGACAGTTTGCCTGTGGCTGGCTGTCAGCCCGTGAGCTGCTGGCCCGCATGGACGCTATGGAGTCGAAGCTGACCGATAAGTTCCCCGAGCTGAAAGCCGCTCAGGAAACGCCTGAAGCCGTTGTCTCTGAGAACGGCGAGAAGGTGACCTTTGACGGTCAGGAGTACACCCATGTCCATGGCTGGACACATGAGGATCCCGCCCTTATCTATAACAACACCGAGATTGCCGTATTCTTCTATGATAAGCAGAAGAAGACCGTGGAGAATATCGAGAACCCCGATAACGAGGCCGGCATTGACGGCTACGAGAATCGTGAGGGCTTCTTCCTGGTACGCTCCGACGAGTATGACGAGGCATATCGCCAGTTGGAGGAGCATGACCGTGAGATGGGCTTCACGGATAATTCCGAGAAGGTCGCTGCCTTGAAGGATAAGGCCATCGGCCTGTTCGGAAAGGATATCTATGTTGACCTGATGGATTACGACGAAGTGGAGCGTGTGGGTATCGGTGAGATGCCCGACACCATTACTGTGGATGCCTTGGATATCAAGGAAGGTGAGGTACGCTTCAAGAGTGACGACCTGAACGATTATATCCCGCTGGATAAGGTCTCTGATGTGCAGCTTGACAATATCTCCGCTATGCTCGACGAACTCCATGAGGCTTATGAGAAGTCGCTGGAGAAAGAGGATGAGCAGCTGGAGTCACAGCCCCAGGAGCAGGAGAAGGATGCTGCCCAGCTCCTTCCTGATTTCCGTGTGGGTGACATCGTGACCAGCATCGACCAGAACGGCGATAAGCTTACAGCCCGTATTACCGGCGTGGAGGATGATTTGATCAGCTATTCCGTCAGCAACTCCTATAAGATGGTTCCTCAGTCGTTCCGACCTTCCGAGAATGTCAACGAGTGGCGTTTTGCCACCGATGAGGAGAAGGAGGTCTTCGTGGCCGAGGAGAAGCGCCTTGGCGCAACTCCGCAGGAGTCTACCCAAAAGCAGGAGGAGGCAGCCAGGAAGGTGCTTGAAGAGCAGAACAAGGAGGTCGGTCCTCTGGAGGAGGATGACCGTTCATCCTACGAGATTTGGAAGGCCGTGAAGGAAAAGCAGACTGATGATGTTCTGCTGGTCGGTTTCGGCGATTCCTTTATGGCCTATGAGGATGATGCCAAGGTGCTTGGTGACAAGCTTGGCCTTGCTGTTGTTGTGACTGCCGATGAGGGTGTCAGCATGACCTCCATCCCCGTTGTGATGATGGAGCGTCAGATGCGTGCTTTGACCGAATCCGGTGTGTCGTTCGCAGTGGTGAATGACTATAAGGAGGCTCTTGGCGAGAAGCCTGCCAAGGCCAACCAGGCAGATAATGAGCTGAACTGGAAGGACTATGACTATAAGGCATGGAATTTCCCAGAGGGTGTCAACGTCGATAGGTGCTATGTGAAGACGCTTGCCCGCCGCAAGGGTGAGAACTATAACCGCTATGAGATCCGTGCCACTATCGACGGTAAGTATTATGCTCACGACCTCTTCAAGAATGATGTTCGCGCGTTCTTTGGCAAGGATGCCAACGGTGTCCGTGGTGCCAGCGAGCGTGAACTGGCCGTGAAGTATTTCGGCACCGAGGCTTCCGCTCTTGTTGGAAAGAAGGTCGTCAGGGTGGAGAATCCTGTCTATCCCGATCCGAAGACCTTCAAGCAGTATGCCCATGAGCTGCCGAAGTATGACTTTGAGGATGCTGAGGAGCAGCAGAAGGAAGAGCCGAAGGTACAGGCACAGATGGAGGCACCTGCCAAGCAGGAGGAGCCGAAGAAGGAGCCTGAGACTGTCCTTTCCTATAATCATGACCGTGTTTCCTATGAGGAGCATAAGGAGCGTACCGAAAAGCTGAGAGCCATCGGTTATCCCTATTTGGATGCCAAGAGGGATGACGGCTCCCTGAATATCCCGACCACCAATGAGTCGATCTACTGGCGTTTTGCCGCCGGTCTTATCGACTTCAAGGATGCTGCCCGCGAGTTCCATGCGGCTGGATTTACGAATTTCGTGGATGACAAGTATACGCTGGAGCAGTTCAAGCAGCTCAATGAGAAGTATGGTAAGCTCACGCCCGACCTGAAGCCCATGACTGCCGCCGAGGCCGCCGTGGCCATCGAGCAGGCAGAGGATGCCGTCGATGCTGCCGAGGACAAGGCCGAAGAGACCCAGCAGGCCGAAACTGAGGTGAAGGCCCAGGTGGAGGATAAGCAGGAAGAGCAGCAGCAGTCTCAGCAGCAGGATAAGAAGGAGGCTGCCGAGGCCAAGGCCAAGGAGGATGAGGAAAAGCGCAAGAAGGATGAGGAGAAGAAGAAGCAGGAAGAGGCCGCTAAGAAGGCCAAGAAGGATCCTGCCGCTACCATCGCCTTGCAGACTGGCCTTCTGCTTCATGCGTTGAAGGCCGCCTCTACGGATTACGGCCCTTGGCTCAATAAGGACGGTAAGCTCGCTCCGGACTTCCTCATCAAGAATACGCAGCCGCTCAGTCCGTTCAATATGCTGATGCTGGCCTTGAACTCCGATTTCTTCGGTTACAAGACCAATGCCTATACCACCTTCAAGGACACCAAGGAGGCCGGTTACTTCGTCCAGAAGGGTGAGGTGAGCTTCCCCGTGAACTGGTATAACTGGAACGTCTATAAGAATAAGTATGTCGATAACGACATCATCACCAAGGAGGAGTATGAGCAGCTTCCCGCTGAGCGTCAGGAGATGTATAAGCAGTTTGGCCGCAAGGAAGACCGACCTGTCTTCAATGTGGACCAGACCTCCATGGTAGGTTCCAAGGATGACAGCTATGCCAAGCTGCTTGCCGAGCAGGAGAAGAAGAGCGTCCTGTTCACTCAGGACACCGCTCTGAGCGACCGCGAGGCTACGATGCAGTACATCAAGGAGATGAAGCAGAAACAGCCTGACACCATCCTCCTTGTCGCCCGTGGTGACTATTATGATGTCTTTGGTGAGGACGCACAGGCTGTCAGCACCATCATCAAGCAGCAGGTAAGTATTGATGAGAGCATGAAGGATGAGAAAGGCCATTCTATGGCCATCCTTTCCTTCCCCTTCGAGTCTCTGGAACAGTACCTGCCTGAGCTGGTACGTGCAGAGAAGCACATTGCCATTTGTGACCGTCTTGAAGACAGTGCCGCAAGGCTGAAGTTCGAGACTGCCGACCGCATCTATTCCGAGATGCAGGCGTTCACCAATGCACTGTGCAAGTATGACACGGCCAATGTTGCTGTCAACAATGCCGTGGCTACGGGCTATGACCCGTTCGAGAAGGTGCTGCGTATCAATGACTCCCGTGACGCTGCCGTTGGCCAGGAGGTCTCTACGGCCCTGCGCCGTGCCGCCGATTTCTACCGTGCGTGTGTGGCTTATACTGGTGAGGAACACCGCCTGAACCGTTTTGGTAGGAAGAATACCCTTCCTGAGTATGCCGTCAAGTATGACAGCCTCATTCAGGAGCTGGCTACTGGTGTGCTGATGATACGTCAGGGCCTGCCCGTGACTATCTCTTCTGAGTTCCGTAAGATGATTCCTTACTGGGAGCGTGAGATGATGGAGGATCCTGAGCTGTTGCTCAGCGTGGAGCGCGACGTGAACAATGCCGTGGATGTTGTCACGAAGATCAAGAATAACGAGAATGTGGACTACCGCCTGCTGCGTGGTGAGCGTAATTTCCTCGCCTACCGCCCGAAGCAGTATAGCATTGCCAATGATATTGCTTCCATGCCGGAACAGGACACTGGCCGTGTTGTCATCGTCCGCGATGAGAAGGCGAAGACGGCTGCTGTGGTGCTGCCCTCTGGCGCATCCACCGAGATCTCCGATCCGAAGGCCGTCGAGATGAAGAACACCTTGATTCTTGCCCTGAAGAAGGAAGGTTATCAGGATGTGACCTTCTACAATGCCGGTGGTTCTAAGGCGTTGATTCAGGGTAATGATTTCTTCGCTGACAAGTCTGTTGACGTGGCTATCGTCAACAAGTACGGCAGGATTGACCTCTTCGAGCATGTGAACTATGACAATGAGCTGAAACGCTCCAATGAGGTTGGTATTCTCAACGTCCAGCTTGTGCCGTTCGACACTGGCCGTTACTACCAGGTCGATAACAAGAAGCACCTGATCAGCAAGGAGGACTACATGGCTCTCTCTGCTGAGGACAGGAACCGCTTCCGTCCGCAGTTCGGCCATGTGATGTATGTCCGTCCTGATGAGGGTAAGGCTATCACCGTCCATCCGGCCCCGGAGGATGTCAAGGCGTTCTTTGCCAATGTTAAGAATGTGAAGAATCCGGAGGGCAGGGCTGTCATCCAGGCTTTGGGCCGTAAGTACTACAATATGGTGCTGAAGCATCCGAATCTGGAGGCCAATGCCATCATGCCCGAAGACCCGAAGGTCGATACCAGCCGTATCACGAAGGTGAGCATCACCCGTGACCCTGACAAGACGAAGACCTTTGTCATGGTGGCCTATATCGACAATGAGCGTCAGGAGAAGATAGACCTTACGCCCGCTCAGGCACAGCGTTTCTGGCTCGTTGACCGTGAATCGAAGGAGGTTTACAAGCTCCGTCTCGCAGGTCAGCTTTATAAGGATCTCCTTGGCCTTGCCGAGCCTGTGGTGAAGGCCGAGGAACAAACCGAGAAGGAAGAAGCCGTCAAGGTTGTCGAAGAGGCAGCCAAGGAGGAGGAATCCGAAGAGCGTCACCAGGAGGAGACGCGCACTCGTACCTTTCGCCGCTGATAATGACAGTTATGATAGTTTTACAACGAAGAATATGTTGGACTCTATGATCAGTCCTTCTGTATAGTAAAAAGTGATTTTTATGGGTAAAGAAGCTTTTTTCGAGCAGTATAAGGAGTTTGCCATCCAGCAGCAGATTAAGTATGGCATCCCTGCGTCGGTCACGCTGGCGCAGGCAGCCATTGAGAGCAGCTATGGCGACAATGTTGCCGCCAAGCAGGCGAATAACTTCTTTGGCATCCATGCCGTTCCGGCGTGGTTGAAGCGTGGCGATCCTGTTATTTACTTTAACGATGCCAGCCAGCGTGTGCCGTTTACGAAGCATGATTCACCAGAGGCGAGCTTCGAGTACCATTCCAAGTTCCTGTTGCTCAACAGCCGTCAGTATGGCCGATGCTTTGGTTTGTCGGCCACTGACGCTGACGGCTGGGCCAAGGGCATCTGTGAGGGTGGCTATGCGGAGCGTAAGCCCGGTAAGGAGTATGCTTATTATAATAGCATGATGGCCGTCATCAAGCAGAACAACCTCCAGAAGTATGATTTGGAGGCTGCTGAACGTGCCAAGTCTCAGAACCTTGTCTGTGGTTATGACCGCAAGAATATCTCCGTCGATGCGCCACGTCCTGCCGTCGCTGCTGCACCGAGGCAGCAACAGATACCTTCTTTCGATCAGAAAGCCTATTGCTATCCTATAGCTCAGGATTTGAAGCAGACGGACTATTTCGGTCGTGGTGCTACGGGTTATCGTGACCATCAGCATAACGGTATTGATTTGAGTGCAAAGTACGTCGATGTCTTTGCTACCGAGAATCAGGGAAGGGTTGTGGATGTCGGTACCCAGAAGGGTGGCGGTAACTATGTGATGGTGGAGTATGACCGTCAAGATGGTTCCAAGTGGCGTGTTTCCTACTGTCACCTTGATCATTTCGATGTCAAGGAGGGCGATATTGTCAATGCTGGTGATAAGTTGGGCCTGTCAGGTGCCACCGGCAACTGTACGGCTCCCCATCTGCATCTGACTGTCAAGCATCAGCCCGCAGGTGGTGAGATGAAGACTGTCAATCCTTTGGACTATCTGGCTGAGATTTCTGTACGTGGTAATCTTGACGGTACTGTTACCGACAAGAATACGGGTAAGGATCTGCTTGCCTCACGTAAGGCCAGTGTGGATCTCCAGCCGACGGCTGGTGATGTCTGGCTGGCCCAGAACGCCCAGTCGCAGTCTCAGCAGCAGAACGACCTTGCCTTGCAGCAACAGCAGATGCAGCAAGGCCAACAGGCTCCTGGTCAGCAACAGCAGGTCAGTACTCCCGGCGGCTTGGCCACCCTCCTGTGGGGTGACAAGGCAAAGGACATGGACTTGGGCTTTGGCGGGAGTGGTGACCTTATTGGTGATCTCTTTGCTATGCTCCTTACTGGTGTTGTGGCGATGTTCGCCAGCGTGAACCAGACTACTGAGCAGGAGGTCCAGCAGCAGATGGATCAGCAGCAGAACAAAAAGGAAGAGGAAAAATACGACGCGACTGTTGACCGTAGCCTCGTGGCAGAGGCCAAGGCCAAGGGTGTTGACCCGAAGGTTTTGGAGCAGCAGGCACAGCTTCAGGCCGATGCCGGTCTGGGTGAGCTGGATCAGCAGCGTCAGCAACAGCGCGGTATGTCAATGTCATAGAATTTATTCCACAGGCCTGGCCTGTATTTACTAATTTTAATTTTTACAGTTATGATCAAATGCGAAGTTACTTGCTGCGGCGTTATCAGCCGTTCAGCAGAAGTGAAGGAGAACAAGGAAACTCAGGAGAAGTTTCTGACCTTCAAGATGAAGTATCCTGTTAAGGATCGGAGTGGTGAGACGAAGGAGCTGGAGATTAGCGTCTCTATGCCGGGTGACAAGGGTCAGGCCCAGCTTTACACGAGTGGTCGCCGTGTCCGCGTCTCTGGAACGTTGTACCTGAGAAAGCGTAAGGACACCATTTTCTTCAACCTCCGTAATACGGGTGGTGACATCCTTGCCAACTCGAAGGATGAAGACTCTCTGGAGGGCACCATGGAGTTTACCGGCAAGATCGGTAAGAAGGGTGTCGATGAGAAGAATGACCGCAAGGGTAATCCCTACAAGGCTTTCTCTGCCTATTCTTCTGAGAAGACCGACGGCGACAAGCGTGAGTTCATCTGGTGTCGCTTCCTGTATTTCGACCCGAAGCCCGAGGGCGAGGATTTCCTGAAGGCCGAAGGTTCCGTAGAGTGCAAGGGCGATCTGCGCCTTGGCGTGTTCAAGGATGCCATCTCTCTTGAGTGCATCCTGAAGGAGGTCAACGAGTGGGTGCTTCCTGAGAAGAAGGAGGCTGAATAATATATCGGGGCGGTACGGGTAGGCCGTGCCTCGCGTACCGTCCTAATTGTTTTACTTAAAATTTTATTGTTATGAGCAAGGAACGTAGATGGAGTGGTAAAGATGCCGCCGAGAGTGCCAAGGAGAAGGAAAACCGAGCCTATGACACCTTTGCGGAGATGATCATCAAGAAACTGGAGAATGTGCAGGCTGACTGGAAGAAGCCTTGGTTCACCGAGGGCGCTCTGCCTTGGCCGAAGTCTATTTATGGTAAGCCCTATCACGGCATGAACGCGCTGATGCTGACGTTTCTCTGTGAGCAGAAGGGCTACCGTATTCCTATTTTTGCTACCAGTGCGCGTATTAACGACCTGAATTTCAAGAAGGACGATAATGGTAACAGGGTGGCCAAGGTCAATGATAAGGGCGAGAAGCTGCCTTTCGTTCATGTGTTGAAGGGTGAGAAGGCTTTCCCCGTGTTCCTCTCGCAGACGAATGTCGTGCATAAGGACACCAAGGAGCGTATCACCTTCTCAGACTACATGGATCTGGATGAGGACACGAAGAAGGAGTACAATGTATATCACCACATGAAGGTCTATCCTGTCTTCAATGTCGATCAGACGAACTTGAAGGAGGCCCGCCCTGAGATGTACGAGCAGTATGTCAAAGATAACATCCCGCAGGAGAGTTCCGTGCAGGGTAAGGATTTCAGCTTCCCCGCCCTTGACTGTCTGGTGACTGAGAATATGTGGATTTGCCCCATCAAGCCTACTTTTCAGGATCAGGCTTATTACAGTCCTGGACGTGATGAGATTGTCATCCCTTCCAAGGAACAGTTCATCAAGACCGATCACGCCGAGGCGTATTACGGTACGATGCTCCATGAGATGATTCATTCCACGGGTAGCGAGAAGCATCTGAATCGTCTGGATAAGCAGTACGATAAGGATTCCTATGCCCGTGAGGAGCTTGTCGCCGAGCTGGGTGCAGCCCTTTGCTGTCACCGTTACGGCATGGATAAGGTCATCAAGGAGGACTCTTTGCCCTACCTGAAGGGCTGGCTTCAGAACCTCCATGAGAAGCCTGAGTTCATCAAGACCGTATTGAAGGACATGAAGGCGGCCACCGCTCTTGTCTTCACCAAGGTCGAGCTGTCCCGCCAGTATGCCGAGAAGGAGAATCAGGTGAAGGAGAAAGCCCGTGAGACGAAGATTGATGCCCGTGTGGACAATCAGGAGGACGAGGACGATTCCATTGACATGGATGAGGACGGCAATGCCGTTGCCGTAGGCGGCAGTCTTTCTCCTGACAAGAAGCAGGGCGAGGAGGAATCCAAGGAAGAGGATAAGAAGAAAGAGAACGAGCGCCAGGAGGAACATCACCGTTCCTTTCGTCGATAAGCATAAGAAATGACCTTATCCCGTTGTTAAGAAAAAAAACCGCACCTTCTGTCACAGAGGGCGCGGTTTTTCCTTAACAACAAATTTAAATTACTTAACTAACCATGTATGAAAAAACTTTTTTCAGATTGCGTATATCGTTCAATCAAGATTGTCGGTATGGGCGTTTTCTTCGCCTTTGAGTAGCCAGTCCTGGAATTTGTTTGCCGAATCCTCGTCTTCCGGTAGCTTATTCTCCTGACAGAAGTTCTTGTATTCGCCTATCATCTCCGGGGAGTGATGGTAGATGTATTCCAGTCGTGAGATCGTACCGTCGTAGAGCAGCTGGTCCAGCACCTCTTCATTATAGAATCCTTCTAAGTCTGCCATAGTGATGATGCTTTAACGTTATCGTCTGAGACCGGCCTGCTGTGCGCCTGCAGCGTTCTGAAGCTTCTGGCGGTCCATTTCCTTATACATCTCTTCCGTGAAGTCGTTGTCTTCGACGTATGAGAGCTGGCCTGCCTCGTCGGCGATCCAGCAGCCGTTGATACCGAAGTTGTACTTTGGCAGCGCGTCTTGTGCTTGGCCTTCCGAGAGCCAGATGGCGCGGTCGCCGTCTGCTACGCGGATGCCCGTGCGGTCATTCAGGTCTATACCGATGGAGGCGACATTGTTCTTATTGTCGGTAATCTCCAGGATGCCGCAGTCCTGCAAGGTCTCACGGTCGGTAAAGTCAAGTCCCTCGCGGTCTGCGAGGATGGAGATGTTCTGGTGGATCACCAGCTGGGGAACGTACATCGTCTGGTTGGTGTCCTTATCGAACTGCACGTAGCATTTCTGGCGTGTGCCGTCTTTGGTCTTCACCTCTGCGATGATCACCTCGCCGTTGCGAAGCTTCTCCTGCTGGTCTTCGTCGTAGCTTCCGATGTTGTCAAAGCCGCAATAGGGAGCGAAGGCTACGTCCACCGAACCGTCTGAAAGACGCTCCAGCTTGATACGTGCCGATGCCTTATGCTTCTCGCCGAAGTCATCCTCTGTGATGATAGGCAGAACAGGAGTCCAGCGTGAAGATAACAGTTTCTGCTTGACGTTGCCGGGCAGGTCGTCAATCATCTCTTGTGTCAATCCGAACTTTTCAAGGGTCTCGTAAGGGATCTCCTGTTCGGTAAATTTTTCGAAATAAGCCATTTTATTACGTTGTTTAATGAGTTTGGCGCAAAGTTATTATATAAGGTAGAGACTGCCAAAATAATCACAAATAAAGTCTTGATTTAACAAATTCAAGACCCTAACGGCATAAAAATGCGTATTTTTTGCCTTTTTTATGGTGTATTTTTGGCAAAATTCGTATATTTGTGCCGAAAATTTGTTTGATGTAAGTGTTATGAAGCATTTCAAAGTATTCAGGATGGCCCTCTTGGCCATGATGTTGATGGGTGCCGCCGCCGTGTCGGCACAGGTGCATTTGACTTTTGACGGCATACCTCTTGACGGCAGCTATCAGATGTTCAAGAAGAAGTTGCTGGCCAAGGGCTATAAGTATGTCAAGGAGAATGAAGAGACCTCTTCACCTGCGATTTGGGGCAAACCGCCGGGCTTCCTTGACAGGGAGGTCGGGCTTTTCATCCGCTATAGCAATGACAGGAACCAGACGGTAGGCGGTGTAACCGCCGTGATGTATGAGTTCAACAAGTTCGACTATGAGGCTTTATCCAATTATCATACGCGCACGAATAAGGGCGCTACTTCTGTTGCGACCTATTACAAGTATGATGAGACACCCGATATGGAACGTGTTGACCATGAGGTTGTCGTTACTATTCCCAACAAGGGAACCGTCACTGTTTGGGATGGCGTCGACATGGATGAAAACCCTGTTTTGACCGTAGAGTTCCGTGATGCACAGAACATCCAGCTCATTGAGTTGCCGGACTATAAGGATCCTGCACCTGTGACTTATGATATTGCGCGTTTTGTCAGCTGTGCAAGCGGCTGTAAACTCTCCGTCATCAATTATGTGATGGAACTGTCAGGCAATTATAATGGCCGAAATTTCCGTATTCAAGCAAGAGATTCCGATAAGGATATTCTTGCTCAGTTGATGGATTACAACAATAATCAGGAGGTGAAATCGACCCTGCTGAATACCTATGTGTATTCGGTGGTGCGTGATAACCTTCCAGAGAACACCATAGCTGTGACCTCTAAGCGTATGGAGAAGGTCATCTACGCCTATGTCGATGCCCAGCGCAGGGCCAGGGAGCAGCAGAAGCCTACTGTGCGTGGTGTGTTATGGGGTATGCTGAAGGACTACCTCTACACCCCGAAGGAAAAGGCACAGATGGATCGGATGATTCCCAAACAGGTACAGGAACAGATGTTCCAGGGCATCTTCGGAGCCGTCGGCGGCTCAGGCCCCACGAACTTTGACATGCTCTCCCCTGCCCAGCAGGCGGTCATCCACCAGTTATCAAACGGAAGATAGCCGACGTGCTATCTTCTTTTTTTTATGCTTGACTGTCGTATGGATAGATGTCCCACTCCTGCAGGGCTTCGTCCGGGTTGCACCCGTGATCCATCGCTTTGATGACCTCATATTCCAGGCGGTACCGTCGGGCTATTTCCAATGCTTCGGGGCGCGTGAAGCGTGTCTTCTGGTGGCACACATGATGATACCACCACCGCCAGAAGCATTTTTTGATGTATCTGAGTGGTCTATACATTATATTTTATGTATTTCTGCTGCAAAGATACGCAAAAAATCCCGTATTACCAAGGTTTTACCTCGTAAATTTGTTAAATCAAGAGATTGATTATGACATTTTTTGCTTTTGCCGCCGCATTTCTTAACTTTGCAGCTGTTAATGGGTTAAATAGTATTCTTATGACAATGCAAAGGATTTTACTTGTCATGTTTTCGATGTTCCTCACCCTCTCCGTTTCCGCTAAGGACAAACGGGGAGGGCGGGAGTTTTGGATTGACCGCTATATGAGCGTGTGCTATCCGTTGAAGTCTGTGAGGATCACCTCTAATTTCGGGACGCGCAAGGATCCCTTCACGGGTGAGAAGTCGGCCCACTCCGGCCTGGATCTCGCCGCGAGGCATGAGTCTGTCATGTCGATGTTCGACGGCGTGATTGAAGGCACCGGCTCTGACGGCAGGAGTGGAATGTATGTGGTGATACGCCACGGCCTCTATACCGTCAGCTACTGTCATCTCTCAAAGATCCTCGTTGAGAAGGGTATGGAGGTGCTTGCTGGCGATGTCGTCGGTGTCACCGGTTCTACTGGCCGTTCCACCGGCCCGCATCTGCATATCACTGCCAAGCGCGACGGAAAGCGTGTCGATCCGTCGATGCTCCTTAGATATATCGCCTCTGTCCGTACAGAGGCTATCGAGGCCCTGGGCGGTAAGCCCTCGCTGGCCTCCATCCCCTTTGACGAAGGCTGTGAGGATTTCATCAAGCACTATTCGGGTATTGCCATGCAGCACCAGAAGCAGTACGGCATCCCTGCCTCCGTCACGCTGAGCCAGATGGCCTATGAGAGCGGCTGGGGAAAGAGCGATCTCGCCCGTAACGGGCGTAACTATTTCGGCATTAAGGCCAACCGCAAGTGGCTGGCCGACGGTAAGCCCTACAGCGTCCATGACGATGACAGGAAGGGCGAGAAGTTCTGCAACTACTCTTCTGTCGAGGAGAGCGTGGAGCATCACAGCCGTCTGTTGATGTCTGACCGTTACAAGAAATGCCGTAACCATAAGGTTGATGACTATCACGGCTGGCTGACCTCCCTGAAGCAGGCCGGTTATGCCTCTGCCCCTGATTATGTCGCCTCGTGCGAGAAAATCATCAAGCGTTATAAGCTCTACCGCTATGACGCGATGGCCATGGCCTGATTAAAGCTTTGATATTATGTGGCATACTCCCGACCAGCTCTTTGACCTTCTGCCCTTCCTGGGCGTTTGTCTGCTGATAGTGCTGCTATTGGTATTCTTCGGCAGCAGGAAGGCTCCCGGCTACCGCTTCTTTGCGGGTATGTGGGGAGAGAAGAGCGTTGCTTCGGCCTTACGATCCCTCGGCAGCGGCTACAGGGTTCTGAACGACTTATTGCTGCGCAGTGGCTCCACCACCTGCCAGGTTGACCATGTGGTCGTTTCCAAGTATGGTATCTTCGTTATCGAGACGAAGAATTTCAAGGGGACGGTCACGGGCAGTGACCAGGCCCGTTACTGGTCTTGGGACGGCGGTGACGGCACCAAGACCTTCTACAGCCCCGTCGAGCAGAATGACCGTCATGTGGAGGTTCTTTCCTCCGTGCTGGGTCTTTCCCGCGAGCTGTTCGTGCCTGTCGTTGTCTTCACCGGTAAGGCGCATATCTGGCTGGACACGTCACATTTTGTGCTGTTCCTCGGCCAGCTGGTACCGTTCATCCGTGTTTTCCGTCGTCAGGTCATCGATGAAGCGCGTCTCAGGCCGATCGCAGAGCGTCTGCAGCAGCTGAACATTACCGATGAGAGGGTCAGGGAGGCTCATGTGGTCAATGCCCGCCGTGCCGCCCGTAGATGAAGGAAATTGTCTGGTTTAATTTTTTCATAATACGCTTAGTTAATTGGTTAATAGTTAGTAGTTAGATTGAATCGGCATAGATCGAGATCGGAAGAGCGTCGTGTAGGGAAAGA
>ERZ809477.16-NODE-16-length-21769-cov-9.715898_pt1 | contig 21769 bp, 27 predicted proteins | sample MGYA00521238_ERZ809477 | MGnify/ENA primary metagenome ERZ809477 (study PRJEB31581, sample SAMEA3312793) | metagenome | study: EMG produced TPA metagenomics assembly of the PRJEB8939 data set (Metagenomic analyses of Rumen microbiomes reveals... | reverse complement strand
TCCCCCACTTCTCACATTGTGCATTACTAAAAAATTTTATACTTGACAACTTCTAAAAACTTTTTTATTATAAATCTAACTCAGGTGCTTATATGAGTGTCTGAGTGCGTCCTTAACCAACAACGGAGATATACAAATGAAACTTATAGAAAGATGTAAAAGTTGCATCATCTTAAACCCTAAGTTCACAGATTGTTATTGGGCTTATGCGGTTTACGATGAGAATGACAATTTATTAATTATTTATTTTGGAACACTCAAAGAAATTCTCTCAATGCGTCCTTTCAGATCGAGTGAGAAATTTGATGAGAACGCTAATTACAAATACGTGCTGTTAAAACCTTATGATACGAAGATTGACGCTGAGAACAGTTTGAAGTTTTGGATGGATTTGTCCGAATTGCAAGGTAAAACACCGCCTTTAAACGTTTATCAACGGGTTTACAACGATTTTCAGTACATTCAATGCTTAAATAATGGTAAATTTTATAGAACAGCTCAAGAGATTGTGCGGATTTTTAAAGTTAACCAAGCTGCTTTATCAAATCACCTTAGAGGTGTGGTAGGATATAAAACAGTTAAAGGTTTGAGGTTTAAATATCACTACGGTGAGGCTCCTGTAGAGGTTGAGCTTCCGGGTGGGATGAAATATAAACAATACGGACCGCACAAAGGATATATAACCGTCCCATCCGAGGACCCTATCAACAGACCGGGAATTACTGACGTTGAGCGCAAAATAGAGATTGAACGGCTTAAAGCATTAGGAGAGATGTCATGGCAGAGCTAACACTCACAACAGACTACAACACGCTTAACGGGCTGTGGGTATTCTCTGTTCGTGACCCGGCTACAAGTGAGATGCTTTATTACGGCTGTGAACGGCTTAAAACTATTCCAACGCTTCGTGACCTTAAACGACACTCTATGGGTAAAGTGCCGGAGCAACTCACCATCAGCTTGCTGACATCTGTCCCAACACCAGAGGCAGGTGCAGAGTATATTGCAGCTCTTAAACTTATTGAGCCTGCACGCTACGCTGACGCACCTCAGCCTTCTCGCCCAGTGCGGTGTGACCAAACAGGGATAGAGTACAAGAACGCACATCAAGCTGCTAAGAGCAATAATATCAACCCGAGCTATCTATACCTGCATTTAATGCACGTGGACAGCTATAAGACGTGCAAAGGGTTGACATTTAGCTATATCGAGGCATAATGACAGGCATGAACGACACGTACCCTACATCTGCTTATGACTTACTTGAGGACACTGAGAGAGCTGCAGTGGACGAGTACGTGCAGTTCGCGGTGGAGCATCAACGCGCACAACATCAACGCATTATCGACGCTCTCCGCATGCCTATTCCTAGCGAGTATATTCGGCGGTCACGGCAATCCATTAACAAACCCCTCGCTCGTGCTGCCATCGCCGAGCGCATAACAGAGGAGGCTTCTCGGTCAGACCTGTCAGCGGACAGGGCGTTGCATGAGTATGCGGCAGTGGCTTTTTCTGACATTACTGACTACCTTAAGGCCGGCTACTTCGGTGAGCCTGTCATCAAAGACTTGAGAGAGATACCGGCAAGCAAAGCAGGTGCTATTAAGAGCATTGAGTGCAAACCCGGACACATGGGGACGAGCTGGAAGCTCACATTGCACGACAAATTGCCGGCACTCAGGACACTCTCTGACCTCATGGGGCTGACAGCACCTGACAGACCCCCTGCGCTGGCAGACTACGTGCGTGGTGAGATAAAAGACGCGGAGTATAAAGAGCTAACAGCACCTGAGACAGAGTACAATGAGCTGTTAGAGAGTGTGAGCCGGAGCAAATCATGACACCAATGCGCCGCATAATAGACTGGACACCTGACACTGCTACCTCGCAGAGAGCGGCTGTGTGGCGGCCGGCACCTCTTGACGCTAGTGGGTGGCCACCAGACTACGGGGCAGTGTACCGGTGGCGCACACAGGTGCTAAGAGAGCTGCTGGCACGACCGGAGGCGCTCGCCAGTGCTCGTGCGTACTACTCTAAAGAGCCGGCACACTTCATCATGGACTGGCTGGACACTTATGACCCACGCAAATCACCTACCAATGTCAACCCACAGCTACGAGGGGAGAAATGGATGCCGTTTGTATTTTTCCGGCGGCAAGAGGACGTGATACAATTTTTTGAGGACTGCTCACATTGCCAAGAGAGCGGACTGGTGGAGAAATGCCGTGACTTCGGGTTGACATGGCTTGCTTGTGCATACTCGGTGTGGCGGTGGCTATTCATCAAGAACGACGCTATTGGCTGGGGTAGCCGTAAAGAGACACTTGTGGACAAACCCGGAGACCCTGACAGCATTTTTGAGAAAATAAGGCTTATGCTAAAACGTATGCCTAAAATTTGGATGCCGGACGGGTTTAGTTGGGGTAGACATAGCACATTTATGAAACTTCTAAACCCTGAGAACGGTGCTATCATTGCAGGTGAGGCCGGTGACAATATCGGGCGTGGTGGACGACGCTCGATATATATGCTTGACGAAGCCGCGCATTTGGAACGAGCTGAGAAAGTTGAAGCAGCTCTAGGCGATAATACACACGTACGAATCGACATTTCCAGCGTTAACGGCGTTGGTAACGTTTTCCACAGACGTAGAGAGAACGGCATTGTTTGGAGACGAGGAGAGCAAATAGAACCCGGCTACGTCCGAGTGTTCATAGCTGATTGGCGTGATCATCCGCTTAAAACGCAAGATTGGTATGATAAACGTAAAGCACGTTATGAGCGTGAGGGTATGGCGCATATTTTTGCACAAGAGGTTGACCGCAACTATGCTGCTGCTGTCAGCAATGTCGTCATTCCTTATGACTGGATAGAAGCAGCTGTCAACGCTCATATTGACATTAAATATTTTGCTGACGAGGTACCTAACCATCTTAACGAGTGGTATGCAGGGCTTGACGTGGCTGATGAGGGAATGGACCGGAACGCTTTGACACTCAGAGAGTGGGTAATATGGCGGTCAGTGGAGGAGTGGGGCGAGAGAGACGCAGGTATAACCGCTCGCAAAGCAGTGCTTGCATGCCGAGAGCATAAAGGGCATATTGCTTGTATGTATGACTGCATTGGTGTCGGGTCAGGTGTCAAAACAGAGTATAACCGACTCACAACGGACGAGGGCATTATTGACAGCAATGAGATACCCTTTATTCCTTGGAACGCAGGGGCTTCTGTTGCAGACCCATGGGAGAGAATTATACCTGATGATAATGAAAGCTTGCAAAATAAAGATTTTTTTGATAACCTAAAGGCGCAGGCTTGGTGGTCTCTCCGTACTCGCTTTTATAAGACGTTTAAAGCCAGAACTGAGGGTGCGGTCTATCCAGTTGATGAGCTTATTTCCATTGATGGTAGTATACCGTTGTTGGAGCAGTTGAAGAAAGAACTGGCTCAACCTACTGTTGGACATAGTTCTAGGCTTAAATTACTCATTGAGAAGAAGCCGGATGGTATGCGATCACCAAACCTCGCTGATAGTGGGGTTATGGCGTTCTTCCCTGTATCAGATTATAACACAGGTGCGTTGATAGGTTCTTATGGAGTATAATATGGCTAAAGATTTGTTAGAGCGGACACCGGATATTGAAGCAATGGTTCCTTATTGGGATATGGTGACTGATATTATCGAAGGTGAAGAAGCAATTAAAAACGGTGGAACAAAATATCTACCGAAATTCCCCGATGAAAATGACAGAGATTATGATTTTAGATTGAGTGTTGGTAAATTTACAAACATTTATCGTGATACACTGGAAGGTTTGGCTACTAAACCGTTTCAAGATGAAGTAACGGTTGTCGGTCAGAGCGCAGACTCAGAGATTAAAGCGTTTACCGAGGATGTTGACGGCTGTGGAAACAATTTATCAACGTTTGCAGCACTTACATTCTTTAACGGCATTAACTATGCTATCGATTGGATTTTTATCGATTATCCGACAGTAGAGAATGGAAGTTCTTTAAGTGTTGCACAAGCTAAAGCTCGCAATTTACGCCCTTATTGGAGACATATCTTAGCCAAGAACGTGCTTGAGGTTAACAGTTATATGAAAGGCTCTAAAGAGATTATTTCATATTTCCGTTATCAAGAGCCGAGTTACGGTAATGAACCTATCAGAGTCAGAGTTTATCAAGAAGAATATGATATTGACGGCAATAAGCATATTATGTGGCATTTATACGAAAAACTCGATAAACCTACTCCGGAGGGTGATGAGTTTATCGAGATTGCAAGTGGTGAGATGTCAATCGACTTTATTCCGGTTGTTCCGTTTATTACAGGTCGCAGAGACGGCAACCGCTTTAAATTTTATCCAGCTATGAAGGACGCCGCCACCTTGCAAATCAGTTTATACAGAGACGAATCGGCATTACAGTATATTAAAACTCTTGCGTGCTATCCGATGTTAGCAACGGATGGTATAAAACCTAAAACGGACGGTAAAGGTGTGCCGGAGAAAGTAAGAGTTGGGCCGAATACGGTTTTATATGGTTGTGAACTTAAAAACGGTGGTGGCGGTACTTGGAAGTATGTTGAACCGCAAGCAAACAGTTTAGAGTTTTTGAAAAAAGACATTGATAAAACAAAGCAAGATTTGCGTGAGTTAGGTCGTCAACCGTTAACTGCATTATCATCGCAACTCACAACGGTTACAACGTCCATTGCAGCCGGTAAAGCTAAATCAGCAGTAACCACATGGGCTTTAGCATTGAAAGATTGTTTAGAAAACGCCTTGCTTTATACAATGTTATGGAATCAAAAAGAAGTTCCTGATGACAAGCAACCTGAGGTTAATGTTTACACAGGTTTTGATAATGTGCTTGAAGATGGTTCAGACTTAGAGCAACTTGGTAAAGCACGTGAACGTCATGATATTTCTCTTGAGACGTATTGGGAGGAATTGAAACGTAGAAAGATTTTATCGGCCGAGTTTACCGCAGAACGTGAGAGAAAACGTTTGTTAGAGGATATTCCGGTTGAAGAAGAAGATTCCGAGAATGAAGCAGATTTAAATCTTAATCAAGTAAAGGAAGATGAAAATGAGTTGGAAACTAGATGAAAATAACAACATCGTGTTAAGAGACGGTGATCCGGTTTACGTCGATGCTAACGGTTTGGAAAAAACTGTCGGTGTTGATACTATTGCTAAATTAAATAAAGAAGCTAAGGACCATCGTGAGGCTAAAGAGGAGGCTTTGAAAAAGCTAAAAGAGTACGAAGGTATTGATGCTCAGAAAGCTCGTGAAGCTCTTGAAACTGTCTCTAAACTCGATGCTACAAAACTCATCGATAGTGGAGAAGTTGATAAATTAAAAGCTCAGATTACACAACAATTTCAAACACAGTTAACAGAGAAAGACAGTGCTTACAATGATTTGAAATCTAAATACGAGAATATGATTGTTGACAGCACTTTTAGCAACAGTGATTTTATCCGTAACAATGTTGCAGTGCCTGTGGATATGTTTGAAGCTAAATTCCGTAACAATTTCAAAGTTGAAAACGGAGAAGTAGTTGCTTATGGATTTGACGGTTCACGTTTGATGAGTAAAACTCGCGGTGGTGAATATGCTACTTGCGAGGAAGCTATGCAAATTTTAGCTGAAAGTCATCCACAGAAAGATGTTATTTTGAAAGCTAATCCGGGTAACGGGTCAGGCTCAGGCACAGGTGGTGGCTCTAACGGTCGTGGACGTTATATTAGCCGTTCTGATTTAGAGAAATTATCACCTGCTCAACAAGCTGAATACGCAAGTAAAATGGCAAAAGGCGAAATACAGTTGACAGATTAGAATTAAGCTGTTAAAGTATAATTGCTTTATTCTAGGATTAGAGAAGCGCACTTTGGTTGGATAACCTCTTAATAAATCGGTGCGCTTCTTTTTACGCACCAAATCAAATTTAATTTATTGAAAGGTGCTTAATATGGGTAATGTTTTATCTCCCTTCATCCCTACTTTATTTCAAGCTGCGGATGTAGTTTCTCGCGAGTTGGTCGGTTTCATTCCGTCTGTTGCTCGTAATTCTAGCGCTGAACGCGCTGCTTTGAACGAGGAAATTCTCGTTCCTGTTTCAACTCAAGGTCAGTTAAAAAATGTTGTTCCGGGAATGAGTGTTCCTGAACCTGATGATTTCACAGTTGATAATGTTGCTATGAAAATCACCAATTCTAAATCTTATTCTTTCGGTTTAAATGGTGAAGAATATCGCGGTTTGGAAAACGGTGTTGGTGTTAACCCGATTTTACAAGGTAACTTTGAACAAGCTATTCGTGAAATTTGCAATACGATTGAAAGCGATATTGCTATCGAAGCTGGTTCTGCTATTTCTTATGCTTACGGAACCGCTGGAACAACCCCGTTTGCTTCTACCTTGGGTGATTTAGCTCAAGTTCGTAAACTTCATGATGATAACGGCGCTCCGTTGTCTGACCGTTCTTTGGTTATTGACACAGCTGCCGGCGCTAACCTCCGTACTTTGGAACATTTAACGAAAGTTAATGAAGCTGGTACAGAGATGACACTTCGTCAAGGTGAATTACTGAACATCTTTGGATATTCTGTTAAAGAATCCGCTGGTATCAAAGAAGTTGAAAAAGGCACAGCTACAGGTTTGACTTTGAAAGCTGCTTCTGCAGGTGATAAAGAATTGGAAGCTTATGCTGTTACTTCTGGTGCTTTGAAAGTCGGCGATGTTATTACTATTGCTGGTGATAGCACAAAATACGTTGTTTCAAAAATCCCTGCAAGTTTAGCTGCTGATGCTAAATTTGAAATTTACGGTGGATTGAAGAAAGACGTTGCTGCTCAATCTGCTGTTACTGTTGCTGGTAATTCAGTTCGTAACGTTGCTTTCACTCGTAACGCTATTCAGTTGATTACCCGTGCTCCTGCTTTACCGGGTGGTCGTGATGCAGCTGTTGACAGTTATATGTTGACAGATCCGCGTTCTGGTTTAACCTTTGAAGTACGTGTTTATGAAGGTTATCGTAAAATGCGTATTGAGGTTGCTTGTGCTTGGGGTGTCAAGTGCATTAAACCTGAACACGTTATTGGTTTGCTTGGTTAAGGCAAAAAAGGGCAGGGTTAACGCCCTGCCCTAACTTTTAAGGAGAAATTTAATGATTGAAATTCCTACAATTAAAGTAATGTATAAACCGGGTAAATATGAAATTATTATCAACGAAGCTGATTTCGATGATAAAATTCATGAAAAAATCGGTGAAAAGAAACAGGCTAAAGCTGAGAAAAAAGCTGAAATTAAATCTGTTGATGATGAATTGAAAGCTCTTATTGGAGAAAAATAATGTATTACGGTAATACAGAGGATTTTGAAAAATATTTAACCGACAGAGGTCGTGAATTTTCAGTTACATGGTCTGATGAAGATATTGAATCTGCATTACTGGTAGCATCTGAATGGTTGGATAGTCAATTTGAAAACTTATGGATAGGTTATAAACTAGATTACAAACAAGAACGTTCTTGGCCTCGTCAAATGGCTATGGTTGTTACATATCCTTATTATACTTTTGATACTGACGAGATACCAGAACAAGTTATTCAAGCAACATACGAGGCAGCTCAAAGACATTTAACAAATCCGGGTTGTTTACAAGTTGACTATCGACCGTCGTTATACTCAAGCGTTTCGGTTTATAACGCTGTAACAGTTGAGTATAATTCAAACGCTTCGGTAGGTGATGCACAAATACAAATACCAATTATTCAAAATTTAATGGATTCGCTTATCGATCCTGATAAAAACGGAAATGGAAATTCTTTATACGGTAGAGCAGTGAGAGGCTAATGGGTTTTTACGACGAAATGCAGAACCTTGCAGGTTCAATTTTAAAAGAGTTTAAACAAGGTAATATTAAACTCGTGCAATTTCTCGAACCTAAAGAAAAAGGTACACTTGATGAGCCTGCAGAACGCTCTGAGGTAACTTACGATTTAAATGCGACTGTAAGCGGTGTGAGTTACAAATATCTTATTAACAATTATGCTGTTGCAAGTGATTTAACAGTGGTTGCTGCTGTTATTCCCGGTGTAACTGTAACGATTGATGATTTTATCGAAATCGAAGGTGTCAGACATAAAATAATTCGTGATGTATCTGCTGCACCTAACGCAGCAAGTGGAAAACCTGTTGTTTGGCGGTTTATCTGCCGTAAGGGGTAAGCCATGGCTACAACCTTTGAGAATTTTTACGCTTTACAAATCCCAGAAGTACGAGATGCTTTTATTTCTGCAATGCAAGATATTGTTGACAATGCAAGTATTGAAGAAATGATAAAAGCTATTGAAGCAAACGATGTTGACCGACTCGTGCAAGCCAGTGGATTTAATGCTGTAGTTTTGAATAAGGTTGTGGATAAAATAGAAGAAGTTTACGAGCGTTCTGGTAACAGATTGGTTGAAGGTTGGCCTAAACTTCGAAACGGTTTAGGATTGGTTACACCTGTTTTTAACATTCGTAATATTGCTGTTGAAAACGAACTCAGGAATTATTCATCTCAATTCATAACACAGTTAACTGATGAAATGCGTGAAAGCGTGCAATTAACGCTTTCTGACGGTATGGCTCGTGGGTTAAATCCCCGTGCAACAGCTCTTAACATTGTTGGCAGAATGGATAGTACAACACATAAAAGAGTTGGTGGTACGATAGGTTTAGCTGCAAATCAAACTCAATGGGTTAATAACGCTAGAAGATATTTAGAGAATTTAGATCCTAAATATTTAGAGTTGAGATTAAGAGATAAAAGATTCGATTTGGTTGTTAAAAAAGCTATTGCTGAGGGTAAAAAATTAAACAAAGAAACCATAAGTCGGTTGATAACCGCTTATGAAGCTAAAGCGTTGAAGTATAGAGCGGATGCTATTGCTCGTACTGAAACCATGCAAGCTATAAATAGGGCGGAGAGGGCTGCAATAGCACAGAATATTGAGGAGGGTTTAATCACTGCTGATATGGTCACAAAATGGTGGTCAGACACAGGAGATGAAAGAACTCGTATATCACATATAAATTTAGGGAATCGGTATAAAAAAGAGAACGCTATCGGTTTTGATGAACCTTTTGAGACAATGAATGGTTCTAAATTGTTATATCCGGGAGATACCTCACTCGGTGCTGATTTGCATGAGATAATCCATTGTCGTTGTAAATGCCAATATTATATTGAATTTGCTAAGAGGTGGATGTGATGGTTAATAACTTTAAAGCTCAGGTTGATAAATTTACAGTCGATACCGAAGAAAATTTTTTAATTGTTATCAAAGACAGTATTCAAGATTTAGTTGAAGAAGCTAGTAAACCCCAAGCTAAAGGTGGTAAAATGCACGTTGATACTGGATTTTTAAGGTCGAGTGGTGTAGGTGCTATAAATCAAATACCTCGTGGACCTGATGAAGGTCGAGAAAGAAACCCCGGAGAAACAGGTGTTATATATCAATCTGATCCAACCGGAAGTATTCAAGGTTTGTTAACTAAATTAAAATTTGGCGATACGTTTTATTTTGGTTGGACAGCTCATTATGCTGTTATTCGTGAGATGTATGATAATTTTTTAACATCAGCTTCTCAAAAATGGTCGTATTTTATAAGAAAAAACGGTCGTAAGTTTTTCAAAAGCGGTTATAAAAGTTGGTCTCAATCTGTAGATAAAAGGATTTAGAAAATGATGGTAGAATCGAAAATTATAAAATGCTTGCAAACAAAGGCTTTGGAAGTTATTAACGACAAAAACGTTAAATGCGTTAATATAAATTTTGACCCACCTGTGGATAAAAAATGGTGGGAGATTATTTATGTTCCTAACAATGTTGAGGACGAGTTTTGGGCTGACGAAAGTAAAACATATAAAGGTATTCTTAGACTTATACTTCATTGGCCGCAAAAAAGTCAGGGAATTTATAAACCGCTTGAGGAAGCTGAGAGAGTTGCTAATGGTTTTCCGAAAAATTTAGAGCTTTATTCAGAGGACGAATCAGTTAAAGTTATCATTACTGATACACCTGATGTTACTAACATTATTGAAGATAGACCACAGTTCATGATAGGCTTGACAATCAAATACACTTGCTTTACACTATAATTGCTTTTTACTAGGATTAGTTAAGCGCACTTGGGTTGGATAACCTGTAACTCATTTATCAATCGGTGCGCTTAGTTACGCACCATAACAAGAAAGGTGCTTAATATGGCTAATACAAATGCGGCTTCGAAATGGTATGTGTGCGCAACTCCGCAAAATTCTAACCTGACCGAAGCAGATTACAACGGACTGGCTTGGACGTTGATTTCAAAAGTCGGTAACGTTGGCGAAACAGGTAAATCTACAAACGTTTTAACTTATAACACTTGGGACACCGAAGTTGCTGATAAAGCAAAAGGTATTACTGATGCTGGTTCTCCGACAATGGAAGTAGCTCGTGATCCTGACGACGCTGGACAAGAAATTTTACGTCAAGCCGGCGCTGTTGGTAACAACAACCGTTATGCTTTCAAAGAAGTACGTGCTGATGGCCCGTTGGGTGGAACAGGAACGATTTTTTACAACCGTGGTATTGTTGGTGGACCAACCCGTCCGAATGGTCAAAATGAAGATTTTGATGTTGAAGTTTTCAGCATTGGTTTTGTTCAAGAAGAAATTATCGTTAAACCGACAAGCGGTGGTAATGCTCCGATGTTGTCTGTTGCTCCTGCTATTACAGGTGATGCAGAAGTTGGTGAGACATTAACTTGCTCTGCAGGTACATTTACAGGCGATACTCCGCTTACTTATGATTATCAATGGTTTGCAAACGGTGTTGCTGTTCAAGGTGCAAATACTGCAACTTATGAGTTGACAGCTAAAGACCTCGGTAAAATCTTTATGTGCCGTGTAATGGCTAAGAACGCTGCCGGTAATGCTTTCGGTTTCTCTGATACCACAAGTGCTGTAACAAACGCTTAATTATAGGAGAAAAATAAATGGATATTAGCACTCTCATACCCGTTGAACGTATTATTGAAATTAAACACCCTGTAAAAGATGAAAATTTAGGGATTAGAGTTAACATCATTTCTTTAAATGATGAAAAAATGAAACAAATTCGCCGTAAATTTATTAACAAAAGGATTGAGCTTGAGAAAAAAGGTAAGAGTTTCAGAGCTGATGATATTGAAAGCAATGAAATTGATTTACTGGTAGCTTGCATTACTGGTTGGGATTGGTACGGTGAAGATGTAACTTTCAACGGCTCTAAACCTGATTTCAACGAGGCTAACGTTAGAAACGTTTTGAATACGTTTGGTTGGTTTAAAGACCAAGTTTCGGAGGCTGTCGGGGACGAAAAGGCTTTTTTTCAAAGCTAAAAATTGAGTTGGTGGAGGCCGTTAGGGTTTATACCAGATACGACCTCCCTAACGAAAAAGGGGAGACAAGACGTGAGCGGAATACAAAGCTCGATTTTGAAACCCCTGATTTTGAAATACCGTATGCAGGCGAATACCTTTGGGAATTGTTTACAAAGTTATCAAATGCAATACATCGGATAGATTTCAACGGTTATTATTTTACATTACCTCCGTCAGAGGTATTAGCTTGGTGCAAATTGACAGGTTATGATTTGACAGAGGACGAATATGAAATTATCTCGGCTATGGACAGCTCTTTTTGTAAAGAAATAAATGCAGAAATTGAAGCTAACAGGTCGCGTAAAATGGACGAACAGAAACAGGAAATGAATAGCAAGGTTAAACGCAGGAGATAGTCATGGCTGATGTTGAAGCAAATTTAAGAGCTAAGGTGACAGTCGACGGTGCTAAACAAGGTACAGTTGAGTTAAATAATCTTGCTAATGCCGGTGATAAAGCTGGTAAAAAACTTAATTTAATGGATAAGTTCGTAGGTTCAGCTAATAAAGCCTTAAATTATCTAGCTGTTGGTATGGAAAATTTAAACCTTAGCTATGAAAAAGGTGATATAAGTTTAGATAGTTATAGTAAAAAAGTTGATAAATTAAGTAATTCTATGAGCCGTTTGCAAAAGATAGCTCGTGGAACATCAGATACTTTTAATCAAGTTGGTAAAACTCAACAGACATACGCTCAGATAGCAGGTTCTAACACTCGTGAAGCTGCTCAAGCTAACAGATTTAATACAGGTAATATTGCTGCACAGTTTCAGGATATTGCAGTTACATCTGCAATGAATATGAATCCATTAACAATCGGTTTACAACAAGGTACGCAACTTGCTTATGTCCTTGGTCAGTCTAAAGCACCGTTGGCCGATTTTGCAGCAGGTGTTAAAAACTTGATAAGTCCTGTAACGTTGCTGTCGGTAGGGTTAACAGCGTTGGTTGCTGTTGGTATTCAAATGGTTAATTGGGTTAATGTTGGTAAATCAACATTAAACGGGTTAGCGAGTGCATTTGACTGGGTAGCTGAGAATGCAAGTAAATTAACTGTTGCTTTAGTTGGTTTTATAGCGTTAAATTCTGTAAAAGTAATAAATTCATTTACTAAAGGTGTTATTAGTTTAAGTAATTGTTTAATCACAGCAACATTTAACACTTTGAAATTTATAGGAGCATGGATTGTTAGTAATCCATTAGGTGCAATAGTTGTAGGTTTAACAGCGATAATATCTGTACTTAACGAGTTAGGTTATGTTTCAAAAGATACATTTAATAAATTTATAGGTTATACTTTAGCAGCAGGGTATGCTATAGGCGGTATTTTTGATGCTATCGCTCAAGGTTTTACAAAAGGTTTTGATAAATCTTTTGAAGATTATCAAAATAAATTGAGTGAACTTGTGAACGAAGATTATCTTGGTAAATTAGACAACGGTATAAAAACCGTAAGTAAAGCAGCTTCTGAAAGTTTAACGTCTATATCAAAAGGTTTAGGTGAAAACGATAAAGATGCTAAAAAATTACAAAAAACAATAGATGATTCAACCAATTCTTATAAAGATCTCATAGCTTCCGGTTGGGAAAAAGTTGAAGATATGAAGTTTGAACAATCCATTCAAGGTATGAGTGAATATGATAGAATTGTAAAGACAACAACTCGTGATTTAACACAACAAGTTGAACTTATAAGAAGCCGTGCTGCAGCAGAAGGTATAGAATTACCAATATTAAAAAATTATCAATCTGAAATCGATAGAATAGCTAAAGCAACAGCAGAAGTAACGATACAAAAAAATTTAGACAAAGAAGCTCAAGACGCTTGGAACGCCACGATGGATTATAGTGCGTCTTTAACAAAAGGTTATTTTTCTGATTTGAAATCTGGCTTGCAAGAAGGTCAATCAGCATGGGAAGCATTTACCAACGCAGTTATTAAAATGCTTGATAAAATATCTGATAAAATGATGGATATGGCTATTGATGTTATGTTTGATGGTTTGAAACAAGGGCAGGTCGGTAAATCTAATAATTGGATGAGTACAGCCGTTAATGCTGTTGCAAGCGCATTTACAGGTGGTTCTTCTGGTGATATGTTTGCCACTAAAGAATTTGCAAGTACAGTAGGTATTAAACCTGCAATACCTGCCGCTCAAGGTGGAGTATTTAGCAACGGTATTTATAGTTCTCCGACAATGTTTAAATTTGCCAAAGGTGGTAAATTTGGTGTAATGGGTGAAGCTGGGCCGGAAGCTGTTATGCCTTTACATCGTAGCCCAGACGGTTCTTTGGGTGTACGTGCTGACGGCATGGGTGGTGGTTCTCCAGTAACCGTAAACGTTATTAACAATTCTAAAGCTCAAGCAAGAACTCAAGAGCGTCAAACAGAGCAAGGAACGACAATTGATGTTATCATTGATGAAATGGTTGCTCAGAAATTAGGACAGCAAGGTACAGCATCTAATCAAGCATTAACAGCTTATAACAACAGACAACTTACAATGAGGTAATAAAATGGCAACATGGCCTAGTCAGTTTAAAGTTTCGAGAGATAGTTTTATGGAAAAACTACCGAATCGTGTTATTCGTTCAAGCATGGATGTTGGACCGGCTAAAACACGTAGACGTACTATACTTGGTGTTAAAGAAGTTAACGGTATGTTTCATTGTAATCCGGAAGATTATGAAGATTTTGAGGATTTTTTCCTTGATAACGACGCTTTATGGTTTGATTTTCCACATCCGAGAACAGGTCAGATGGTTAAAGCAAGGTTTACAGACGTTCCGCAAGCTAGTATGAATGAAACAATGTATGAAGTTTCATTTACATTGGAGATTTTACCGTGATAAGTGATAATTTACGACAGGCCGCTTATGCTCAAGATACAGATGTTGCTGTTATAGTTTTAATAACGCTTACCGATCCTTTAACACAATCTGATCCGATAAGAGTTTGTTCCGTGCCTGTGGAAAAGTTTAGTGATTTAGGTGAAAATGTTTACGGTGTTACCAGTAATGGTGATAGATATTTATTTTTACCTTTTGAAATTCAATTACCACAAGATGATAAAACAGGAACAGTTAGCGCTACATTAACTATTGATAACGTTACTAGAGAGATTATTCAATATGCTCGTCAAACCAGAAATTTATTAAATGTTACAGTGCAAGTGGTTTTATCTAATGATTTAGATCATGTTGAAATGGAATATAAAGATTTTAAGCTTAGGAATATAACTTATGACGCTTTGACAATTAGTGGAGATTTAAGTATAGATTATCTGGGTTTAGAGCCTTTTCCTGCCGGTAGATTTACACCATCAGGATTTCCGGGACTTTTCTAATGTGGAGTAATGATTATATTCACATACCATTCAAAGAGCACGGTAGGTCGAGAGACGGTGCGGATTGTTGGGGATTAGCAAGTGTTATATATAAAGAACAGTTTGGGATAGATTTACCGGCTTTACAAGATTATAACACCACTAAAGACAGAAATGCTATAGGTAAATTGTGTAATGAAGAAAGTAAAAAATGGATTAAAATTGATGAAGGTGAAGAACAACCTTTTGATATTTTAATTTTTAAGATTTTAAACATTCCTTGTCATATAGGTATTGTAATTTCAAAAGGAATTATGATACACTGTGAATACGGAATCGGTACTCATATAAGTGAATATAACAAAGATTTACAATGGAGAAAACGCATTGCAGGAATTTACAGATACAGAAAACCCTAATATCATAGCGCAAACTTCATTGATGCCGTTTGATTATCATTTTACAACTGTCGGGTTAAACAATTGTAAAACACTTGAAGATGTTGTTTTAACAACAGTTCCTTATAATTTCAAAGATTGTGTATTAGTAACAACTTTAAACGGTAAAATCGTATATCCTGATGATCGTAAGAGCACAGAATTAGCTGAAAACGATTTAGTTGGCCTTAACTGGATTCCTGCCGGTGGACATGGTGGGGGTAAAAATGTAGTTTCAATGGTTGCTATGGTTGCTTTGGCTATTGTTACAGCCGGTGCAGGTGCTGCTGCTATGGGAGCTATGGCTTCATATATGGGTGCGACAGCAACAGCTATAACAACATCGGGAGCATTAGGTGCGGCTTTTGGTGTTAGTGCTACAGCAGGTTTTATGACTTTAGGCGCTGGTATATTAGCAACTACAGCTGTATCTATGATTGGTTCAATGGCTATATCAGCTCTTCAATCAACCCCTAAACAGTCTACAAAAGCAGTAACAGCTGCAGACAGCCCTACATCATTTATTGAAGGTGCTCGCAACACTGTTAACGCTTACGGTATTGTTCCGGTAAATCTTGGAACGAATCGTATGTTTCCAAACCTTGCAGCGTCCACATTTACTGAAACAGATGGTAACAAACAATATTGTCGGCAATTGTTTACTTATGGTTACGGTAAAGTTCAAATTTCAAATAGAAAATTTGGTGAAACAGATATAACAACTTTTAAAGATTATGAAATTGAAGATAAACTTAATGCTGATTTAATTGATGGTACAAGTTTATACAGTGATAACATTGTTCAACAAAATTATTCTATTAAAGTCACTAAAGCTGCTGGAGATATAATTCGTTCAACAGAGCGTAACGCTGATGAAGCAATAATTGATATAACATTTAACGGTTTAATTTTTATTCCATCACAAGGCGATTATCAAGGTTGGCATATTTGGCACGAGGTTGCTTTCAGTATAGCTTATTCACCAATGGGTCAAGGTCAATGGGTTGATTTAGGTCAATGGAAAATAGGTGCTAAAACAACAGCACAATTAAGAGTAAGTAAGAGAATTAAATTTCCTTCCATTGGTCAGTATGATATAAAAATTAGAAGATTGTCTGATGACCATGAAAATTCTCAAGAATATTTCGACGATTCGATTTTAACAGCTATCAAAACCGTTCGATATACTTCACCGATAAATTTTCCTAATATTTCAGGAACTGCCTTACGTATTAAAGCAACTGATCAATTGAGTGGAGCTGTTGATAGTTACAACTGTATTGTTACAACACTTGTAAAACGTTATAATCCGACTTTAGATGTTTGGGAAAATGATCAACCATCTAGTAATCCTGCAGATTTATTTAGATATGTTTTACAATCACCAGCATTTGCAAAACGTTTAGATGATAGTCAAATTGATTTAGAAAAATTAGCAGAATGGTGGATTTATTGCAATTCGCTCAATTTAACATATAATAGAGTTATTGATTATGACACAAGCGTTGATGATGTTATAAACGATATTTGCGCTGCCGGTGTAGCAACTCCGACGAAGGTTAATAACATTTATAGTGTTATCATAGATAATGAACGCCCACTTGTTAAAGGGTTGGTAACTCCTAGAAACTCTTGGGATTATAAAGGTTCTATTGCTTATCCTGAATTACCTCACGCTTTACGAATTGAGTTTAGAAATGCTGAAAAAGGTTATGAAACCGACGAGCGAATCGTTTACAATGATGGTTACAACGAATCTAATGCTACATTATTTGAAAGATTGCAGTTTACATCGTGCACAAATGCTGATTTAGCGTATTGGTACGGTCGCCGGTATTTTGCAACCGCTAAACTTCAACCTGAAACACATACGTTTAAAATGGATTTCGAGTGTATGACATTTAACAGAGGTGATAGAATTTCACTTGTTAATGATGTTATTCTTGTTGGAGTCGGGCAAGGTAGAATAAAGACTTTAATTGTTGATAACACTGAAAATCCTACACAATGCTTAGGATTTACCATAGATGATAAATTAAACATACCGGTTGTGGATAACTTAGGTGTGCGGATTCGTGATAATTCAGGTAGTAAAATTAATAGTGATTATTATTTGCTCGCACCTCAATCTGGTGTTAGTGATAGTTTCGAGTTTGCAACACCTCTAACATATAGCAACGCTCCTGCTGTTGGAAGTTTGTGCGCTTTTGTAGAAGATGGTAAAGAATTAGATTTAATTATCACAGGTATTAAAACAGATAAAAACCAATCTGCAACAATTACCGCCATTGATTATGCACCTGAGAGATTTAGACCGTTAGATGAAATTCCAGATTGGGATTCTAAAATAACTATATCACCCGAATTTTATCAACCTAAAGCACCGATATTAGGTGGTGAAATCCAATCTGATGAAAAGGTGATGATTAGAAATTCAGACGGTTCTTTAACCTCTGTAATGATTATACCTTTAACTAATGAAAACGATAATGATGTTATACCGCTTGTAAGTTACAGATCTTATAATACAACAGAATGGTCTGAACCAACAATGTTAAAGCGTGCTAATGATCAAGTTGTTATAACAGGTTTACAAGATGGTGATTATTATGATTTTGAAATCCGTTATCAACGTCAAACAGGTCGTCAGCTTATATCTCAACCTTTAACATTAACTAATATTAAATTTATAGGTGGTTCAACACCTCCGGGGAATGTTGAAAACTTTAGATTGAGTGTTACCAACGGTATGGCTGTATTTGAATGGACACCTGTTAAAGATATGGATGTCAGTTATTATAAAATTAAATTTACCAGTGCTATCGGTGAAGGCGCAGCATGGGAATCTTCTCAAGTTTTATACGATAAGGTAACAGCTAATACTGTTACAGGTGTTTTGAGAAAAGGTACATATTTAATAAAAGCTTACGATTTATCAGGTTATGAATCACCTCAAGCAACCATTATTATTTCAGAAGATACCGGAGCGTTTACAAATGTTGTTGAAGAATTAAAACAGGAAACATCATGGTCTGGTACAAAAGTTAATACTTATGTTAATAATAACAGATTAAAACTTTCAGGTAGTAACACTTATGGATCTTACAATTTTTATCCTGCTACCTTAGATTTAGGGGAAGTTTACGAGTGCACCTTATCGTCTGCTATTTTAGCTTCTTTAACAGAACGTGAAGGTGTTTCAGGTTTTTTAATAAGAGATGTAGCTGTAATTCGTGATTTAGCGGATGTTAGAAGCTTTACAAACCAAAATTGGTCTGTTGAGTTACAAATGAATTTAAGTGTTGATAATGTTAACTGGTCCGGATGGCAGTTATTTACATCTTCTCAGCAATCATTCAGATATGCTAAATTTAGATTAATTATAAGTTGTGAAAGTGAAATATACACACCTCAAATTATCAACGCTAGTGTTATTGTAGACATGCCTGACAGATATGAAAACGAGGAAGATGTAGAAATAACAAATGCTTCATCGGGTAAGACTATTATATACACTAACGCTTTTCGAAATAATCCGTCTGTACAAGTAACAGTTCAAAACGGTGCTGTCGATGATAGAATCGAATACACTTCAAAAACCAGTGAAGGCTTTACAATAAAAATATTTAATGCTACAAGTAATACATACGTTGCAAGAACATTTGATTATATTGCAGCAGGATATGGAAAGGTGGTACAATGAGTCAAACAATCGTTAATTATGCAGCATCTCCCTCCGGTGCAGAGTTATTGGATGACATGCTTGCTAAAGAACAGGAAAACATTTTAACACTTAATAGTGGTACGGCACGGCCGAGTTATGCACAGGCTGGGACTATGTGGATTAATACATCTAGTACATCATGGGTTTTAAATGTTTATGATGGTTCAGATGATATACCGTTAGGCACTATTAATGCTTCAAACAATATATTTACACCTACAAACCCTTTAACAAACACAGGTGATTTATTTGTTAGAAATGCAAGTGGTGTTACAAGATTACCAGCAGGTTCTGTTGCAGATACAGTTTTAACATCAAATGGTTCAAATGCTTTACCAAGTTATAAAAAACCTCCGATTGGTATTTATTCTTATTCATCGGATAGAACTTATAGTATAAATGACGTTGTTGTTTCTGCTGGTACTTCTGAGATCAGTTTGTATCGTTCTAAAGTTAATAATAATAAAGGTAAAGCTTTAACTAATACAACATATTGGGAAGCTGAAAATAATGTTAAATTAACAGGTAACCAAACTATTGCAGGTGTAAAAACATTTTCTTCAAGCCCTGTTATTCCTACTGTTGCTGTAACTGATAACAGTACTAAATCAATAAATAGTGCTTTTATTAATAATAAATTTAAAACAGCTAACAGTGTTCCGTCTACTTTTACAGAAGGTGTTTGGTTAGCCATATTTGAGGATTGATGATATGGAACATAGAGAAATTGTTGAAATTATTAAAGAAGCTCGTAAAGCAGGTGTGCAAACTGCGTTGTTAATGTTTGGATCGTTATTGGTTGTTGGTGGTTTATTTGCTTATTTTATATACGGAACATTTGAAAACAGTGGTGAAAGTATAGAAGCTTATCAAAACAATGAAAACGGTGATAACTCTATTAGTCAGGAGATTAAATAATGGCCAGTCAACGTATTAAAATAAATTATCATGCAATTAAAGCTCCTAAAGCTCCGGTTATTAAATTGAGTAAATTAAACAAACCACGGAGACCAAAAGTTGCAATCCGTAAAGGTTAAAATTATATCTTTGTGGTTGCACATCTGGCTTAAAAGAATAGCCAGACGTTATCCTAATTTCTTTGAACAGATGATGTATGATATTATCGATTCGGAAAAAGGCATAAAAATTATGCGTGCTAGATATATTCAACGTTTGAAATTTAAGCAAATACCTGAATTGGTTAATTTAGAAGAAAGACAGGTTTACAAAATACATCAAGAAATCATTGAACACATAATAAATATGTAAAATCAATACGTTATTAATACATATCTCAAACATTTTAAGTCGTTTTTAACCCTGATAACCTCGCTAATGTAATAATCAATTAGCGAGGTTTTAAAATGTTTAATCAACAATTTTATCCGAATTATATGCCGAACTATCCGAACTATAATGTTCAACCAGTTCAACAAATTCAAACCCCCCAACAACAAGTTTCTTTTATGCAAGCTAAGTCTATGAATGATTTAGCTAAAATCAGAGTTATGCCTAACATTTCATATATGGGGTTAAACGATGATAATAAAGAAATTTATGTCCGTAGAATGAACAATGACGGAAACATTGAGAGCGAGACTTACATCCTTAAATCTGAGGAAAAAGAAAAATCTCAATACGAAACACTTTCAGAACGGTTAACAGCTATCGAAAACATATTAAAGGAGAGAAAAAATGAACAATCTAATGGGTATGTTAATCAACAATCTAATCAGCAACAAACTCAATACAATACCCCAGTTCCAACAGCACAGACAAATGTTCGATCAAATGATGGCTGGTAAGAATGAAGGTCAACAAATACAGACAATTTTGAACATGGCGAAATCTCAAGGTTTTGATATTAACGCCAAAATTATCACTGAGCAACAAGCGCATCAGCTCGGTTTGAACATTCCCCGTAAGGGTTGACAATTTGTTTTAACTTTAATTTTAGGAGAAAAATTATGGCCGGAGAAAATGGTTATAGTTTAGCTGACATTGCTGCCGCAATGGGTGGTAATGGAGGTTTTGGTGGAGCAGGTGCAAGTTGGATGATGATTTTATTCCTGTTTGTATTGTTCGCCGGCGGTAACGGTGGTTGGGGTAACAATGCCTTTGCTAACGCTATCGGATATGAAAATTTAGCAACTTCAAATGAAGTTCAACGCGGTTTTGACAATCAAAACTCTATGGCAAATCAGAGAGAGATTTTAGCAGCTGTTAACAGTGGTACCGCACAGTCCGTAGCTGCAACAAATCAAGTATTTCATGATTTGGTAGGTTATGTCGGTGATAAATATGCTGAATTGGACAGAGATGTTTTAGGCGTTTCTGCCGGTATTCAACAGGCTATCGCAAATCAGAACGCCTGCTGCTGCGATACGAAAATGCTCATCAGCGAAACAGCTGCTCAAAACCGTTATGATGCTTTGAAGAACACTAACGACATCAACGCTGTTACTATTGGACAGACTCAAAAAATTCTTGATGCTTTAGCTCAGAACAAAATCGAGGCTCTCCAAGGAAAAGTGGCTCAGCTTGAGTTAGCAAATCAGCTTTGTGGCGTGGTGCGTTATCCTAACGCTTGGACTTGGTCGGCTGGCCCTAGCCCATTCTGTAATTGCAATGGTTGCGGAATGTAGTTGACTTTTCATATTATGTTGGATAGTGTAAAACTATCCAACATAACTGAAAGGATTTAAGATGAAAGAAATATGGAAAGCTGTTAAAGGCTATGAAGGTTTATATGAAGTTAGTACATTTGGTCGTGTAGATCGAGATCGGAAGAGCGGTTCAGCAGGAATGCCGAGACCGATATC
>ERZ809477.15-NODE-15-length-21902-cov-6.259944_pt1 | contig 21902 bp, 11 predicted proteins | sample MGYA00521238_ERZ809477 | MGnify/ENA primary metagenome ERZ809477 (study PRJEB31581, sample SAMEA3312793) | metagenome | study: EMG produced TPA metagenomics assembly of the PRJEB8939 data set (Metagenomic analyses of Rumen microbiomes reveals... | reverse complement strand
GTGCTCTTTTTTGCGACCTTATCTCAACTATTTTTTAACATGCGAAACTTGAATATCTTAACTTTATTACAATGATAACTAAAGCTCCTTTATCGACAACACAGTATGGCCTCTACGTGGAGTGTGTCAATCACCTGGGAGAGGCGTGCTATAACTTACCTTATTTATATATATTAGATGGTAGTTTGGATGCAGATTGTTTGTGCCATGCTATTGAGTCAGCAGTTGCTGCCCATCCTACACTGTTTACCCGCATCAGTCTTGACGACAATGGCGAACCCGTCCAAACCGTCAATGTAGGCGATAGCTTCACCATTGTTGTCGAGGACATCGATGATATAGAAGCTGTGAAGCCTACACTGGTACGCCCTTTCAATTTCTACGATGACCGGCTGTTCCATATCCGGCTGCTGCGTGATAAAGAGCATTACTACCTCTTGCTCGATATCCATCATATCATTGGCGACTACATGTCTCTGAGGGTGATGCTCTCTGATGTCGAGAGCGTATATAAGGGCAAAAGCCTGAGTCCTGAGATACTGACGATGGCTGAGGTGGCTATTGCAGAGAGCGAACTACGAAAGACCGAGGCATTCGAGGAAGGAAAGAAGTGGTATGCCGAGAACTTTGACTGCGGTGATTGCTTTACGCAGTTGTTGCCCGACCGGGAAGATAAGGAGCATGCAGAAGACTCGATGCTGCGCATACTTGGAGTCGATATGGCCGATGTAGACAAGTTCTGCCGAGCAGGAGGCATCTCACAGAGCACTTTCTTTACGTCTGCATATAGTTTCCTGTTGGCGAAGTATAACAATGAGCAACAGTCGCTTTTCACCACTATTAATAACGGCCGCAGTAGACGATTCCTTCGCTCGGTAGGTATGACGGTAAGAACCTTGCCCATCTATGCAAAGTTCGACAACGACACCACCGTCATCAACTTCCTCAGGGCTGGGGAAGAGCAGATGAACGGTTGCAAGAAGCATGAGGCTTATGCATTCAGCGACGTGATGCATGACCTCGGGTTGCAGTATAATTCCATGTTCGCCTGGCATGGTAAGTTGTTTGCCAGCGAAGAATTCTGCGGCAAGCCAATGACCACCATCCGTCTCTCTAACAGTACGCTGGAGCAATCGCTCTATTTGAAGACATTCATCCTGAACGGACAGTGTCACGTGAAGGCCGAGTACAATAGCAACGAATACTCTGAGTCACTGATTGCCCAGTATTTGGAAAGCTACGAAGCCGTTGTCTCAGAGTTCCTCACTAAGGAGTACTTGCGCGATATCGCCATCGCAACGTCACCACAGGTGGAATTGCTTGATGGTTTTAACCAGACCGATGTTGACTACGATACGACGCAGACCATCGTCTCGCTGTTCCGTCAGCAGGCGAAGGCTACACCCGACCAGATAGCCGTGGTCTTTAAAGACAAAAGTTACACGTATAAGGAGGTGGATGAGATAAGTGACAGACTCGCAGGGAATATCGCCTTAAGAGGTTTGGGGCTGGAAGATGTCGTCTCCATCCTCATTCCTCGCTGTGAGTGGATGCCTATTGCCTCGCTCGGCGTGCTGAAGGCCGGCTGTGCCTATCAGCCGCTTGACCCAAGCTATCCCAAGGAGCGTCTGAACTTCATGATGCAGGATGCTAACGCAAAACTACTCATTTCCGATGAAGATTTGCGCCCCATTGTTGATGAATACCAAGGAGAGGTGTTGTTGACGACGGATTTTTATCAATGTATTGCGACCGAGTCGCAACATACGGAACCCAAGCCTGGGTCTCTCTTCATCCTCCTTTACACCTCAGGTTCGACGGGTATTCCCAAGGGATGTCAGCTGACGCATGGCAATCTTGTGGCCTTCTGTCATTGGTATCAGCGATACTATGACCTAAAGCCGGAGCATAAAGTAGCGGCCTATGCTTCGTATGGTTTCGATGCCTGTATGATGGACATGTACCCCGCCTTGACTTGTGGTGCTACGGTATATATTGTCCCCGAGGAACTGCGTCTTGACCTGGTCGCACTGAACGACTATTTTGAACAGAACCACATCACACACTCATTCATGACGACGCAGGTAGGCTATCAGTTTGCCACCAGCATAGAGAACCACTCATTGCTGCACCTCTCAACGGGTGGCGAGAAACTGGCTTCACTCACTCCGCCACAAGAATTCAGCTTCTATAATTGCTATGGTCCTACGGAGTGTACCATCATCACCACAACCTATCTGGTCAATAAAAAGATGAAGGAGATTCCCATCGGCAAACCACTCGACAACATGCGACTTTATGTAGTAGATCCGCAAGGCCATCGTTTGCCCGTGGGTGCCGCTGGTGAGTTGTGGATAAGCGGTCCACAGGTCAGTCGAGGTTATCTGAACCGGCCCGAGAAGACTGCTGAAGTGTATATCTCCAACCCCTTCACAGATGATGCGAAGTATGCACGTGTCTATCGTTCGGGCGACATAGTCCGTTATCTGCCCTCAGGCGACATCCAGTTTGTAGGGCGTCGCGACGGTCAGGTGAAGATTCGTGGTTTCCGCATCGAATTGAAGGAGGTGGAGGCCATCATCCGTGAGTTCCCTGGTATCAAGGATGCTACAGTTCAGGCCATTGACGAAGAAGGCGGAGCTGGCGGTAAGTTCATTGCGGCCTACATCGTCAGCGAACAGCAGGTGGATATTGAAGCACTCAATAACTTCATCCTCGACGAGAAGCCTCCTTACATGGTGCCAGCTGTGACAATGCAGATTGACGCTATTCCGCTGAACCAGAACCAGAAGGTGAACAAGCGAGCCCTGCCTAAGCCTGAGAGAAGAGGAGAGAAAAGAGAGGAAAGAGGAGAGAGTGCCCCGCTGAACGTGTTGGAACAGGAACTGCACGACATGATTGCCGGTATTGTCAACAATCAGGACTTTGGCATCACCACCATCCTCGGTTATGCCGGACTGACGTCCATCTCTGCCATCAAACTGGCTGTTCAAGTGAATAAGCGCTTTGGCGTTGCCCTTGACTCAAAGACGCTGGTGAAAACCGGCACACTGCAGGGTATTGAAAATGAGATATTGAATAGCATGTTGTCCCATGAGTCCCATGAGACTCATCGGACTCAAGAGACCCATGAGGCCCCGCTCTCCTATGCTCAGGCAGGTGTCTATTTCGATTGTCTGAAGAACCCCACCTCCACCATCTACAATATTCCCTACCTGCTGACCTATCCTGCTGGTATCGATGTTCAACGGTTGGCCGATGCTGTGAAGCAGGTTGTCGAGGCTCATCCTGAGTTAAGCGTCCACTTCACCACAAAAGACAATGAAATTGTGCAGACGTTGGAGAATCAGGTAGCCGTGGAAGTGCCTGTCACAGAAATGACTGACGAGGCCTTGGCTACCTATAAGAATGAATTTGTACGCCCCTTCAATCTGCAGAAAGCACCTCTCTATCGTTTTGAGGTAGTCAAGACCGAAAAGGGGGCAAATCTGCTAATGAATGTCCACCACCTCGTCTTCGACGGTGGATCTACCGACCTCTTTATCCGCCAAATCAACACTGTACTCGAAGGTTTTCCCGTCGAGAAGGAAAACTACACTTACCTCGACTTTGTGGTCGATCAGAAACGTGCCGAGGATAGTGAAACGTTCCGCGCCTCGAAGCAGTTCTTCGCTGAGAAATTACAAAATTGTGAGGGTTCTAGCGAGATTCCTGCCGAGAGACCTAAGACAGATGGTGCCCTGGGCTTCATTGGTGAGGCCGTTTGTCCTGTATGCGACAATACTGTTGCAGCTATTACTACATTCTGCCGTCAGCAAGGGATAACCCCTGCCCATCTCTTTCTGGCAGCCACTGCCTACGTTGTTTCGCGCTACACCAACAACCGCGAGGTGTATCTTTGCACCATTAGCAGCGGACGTTCGAACCTCAAAATTGCCGATACTGTGGGCATGTTTGTCGACACACTGGCTTTAGGGCTTCGCATCGACGATATCAGTGTCAGCGAGTTCCTTAAGCAGACCAGCGCCACTTTCGACCAGACTCTGAGTCATGAGGACTATCCCTTCGCCCGTATCGCCACCGACTACGGCTTCCGTCCCGCCATTGCTTACGCTTATCAGGTGGGGGTGTTGGCATCTTACACCGTAGATGGAAAACCGGTCGGACAAGAGTTGTTGGAACTGTGTGTGCCGAAATTCCCCATCAACATTAAGATTGAGTCGCGCGGTGTGGTGGTACAGTATGATGACTCCCTCTATACCTCACGAATGGGTAACGCGTTGGCTGAGAGTATCGTTGCTGTGGCTGAGCGTATGATAACCCAGCCAGGGACCAAGGTTCGTCAACTCTCCATCGTCAGTACTAACCAAGAACAGGAGTTGGGACATCTGCGTCAGACGGCATCAGGCGATGCGCCCTTCAAGTTCTTCCATGAGTGCATCAGCCATTTTGCCCAGACGCAACCCAACCATGATGCATTGGTGGCCTGTGACGCTAAGTTTACCTATAAGGAAATGGACGAGGCTACCAATCGTATCGCAAACGGCCTGCGTCAGCGTGGTGTTCAGGAGGGCGACCGCGTGGCCCTACTACTGCCTCGTACCAGCCGTCTCATCCTCTCGCTTTTCGGTGTATTGAAGGCTGGAGCCGCCTATATTCCCTGTGATCCAGACTATCCGGCAGACCGTGTTAATCTCATTCTTGAGGATAGCGAGGCCAAGATGATTATTACGCCTGAATTGGTTGAGCAATTGCTGGCTACAGAAGATTCTTCCCCACTTTCCTTGGGAAAGGAATTTGGAAACGATTCGCTTGCTTACCTTATCTATACCTCTGGTTCTACAGGCCGTCCGAAGGGCGTCATGCTGCGCCACAAAGGCATCTGTAATTATCTTTATGGCCATCCCGCCAACGTCTTTGCCAACGCCGTACTGACTGATACCGACCGCGTGCTCAGTGTCACAACCATCTCATTTGATGCCGCCCTACAGGATATTGGTATGGCCTACTTCAACGGCAAGACCCTCATCGTGGCTACCGAGGAGCAGGCTAACAACCCGCTCGACCTCTCTCGCCTTATTCAGGAGCAGCATATCAACATGGTGTCAGGTACGCCGTCGCGCTGGCAGACTTGGCTTACTAGCAAGGACTTCTGCGATGCCATCGCCCAGGTCAAGATTTGTCGTGCCGGTGGTGAGAAGTTTAGCAATGCCCTCCTGCAGCAGATGCGCAGGGTGACCAAGGCCCGTATCTTTAACTGCTACGGTCCCACAGAGATTACTGTTGCCTCGAACAACAAGGAGCTGACTCATGCTGAATTGGTGACAGTCGGAAGGCCCCAGTTGAATGTCAAAGAGTTTGTCGTCGACTGTGACGGTAATGAACTGCCGGTAGGCGTCGTTGGCGAACTGTTTATTGGTGGCCATGGTGTAGCCCGTGGCTACAACAACCTCGACGAGATGACCCGTGAGCGTTTCGTCGACTACCACGGAGTACGGGTCTACAAGTCAGGCGACTATGCCAAGTGGCTATCCGATGGCGATATCGTCATCCTTGGTCGTACTGACCACCAAATCAAGCTTCGCGGACTGCGCATTGAGTTGGGCGAGATTGAAAACGTTATGTTGAAGGTGGCAGGCATGAAAAAGATAGTCATTATGATTCGCAAGATTCAGGACCGTGAGCACCTCTGTGCCTACTATACTGCCGACCGTGAGATAGCCCCTAATGCCTTGAAAGCTGAAATATCGAAGAGCCTGACACAGTATATGGTGCCGACGGCCTATCTGCAATTGACCGAGATGCCCATGACCCCTAACGGCAAGACTGATGTCAAGGCACTCCCTGAGCCGCAGTTAGCCATTAGTTCGGCCTATACGGCACCCGCCAACGATACCGAGCGTGCTTTCTGCGATATCTTTGCCTCTATCCTGCAGATGGACAAGGTAGGTACTACGGATAACTTCTTCGAACTGGGCGGTACCTCGCTCGTTGTCACCCGCGTCATCATTGAGGCCGACAAGGCTGGGCTCCATGTGGCTTATGGCGATGTTTTTGCCAACCCCACACCCCGACAGCTTGCCGCCCTCATCACCGGCACCACCGTGCCCGATGGTTCATCGGGTCCTGACGAGATTGCCGATTATGATTACACCGCCATTAACAATCTTTTGCAACGTAACACCCTCGACACCTTCCGTCGTGGTGAGCGTCAGCCATTGGGCAACGTACTTCTGACGGGAGCCACTGGCTATCTTGGTATTCACATCCTACGCGACCTCATCGATTCCGATGCTGAAAATATCTACTGTCTTGTCCGTGGTATAACTCAGGAAAAGGCCGAGAGCCGTCTGCGCACTTTGCTCTTTTACTATTTTGCTGATTCGTTCAAGTCCCTCTTCGGAAAGCGTATCCATGTTGTCCTCGGTGATGTAACTAACGACCTTTGTTCCTTAGTCGGTGCTTCTACCGCTGACATGACGACCGTCTTCAACTGTGCTGCTATCGTGAAGCATTTCTCTGAGGGTACCGAGATTGAGGACGTCAACATTGGCGGCGCACAGCGCTGTGTAGAGTTCTGTCTCAAGAACGGTGCCCGCCTCGTCCACGTCTCCACGGCCAGCACACGTGGTTTGTGGGCTGGTGAAATCAAGGAAGACATCTTCACTGAACAGCGTTTGTACATGGGGCAGTTCCTCGGCAATAAGTATATTTACTCCAAGTTCATGGCAGAGCGGCTTATCCTCGATGCGGTCGCCCTCCATGGCCTCAGTGCCAAGATTATGCGAGTGGGCAACCTTGCTGCTCGTAGCACCGATGGCGAATTTCAGGCCAACTTCCAAACCAACTCCTTTATGGGCCGCATCAAGGTCTACAATATGTTAGGCTGCTGTCCACACGCCATGCGTAACAAGCGAGTAGAGTTCTCACCCATCAACGAGGTTGCCCGAGCCATCGTGCTGTTGGCCACCACCCCGAAGGACTGTACCGTCTTCCATCCCTACAATATCCATGGCCAGTTCCTTGGTGACGTGCTGATGGGGTTGAAGACCGTCGGCAATGGCATACGTTTCGTCGAACAGGAGGAGTTTGCCGAGGCCATGGAGACTGCCAAGGACGATTCGCAGAAGGCACGTCAGATGGCTTCGCTCTTAGCTTATCAAGATATGGCTCATGGCCAGAAGACCGCCGATGTTAATCGTGATAACGACTACACCACTCAGGTTCTCTACCGTCTCGACTTCTCGTTCTCGCCTACTTCATGGGACTATGTCGAGCGTATGCTTACGGCCATTGGCGGTTTTGGCTTCTTTGAATAAACAGTAAAATCAAGAACGTATATGAAGACAATAGAACTTGAAGAGGCCAAGCGCCTTGTAGCTGAGGGCGGTGCATTGCCCGAAGAGGAACGGATGAAGCTGCAGCAGCAACGGCTGCGCGAGTTGGTGGCATACACACGTGAGCATTCCCCGTATTTCGCCAGGCTATACAAAGACGTCGCCGATGATTTCAGACTTACCGATCTCCCTCCAACGGAGAAAACAACATTGTTGGCCAACTATGATGACTGGGTTACCGATCGGCGACTGCACTTGCAGGATGTATTGGATTATGTCAACCGAGACCCTACGAAAGACCAGTGCCGCCTGTTGGGTGACTATACGGCGTTGCGCACGTCGGGATCTACGGGTAATCCGTTGCCTATGGTGCGTGACGACTATCACAACAAGATTCATGGTCAACTTGTAGCGCAACGCCTGCTGGCGGGTTCTTGTACGGATGCCTTGGACATTTCTAAGCATCGCCGTGCATCGGTCATCCACTTGTCTAACGGAGCCTCCAGCTATGGAGCCTTCCTCCGCATGAAGGCTGCCCACCCTGAGTATGCCGACAACTTGTTGGGCATCTCCGTGCTGGAATCCGTAGACACTATCGTTGCCAGACTGAATGACTTCCAGCCCGAGACCATGGCAGGCTACCCCTCGATGATGGTGCAGTTGGCCATGAAGCAGTTGGAGGGGCAGTTGCATATCACACTGAAGCACCTGGCCACCTCAGCCGAGATGCTTTCGGAGAAGAACTACCACCTGTTGCGCGAAGCCTTCCGATGCCCCGTAGCCAACAACTACTGTATGACCGAGGGCGGTGAGATAGCCATGACCCGCAACTGCGCACACCTTCACATCAATGACGACTGGATCATTGTGGAGCCAGTGGATAAGAACCTCCGCCCGTTAGGGATGAGCGACGAATGGTCGACAGGCATTCTTGTGACCGACCTAAGCAACTACGTGCAGCCCATCATACGCTACCATGTGGGCGATGTCATCCGCGTGCGTCCCTCCACCTGTGCCAACTGCCGGCTGCCCATCATGGAGATCCAGGGACGCACTTTCGGCAACTACACCATCAGCGGATCCTCCTTTAACGTGTCAGGCATTTTCTCGAAAACCGAGGTTTGGCCTGACCTTGTACGATTCCAGTTCGTGCAGAGGGACGCAGCCACCATCGAGGTGCGCGGCGTATGCAAGAGGGACGCGGCCGAGGTGCTGTCACCCCTTTGCGACTACCTAAAAGCCTTCCTCGCAGAGCAGGGCTGCCCTGGAGCCCATTTCACGTGGTCAACGGAGCCTTTCATCCCCAACAAGCGGGGTGGCAAAATACCCATCTTTATAAAGAACTTCTGAGCGATGACCAACGACGAGCGTAAAGAGCTAGAGACCCATTTCTGGCGTTATCTGTGGTCGTCAATCCTCATCACCCTTTCCGGCTGCCTTGGCAATGTCGTGGACGGCATCATTGTGGGCAACCTCATCGGCGCCGACGGAGTGAGTGCCATCAACTATTCGAAGCCAGTGGTGCAGTTGATGATGACCCTGAGCCTCCTGCTAGCCGCGGGTGGCAGTATGCTGGTAGGCTTTGCCTTAGGCAAGCAGGACTTTGTGCGCATGCGCTATGTGTACACCCACGCCACGATCAGCAATTTCGTTGTAAGCCTTGTTTTCGTGCTTGTGGGACTTGTTGCGCCGACCGCAACCGCCAGCCTGCTGTGCAACGACGGGCACCTGTTGCAGCCTACGCTTGAGTATCTGCGCCCCATGCTCTACGGCGCACCCTCCTACATGATGATGTGGACTATCAGTCTGATGATAGGCGTCGACGGCAGTCCCCGCCTCTCCTCCGTAGCCATTGTCATCGACAACGCGGTCAACCTCGTCCTCGACCTGGTATTCATACAGCTCCTTGGCTGGGGCCTTACTGGTTCGTCGACGGCCACTGTTGTGGGCCATCTTGTAGGCATCACCATCATGCTGTTGCACTATCGCAGGGCGGACAACCGGCTGCACTTCTCATTCCGCCATGATGCCCCCGAGGGGAGAAATATTATCTCGCAGGGGACGCCGTTGGCTCTTGCCTCCGTGTGCCTCACGCTGCTCCTGTTCTCGGCCAACAGCATTGTTACCGGCACTATGGGGCGTAGCGGTATCTTTGCCTTTGCCGTCTGCATGAACCTGTTGCAGGTGTATAACCTCTTTCTGGCAGGCACCTGCCGGACCCTGCAGTCGCTGGGAGCCATTCAGGCAGGCAAGGGCGACAACGACGCCTTCAGGCTTGTGCTGCGGAAGTCGTTCCGCTTCATTACCGTGGCCATGATTGCCACCTGCCTACTTGTATGGGTAGATCCGCAGCTCATCGCTAGCCTCTTCGGCTCGGGAGCCTACGGCTATACAGACGAGACCGTGCATGCCCTACGCATTTTCTCCATCAGTTTCATCCCCTTCTGCTACATCTATGTGCTAATGATTGTGTACAAACTCTACGGTCACCATCGGATGGCACTGTTCATCTCTCTCATCTTGTCGCTGACGGTTATCCCCGTGCTCTGGTTGATGTCCCGCATGGCCCTTGACTACTTTTGGTACAGCTACCTGATAGCCTACGGCATTGAGGCAGTGGTAATAGTTCTTGTTCATAAGCGGTGGCATCTACAGTTCTCTTTTGTGCAGAAAAAATAATTTTTTCATGATGTGCTGCTTGGCTTTCAGTAGTTTTTTGTATCTTTGCACCCTCAAAATAGAGTGACTTATGGAATCGAGATTGGTAATTTACAATACCCTGACGCGGCAGAAGGAGCGCTTCGAGCCGATTAACGCCCCCCATGTGGGCATGTATGTATGTGGACCGACGGTGTATGGCGACCCTCATCTGGGCCATGCCCGCCCTGCCATCACCTTTGACTTGGTGTTCCGTTACCTGAAACATTTAGGTTATAAGGTAAGGTACGTGCGTAACATCACCGACGTGGGCCACTTGGAGCACGACGCTGACGAGGGCGAGGACAAGATTGCCAAGAAGGCCCGACTGGAGCAGTTAGAGCCGATGGAGATTGCCCAGTATTACACCAATCGCTACCATCAATTTATGGATATGCTGGGCGTTCTGCGTCCTTCGATTGAGCCGCACGCCACGGGCCACATTATCGAGCAGCAACAGTTAGTGCAGCAGATTCTGGACAACGGCTTTGCCTACGAGTCAAACGGCAGTATATACTTCGACATTGAGGCTTACAACAAGCAATACAAGTACGGCATCCTCAGCGGGCGCTCGTTGGAGAACATCAAGGATGCTTCGCGCGATAACCTCGACGGCGTAGGTGAGAAGCGTAACCAGGCCGACTTTGCCCTGTGGAAGAAAGCACAGCCCGAACACATCATGCGTTGGCCTTCGCCCTGGAGCGACGGGTTCCCCGGCTGGCACTGCGAGTGTACGGCCATGGGACGTAAGTACCTTGGTGAACAATTCGACATTCATGGTGGCGGCATGGACCTCGTCTTTCCCCACCATGAGTGTGAGATTGCCCAGGCCGTAGCTTCGATGGGGCATCAGGCTGTGAAGTACTGGATGCACAACAATATGCTGACCATTAACGGTCAGAAGATGGGTAAGTCCTACAACAACTTCATTACGCTTGAGCAGTTCTTCACTGGCAACCATCCGCTGTTGGAGAAGGCCTACTCGCCCATGACCATCCGCTTCTTTGTCCTCAGTGCCCACTACCGTGGCACTGTCGACTTCTCGAACGATGCCCTGTTGGCCGCCGAGAAAGGTTTAGAGAAACTGATGAATGCTATCAGCGACCTCTCGCGCATTGCGGTTTCCCCGCAATGTGATACCGAGACAGAGAAAGTGGTAAAGAGTCTGCGCCAGAAGTGCTATGATGCCATGAACGACGATTTGGCTACGCCTCAGGTCATCAGCCATCTATTTGAAGCCTGTACCGTTGTCAACAAACTTATCGACCACAAGGCCACCATCTGTGCTGACTGCCTGAAGGAACTTTCAGAGACCATGCACCTCTTCGCTGAGGACATCCTCGGACTGAAAGCTGAGAAGAGCGGTACCAACGACGAGCGCGAGGCAGCCTTCGGCAAGGTGATGGACATGGTGCTCGAACTCCGTTCGAAGGCCAAGGCCGACAAAGACTGGGCCACCTCCGACAAGATTCGCGACGAACTGTCCGCCGCCGGCTTTGAGGTGAAGGACACCAAGGACGGTGTTACCTGGAAACTGAACAAGTAATAAGGAGTTAAGGAGTAAAGGAGTTAAGACAAATCCCCGAGTCACGGTTGGTAATACGCCTCTTTGGTCATTTCCACAGCTAACGTTGACTCGCGGAACTTCTTGAACGACAGATATTCCAATCCTTTATGGGGGCGGTTGGTGCCCCATGAGTTCTTCATGACGAAATACTTGCGGCCTTGGTCGTCGTGAGCCAGACCGATGATGGCCATGGCGTGTCTGCGGCTTTCCCAGCAGACGCCATGGTGGCGGCGCACGGCATGAACGGTCTTAAGAAGTAGCGTATCCATGGGAATGTTTAGGAATCGCTGGTGGAGCCAGTTGTCGGGCTCCTTGATATCCACCTCCTGACCGTAAGGTTTATCGTCGGTGCAGGTCAAGGCGATGTATTCATCGGGAGCACAGACGCTGCGGGCAAATTCCTGCGGCGTGTACTCAGCACCGAGCATGAAGACGAAGCGGGTTGCCGGCGTTTCGGCAGTACGCATGGCATCGTAGCCTACGATGCCATGTTTCTGTATCAAGCTGATCAGTGTGACACCCATGCCACGCTTCGAGGCAGGTGCCTGCGGTTCACGCTCCAGCATTTTTTCAATATAAGCCGGTGACAGGTTGACGGAATCGCCCCAACGCAGGTGCTCGGTCTCAATGGCGGCCAGCATGGCGTAAGCCCAACAGAGTTGGCTTTTGCCCTGATCTTTGACAGGTGTCATGGGGTTCAGCACTTCATGGGTATAGTGCTTTGGCGGCTTTTGTGTACAACCGACAACAGCAAGAAGTAATATGCAGCAAAGGAGTTTTCTCATTGATACCGGTTGAGTTTCTCTATGCAATAGCGGCGGAAGTCAGTCCAATGATAGTAGGGAGCGCAGTCGGTGGGGATGGGTAGCGTGGCTTCCTGTTCATTGAGGAGCACCTTCAGCAGCACATCTTTGTCCTTCGGGTCGCTGCGATAGAAGATGAACTGCACATTGCATCCCATAGGGAAGACGCTGGAGCACCACCAGCCTTTCTCCTCCAGTTCATTCAGGTCGTCTGTCTCCAAGTCGTAGCCGTTGATGCCTAAGAGACATACCAAGGGCAGCAGCACCGTCTCATGGCCGTAGCGCAATTGTGCTCCGGGTTGTTTGAGCAGCAGGCAGCTGTCGGCATCGGCAATGAGCTGGCGCAGCAACCACTGCTGGCTGTAGGGCTGACGGCTGCCGTTGAGTTTGTAGGCTCCATGCTGGATGTACCAGAGGGCATTGTCAATCTGCCACATGAGGTAGAGTTCGTCGGTCTGGAAGAGGTCTTTCACATAAGTGTTCTGTGAGAGGTGGGTGTTCAGTTGGAAGAGTCCCATCTTCATCAGGTAGTAGTTGAAGTATTCCTCGTCAACGATTTCCTTCACAATGTCTGGGTTCTTGAAGATCATCTCCATCAGGCGGCTGTTGCCCAGACGGCTGGCCGTGTAGTCGTCATAGGCTTTCTGTGCCTCAGGGGTCATGTAGTTCTTCTGGAAATTCCTGTCCTGATGGTTCATGTAGTGCATCGTACGCTTTGAGGCTTCCATCGAAACCTGTAGGGTCGGCTCCACTTGCAACATCTCAGTGACGGCAGTGCCCATTGACTCTATGCAACGGGGTACGATGGTACTGACGGCTTTTACCCTGGCTCCCGGACAGAATATTTCGGGGAACCGCTCGGCCATGCGCCGTCCTATCTTACGGTGCTGTTCCTTGCCGTAGCTGGTCAGTTCGCCCCAGCGGTCTTCCGTATCGTCCATGATGGTCTGGATTTCCTGCAGCACGCGTCTGCCCGTCTGGGTCAGCTCGTCGACGCTGTCGGCATGTTGCATCATGCGGTAGGGAATATCGTAGCCTGAGCGGTTGCTGATGTATCGTGAACCGTGCCGGCCGTAGTGGCTGAGATAAAACGGACGCTTGCCCGACGGCGAGGGTGTCAGGTTGTCGGGAATGCTGTCGGGGTAGGTGTTATAGTTACACGAGGCGTAGGCCGGTTTCTCGGCTATCAGATCCTTCACCGTCTGTGCATGCAGCAGAGGCGAGAGTATCGTCAGTTGACAGATGATAAGTATAGTGGTCAGTCTCATGGCTTCATCTTGTTTTTCCGTTGCCGTTGAACCTCGTGTTCTCATAACGGTAGAGCTTGCGCAGGTAGTAGTGCTTGACGTCCAGCCAGTGATAATAGGGCGCACAGTCGGTCTTGATGGGCAGTCGGGCTTCCTTGCCATTGAGCAGTACTTTGACGAGCACGTCCGGGTCGTCCCGCTCGCTGCGGTAGTGTATCATGACGATACTGCCGCCGATGGGAGCGATGCGATAGTTGGCCCAGCCGAGATACTCGAGCGAGTCAAGGTTATCGGTCTGCACACCGCAGTTGTCGAGTTCCATCAGACAGGCCAGTGCCATCACCACCTTTTCGTGGGTATAGCGTATGTGCATCAGCGGGGCATAGCGCTTCAGCATACTGTCGCCCATGTGTATCATGTTTCTCAGGGTGGCGCGTTGCAGGTAGGGCTGATCGCCGCCGTTTAGCTGGCAGGCACCGTAGTTGATGTAGTCCCAGGCGTTCTTCTGTCGCCATAGGCGGCGGATTTCCTCCGGGGTAAAGATATCGTAGAGTGTGACGCGGCCCGCCAGTTCCGTATGCTGTATGCTGCCGGCCAGACGGAAGAGCTGGGGAGCGAGGATGGCGGGGTCGGTGTTGGCAATGATGTAGTTCTGGTCAGAGAAGAGCGACTCCATCAGTCTGGTATTGCTGGTGTTGAGGGATGAAAAGCGCTCATAGCGTGTCATGGCCAGTGTACTGTTCCAGTGGTTGGTCAGTGTGGGGTCTGAGGGGTTCATAAAGGATTCCTCCCGCTGGGTGGCCCGGCTATTGAAGTTGGACAGCCGTTCCATGGCCGACAACTGGGCCATTGCCTCCTCCATAGTGAGGATGCAGTGATTCTCGACGACGCTGCGGCCACTGTAATAGCCATTCTCGGTAAAGGCATCAGGGAACCGCTCTATCAACTGACGCATCAGGGCTCTGCTCTGCTGCGCACCCTTTGTCGTCAGTTCGCCGCTACGGTTGAGGGCATCCTGACGCAGCAGGTCAAGTCGGCGCAGCACGTCCTGGCCTAACTTTGTCAGCTTGCTCAAGCTGTCGGCACGGGCAAAGACGGCGTATGGTTTTTCGTAATCTTCGGGCTTGAGCGAGTAGTAGGAAGACGGACAGCCGTAGTGGTTGATGTAGAATGGCTTCTTGCCTCCAGGCACCGGGGTGTCCTCTCCTTTCGTCACGGGCAGTGCATAGTTGATGCCTGCAGCGCGGTTCACGTCGGCCTTCAGGTCTTTGGCGACGGACTGTGCCGAGACTCCTATAGTGCAGCAAAGAGAGACAGCGAGTATACAGAGTTTCAGATAGTGCATGTACGGACTGTATGATTATTGGCTGCAAAATTACAAAAAAAATCCCAAAAGGCCAAATAAAGAGAATATAGTTACGAAAAAAGTTTGTACCTTTGCAGCCAGTATGGAAATACAGGACTTTGAAATCATGGCACCCGTAGGGTCGCAGGAGTCGTTGGCGGCAGCCATTCAGGCGGGAGCCGACAGCATCTACTTTGGTATTGAGAAACTGAACATGCGGGCGCACTCTGCCTCGACATTTACCATCGACGACTTGAAAGAGATGGCCCAGACGTGCCGCAAGCACGGCATCAAAAGCTACCTGACGGTGAACACCATCATCTATGGTGAGGACATTCCCTTGATGCACGAGATTATTGATGCTGCCCACGAGGCCGGCATTTCGGCTGTCATTGCCAGCGACGTGGCGGTGATGACCTACTGCCGCAAAGTGGGGCAGGAGGTACACTTGTCTACCCAGCTCAATATCTCGAACATCGAGGCGCTGCGCTTCTATGCCCAGTTTGCCGACGTGGTGGTGCTGGCCCGCGAACTGAAACTGGAACAGGTGGCCGACATCTACCGGCAGGTCTGCGACGAGCATATCTGTGGTCCCTCCGGTCAACTTATCCGTATAGAGATGTTCTGCCACGGGGCACTCTGCATGGCCATTAGCGGCAAATGCTACATGTCCCTCGACGCTGCCAACCGCTCGGCTAACCGTGGTGAGTGCATACAGGTCTGTCGGCGCTCGTACACCGTCACCGACAATGAAACCGGTTACCAGTTGGAGATAGACAATAAGTACATCATGTCGCCCAAGGACCTGAAGACCGTGCGCTTCATTGACAAGATGATGAATGCCGGTGTTCGTGTCTTCAAGATTGAGGGCCGTGCCCGGGGGCCTGAGTATGTCTATACCGTGGTGAAGTGTTATAAGGAAGCTATTCAAGCCGTCGTCGACGGCGACTTTACGGAAGAGCGTAAGGACGAGTGGGACCAACGGCTGAAGACGGTCTTCAACCGAGGCTTTTGGGACGGCTACTACCAGGGGCAGACGATGGGCGAGTGGAACAAGAACTACGGCTCGAACGCGACGGAGCGCAAGGTCTATGTCGGCAAGGGCACGAAGTACTACTCGAAGCTCGGCGTGGCGGAGTTTACCGTTGAGGCCACGACCTTTAAGGTGGGCGACCGTCTGCTGATAACTGGTCCGACGACGGGTGTGATGTATGTCACCGCCAACGAGATACACGATGATGACGGTCCTGTCGAGGTTGCCCGGCAGGGAACCCGCGTGTCGATTGCTGTCACGGGGAAAGTGCGCCCCAGCGACAAATTATTCAAACTCATTCAAGACGATGGAAACAATTAACGAGATACAAGACGAGATTATTGAAGAGTTCACCGGTCTGGACGACTGGATGGACAGGTATCAGTTGCTGATAGACCTTGGTAACGAACAGGAACCGCTGGACGAACAGTACAAGACGGAGCAGAACCTCATTGACGGTTGCCAGAGCCGCGTATGGCTGGTAGCCGATTACGCTGAGAGTGGGATTATCCATTTCCGTGCCGAGAGCGACGCCCTCATTGTGAAGGGTATCGTCAGTCTGCTCATCCGGGTGTTGTCAGGACATACGCCGCAGGAGATTCTCGATGCCGACCTCTACTTCATCAACGAGATTGGTCTGCGCGAGCATCTGTCACCCACCCGTTCCAACGGCCTGTTAGCTATGGTGAAACAGATGCGCGCCTATGCCGTGGCTTTTGCCGCGAAAATGCAATAAAAGTGCGGTGTGGCGCGTTATATGGTTATATGACAAGAGTCAGCAGGCTCATCGCAGGCTTGGTTCTCTTGCTGACGAGCAGCTTGGCTCACGCGCAAGAGTTCTTTAACCTGACCGCCCAAGAGGTCAGGATTGACTCGTTGTTGCCGCTGTTCTCTCACACTTTCGAGTTGGGTACCGACTATGCCGACTCCGTCTATACGGTCAGCATAGACTATCCGGAGTTCATCGACATGTCGGAGGCCGACATTGCCCGTTATCAGCATATTACTGACAAACCGCTGCCCGCCCTGCCCGAGGTTCAACAATACATCGGCGTATCGCGTAAGCGGGGAGCGCTCTACGTGTCTTTTGTGCCGCTGGTCTATAGGGACGGGAAGTTTCAGAAGTTGGTAAGCTTTATGTTGAAAGTACAAGCTACGGGGTTACCTCCTACCTCGCGCCTCGCATCTCCTTCCTCGAACCGTTATGCTTCCCACTCCGTGCTGGCCTCAGGCCGTTGGGCCAAGATTCGCATTCCTGAGACAGGCGTCTACCAGTTGACGAGCGACTTGGTGCGTAAGGCGGGCTTTACGGATTTGAATAAGGTAAAGATCTACGGCTATGGCGGTGCTATGCAACCCGAGCGGCTGACAGCCGACTATCTTGTTGAGACCGACGACCTGCAGGAAGTGCCGACGTGCAACGTGGGCGGTCGGCGGCTCTTCTATGCCAAAGGACCTGTGGGATGGAGCAGCAAGACATCCTCTTCGCGTACGCGCAATCCTTATAGTAGTAATGGATACTACTTCCTGACAGAGAATGACTCGACGGCACTCACCGTCGGCGAAGAGGACTTCAAGGCGGCCAACTATCCCTCGCCTAACGACTATCACTCCCTTTACGAAGTCGATGACTACGCATGGTACCACGGCGGACGCAACCTCTACGACAGTCGCCTCTTTGGCGTCGGGGTTCAGCGCTCGTTCCAGTTAGTGGCCACTCCGGGAGCCAAGGGCAGTCTGTATGTCGTGCTGACCTACGACGGGCCTTTCACGGCTGACGTACTGCTGAACGGAAACGCACTGGGCACGGTCAGCGTCACTTCGTCGCCCGACCGCTACAGCAAGGCAGCGGTCATCTCGAAGACCTTTACGCTCACCGACTCGCTGTTGGCCGACAACCAGGTGACCATCAGCCAGACCTCCGGGAAGAACGTGCGGCTCGACTACCTTTCGTTGCAGTTCGATGCCCCGAAGGCGTGGCCCGACCTGACGTCAGCGACGATTCCCGTACCCGAGTACGTCTATAACATCACCAACCAGGATCATCATGCCGACACGTTTGCCGACATGATTATCATCATACCCACCTCACAGCAACTCTTAGGGCAGGCCCAGCGGTTGCAGGAGTACCATGAGCGTCATGACTCGCTGAGGGTGCGCATCGTGCCTGCCGACGAACTGTTCAATGAGTTCTCCAGCGGCACTCCCGATGCCAATGCCTACCGTCGCTACCTGAAAATGCTCTACGACCGTGCCGATAGCGAGACCGACATGCCGCGCTACCTGTTGCTCTTCGGCGACGGTGCCTGGGACAACCGTATGCTGACCGCCGCGTGGAAGAACTATTCGCCCGACGACTTCCTGCTCTGCTACGAGAGCGAGAACTCCTTCAGCGAGACGGACTGCTACGTCAGCGATGACTACTTCTGCCTGTTGGACGATAACGAGGGTGGCAATATGCTGACCAGCGACAAGGGCGATGTGGCTGTGGGACGACTGTCGGCCCGCAGCGAAACGGAGGCCAAGGCCATGGTCGACAAGACGCTGGGCTATCTTCAGAACGAGTACGCCGGAGCATGGCGGAATACGCTCTGCTTCATGGGCGACGACGGCGACTCCAATCGGCACATGGACGACGCCGACGCGGTGGCTACAATGGTCTCAGCCTCGCATCCTGACTTCAACGTCAAGAAGATTTACTGGGATGCCTATGCCCGAGTGTCGTCGGCAACGGGATTCAGCTATCCTGACGTCACGCGGCTCATCCGCCAGCAGATGGAGCAGGGGGCGCTCATCATGAACTATAGTGGTCACGGGGCAGCCTATACCCTGTCGCATGAGCAGGTGGTCCATCTCGACGACTTCAGCCAGTCGTCGCAGCAGCGGTTGCCGCTGTGGCTGACGGCCTCGTGCGACATCATGCCTTTCGATGGCCAGGAGGAAAACATCGGTGAGACGGCTATGTACAACCCTGCCGGCGGTGCCGTGGCCTTCTATGGCACCACGCGTACCGTCTATGCTCACTATAACGGTTATATGAACCGTGCCTTTACCCGCTACGTCCTGGGAACTGACGACGAGGGCCGTCGCTACTCCATCGGCGAGGCCGCACGGCTGGCCAAGAATCTGCTGATGACGGCAAAGAATGATATCGGCATCGACCAGACGGCCAACAAGCTGCAGTTCACCCTGCTGGGTGATCCGGCACTCGTGCTGGCTGCCCCCACCATGCAGGTGGCTGTTGACAGCATCGACGGCCAACCGGCTGACGGCGAACACCCTGTGACTCTCCGGGCAGGACAGGCGGTGAGCGTTGCGGGCCACATCGTCGGCGCCCCTGACTTCAAGGGTATGGTGACGCTGACGGTCAAAGATGTGGAGCAGGAGATTACATGCCGACAGAACGACGAGACGAGCACTGCCGACCCCTTCACTTACAAGGACCGTCCAGTCACGCTCTACACGGGCAGCGACAGCATCAACAACGGACGCTTCAACATTCGCTTTGCCCTTCCGAAGGACATCAGCAATGCCGAGGAAGGGACAGGACTCATCACCCTCTATGCCCTGTCGGCTGACAAGCGCCAGGAAGCTCATGGTGCCTTTACCAATTGTCTGCTGAGCAGTGGAGAAGCCTCCATCTCCGACGGCATCGGTCCCAACATCTACTGCTACCTCAACAGCAGCTCGTTCACCAATGGCGACGACGTCAACACGACGCCCATGTTCCATGCCGAGCTTTATGACAAGGACGGCATCAATGTGTCGGGTGCCGGCATTGGCCACGACGTGGAGCTCCTGATTGACGGCAAGCTGTCGTATGTGCTGAATGACTATTTCCAGTATGACTTCGGCGACTATCGCAGTGGCTCGCTCAGTTTCGTACTGCCCGAACTGACTGTCGGACCTCACCGCTTGCTGTTGCGTGCTTGGGACGTACTCAACAACTCGTCGACCGCCGAACTGCAGTTCAATGTCGTGAGGTCGCTGCAGCCCACCATCTTTAGCGTGGGCTGTACGAAGAACCCCGCCAGCACCAACACCTCTTTTTACGTGAGCCACGACAGGGCTGGTTCGCTGGTCGAGGTACAGATAGACGTCTTCGACACGTCAGGCCGCCAACTGTGGTGTCACAAGGGGATGGGCGTTTCGGCCGGGCAGGTCTATACCGTCGATTGGGACCTGACCACCAGCGGTGGCCACCGTCTGCTGACGGGCGTCTATATCTACCGCGTCACCATCTGCAGCGATGGCAGCGGACAGGCCTCGCAAGCCAAGAAACTCATCATCGTACGCAATAAATAGCAGTACTACGGCGTTATTACGTTATAACGTCATTACGACATCAACAATGAAAACAACGAAACTACTATTACTCACCGCCTGTATGCTGTGCTGCGGCGGTGCTGCTGCCGACGACGACAAGCTCACGACGTTCAACCCCGTGGAGCATGCCGTCATCAGTGAGACCATTGCCCCCGATGCCCGAGGTGCCGGCATGGGCGACGTCGGTGTAGCGACCGACCCCGACGTTAACTCGCAGTACTGGAACCCAGCCAAATACCCATTCTGCATCAGTAGGGCAGGTGTGGCACTCAACTACACCCCTTGGCTGCGCCAGCTGGTCAACGACATCGACTTGGCTTACCTGGCCGGTTACTACCGCATTGGCGACTACTCCGCCATCTCTGGTTCGCTGCGCTACTTCTCGCTCGGTGAGGTCTTAATCGACTACGAAAACAGCGACACGTCTGTGCGTCCCTATGAGATGTCACTTGATGCTGCCTACTCGCTCATGCTCTCCGAGAACTTCTCCATTGCCGCTGCCATCCGCTGGATTTACAGCGACCTGCGCTTCGACTATAGCGAGGACTCTAAACCAGCCTCGGCCTTTGCTGCCGACCTGGCCATGTACTATAATAACTACCTGATGCTGGGCAACCGCGAGTGTCAGCTGGGACTGGGACTGAATGTCCGCAACATCGGTTCCAAGATTTCCTACTACGGCGACGAGGAGAGCCAGTTCATCCCAGCCAACCTGCGCCTTGGTGCCTCGCTCATGGTGCCTGTCGACGAGTACAACCGTTTCTCGTTCACGGCTGATGCCAATAAACTGTTGGTGCCTACCGTACCCCGTCAGGAGGAGGGCGAGAGCAACTCTGAGTACCAGGACCGCGTGCGCCGTGAGTACAGCGACGTGGGAAGTATCAAGGGTATCTTCCAGAGCTTCAGCGACGCCCCCAACGGTTTCAAGGAGGAGTTGGAGGAGATACAGTGGTCGGTAGGTGCCGAGTATGTCTACCACGACCAGTTCTCGCTGCGTGCCGGCTACCACCATCAGGCTGAGTCAAAGGGTAACCTCAAATACTTCACCTTAGGTGGCGGCTTCCGCATGAGCGTCTTCTCGCTCGATGTCGGCTATGTCATCTCCACAGCCCGCTCCAATCCCCTCGACCAGACCCTCCGTTTCACCCTTGCCTTCGATATGGACGGCATCAAAGACCTGTTCAAATGATAAGGGTAGGTTTCGGTTTCGACGTCCATCAGTTGGTTCCTAATCGCGACCTGTGGATGGGGGGCATCAAGATAGAGCATACGCTGGGCTTGTTGGGACATAGCGACGCCGATGTGCTGATTCATGCCATCTGCGACGCCTTGCTCGGAGCCGCCAACATGCGCGACATCGGCTACCACTTCCCTGACACCGCCGCCGAGACTGACGGCATCGACAGCAAGATCCTGCTTCAGAAGACCATCGCCCTGATAGCTACCAAGGGCTACCGCTTTGTCAACCTCGACGCTACCGTCTGTGCCGAGCATCCTAAGATGAACCCTCACATCCCTGCCATGCAGGACTGTCTGGCCCGAGATCG
>ERZ809477.14-NODE-14-length-22349-cov-9.274468_pt1 | contig 22349 bp, 22 predicted proteins | sample MGYA00521238_ERZ809477 | MGnify/ENA primary metagenome ERZ809477 (study PRJEB31581, sample SAMEA3312793) | metagenome | study: EMG produced TPA metagenomics assembly of the PRJEB8939 data set (Metagenomic analyses of Rumen microbiomes reveals... | reverse complement strand
GGATTGACGACTTCCTTGCTTCGAGTTCGTTGTACATGTGTGCCAAGTTGTTGTACTTGTCCACCAACTTGTTCAACTCGTCCAGTTCCTTGTCGGCCCTCTGGGATTCCTTGCACGACTCGCACTTGCTGACTTGGAAAGCGTTGGCAGAACCCTGCAAGGCGAGGATATGCTCTTTGAGCTGCTCGGTTTCCAGTCTAGCAGATTTCAGCAAGGTGATGATTTCGCCCTCGGTAGCCACACCAATGTCCTGATTGTCGAGCAAGGCGGTTACGGCGTCTTCCGTATGGGCATTACGGTATTCGTCAACAAGGATTTTAAACACTTCGTGGGAAACAAGGACGCTCTTATCCATTGTTTCAATAGCATTTTCAAGCGAGCACATCGGAAACTCCTTTTTATTGTGTTTCGGGATGACATAAATATATTTTAATGATGTATTTTTGTCAAGGGGAAAATCATGCTTCCGTACGAAACAAATGAACCCAAATTGAAATCAGTTTTCCAAGCCGAAGGTCACAACCCCGTGTATCAGGCGGAATGTTATAACCCTGCTATCAAAGCCGAGTGTTACAACCCTGACATCAAGGCCGATGCATGCCCGTTTCAACCGATGCCGAAAGAAGAATGGTAGGATGCCTTGCCAAATTCGGAAATTTTGGTTATATTTTAGCTGATTACGTGCATTTTAAACAGGATTTGATTTATGATTATAATTGACCCGCACCCGTTCGTGTTCAAACAGGTCAAGGCCATGCTAAAGGAACTATGCGACAAGCCGAAGTACGAGAAAGTAATGGTCGTTCTCGGCTACAACATCATGCAGTGTTCCGAAGCGCTTGCCCTGAAAAAGAAGCATCCCGATTACAAGCTGGTGGTTTACAACTTGGAGCAGCTCTATGTTGGAAGCCCGTGGCTGAATGCCAATACGAGGGGATGGTTCATGCGGGCCGACGAGATTTGGGACTACAACTTGGAGAACATCAAGTTCTTCTCCGATGTTCTTGGGTACAGGGCCAGCTACCATCCGATTAAGTGGGTCGAGTCATTGAAGACTCTGGAACAGGTGAAACCAGAGGAAATGCTGTACGATGTCCTGTTCTACGGCGAGGAAACCCCGAGAAGGAACAAGCTGATAGGCGAAATGAGGGCCGCACACCGCAACTGGGCAATCATCACTGCTACGGGAATTACTGGCCCCGCACTTGACTTCCTTATCGCCCATTCCAAGATTATCCTGAACATCCACGCTTTCCCGCAGTACCAGTGTCAGGAAATCGTCCGCATGTTCTACCCGCTAATCAACGGGAAGTGCATCGTCAGCGAACCGTCCAAGAACGACAACTATGCTGGCGACTCCGTGGTGTATTCCTCCTATAACAACATGATTGAAACTGTGAAGGGTCTTCTTACCGATGGCAAATGGATTGAAGTCGCTACTGAGGCGTCTGATAGGTTCCGCAGACACACCACCAAGCAGTGAGCCTGCAAAGGAAATCAAGCCTCCTCGTAAAGTGTACAAGTACACTGTTATCGAGTGCATCCTTGACGATTATGAACCCGTCAGGGAAGTCAAGCACTCGAAGCCAGATGTCCATTACCTGCTGATAACCGACAACAAGAAACTGAAGAGCAAGACATGGGATGTCCACCACATTTCTGAATATCCCTGCCTCGAAGGAATCAAGGATGTCATCGGGATTCTGAACTACGTGCGCTACCACACATTCGAGTTCGCCGACACGATGGTTTCCATCTATGTCGATGCTAGCATGATGATTAACAAGCCGCTTGACAAGCTGTACGACGACTTCGTGAACTCCAATTCCGACATCGGGCTTGCCATACATCCTTACAGGACTAATGTCTATGATGAACTCCGTGCGTGGCAGACCGCCCGTGGGCTTTCACCAGAGGAAGTGACCGCACAGCGGAAACTGTTCGGCAAGACGGGCTTCAACAAGTCCGTATTGTTCCAGTCTGGAGTAATCATACGCCAGAATGTCAAGATTGTGAACATAATCGACGAAATCACATGGTCTTTCCTGAAATTGACTGGTGTTGACTGCTCGTCAGCAAGGCTTGACCAGACCGTTCTCACCTATGTTCTCGCAACATATTTCAGCGGGGTCAAGTTCCTCCTGTTTACCCAGCATCTAATTCAATCGAGTTACATAACATGGTGCAAGCACGGTTCGGACCAGCCTATTCTCATCGACAAGCGGTATTATGTGAGGCCATCGGTTTTCGGCGTCTGTGTGAACCCTTACATGATTGAACCTGTCGAAAATCCGAAAAATAAGATAATTTAATGACGACGGCGGGAGCAGGCCGTCAAGGATATTTGAATGCAGTTTGGTGTTATTGAAAAGAGAATCACTCGTTTATGGTGCAAGACTCCTGCCTTGCTTATCGGACCCCCTGGTATTGGAAAGACCCAGTTCTGCCGTTCGCTAGCAAGGATTCTGAAATTGGAGCTTGTCGTACTGGACTGTTCTCAGTCTGGCGACTCTGGCGACCTTATCGGCTTGCTTGAAATCGAGAACCATGTCCACCACCATACGAAACCTGACTGGATGGATGGCGACAAGCCAAAGCTGGTATTCATCGACGAAATCAACAGGGCCAAGGGGGAAATCATTGCGGCCTTGATGAAGCTGTGTTCTCCCGAACAGTCATTCAACGGTTTTACCCTTCCAGAAGGCTCCCGTGTCGTCCTCGCCATCAACCCGTCCAATGTTGACTCCAACCAAGTCATGCCGCTTAACCGTGCGCTGTACACCCGTTTCGCCCGTTACCGTGTCGAAGTTGACGCAAACTATTGGGTCAAATGGGCTGAAAGCGCTGGCATCAACCCAATCGTTTGCCGTTTCATTTCGGGCCACAACAGCGCCCTGTACGTGGATGACACCGAGCTTGACCCCGAGGATGAAAACACGGCCAACCCACGTTCTTGGGAAAACTTCGCCCGTCTTTTCGACAATGCGTACAAGGCGGGGGATTATGTCGATGCCTATGGAAACCCTGTTGCGGGCGGCATGGAAACCCTGCTGATAGACGCAACTTCCACCCTTGGCCCTGACATGGCCAAGACCTTCACGGAATGGTTCAGGAAGAATGGCAACACCCTCGATGCTGACATGGTTCTTAAAGCGAAGGAAAGCGACTGGGCGAAATACAAGGGAATCATCGACGGCATGAGCGTTCCGCAGCTTACGAAGCTAAGCGACGGGGTTATCGCAAAGATGGACGAGGCGTACGACAAAGGAAAGCAGTCGAAGGAAATGTCTCTGAACTTCTGGTATTTCTACTTTGCCGTCCAGCCCGAGATACGGGCGCAGATGTACAACTTCCACCTGATACACCTTGTATTCCAGATTTCAGAGAACAAGGCCAACTGGCTTGCCGTCCTCAGGGAACATGTCGGTGCGGAGAAGAAGGAAATGCTGAAAGCAAGTTTCAGCGAGTTTAATCAGGTTAACTAATGTCGGCTTTATACAAGATAGAACAGGCAAAGACGATTCTGGGGTCGGTGAACGCTCCCGCCCTGTGCTACATCAACATGGCGGAACCTCTTGTCGAGGATGACAGGACGAAGACGCTGATGATTGACGCACACCTGCCAGGTCACCTTTACCTTGTCGTGAACAGCCGTTGGGCCGAGATGATGGACCTGAGCGACCTAGCGAAGATTCTCTACATAGAGGCTTCCCGCATCGCCCTGCACCACGTTACAAAACGTGCCGTTGACAACAGGTTCAACCTCCTTTCGAGCGACATCATCTGCTACTCTATGGCGAGGGGATGCCTTACCCTTACGGGCACATCTTTCCCTGACGCTCTCGACAAGAGCAAGGCCAGCATCTACTACGAGCAGGGAAAGCTCCTGTACAAGAACGAGACTGGAAAGGAATGGGATGACGACTGCGATTACCACGAGAAGGTGGCGATGTGGATGGAACGGGCTGCAAACCAGTCTGGTGGCGGTGATGGCGACGAAGATTCGGACAGCGGCGATGGCGAGGGCGAGAACAGCGGAGGGCCAGCAACCCCGCAGGAAGCCCTAGAAGACTACTTCTGTGACGGGACCCGTTCAGACAACTGGACTCCTAACGAGACCATAGCGAGCGACATTGCCTTTGAGACGAAGCATCTGGAAGAAAACGGTGGCTTTGCGGGTACTAGCTGGGGTCTTAGCGCTGGTGACATCCTGATGAAGATTCTGGCCGCACAGAAGCCTCCCGTTGACCACAGGCGTATCATCCGTTCGTTCGTAGGCACGGTGGTCTCACAGCGCACGGAATCGACGAGGACGAGGCAGAACAGGCGTTACAACCTGTTGTTTCCCGGTCAGCGTTCCGTTTACGACTGCAAGCTGCTCCTTGCTGCAGACTCTTCGGGTTCGATGTCCGATGAAGACCTGTCCGATGCAGGCTGTTTGATAGCCAAGATTGCCACTGGGGCCAAGATAGACTTTTCGTGGTGGGACTGCAAATGCACCCTGCCTACGACTTTCAAGCCAGGTAGTTCCCGCAAGAGTTTCGACGTTACGGGGCGTGGAGGAACCAATCCACAGTGCGTATTCGACATGCTCAGGGATAATAAACTTGTGAGGAAATATTCGGGCATCATCATCTTTTCGGACATGATTTTCGACGAGATACCGAAGCCGAGGGAAATCCCCGTTGACAACATGCTGTGGATATGCACGGCTGACGGGAGCGACCCTCCGAAATGGGTTCCACGCCGAAGGATTATGCGTTGCAAGGAGATTATGAGCTGCATTAAAAAAGACCCTTGACTTTTAGGGGAACAGTGGTTATATTTATCTTGATGTAGTTAGCTTGTTCGCAATATAGTTAATTAAATAGGTACAGCATGAGCGAGACAGTAGAATTGCCAAAGAAGAAGATGTGGTCCACGATTTACCACGATACGGCCAATGACCAGATGTACATGTGGTATGTGGACGGCACGAGCGAGGTATTGCCAGTCAGACACCGTTCATATACGAACAGACTTGGTGAATACGGGGCCGTAGAGTGCGGGATGAAGGACATCTTCGGAAACGACGTTTACGAATTTTACCTTTCACATAACGAAGAAAAGGAAATCAAGAGACAGTATCAGGGTTCGGCAAACCATTTCAACGAGATTGACATTGACCCCCGATGCCGCTTCCTGCAACAGCAGTACGAAGGCTACGACATTGAGCCGCCGAAAATCAAGGACATGAACCTTTGCTTCCTTGATATCGAAGTCTCGACCGAGGGTAGGTTTCCTGTCCCTTGGTTGGCCGAATACCCGATTAATCTGATTATCCTTAACTTTGCAGATTATTCCGTCCAGTTCGGAACCCTCGAAGTTGACGATGCGACCCTTGAAAAGTACAAGGATTTGAACTGTACCTATGTCAAGTGTGCAACCGAAGCGGAACTCCTGACTGGCACTTTCAACTACATCAGGGAGCATAACGTAGATATCCTCTCTGGTTGGAACTTCGCATACGATACTGAGTTCATTTACCGCCGTGCAAAGAAGCTGGGCATCCCTCTCAAGCTCATGTCGAGAATGCCCGCAGGAACCGAAAGGGCTTACTTCGACGAGAAGAAGAAAGAGCTTCATATCGCTGGTACGGAAGTCATGGACTTCTACCTCCTCTACAAGAAGTACACTTTCTCCGAAGAGCCGAGCTACAAACTCGATTACATCGCAGAAAAGGAAGTGGGCGAGAACAAGGCTCCGCTTCCTGATGGATACCTGTCGTGGAAAACTTACCCGTCAATGTTTGGCTACTATAACGTGATAGACGGTGTCCTGTGTAGAAAAATCCAGAACAAGAAAAAGATGTTCGACCTTGCGCTTATGTCCTCTGCGGAGGCACGAGTGCCGATTACATCCGTGTTTGAATCCAAGAAGATGATGGTGGGCTTCGTCCTGAACCACCTTCACAAGCAGCACATGGTGTTCCCCGTTTACAGGCCTACTGCAAAGGAGGAATACCCAGGCGCCTTCGTGTATTCAGTCCCTGGCTTCTACAAGATAGAGGTTTCGTATGACTACCGAAGCCTTTATCCGTCAATCATGATGACATTCAACATCAGCCCTGAAACCAAGGTTATCAAGCCTATCGACTATGTGCTTACCGAGGAGGAAAAGAAGGTCCTCATCAGGTCGCCGTGGACGCACAACGGGCAGTATCAGGTGTTCTACCGAAAGGATGTGGAAGGTATCGTTCCTCAGGTTACTAGAAAGCTGTTCAACGGTCGTGCCGAACTGAAGATTAAGAAGAAGCAGGCTGAAAAGGACGGTAACGAAGAACTGATGGAAATATACGACATGATGCAGAAGGTGTACAAGGTGCTCGGTAACTCCCTGTACGGCTTGCTCGGTACTCCGTTCTTCGCATTCTACGATATCGACAATGCAGCATCCATTACGGCTTACGGACAGAGGCTCATCAAGTACACCTGTAAGCACCTTGCCGAGTACATCAACAACGACTTGTCCAAGGACCAGAGGTTTATGAACACGTTCGGCTACTCCCCGAAGATTAACCCCGACTACTGCGGTGAAATCTTCTGGAACGAAGCGAACGTGGACTTCGACGATGTTGAAAAGGCTACGGAATGGGGTTACGACATCACTGGCGACATCCTGCAAAGAAGAATGTCCCACGGTGATACCGACTCCTTCTACGCAAAGTTCGACGACATCTACGAGGTGTTCAGCAAGAATCAGGGCAAGAAAGTTCAGGTTGTCGTGTATGACGGACACCAGATTATTCAGAAGAACGACTTCAATGCACAGGACGAGCTGGCCTACAAGAAGAACTTCGCCCTTATGGCCCATACATATTGCCCTGATGTCTACCATAACCCGAAGAACATGGAACCTCAGGAAGTCAAGGGTAGTAAGTACAAGTTCACCAAGTTGCAGATTATGTACAAGGACGGCATGATTTCCAACAAGCGTTACCGTGTCATCCTCAACCGTTATCGTTTGACAGACTTCTGCCGTATGTTGGATGCTTCCATTCTCGAAGAGAAGCTTGACGATTACATGGAAAGCTACGCTAACCTTTGGGGATATCGTACGAACGAATTGTTCCTGAAACGTGAAAAGTGCATTTACAAGACCATTGTGACGGCAAAGAAGAAATACATCTGCGTGGCTGAATCCAACGAAGACATCGTGTACCTTGACATGAAGAAGGAAGACCTCCCGATTCATCCGCACTACGCAATCACTGGTCTCGAAATCGTGCGTTCATCGACTACCATGTTCTCTCGTGAACGTATGATGAACACGGTGGAACTCATGATGGATACGATGGATAGGGAAACCCTCCGTAAGCGTGTTGTCGAAATCAAGGATGAATACACTCAGAAGATTCTTGACAAGTCCTATCTCGATATTTCATGCCCGTCTGGAGTTAAGGAAGAGCCGCCTGAGTACACTGAGATGATTAACTTCCCTAAGGAAGAGTTGAAGAAAATCGACTGGCGTAGAAAGGCTGCATCCGTCTGGAATTACCTTATCTTGAACGACAAGGAACTCATGAAGAAGCCGTACGAACCTATCCATGCTGGCGACAAGATGAAGTACATCAAGGTGTGCGACAACCCGTTTGGAATCACGGCTATCGGTTACACTGGCGATGTCGTTCCTCCACGTCTTCTCCAACTGTTTACACCAGACTGGGAAGGCCACTGGAAGGTCACCGTGTCCAACATCCTCGGTCGTCTTTTCAAGGCCGTTGGCTGGGGTGAGAACATCGAGGAAGACCAGACTGAAATGATGTGCGACCTGTTCTAAGGAGTTAAAATGAGATACAAAAAATACCCAGATTACAACCAGTCTTTCTTCGGAAAGACGGCTGTTGGCGAAATCGCATGGAAGTATCGTGACAAACACCCGACGGTCTATATCAAGTATAAGGGCGTTGGGCATACCGCCGACGACCCGTGTATGGAAGCATCGTTCAGCCCTGTTTCACATGATGCGATGGGGAGAAACATCCCTGATGATGTCAGGCGTTTCTTTTTTACGCTCGACAGGTTTGTTGCGATATATTCTGTACGGGTTGAATACGACGGTTCAGAACCGAACGAACGCTTAACAGAAATCTATTTTGAAACCGATTTCCCACACTAAACAAAAGAGGCGGCCCTTTCGGACCGCTTCTTTGTTGCATTGAGTTAAGTAGAGTTATGCTCCGCCGAACGCCTTCTTCGCTTCGGCTGTCTTTTTCTGGACCTCTGCGATGCATGTGCAGATTTGGGTTGCGTGTGACAGCAGCGCTGTGCTATCGCTGTTGTTAGCGGCTTCGAGCATCTTGTCGGCATTGCCAAGAAGTTCGCTTAGCTTGTTAACACAGTCGTCACGGTCCTCGGCTGACATGTCGTTGGAGTGGGCCTGCTTGAACTTTTCGATGTTCTTCTTCATCGCTTCCTTGTAGTTTTCGATGAGCTTAATCCAGTTGTTCTTGTACTCGGTCTCGTCGAGGCGTTTCAGGCCACCTGCGAACTGGTTCATTTTTTGCGGGTCGTTGATTCCCATGAATCCGAAGAAGATTTTGAGAGAGGTCTTTATCTTGTCTCTCTGGGCCTTTACGATTTCGTTTATTTCGTTTTGAGCGTCCTTCTGTGACATTCCGCCTTTCATGAACTTGTTCTTGATTTCGTCAACTTTCTTTTGGTCTTCGGTGTCAAGAATCTTCTTGTTCTTCAAGTTGAGATAGTCTTCTTCATTATCGCTCAACCTTACGTTGTTTGATGCCTGTTTTTCAGGGTTCCACCATGTCGGGTTGCTGTTCGGGTCGTTGGAGTTCAGCTTGATTCTTACAAGATGGTACTTCTTTGTGGCAATGCCCATCAGGTACTTGGACAGCATTTCGCCAGTAGGCTTGCCTCCGCAGAATTTGGCGAACTCGTCGTCAGTTTCAGCAGTCTGGCGAGCAAAGCCATCTTCGTCGGACAAGTCTTCAAGAAGGTTGTGGATGTTTTTGATTTCTTCGTCGAAATCACCGATTTCGTCGTAGAATTCCTCCACAGCGTCTTCTGGGTCGGAATCCTGAGTGCAATCACGGAGGTCACTGAGCATGTCACTAATGATGCTTGCCATGTCCTTCTTGATTGTATCAAGAACTTCCTCCGAGATTTTCCATCTACCTACCCTGAGGTATGCGACAAGCTGTGTCGGCAGATTGCCGTTCACGCACTCGTCGTAGAACTTCATGAACTCGTTGTACAGGTACAAGACACGGATTGCATTTTTCTTAACGTCGTCTCTACCTTTCTTTCCTTCAATCAGTTCAAGCTCCTGCTTATGTTCGTTGACCAGATTTGCGGTATCTTCGGGCAAATTGTCCAACTTGTCTAGGGTTGCGTTCCACCCCTTTACATCGTTGGTGATGTTTGCCTTGTGTATGTCGTTCTTTGAGGAGAACTCGTACTTACTGCTGGTGTCTTCCTTTGAGTTGAACTCGTCGTTGGGTGCTTGTGGAGCGCCAGTGTTCTGCTCGGTGGACACGCCGCCTTCGGACACTTCCTTGTAGTCGTAGGTCTTGTCCATAGCTTCCCTGTCAAGTCCAGTTTCCTTCATGAGTTCGTAAGCCTTCTTGCTGAACTCCTCTTTTGTGTACTGCTTGTCGTCAATCGGCTTTCCGTCTTTCTTGGTGACGATGATATACTTCTTTTCCATAGTTCACTCCTTATTTTTCATCGGCAAAATCCATGAAGGATTTCTTCTCGGTCTTAGCGGGTTCGGTGTTCTGTGCCTGCTTGTCAGAACCAGCCTTTGCTGCACTCGGGTCAACGCAGTCGTTCTTGGTAATGTCCTTACCTAGCATGAATGTTCCCTTCTTGGCCTTGTCTCCCTTGTCGCCAGAGCAGGTTCCAACCCACCAGTGGAACTGGTCTCCAACAATGGGGCGAACATGCTTGAGGAAATAGGTACGGGCAGCAGCCTTTGACTTGAAGAAGCCGATACGAACACGCCATACGTCTTCACGGCTAGTGTTCTGTGCAAGGCCGTCGAACTGGTATGTGTACACGCCAGGGATATTCTTCGTCTGTGCAAGGAACCTTGCCTTTGCCATTGCCGAATCACGGTCGTCCTTGTTGTATGAAACGAGGTTGATGGTGAAGTCGTGAGTCGGGTCGCAACCTTCCTTCTGTATCGGACGGAAATCGTTGTCGTTCCATTTGTAGCTTGGCTTCGGTTTCTTCTGTACAGGGGCGGGCTTCTTTTCCATCGGCGTTCCGATGTTTTGTTCTGCTGGGGCAGGACATACAGGCGGGCATTCAACCTTCGGCGGTTCAACCTTTGGCGGAGGCGGAAGCGGTGCCTGCTGGCGTACTGGCTGCGGAGCTGGCATCGGAGGAGGTTCAACCTTTGGCGGAGGAGGAAGCTGCTGGGTTGACCTTTCCCAAGAGTCGTCATACATCATGTTGTAACGGTTTTCATAACCTCTCGGGTCAATCTTTTGCCTCGGCTTGTTCATTTCCATCTGTTCGTAATGCCTGTAAGCGGCAGTTCCCTCAGGGTTCTGCTTTTGCCAAGCGATGACGTTTGAGCTAGTAGGCGGTTTCAGGAAGGCGTCGTTTCTTACAGCGTCGTTTCCGTTGAAACGGGTCTTGGTGCTCCAATTGTTCGTCTTTCTAGGGTCTGTTGCGGGAGCGCCCGAAAAGAAACGGACACCGTCCCGTGTAATACCGTGAAATCCCTCAAACAGGGCGTTGTGAGCCGTAACGACAGCCTCGACAATCGCACGGGGAGCAACCTTGCAGGCTGCCTCAATAAATGCCTTCATGCGCTTCTTGGCCATCCTCTTTGGACTGTCTACACCTTCCATAAGAGCCTTATCGTATTTCTGCATACTGTTCATAGCATTCTCCTTTAAACTTTATTGTTCCGCATTTTCAAGATACATTTTCTGCAACGCATCTGCATACTCAGGAATTTCCAGAGCTTCGTTGATTAGTTCTCTGTCTTCATCGGAAGCGTTGCTGTATTCTTGAAGCATTTCCTTCGCATTGTCCTCGTCACCGCCGTTCAGGAACATGAAGTAAGCGACAAGGAGGGCGCCTGCCAATGTACCGACGGTCTTTCCAGCAGTGCCGTTAAAACCAAGGAGGCGTGCTGCGATATTTCCGCCAACACCGCCAGCAAGGACTGCAATAGCCTTGCCCAAGGTTGACTTGGTGTCGCTGCTACCATCGGCCCAGTCGATGTCGATTTCGTCTGGTCTGGTGAAGAAGTCGTACAGCTTGTAACCACCGTATGTAAGACCTCCGATGACACCGCCAGCAAATGCGAGTTTGAGGGCATGCCATGCACCGATAAGTCCACTCGTGATTTTACCCATCGTGGAGAACTTTCTTGTGAACATTCTCCACATGTTAGGATTGGTGAACATTCTCGGGTCGATTCCACCAGGGAATGGATTTCCCTGAGGTGCTGCCCCTACATTTCCAGGCTTTGCTGTACGCTGGTTGAACGGGTTGTTCCTTCCGTTGCGTCCAACATTGGTTGCACCGTTGTTGATGGTTGCGCTGTTGGCTGCGGAAGGGCCGTATGCACCGTAGCGGCCTTCTTCCTTGGCCATGCGGATTTTATAGTCGAGGTCGTTGAGCTTCTTGGCGTTCTTCGCCTCAAATGCCTTCGTGATGTTTTCGCACTTGTTCTCGTAATCAATACGGGCTTGACGGTACTTGCTCACATAATCTGGGTCTTTCGGGTTCAACGCCTGTTTGGCATGATTGAATTCGGCCTTAGCCGCTTCGAGGTCTCTATTCAGCGGCTCCATCAATTTGTTCTTTTCCTTTTCAAAAACATCAACGTTGAAATTGCGGGAACCTTTCTTCAAGCCGAGCTTCTGCATCTTCTCGTATTCTTTTGCGTCACTGGATGCCTTGTACATCATGTTGTTCATCTTGCGTTCGACTTTATCCCTTTGATTGAACAGCTTGTTTGCGGCCTTTGCGTTCCTCTTGCTTAGGGTGGCTGGGTCAAGGTTCATGATTCTGTCAAGCCTGCTCGTCATGTCGGCATCCTTTGATGCGAGCCTGCCGAACTTGTCTAGCCTATGTGCTTTGCGGCCTTCCTTAGTAAGCAGTTTTAGCAATGACTTTCCCCATTTCCCTGCCCAAGCTCCGAGACCTTCCGTAAGGATTTGGGCCTGTGCGTCGTCAAGGCTTTCAACGAAGATTGCTTTATCGTCATCGCTCATGTCGGAAAACAGTGCGGTCAAACGCTCCTTGTCTTCGGGACTGATTGTTACTGACGGGGCGTTTTCAATGTCTTCCGAAACCTGCTGGTCAGCAGCCGTGTCAACCACATCGTCAACTGCGTCCTTTACAGCGTCTGCCACGGTTTCCGCCGTCTGTTCTGGGTCGCCGCACTCGAACAGGGCTGTATGGAGTCTCATGACCCCTTCGAGCTGATTCGCAGAAAGAATCTTTCTGGCGGACTGCTCAAATAGCTGTTTATTGTTCATAACTGTACTCAATGCTTAACTGAAAATAGTTTATAACTTTTTTGACCCCATAGTTGACAATCTGGAACTTTTTTTGTATCTTTCCACAAAAAGGGAAACTCATGACTAAAAAGGTTCCTAACTTATATGAATTAAGCGATATTCTCTGGAGTTCCTTCCGAGATATCTATTTTGAGGACGAGGGTCACCGTTACACCGATTCTGAGGGTAACGTGTACAAGTCCGTTTCTACCGTAATTGAAGAGCATCACGACGAGTTCAACGACAAGGAGATAGCCCCGTTTACAGCAGCCAAGATGTCCAAGAAGCTCGGCAGGACGGTCACTGCGAAAGAAGTTCTTGCCATGTGGAAGGACAAGAACGAATACGGAAAGGATATCGGCCATGAAGTCCACAGCGTGATGGAAAACCTGTGGGCCAGAAAGTCGTATACCCATAAGTTTAAAAAACATTACAAATACGACGATATTCAGGCTGATTTCGACCGTCGCATCCCTAAGTGTAAAGCTTTGTTTACAAAATTGTCTGAACGCTATGTTCCTATCAGGACCGAACTTCCCGTATATGACAAGAAGCACCTGATTTGCGGAACGATGGATATCCTCCTTTACGACAAGGAATCGGACAAGCTTGTAATCGGTGACTGGAAAACTAATTCACACCTTGATTTTGAACCGAAACCGTACACTACGAACATGTACGCACCGTTCGGAAACTTCTATGACATAAACTATCATCACTACTGCATCCAGTTGAGCATGTACAAGGCGATACTGGAGCTGAACACTCCCCTGAAAGTCGGGGCGATGTGGATATGCCACATTCCTGCTGAGGGGGATGCGAAACCGTATGGAATCATAGATGTTTCCGATGTAATCAAGAGGACTATACTCGCATGACATTCGACGAGATAGACAGGATGCTTCAAGGTTGCGGGCTCTCCAAGAGCGTCGTTCGGACGTGGAAGGAGGCCAGCTCAAGCGCATATTATTTCTCGTGTGCGTCTGACTTTGACGACGCATCGCTTCTTCCGAAAATGTCCAAGATATGCGTAGCGATGCTTACCGAGACAACCCTTCGTCTATACCCGTTCTACGGCGTCGATGAGCTGAACAGTCTGTCTGTCAACGACAGCAGTCCATTTAACAGCAGCATCAATCTGGATAAATTGGATGATACTCCGCAGGCCAGTTTCGTTGTGGAGTTCTATGAGAAATATGCCAGAAACCCGATGTTAAACCGTATCAACAGCACGGTGACGGTCAGTTCGGTGTCGATAAACGATGTGAAGCCAGGGTTCAGGACATTCGTTATCGACATGCTGACGATGCAGCGTAAAATAAGACAGTTAAAGGCGGATAAGATACTTGCTAACTTTTAAACGGCAAAGCTGATTCCGCACAGCCAGCACGCCGAGAAGTTGCTGAATAATGCGGTTCACCCAATACAAAGGATGCTAAAATGAAAAACGAAGCATACATGAAAAGGATTGCCGAACGGTCCCACAGGACTGTCGGCTGTGACGTTAACAGCGACCTCGGCAAGATTAACCTCCGTGCCGCACGACATCTCGAACGGGTCATCAGCAAGTGCAAGACCCAGACGGAAATCCGCCACGAAATGAGTCGCCTCAAGGAGAGCGCTGGATGCATGAAGAAACGTCATGACAATGAATACTTCTCCCGCATCGTCGAAGTCCTCAGGGAAGCGAAGGATGCGGTGACAGCGTTCCAGCAGGGCGACATGAAGACGGTGTATGCAATACACTCCAACTTCATGAAGCAAGCTGCTAAGCATACCTAGTATTTAAACAGGAGAGCACATCTCCCACCTGTTTAACGACGGGTGGGAGACTTTGCACTAAATTTATGAGTAAAGAAGACAACAAGCGTACACCTATTATACCAGAAGAACCTTGGATGATTCAGGAAGCCCGTACAATCGGACTTACTTTCCTGCATACAAAGACGGAGGACTGCGCTCAAAACGAAGTCCTATACGTGTTCATCCACCGTTTCAACATCGTGAAAATTAAGTTTAATGTGGACCACAAGAACGGCATATTCTATGCAGGACATGTCGAACAGATTGGGCACACCCACTACAAGGAAGGTGAATTTGCATTCGACGCTCGGCCCAAGGCGGGCTTGGTTTTTGCAATACAGGACGAAAGGGAAACAATCGACATTTTCTTTGCAGTTTTGAACAAGAAATTGCTCGACCCAGACCCGAATAATGTATTTTAATTGCGTAATAACTGAGGTATTTTATGCAAAATGAAAATGTAAATGATGCCATTCTAACTGCGGCATTGAGGCAAGTTTTCGGAATGGACGACGAGAATTACTCGGTCAGCTCCATACAACCGCCCCGAGGCGGATTTCCTGCGGGATTCCTGTTTACTCCTGTACAGAACACACAGAGATTTCGTCCTGCCGATATGCTTGCACCTAGGCAAGAACAGTCTGGTTCTAACGGCAATCAGGAAATGGCCAACAAAATCAACGAGCTGTACAACGAGCTGAACCAGAAGGACAAGGACTTGAAGGAAGCCCGTGATACAATCAAGCAGTTGCAGCAGAACATCCTAGATTTCAGAAAACGTGCTGAAACCGCCGAAATGAACGCTAAACGAGTTCTGGCCAGTCATAACGAGCTTTCTGCAGCGTATAACGGGCTTGTAGAAAAGTACAATAAGACTACGCTGAAACTACACGAGGCAAACAAAAAGGTCGATTCGCTGATTAAACAAATCGATACTGAACAAAATGATTTGACCTACGGTGTAGACCTTGGATTCAAGGAAGGCGACAGGCATGTAGAGCCTAACAAAGATGTAGATGCCATCAGCATTCCGCTTTCAGAAGCGGAAGCAATCATAAACCAGTTTCGGGGTGTGTGATGGACATTTCCAAGTTCGGTGATAGCGAAGGCGTGGTCTCGAAGGAAAAGTACGACGAACTCTACAAGGAGTACAACGCCAAGTGTGAAGGGATTATTCCCTTGAACGAAAAGTACGTCATGAACAAGGCGGGAACCATCAGCGGAATCGAGTTTGCCGAAGGAACTACGTTTGTTCTCACGCTTGGGTACACCCCAAGAATCGCAAGGATTGACCTCCTAATCATGACGGAAACACATACGTGTATTGCATTCAACGACATCGACGAGTTGTTGTCTGAGCTGAAAACACTTGATTTCTCCGTATACAAGAAAGAGGTCATCGAAAAGCTGGCGTTTTTCAAAGAAGAGACAATCAAGCTGTTCAAGATGATGCAGGCGAACGATGTCGAACTTCTCATTGATGTGAAGGGCGTGTTCCGTAAACTCGAAGAACATGCAAACAATGCCAATTATTCAGTAAAAATCCAAGATAGGTAGATTATGTTGGTTAATAAAATCTTGAAGCTCTGCAAGGATTGCGGGCTGGAAAACGACCCAGTGAAAGCTGGGTTTGACATGGGTACTACGATGCCGTTGAAGAACGGCAAGTGGACCGAAAAGAAATACTTCGAGGGAGAGGCTGGCTACGCCATGTGCCTTACGGAAAAGCACGTCCCCGCAAAGTATTTCGACCGTGGCGGAAACGAAATCCTTTACATGGACACGTTTACATCGGATTCGACGGGCACTTTCGTTAAGAATCTCACGCTGTTCCTCCCGATGATGAGCCGAAGCGGAAAGTTGAAGTTCGTAAAACGTGCCGTTGTTTCGGAAATTTACCAAAAAGACCTTATTTTGAAGGGACTTGAAGAGTCATTTATTCTCGGAGAAGACTCGTACGAATCATTCATTCCCGAAATTCAGGTTCCTGAATGCGAGGATGCCGTCGTAGAAATTGTCAAGAAATACATCACCAATGTTGCAGCCGTATGCCGCACGTTGGTATAAACTGTAGTTAACTTAATGAGGAATAAAATGAGTGATATTAAACCCAATTCACAAGAACTTTCAAGGGAACAGTACGAGGCAGACCTTAGGATATTGAAGGATACTGCATCCAAAGCCAATAGTCCCGTGGCGATATTCGTTCCAGTCATGACCAACTTCACTTGGGAACCCGCACTGAACGGCGAGACAAAGACAATCGCCCTTGTGTCGAACTACGGTGAGAACATCGACAACGGATGTATTGTCTACAACCCAGCATTTATTCACAGGCTGGTGAAAGAAGCCGACTTCGGTACATTCTATGCTATCATTGCTACGATTGGTCTTGCCATAAAGTGTGGCTACTATGATTACCGTAATGGTACAGAAGGTTTCGCACATACCAAGGCTGTCCAAATCATGATGGCTCATTCAGGAATTTTTAACACGATAAAAGGAAACAATGCAGCATTCAATGCATCTATTAGCGCATTGGAACAACAGTTTGAATGGCCTACCTATATGGCTGGCGTTATGCAGGCTTTTGTAAACCTGAATACAACGGCTGTTCAGGACCCAAACGACCCGTCAGGAAGCTATAAGATAGAGAAACCCGAGTTTACTGATGACGACTGGAACCTAGAAACAATCAGAAAGTATCTAAGTCTTGGTATGTCGGGGTCTCCTCAGTCTATGCCACAGGCAATGGCAGGTGCCATGTCTCAGGCACAGCAACAGGCCATGCAACAGGCCAAGCAACAGCAAGGACAGCAGGGCGGTAGCCAGCAATCCAGTCAATGGGGTTCTGTCCGTCAGCAACCTCAATCTCAGGGTCAGCAACAAGGTGGCCAGCAGTCTGGTCAGCAACAAGGCGGTCAACAGTCTGGACAGCAGCAAGGTGGCCAACAGAGTCCTCAGGAGATTGCTAAGCAGGCTACGGAAGCTGCAAAGGAAGCTCAAAGGGGTGCTGCGGCTTGTGCAAGGGCATGTAATTCCAAGGCAGGTATGTTGGCTGGAAAACAGATGATGCAGGCATCGGCGAAGATGATGAAAGCTGCAACCGACTATAAAAATGCAGCAGAGAGCGGAGACCAGCAGGGCATGGAAACCGCTGCACAAAATATGCAAAACGCTGCACAAGAAATTCAGAATGCAAAACAGCAAATGCAGCAGGCGATGAAATCCAGCGGTGCAAAGTCAGATGGCGAAAAGGCGATGGAATCTGGTGCGTCAAATTGTCAGCAGGCTTCCAACTCAGCAAACTCTGCTGGACAACAGGGTTCCGACAATGGTTCTGGTCAGCAAGGCTCTTCTGGACAAGGTGCTGATAATGGAGAAGCTGTAAAACAACAGGCTTCCAAGTCTGCACAGAATGCTCGTAAAGCAGCTGCACAATGTGCTAAGGCATGTGGCAATAGCCAAGATGCAAAAAATGCTCAGAAAACCATCGAAGAGGGCGCACAAAAACTTGAAGAAGGTGCTAATGAATATGCTGAGGGCGCTCAGAACGGAGACACCAAGAAAATGCAGAATGGTGTCAACAAGATGAAAGAGGGTAACAGCAAGATTCAGGAAGGCACCCAGAAGATGCAGGAAGCTTTTAACAAAGCTATGCAAGAAGGTGGCCAACAAGGTGGCGACGACGGTAGCGACCAAGGCGGAAAGCAAGACGGCAAACAGGGTGGTCAGCAAGGTGGAAAGCAAGGTAGCGACCAAGATGGTGACGAAGGATTCCCTGGCAGTCAAGGTGGAAAGCAAGGTGGAAAGCAAGGTGGCAAACAGGGTGGCCAGCAAGGTGGCGACGACGGTGACGGTAGCGACCAAGGTGGCGACGAAGGATTCCCTGGCAGCCGAGGTGGCCAGCAAGGTGGTAAGCAAGGCGGTAAGCAGGGTGGCCAACAAGGTGGCGACGATGGTGACGGTAGTGACCAAGGTGGTGACGAAGGATTCCCTGGCAGTCAAGGCGGAAAGCAAGGTGGCAAACAGGGTGGTAAGCAAGGTGGTCAGCATGGTGGCCAGCAAGGTGGCGACGATGGTGACGGAAGCGAATGGGATGACGATGGATTCCCAGGTGGTGACGAAGGGTTCCCTGGCAGTCAAGGTGGTAAGCAAGGCGGTAAGCAGGGCGGTCAACGTGGTGGTCAGCAAGGTGGCGACGATGGTGACGGAAGCGAATGGGAAGACGAAGGATTCCCTGGCGGTCTAGGTGGTAAGCAGGGTGGCCAGCAAGGTGGTCAACAGGGTGGCATCGAAGGTTTCCCTGGCAGTCGAGGTGGCACCAGTGTATCCACTCAAGAAATGCAGTCTGCACTAAACCAGTTGCAGCAAGCAGCTCAGGAAGCTCAGCAGGCAGCACAAGGTGGCGAGGAAGGCCAAGGTGGAGCTCAGATTGATTTCATCCCATCGCAAGGCGGTAAGCAGGGTGGCCAGCAAGGTGGCCAGCAAGGCGGTAAACCGGGTGACCCGCAAGGCGGCGACGAAGGATTCCCTGGCAGCCGAGGTGGTGACGAAGGTTTCCCTGGCCCACGAGGTGGTAAGCAGGGTGGCCAGCAAGGTGGCGAAACTGAGGGCAAGGACCAAGGTGGTGAAGAAGGTGCCAATGGTTCCAAGCCGAATCTTGGCGAGGATGGTAAACCGAGTGACCCGTCTGGTTCTGGAAGTTCGTCCACTATAGGAAATCTTGGTGGCATGGAGATTAATCTAATGAACGAAATCGAGTTCAAGCAGGACACCAGAAAAATCACTGGCATGAATAAGAACTTGGCTGAGTTCGCTAACGAGCAGAATGCCTTTTCTCAGGTGAACAAGACCACAACCGTTGGTTCGAATACTGGTGAAACAATGGAAAATAACCTGCAAAGCGTCGTTAACTCAATTGATACCAACATAGAAACCAAGATGACACATGGCGATGAAACAGAGCAGCAAAAAATGCAGGAGCTTAATGCTCTTTCAAATGAGCAGAACAAAGCTAATGTCGCTATCAATAGCAAAGCTCATCTTAATGTTGCTCGTAAGATATTGCGGGCAGCACAGGCAGCTCAGTTGCAATCAGATATGGAGAGCGGCGTGAAGAACTATAAGCGTCCTGCAAACACATATTTCCAGACAGGTGCAACGCAGATGCTTGAAGATGAGGTTCCACGAGTTCTTATTGCTATTGACGCATCAGGTTCTATGTGGTTTAACCCAAATGTTCTTGTCGGTGCGGCCAATCTTCTTTCAAGTTTGGTAAATTATTTGAAGATGCCTGTTGATTACGCATTCTGGGATGAAACTTGCGATATTCCTAGACCGTACACAGGAGCTGTGGCAAAGAATCTTGCAAATGGAACTCGCCCTACTGTACAAAAGTATGCGGGAAAACTGCAAACATCTGTTGGCGGAGGTGGAACGAACGTATACAGCGTGGTAAGCCGTTTGAGCAGGCTCGATAATAATCATAAACCTAGGTTCGATGCCAAAACAATCGCTCAACACAAGTTGAAGTTCGCTGACAATTACAACTTAATAATCATTTACAGTGATTTTGAGTTCCCATCCAATTATTCTATACCTGCTAATGTAAACGATGTCAAGCGTAGATTTGGTGAGGTCCGTTATAATAAGCTCGTTTGCGTATGCTGTTCCCGTGATGGTGAACATGATACTCCACCGACGTTCAAAAAACTGTTGGGCCAGAGATGGGTTTCATACAAGGAATGGCAGGACGCTATCGACTACTATTCACATTCTAAAAAATAGTAACGAATGCTTCTGTTGAATTAAACACAAAGCCCGACCTCATCGAGGTCGGGTTTTTCTATGCTTCGTTATTCTGCATTCGAATCCGTTTTGCGAACTGGTTTCTTGTCTGGGCTATCGCCGTCTTGCAAGGAATCCCCTTCAAGTGCAACTTGTGTGACATTTCCAGCATTTCACCAAGGAGCGGTGAAGGCTTGACGCCAAGCTTCATGAAATCATCTGCGGTCGCCTCTGGCAACTCCATGAGTTCACGGTACTGTGCGAGCCGTGCTGAAAGCTTGCATTCATACTTGGCGTAGTCAAGCTGTACCCCACGACCGAAGTGGTCGCAACGGGCAAGCAACAGGAGGTCTTCCGCATGCTTCGTGTTGTCGAACATGTGGTTGAAAGCGTAGTCACTAGCATCGTTGCCGACATAATTGTTCGGCTGCATGTGCAGAGCAGTCAGGTTCTGAACGTATGCACGAACGGCATTTGGCAACCTGAGACGGTCCATGAAAGCGTTGACAAGAGGCTTGGCGGCATTGTCGTGGCCGTATGCGACCAGACGCTGCTTCTTTTCGTTAAAGAACGTCGTAGTGGCCTTTCCGTAATCGTGGCAGAGTGCGGTAAGCATGAATGCATACGGGTCGTCAGCACGGTCTCTAACCTTTGCCGCTTGGTCGATTACGAGCATCGTGTGTTCAAACACGTTACCTTCTGGGTGGAACTCAGGGGCTTGCGGAGTGTCGATGAGTGCGCTCAGTTCAGGGAACCAGTAGCCGAGAGCATCCATTTCAAGCAGCTTCCTGAAAAACACAGAGGGCTTGTCCGATTTCATCAGTGCCTTGTGCATTTCCGATTCAACACGTTCACCAGACAGTGCGGACAACTTTCCAGAAATGGAACGGGAAAGTGCGATTGTTTCGGGAGCGATGTTGAAACCGAACCTTGCAGCGAACTGTGCAGCACGGAATACACGGAGAGCGTCTTCGATGTAGGTTTCGTCGCAGACATGGCGAATTGTCTTGCTTGCAATGTCGTTGCAACCGTTGTGGCAATCGACGATTTCATCCGCTTCCACATCGTACATGAGAGCGTTGATGGTGAAGTCCCTTCTGCGGCTAGCCTCTTCCACGCCCATCGACGGGTCAACAGATACGGCAAAGTCCGTATGCTTGCTGCCGATGCAGTGTTCCTTTCGGGGCATGGCGATGTCGAAGTCGTAACCCTTGATTCCGTACACCCCGAACGAGGAACCCTTCTTCACAGCAGGGCTTCCACTCAATTCAAACAGGAGCTTTTCAATGGTCGATGCGTCGAGACCGTGTATCTCGAAGTCGATATCCTTGTTGTCCTTGCCGAGGATTGCATCACGGACGAAACCGCCGACGACATACGCCTTTCCGCCAGCAGATGAAACCGCATGGACGAGCTTCATCATGCAGGAAACGTTTCTGTCATCCTTGTTTTTGTCAAAGTATTTCTTAATTTCAGTCATTCGGTTCCTCCGATGTACCGACTTCGTGCCCGACATAACGGGCGATTATCTTTTCTGCAGTGTCATTATTGCCAGACTGGTCCATCAGGCACTGCAATCCAAGTTCGTGCAGGTGCATTTCGGCGTAGGAGTTGACCTCCGCCTTTGCCTTGACCACGATGTTTCCCATTTCTTCCATGAAACGGGTTCTGAGGTAGTTGACGTTTGCTACGCTGTTGCTACGGAAGCACTGCATGTTGTGCAACATGTCGGCCATCTGCTTCTTGGACATCGGCTTTCCGCTTTCGATTGCGTCGCTCAGTACCTTTTCGAAACGCTTTACGCCGTCGGAAAACTCTGCGAAATGCTCGTTGGTTGCCTTGAAATAGTTGTCGGCAATCTCTTCGTCTTCTGGGCGAGACATGCGTTCGCCATCCACCCTTGTGATTGTGCATGGGACACCGCCAGCCTGACCACCGCTAGCAAGGAATTCTGCCCACTGCAACGGGGTTACTTCCACTTCGATGAACGGGCGGTTGTCTGGCAGAATATCGGTGTCAGCAGAATCCCCACCGTGGCAAACGACATTGGCCCTGTCGATGCGGATGCAGATTGGATGGCTTGTCTTGATGGCGGAGCCGAACATCGGCTGCGGAGCGCCAAACCAAGGGCGGCTCCAAGAGATGATTCCCATGTAATCCTTGCGGGGAGATTCTTTTGATGTTTGAGTCATAATTATATCCTTAACTTGATGTTTAAAATATAAATAGATCG
>ERZ809477.13-NODE-13-length-22523-cov-9.002670_pt1 | contig 22523 bp, 25 predicted proteins | sample MGYA00521238_ERZ809477 | MGnify/ENA primary metagenome ERZ809477 (study PRJEB31581, sample SAMEA3312793) | metagenome | study: EMG produced TPA metagenomics assembly of the PRJEB8939 data set (Metagenomic analyses of Rumen microbiomes reveals... | reverse complement strand
GAGATCTACACTCTTTCCCTACACGACGCTCTTCCGATCTCGATCTTTGTAAATCTTTGGTTACAAATCCACCGAAATACTGCCTCGGAATGAACCGATAAACTAGATGTATGGACCATGGCAAAACAATAATGAAGATTCAGATGTTGGTCATAGGAGCCTACATACTGAGAAAACGAGGGGAGGGCGTCGATGAATCATCGAACGACCTAGCCCGCCGTTGGATTGATACCCATGGATTAGAGTTCAGGAAGCTATTTCAGACCGTCAGCAGGCCTCATAAATAATTATTTATATTAACCCCTTGACAGGGGCATTTTAATTTTGTATATTAGGGTGTAAACACATAAATTGAGGTACACTATGCAAAACGAACCTGACATTAAAAAGACCAATATGGATGGTTCCACTGAAGTATCAAGTGGAGCCGAAGCGTCTACACAAAACAACGAACCAAAAAAGCGAGGGCGCAAAAAAGGTTACCATCACTCCGAAGCGACAAAGGCAGCCATGAGGCGGGCCCGCACAGGTGTACACCCATCAAAGGAAACCAAGGACAAAATTTCCAAGGCCAAGGAAGGGAAGAACCAGTCTGCAACGGCTAAGTTGAAGATGAGCGACACCCGTCGTTACAACTTCCTCCGAAAGGCGCTTGAAGCAGCAAATGCCAACATGTGGCATCTTGCCGACTTGGTCGATTTCTTCAAGGAAAAGATGGACAAGAAAGAAACAATGTCCGAGTTTGCACAAAAGATTTACAGTATGGCTCAGGAAAAAATCACCGAGCTTACAAAAACCCAAACCGACACCGCAGTGCAACATGCGGCATACACACAACTTATCACAAAAATCAAGGAGCTTTACAATGTGCGAATCAAAGAACTCTCCGCAGCAGAACCCGTCGAATACCGATAGTCAGAACAATGACGAACACGAAAAAGTCGTATTCGACGACATGGGATTTCCCGAAAGAGAACGCCCTAAGTCTCTGAGCGAACTTCTGCGTTTCTGTAAGAACCGTCTCGGAAAAAATGCTGATTTCGGTTATTGGGACGATAAAGGCTTTCCTGCATGCACTTACTACAAGGCGTTCCTTGGCCTCCTAGGGAACGGTATTCTTGCATATAATGACGAGGAAATGATTGCTCAATGTGCCGAAGAATGCGACATGTCGTATGAAGAAGCGATGGAAGCACTCGACTACAACACGTTCTGCTGCTACATGGGCCCCCAGACTCCTAAGCACATCACGCCTGTCAAGTACCCCGAGAATCCCGAAGAGGAATTCAAAGAGATGGAAGGAGACATGCTCACGTACATTCCTGACTGCGACAACGCCCTTGTCGGATTCATGGAAACACCTACTGGGCTTTGCTGCGTTTACAACATGAAGCTCCTTCCTGACGCTGTAAAGAACTGCAAGTACATGAGACGAGAACTCCTGCTCGACCCGTACGAGAAAATCCCCTTCGACAGGAAAGCGCTAAAAAAGAAGCTCGAAGCCGCCAAGGCCAAGAAAGCCAAGAAGAAAGCCAAGAAGAAACACTGAGCTTCCTGATAAACTGTATAAGGAATGTTGGATTATGAAATGACCTACGAGAAATTTTGTAATATAATGAAAAAGAGCAGACTGCTTTCCCGAGTTAACATCACTAACTCGGGTAGGCGCTACTCCATAATAGATGTAACTCAATCACATCGGAATATCACCATATCCCCGTCAGACGATGATAAGATTTCCATCTCCTTCACCAACATCGACATCAGCGGATATCCGTTCAAGACACTCCACATGTCATTCTACGCCAATACTGTAACCGTCAACATCCCTCTTAGGGAATTGAAGACCAGCATCGACGTAAAAGTTCTACTCTATTGGGTGATAGCGGAGTGCTTCCTCGGGTTGCCTAAACGCAGCCTGCCTAAAAGAATATGGATATGGCTGGTCAGGATGTGGCAGCACTTTCTCATCAAGTTCGCATAACAGTTACACGAGAGGCAAAAATGATTGCTAATCCCCTATATTGGTGGAAGTATTTGACAGGACCTACGGCAAACAACGAAGAGCATTGGCGCATGTCAGACATGCGTCATGTGAAGTATGTCGGTCCAAAGAACGAATGCTATTATGTATTGACATTCAACGATGACGATACATGCGTTCTGGATTCAAGCACGGAGAACACATACGTGTTCAATCCAGTGCATAAGCTGATTCCAATGTCGGCCCTTCTCAAAACACTAAAAGAAGAAGGCCTCCTTGAAAACTGGAAGCCTACTTGGTTGAGCTACACTGCCGATGAACTTAAACTGCTTACCGCCTAGACAGTTCCAAAGAACTGTTCATTGGTCTGTATCACTGGCGCCTGAGGGTACATCGCCTTGGCAATCTCGTGGAAACGCTTGCCTGTAACCTTGTCGCCAGAATACCAGTAGCAACAACTGAGCCAAACCAGACTTAGGAAAGTGTAGTCCGTACTATCAGCAAAATACTCGCTGTTTGTTCCCAACCCGTTTACAACAGCAAGGAAATACATTGTCGCCTCGTGGTATTTCTTTGCGTGGTAAAGTCCCAATCCACACATGTACAGAAGGCGATTGTTCATACCATACTTGATAATTGATTGTGCAAGGAAGCCTATCATTTCATCTAGCTTCCCTTCCTTTTCAAGAATGTCAGCCTTCATACGAGCCGCTTCTATGCAATCTTCTACCCACGCATTAGTCTGGTTGAAGAATTGATTGAACCATATAATGGCATTCTCGTTGTCCCCATTCCAGTACAGTTCTTTCGCATAATATAGGATATCCCTTGTACTGAACTGGACATTTTCTTTCAGCTTCTCTTGGAAAATCCTCAGATTCCTTCCGCTATCACGCTCGACACTGCTCTTCGGCTTGCTGTGGGTGATTGTAAAGTCCAAACAGATTCGTTTTGAAGTAGATGCGAGGTACTCGTGAACGAAACCTTCCCACTGGCATGCACCTCTTTTGATGATACGAGTTACCATCGTTGTCATGGAACCGCCGACATCGTATTTCGCCATGAACGTATCGCAATCGAGCGATGGTATAGCCTCTTTCCACTTACATATCGCCTTCTGATTAGCCTCGTCGATTATATCGTCACAGTCCAACCACATGACATAATCCATTGTAGCCTTGCTGAAACTGAAATTCCTTGCGGCGGCAAAATCATTTATCCACTTGAAATCGAACACCTTGTCGGTGAACTTGGAAGCAATTTCTTTTGTATTGTCGGTAGAACCCGTATCAACAACTACAATCTCGTCGGCAAACGACTTTACACAGTCAAGACACCGTCCGATTACCTCAGATTCATTCTTAGCAATGATGCAAACGCTCAATGTACTCATGATAGTCTAATTAGTTTCAAACTATCAATAAAATACATTTTTAACAAGAACTACTTTTGGGGTTCCGACTTTTCTTCATCTTTAAATACGGCGTCGTAGGCTTCGTCGATAGCCTTTGCAAACGCTGGTGGTACATCAAGAAGGCGGTAGCCCATCTTTTCAGCGCACTGTCTCAACTTGTCCATCACGGGCATAGCATCAAGTCCTGTTCCATTCAATATGGACAAGCATATACGCAGCTTCCTCAGTACCAGGGCATCCGTTTATGCTAATGTAATTGTCAAACATGACAGACCAATACTTTACCGTTCCAGACGAATATTCAATCGACACCTTGTCGAATGAAGCTGCAAGAGGAGAGCCGCTAAACAGTTTTAAATCCTCCATCTTCTGTAACAGGCTGCTATTATCCGATACACAGTAATTATTAAGGAAGTGACCGATAACATTACGCAAGTAGTCATGCATATCCTTGTCGTCCTTCGGACGGTACGAATCGACGTGTTCAATATTGGGTGCCTTGTAGTACATGGCGATGGAATAGTAACCATTACTGCAATCAATTACGTTTTCTTTCTTTTCTTTCTTTTCAGCCATGATATTTCCTTTGTGTTTGGTCGTGTTATAAATATAGTTAATTCTTTATTATTTGTCAACCAAAAAGCAGATTTTTTGCTTTTTTTATATTTTTTTATAAAACCCTCTTGACAATGCCAATTTAATTATGTATATTAAACCTGTAAACACAAAGGAGTACATCATGAAACAAACACTCATCATCTTAATCTGCATCCTTGCGACCTCCCTGTTCGCTGATACGGAAAAGCACAAAATAACAAAGGTATACGGTACAGGCATCGCATTCAACGAACACTACATCGTTACATCAGGCGATGTCGCACGAGCATCCGAAAAGCTGGATTCCATCGTCGTGATGGTAAACGACCTCCCCATCATCGCAAGGGTTGAATACTCCGCAGACACCGTGTTTGACAAAGCCAAGAACGAATATGTCAACTTGGCTATCGTACAGGTTGACAACAAGGTATTCCTTAACGCATGCAAAATCGAAGACCGTGCTGTAAAATCGGGTGAACCCGTAACAGTAACAGGGTTCAATGAATTCAACCCAAAGGTCCAGTCACAGGCGTTTCCCGCAAAGGTCGTTTCCGATTCGACATTTCCTGAGTATGTCGCCCGTGCATTGAATGTCCGATTGCCAGGTGGTTTCAGCGGAGCCGCAATTTCCAGTCACGGAAAAGTAATCGGAATGACTTTCAGAAACAGCAATCGCAAATCCGACTTATCTTTCTTCTATGACGGCATGCTACTTTCTGGATTCCTGAAGCAAAACCGTCCCAATACGACAGATATGGCAAAATGCACATATCAGGTCCGAAGCTATGTAACTGTACAATAAATCGAACTCATCAAAATAAAGCCCTTCCAATCGGAAGGGCTTTTCGTTAATTTAAAGCGAAGTTGATTAAGCCTGTTTCTTGGAGGCCAGATACTGCTGATATGCAGCAGCGGTTTCCTTGCCCCACTTTCCATCGACAGCAAGATTGAGGCCAAGCGTCTTGTTAAGGAAATTCTGCCAACGCATGTTACGCTGACGAGCCTCTTCATTGTAAACATTGGTGTGGTAGTTTCCGCTGGCGACATTACGGCCAGCATTCATGATAGCCTTTTCGTCACCCTTGCTAACCTTGGCAACGCCCCTGCTACCCTTATTGTTCATCATCTGCTGCAGACGACTACCCTTGTCGGTCTTCAACAGTTCCTTCATCTGAACATCAGTCCACATGTTGTTATCCTGGAAAGACCCATTCTGCTGCCTGTTTTCAGACGGAGCGGCTTCCTCGGGCTGCTTAGTGACATTAGGCTCAGTGCCAGTCTCTGCGTTTGTGCCAGTTTCATCAGCTTCAAAGCAAGCCTGAAAACAATTCGTGACAGCTTCCAACTGAGGCTTACTCAAATTCAGTTGAGAGGCATAGAATTTAAACATATCTACTTGATTGGACATTATTGCATCCTACAATTGTGATTTCGTATATAGTTTATACAGTCACTTCCATATCCGCATTCACAATAAGGTTATAAACTATTGGTAAATATAACCACTCGGTATATTATGAAATTCATTGAAGACTACAAGAATTTGTTTGACTTGGTCGCCGACCTTCCTGAAGACGACCCTTGCGGCAGTTACAACAGCCTTATGAGGCCAGTCGAATTGAAGGCGACCCCCGAAGCAAAAAAGTTTGATGGAGGTGATGAAGACGACCCAGCAAGCGAGTCGTTCGTTGAAACCGAAGTTCAAAAGAATTTCAAGGAAGTGATGCCCAGCAAGGAGACGGCTCTTAAACCCAAGGTCTCTGGTGCATCCGATGTAATGAAGAAGAACGGCGTTGTCACCGATTCCGACATCCCAGAATCTATCAAAGAATCCGTCAAGGAAGAACTCACCAAAATCCGCAATGACGCTTCCGACGAAAAATCATGGGACAACAAGGCAAACCAAGTCAAGAACATGTTTAACGACAATGTTTCAAAGGTAGCAAAGCCTAGACAAACAAGAAACATCATCAACGCAGTCTATGACACTACTACCGACGATAAAAAGTTTCCGAAAATAAAGAACAATCCAGAATTCCTGAAGGTCAAGGACATACAGCCAGTAACCAAGGTGAAGGTTGAAAAGGTGAAGGCAGTGAACAACAATATGGTGGGCTATGACGAGCTTGATATTCCAGTCAACACCAAGTTCATCTGCGACGACTGGGACAAGAATGCAAAGGATGCAATCAAACAGTTCCGTGCAACCGTTGACAAGATGAAGGGCATGTCAAAGTATACTGACGAATACAAGAACCGTTGTGCCAACCTCCTGTACAAGTACAAGGACCTTCCTAAGTCACAGTTCGAATCTCTTTGCAAGATAATGGAAAATGTGAACCGATAAGGAACAACATTTGAAACAGAAAAGCAATCGGATTTCCGATTGCTTTTTCATTTATGACTGACTCGTACTCGTGTCCGCACAGATGTTTTCATTCGACAGCGCCGAACTCTTACCGAGGACCGTGCGGCCAGGTCCGCCCCATGTTCCAACCCGACAACCCATCTGGCTCTCCTTTGACGAGGCAATCAGGTTCTTAACCGTCGGGTCTGTCGTCGCCACTTTGCTCTCTGGGAACCACTCCGAGTTGAAATTGCCGTAGCCAACCTCCTTCTTACCAATAAGGCTAGGAAGGCGGTTTATCTGGCCAGTATGCCTCCACGGGATAGGAGATTCTGGATTAGGCTTTGCGTTGACATCGAAGGCGACCTGTTCAAAGCATGCCTTGTGTATACCAGCAATGCACTCGAACACGGAGTTGTCCAGTCCTAACGACTGTATTGTGTTGACGAATAATGAATGCCTGCTCATTTGGCATCCCTCAAACTTAGACAAGTCTGTACGCTGAAGCAAATCGTGCTGCCTCTCATATTTAAGGCAATCTTCAATAACGGACTTGATGCCGTCAACATTGAAATTATTGTATTTCATAAATCTGCGATACAGCCTTGCTAGAACCAATTCAGGTTCAGTATCATACGTATCCATATATCCATGATAGTTGAACGCAGGAAACAATGCCTTTACAAAATCATCTTCCGTATGGTCTTGAAACGCCTTAATAAGATGGAGCGACAAGTTAAATTCACCTGCTTCATTAGCTACACTTAATTCTTCCTCGGGTATTTCCAAGCCTTCCTTCAATGCCTGAAGTACAGCACGACACGCTACTCTCGGAGTATGTATAGGAAAATCCCTAGACATTTCTTCTTCACCGCTCCAATAGTCACGCTGCCATGTTCGACTATACCCAGCGACCTTCGATTCAAGATTATCCATTAGGTATGACTCGGCGTCGGTAGAATACAAAAGCATCCCTGGACGTAACATAGCCCTATTCGCCTCGGTATCCCTACTATCAAGATACCACGTTATGGTAGTCGGGTTAAAAGTGCCACTACGAAACTCAATATCTGCACCTTTCAAGTACGGGTCATTAGCGACATCCCTTTCTACTCGTTTCATAAATGCTCTGAAGTCGTAGCAGTCATCACTCTTAAACACCAGCAAGTCAACATCACGTATATTCATCGACTTGTCTGGAACGATGTTGATTTTAGACTTAACATTGTTAAGAAACGCCGTCCGAGCAGGCCCACCTTTAAGGAACATATATGGGTATTTACTCCATAATGGAGACTTAAATATATGGTCAAGCGCTGGGTATTCCCCTGTTCTTATTTCGCTTGTCCCATAATTCTGTTTAGGGTCGTCGTAATTTGTCTCGTTTGAAAACATATTTTCCCTAGAAACTAGCGCCTGCTTCAGAAGTGTTGAACTGGAAGTTGACCGTATCAAGACCTTCGGAATCGGAAATGTCTCCACGAATGTCCTGAGCATGCCAGCACTTCGGTCCGTTGTTGCGTCCACCGCCAACGGGAACATATCCGTTTGCAATCACGTCGAAATGACCATTGCTGTATTCCACGATGGTAGCATCATGCTGTTCCGTAGGAGCCGCAGCAACGATGCGCTTCGGGTGAAGAGCAATCTCAGGCGGGTCTGGCGGAGGAGGCGGAAGCGGCCTCGGTGGAATAGGCGGCATCGGGCCAATTGGATTCGGCCAGATAGGTCTAGGATGGCATCCACAACCATGAGGCGGATGCGGCATAGGCATTATCGGGCCCATACAGCCGCATACAGGAGCCTGTTGAGGCATACACTGGTAATGGAAGGTCGGGCCGCCAAAATAAGGCTGGTGCCACGGATGAGGCCAAAAGTGGGGGTACGGAGGAGGAATGTGCGGGCGAGGTCCGCATCCACATGGCGGAGGGCCTGGGTACATCCTCGACGGGGTGTATTCCCACGGGCCTGCCTGTCTAGGCGGAGGCGGGAAGCACGGTCCAAACCAAGGAGGCGGCTGGAACGGCATAAACAGCGGAGGAGGCGGAGGGCAGCAATGATGATGCGTCGGAGTCTGCCTCATGTAAGGCATCCTGTCATAAACCTCGTTTGGAATCCCGTTGTTGCAACCGCAGCTCATATCTCCCCCATAAAAATTAGTTATCTACTCCTTCAAGCCTTTCAATACGCTTTTCAATCGTGTTCAGCGATGTGGTTAAGGTCGATTTGATACCCGAGAGCGTTTCGTTGATTGCGTTCAAAGCAGTAGTTATCTGCTCTAGTTTATAGTCTACCGTCTTCAAGCGGTCCTTTACACCATCGACATCCTTCTGTGTCAGAGAAATCTTGTTTTCAAGAACAGTCAGCTGTTGCCTGTACTCAAATTCTTTCTTCTGGTATTCCAACTGCATTTCAAGGAACTTCTTGTCCACTTGACTGAATTGCTCGTTACGTTTAACTCCTGTGTCCTTCCTTTGTGTTTCAATCCGCTTGATGAGATAAAACAATCCAAGAGCAACCAACGTGAATATCAGCAACGCTGGACTATTCGTCTTCAAAGCCGCTATCCACATTTCCGCCATAAACCTCTCCTCGGGTATCTAACCATACCCTTAGTTTATAGATTTTGGGGTGTTCAGACTAAAAATTTTGAATAGCTTTTTCTCTTAAATCACGTACAATTTCCTTATAAATTTCAAGTACATTACGAACAAGCTCTACTATGTTCACATCATGCTTGAACACACTTCCCACAAGGGATATTCCGCCCATCTTATTGAAGTTTAACAAGCTATGGTAGTCTGCGCAAAACTGCTCGTAATACTCGTAGAACTCGTCATCTACACTGATGCTTTCGCTTGAATCAAGCCATTCCTTGTCTTGCTCGTCATCCCAGCAAATGAAGGGATAGCAGTAGATTGCGGGTTTCCCGTTTGAGTCCAGTTTGCCGAATGTGATATTATCATAGATTATCATCCCATCCCTGGTCACCGTAAGGCCCATGGAGGTAAGCGATTTGATTAGCTCTTTCATGAGGGCTCCTTTGCACCTACTAAGGGTTTATATATTTTAAGGAGCTACCATACAAAACAGGGGCCGCCAGATTGCTCTGACGACCCCAGAAACCTTTTCTACACTAGCAGATAGGCTAAAAAGTAAGTGCCAGCGACGGTCCCATGCCTATATGATGGCGACACACTTCGCTAGCACTCACTTTAATGTTTATACATCCAAGGTTTCCGATTAGTTTTTGCCCGTAGAGCCGAAACCACCACGGTCCTTACCAGTCAGTTCACCTTCGACAAAGGTAATCTTCGGCTGATTTTCAACGATACGGAACTGGGCGATACGGTCACCCTTCTTGATTGTGGTGTCTTCCGTTGCGTAAACAGTAAGCTTCCACCAGTCGTTCGGGCCACAGTATGAACCATCAACCACACCGACACTGTTGGTCTGGAGAAGCTTGAAGTTCTTGAACGTAGAGCTGCGAGGTGCGATATGCGCTTCGTAACCTGCGGGAAGCTCCATAGCGACACCAAGGTGAATAAGCCTGAATTCGCCCTTCTTCATCACGACATCTTCTGCCGACGACAAGTCAATCCAGTCGGACTTGCCATCAACGTAGGTAAGGCGGGTGATACTGTCATCAAGATACTTGATTTTGATTTGTACTTCTTTCATTTTAATCCTCTTCGGTTAATAAAGGTCAGACGAATCCGTTTCGTCACTCTCTTCCTTGGGAGCATACTTTCCTTCGATGGTTGCAGTGAAATCAAACATCGAAGTAACACTTACGTCCACATTGGAATATTCCACATCGTACTGATTAAGTACGTCTTCAAGGTCGGAACCAATCTTCTCTTTCAGATACTCTTCAAGAGCAGTTTCCGTTTCAAACATCTTTCCGTCAGGGTTTGCAACGGACCATTCCTTTGAATGGTAGCCTACCGTGATGACAACATCGCTATCATCATCCCCTTCGGTTTCGCTTTCGACATTCATGCAGTCGCAATCAAGTTCGACCTGGTCTTGAAACCATTCCTTGACATCGACGCTCAAATCTTTAAGTTCTTCGTCATTCATGAGAACCTCCGTCTACAATATAGTATTTACACCCTTTTCTTTCAAGAGGGCAAAGAACTTTTCTGGCGTAATAATCTTCACGCCGAGCTGTTTTGCCTTCTTCGACTTGGTAGAGGTGGAGTTTTCGTCAGCCTGCACGAGATAATCAAGCTTTGCACTGACACTTCCCTTTACAAGACCACCAAACGCCTTCACGGTGCGTTCAAGGTCGTCACGATTGTATTCCATCGCACCAGTAAAGCAGAAAGACAATCCGCCAAGAGCATCCATTTCCACAGACTTCTTGAAAGTGAACTTTCCGAGTTCAACAGTTCCCGTGATTTCATCAATGGCGTCAAACATCTGGGTAAACAAATTCAATTTAACCTCGTAGGCACTAAACCCAGGGATAACCAACATGGCAAGCTTTTCAGGAGTATATGAACGGATGGTCGCCAAGGTGGACATCGGGTTGTCATACCATCCGCCAAACACTTCAAGGCGCTCCAAACCAGACAGTTTCGCTTCGGAGAACCCGTCAAAGTCAAACAGGGACAGGAACTTGCTCATGGAAATAGGTTCGTTCATCGCCGCCAACATGTTCTTACGGAGCTTCGCACCGTTCACTTGGCTATTCATTGCCTTGGCAAGCCCGTTTCCGCCAGATACGGCATCGGAAATCAGTTCAGGAATCTTCTTCATGCCGACTTCATTGACAAGGGCAGAAACACAGCTATCTCCCGCACCGTCAATCGCCAAGACATCGAAGAAATTGGCAAACTTATGGACAATCTTTTGAGGGCAGGACGGGTTCACACAGCAAACCATCCCGTTGTCCAACACATTCAACTCACCGTGGCAGACAGGGCATTCCTTCGGGAAAGCAATGTTCGATGCCACATATTCTTTGTATTTTTCAGGAATCATTAGTAACCCCATTTTTGACGAGCAGACTTGAACTCTGAATCTGAACTCAAGATGCTTATAACACATTTCTTCACATTCTTTGTATTCGGATATTCCGTTACACCATTCTTACGGAGAATACGAACCAATTCGGTAGACTTAACCACATTGCTAGTATTCTCTTCCACAATTATAGACTTGCTCATTCCGCCGATTCGACCGTCCCTAGTAAAGTTAGGCCCGCCAGACATTCCATTCTGCAACGTTCCTGTCATTCGATAGAAACTGTAATTTCCATCATAACGATACAGCATGCGAATACTCAACGGGATAACAGTCAAAGAAGTGTCGTTAATCGGGTCAGGATAGCCATACGACAGCAGTCTTTCCCCGATAGGCAATTCACCGTGAGCAAGACGGCATACCATAGGCATTTCCACAGGTTCCTCATCAAGCTTCAACAAGGCAACATCCGAGTCAACCGTATAATCCACGACATGAGCCTTGATACATGTATCATTCTTTATGTCGTAATAGCAGATATTTTCATAGCCATCAACGACATGATATGCAGTCACTAGATACTCGCTATTTACGAAGAATCCCGTTCCACCGTACACATCGTATTTCGCAAACACCATTGCAGCGAAAACAAGAATGATACCAATAAGCTTTTTCATGATGTTACCTCTTTGTTTGTACCTAAAATATACCTAATTAAATACTTCTTGGCAACACCTATATTGTAAAAATTATTTTACAACACTATCGACCTGAGGAATAACTTCACCATGACGGGAAATCTGCACCTTGCAACCAATCTGAATGCCCATTTGCTGCATCTTGTTCAGGTTAGACAGGGAAGCTCGCTCGACAGTAACCCCATCCAGTTCAGTCGGGGTCAGGATAGCAACAGGAGAAAGATACCTACCCTTGCAACTCCATTCTATTCCAATCAGAGTGGTCACAGCAGTTTCCAGTTCAAACTTGATAGCACACTGCGTCATCGGGGTCTTGCGGCGAAGGTCATCATAGTCGATGTCATTTATCTTGACCACAATGCCGTCACAGCCATAGTCGATAGATTTCTTTCGGCTTGCAAACACCTTTTCACGGAACGCATTGACCTGTTCAAGCGTATCGACAAGCTCATACATAGGAACTTCAAATCCGCATGATTCCAGCCACTGCATCTTTTCCAATTCGGTCTTGAACTGGGTCGGAGCCCTGTTGAGAACATCGTATGCGACAAAGGACATATCCTCGGAACCCTTGCCGTCAAGACGCTTTGACAAACCAGAGCTAGCGTTTCTGGCAGTCTTCATCGTCTGGGAATACTTTTCGAGGAATACGCTTTCCTTCAACATGAACTCACCACGGATTGAACCCGTGAAGTTCGGAATTTCGTGAATAAGCCCCTTCCACTTCAAAGCGGATTGCGTTATGTCTTCACCTTGGAAACCGTCACCACGGGAAATCGCTTGGATAATCTTGCCGTCCTGATACATGACTTCGCTACCAGCACCATCGCATTTGCCATTCAACATAAGGCGATGCTTGCCACCATACTGCGGGAACCATTCTTCCGCAAATGCTTCCATATTAGCATACTTCTGCTGTGTTCCCGTAACGAGGTAATGTTGGAATTTCTTGCGGCCCGTATCGTCGGCTGCGGCCAACCCACCAGAAGCCAACGGGTTCTTCGGATTGATAGACCGAAGTTCCATTACGAGACCGTCATACGAATCGTCAGAAGCCTTTTCATGACCGTTGTAGTATTCCTTGGCGAGATATTCAATAACCTCGCACAGCAACGACTCACGGTCCAAAGCCTTTCCTTTCTTAGAGTTAGATGTGACCGCAATATCAGATGCGGCACTCACGGATGCCCTCAGTTCATTTTCGAACTCGTTCGGGCGGAACCCAGATGCACGAAGGAGGATTGAATACTTGTAGTAAACATCTTCTTCGTCGTTGCCATACTTTGCAAAATCAGATTCATTTAGGATGTTTTCTACCACTAAGTCCATAGCGGGTTGTACACCGTCAGTCAGTTTTGCGGAAAGAGTTTCAATAAAGTCAGTGTTCTGCATAGAATTTCCTTTCTTGCTAGAAAATATAGTAAAATATAAATCCGCTGTCAACAAAAAGGACCGACTATTACAGTCGGTGCAATATAAACTAGAGTTATACGTATTAGGAATGAGAATGAATCCACTTTTTAACCATTACGCTTCCAAACTAGATTTAACGCTTCTACAATACGAAGCGGTATGTGCATTGGCAAATTCCTTGTTTGAAGATGTGGCATCGACAGCAAAGCACAAGACAAAAAGAGCCATACGTAATGCATTGCCTGCATTTAATAATATGTTCGATACAATCGCAAGAGACAACGAAAGTAATCCGATATTAACTGAAAGAGGCAATACACAGACAGTAATCGAATATCTTGAACATAATGTGAGGAATACATTCTTCCACGACGGAACAACAAGCATAAAGTTCGAGCCAGGAGCCGCTAGAATTGCTTACGGCGAACTTGGCATGCAACTCCACGAGGATACTAGAAAACTCACTCTCCTTAACAAGATTCTAAAGGAAATTTCGATAGCTCATGAAACCGAATACGACTCAAACCTAAACGGCATGACGTTCGATGAACTTAAAGAACGATTCGGCGCATCAATACAGAAAGCCGACGCAGAAACAGAAAAGAGGCTAACAACCAAGACATACAGTAAAAGTGATTACATAATAGAATGGATTCCAGATTTCAAAACAGCACAACAATATCGTCAATACACTGACTATGGAAACCCCAACGAACGCTGGTGTTTGACTCATGATGAAACAATGTGGGAAAACTACACAGGCCAGCATAACGAAAACAAAGTGTATTTCTGCCATGTTCCTAATTTCGAATCCGTTCCGAGAGAAACTGGCCCTAATACACCGCTTGATACCTATGGACTTAGTTTGATTTCAGTTATAGTAATGCCAGATAAGCACTTGCGAGCAGTAACATGTCGTTGGAATCATACTCACGGTGGCTCTGATGGAGTCATGAACCAAGAGCAATTATCCGATTTGCTTGGTGGATACGTATTTAACATTTGCCCTCCTTACAGCAGAGAAGAAGTCATCAAACGAGGATACATCTTCCTGGACGAGGTTCAGCAAATGCTCGATGAGGGTGTTGACCTGAGTGAACATATTGATAATGCAGGGCGTATTAGGATTAATGACAAAATGAATGTAGTTCTGCACGGGAAACTTGTGTCTGACAAATGGTTTGATTTTGTGGATAACTTCGCTAATGGATTCTTTGGGGTTGAATTGGATGACAAATGGAATTTCATCGACACCGAAGGAAATATAATATCTGACAAATGGTTTGATAGGGTGAATAAGTTCGCTAACGGATTCGCTGGGGTTCAATTGGATTACAAATGGAATTTAATCGACACTGAAGGAAATATGCTATCTGACAACTGGTTTGATGAGGTATGTGACTTCTCTAATGGATTCGTTAGGGTTAAATTGGATAGAAAATGGAATTTAATCGACACCGAAGGAAATATGCTATTTGACAACTGGTTTGATAGGGTGGACTACTTCGTTAATGGATTCGCTAGGGTTAAATTAAATGGAAAATGGAATTTAATCGACACCGAAGGAAATATGCTATCTGACAACTGGTTTGATGGGGTGGGCGACTTCGTTAATGGATTCGCTGTGGTTGAATTGAATGGAAAAACTAACTGCATCGACACCGAAGGAAAATTACTCTCTGACCAATGGTTTGATAATGTGGATACCTTCGCTAATGGATTCGCTAGGGTTAAATTGAATGGAGAAGTAAACTTCATCGACACCGAAGGAAATATGCTATCTGACAAATGGTTTGATATGGCATATGACTTTGTTAATGGATTCGCATTGGTTCACTTGGATACAAAAATTAACTTCATCGACACCGAAGGAAATATAATATCTGACAAATGGTTTGATGGGGGGCATTACTTCTCTAACGGATTCGCTGGGGTTGCATTGGGTGAAAAATGGAATTTCATCGACACCGAAGGAAATATACGGTTCAACCGATGGTTTGATTATGTAAGTGATTTCTTTAATGGATTCGCTAAGGTTGAATTGAATGGAAAAACTAACTTCATAGACACAGAAGGAAAATTACTCTCTGACCAATGGTTTGATAATGTGGATTACTTCTCTCACGGATTAGCCAAGGTTCAATTGAATGGAAAAACTCACTTCATCGACACAAAAGGAAACATACGTCGGTAGGGACGATGAGTTAACAAAAAAGGCCCGACTATTAAAGTCGGGCCTGAGATTTTATCTTTCGGCTTTGCAAATAGTACCCGAGACAGGAGTCGAACCTGTGACCCTCTGCTTAGAAGGCAGATGCTCTATCCAGCTGAGCTACTCGGGCGAACACAGGTATTAGTCGGTAGGGAGGGACTCGAACCCTCACGCTTTTGGCAACGGATTTTGAGACCGTCTCGTCTACCAGTTCCGACACCTACCGAGGTGTGAAAAATAATCGGCAAGGTGGGACTCGAACCCACACGCCCTTTCGAGCACCAGCTCCTAAGGCTGGAGTGTCTTCCATTCCACCACTAACCGATATAGCAGGACGTGATGGACTTGAACCACCGACTAACAGTTTTGGAGACTGCAGACCTACCAACTGGTCGAACGCCCTAAAAAGCGGATGGCCTTTCGGCCACCCTAATGTCTAACGAACAAAGAAATTACTCTTCGCTCTTTGCACCCATCTTCTCGTACTCAGCGATGTACTTGAAGATACCGTCGCTGAATCCGTTGACGTGGATGAAGTCACCGTAAGAGATTCCGAACTGGTGCGGAGCCACGTTCACGATGTACTTGTGCGGGATGCGGAGAACTTCCTTGGTGAAGGAACCACCAATAGACTGCTCGTCGGTGATGATAATCACACGGTCAAACGGTCTGGTGTTAGCTTTAACCGCACTGTTGGTACAACCATAAAGGTCAGTACCGCCAACGCAACGAGCACAACGGTCGGCAAGTGCAAATCCCTTGGATGTGGTTGCATGTGCATCCATATCGAAGGTGTAAACCTTGTCAAACTCGCAGACCTCATCCATGATGGCAGCGAGAGATGCGGCAGCCTCTCCACGAGAGACCTCACTCTTACCTGCCAACGGGTTGTCCATAGAACCCGACGTATCGACCATGAACAGGGTGTTGCCCTCCAACTTGTCGAACGTCTCACGAGCTGCCCTGAGCATTGCTGCTTCAAGCTGCTTGGAGTAGGTTCCCTCGCTGTGCTTGTTTGCAGTGTAGAAGTTGTACGGCATGATGCCACGCACGTTCATCTTCTCGATGCCTTCTACGATTGCATGCTGCGAGACCTGTGCCTGCTCCATGTTGCGGAGGTTCCTCAACAGGGCGAGGGCACCCAGCTTGTTCGTTGAAAGAAGGTTCTCGAAGACCGTCTTCTTGTCCTTACCAGCGCTCAACTCGGTCTCCCAAGTAAGCGGAGTAGCAAGGCTGTCATCTACAATCTTCTTGTAGAGAGCGTTCTTCTCGTCATTCGGTGCCTTCGGGTGGCACAGCATGACTGCATCCTTCAATGACACATTCTTCTTGTTACCCTTGTACTTACCGAACTGGTACTCGTCGAACTTGTCGAACGACATAGCCAAGCCCTTCTGCAACTGCTTCGGAAGCGTCTTCTTCTTTCCGCCTGCGAGGTACATGGCGAGCAACTCGGTGATGTCATCAACACGGGTTACCGTCGAGTAAACAAGTTCCTTAGTCAGCTTACCCTGACTTGCGAGCACAGTAAGCATGAACAACGGGGTATGACGAAGGTGATACTCGTGCTTGGCCTTGTTCAGAGTTGCGATTGCGAACTCGGTGCTGACCTTGCCCATGTATTCCTTGATGCGGTCCTTGATGGACTCTCCGTCCTCATAGAACGTATCCTCGTTCAGGAGGCAGCACAGCACAGTACGCTGCAACTTCTCCTCGAAACCGATTCGTGAAGCCTTTCCACCCTCGTAAGTAAACACAGGGGTAGATACCTTTCTCTTGTTAATCGACGCCATAATCATCTCCTTTGTTGTGATTAGGAATTGTTGATGTTGTTTAAAAAAGTATTGCCAGATGTCGGACTCGGACCGACAACCTCCTGGGTGATTCCTAAGTAACACATTTCTACACCACAATCCAAATGGATTGGGAAAAGCGAAAGTGGCTGAGTTTTGGGCCTGGAGCTCTACCATTGAGCTAATCTGACATAAAAGAAAAAACATGCCGACGGAAAGAGTCGAACTTTCACAAGATTAATGTTATGGCAATCTAAGTAACTCTCACGTCGCAACGATTTTCACCGAGAAAGTTGTAAGAGGAACCCTCCCCTACCGTTAATCAATCTGTCGCCAGATTGACGGGGAGGCGTCGGCATGTGTTAAGTGGTTAATGGGATTTGAACCCATGTCTCCAGCATGGCAAGCTAGCACATTAGACCAGACTATGTTATAACCACGAAAAAATTTAGTCCCACAGGCAGGATTTGAACCTACGACATCCAGTTCCCATTATCGAAGTAAGTCATTCCTGCGTCACCTTTGCAGGGAAAAAAGTCGGAAGACTGTTTCATTTACTAGCGCTCTACCAGACTGAGCTACTGTGGGGAAATTAGAGGAGAGAACAGGGTTCGAACCTGCGTGTCTTTTACGACAAAGCTTTAGCAAAGCTCCGCTTTTACCAATTCAGCCATCTCTCCATTAGTGTGCTTGGCCAGAGTCGAACTGGCGACCTACAGTTTAGGAAACTGTTGCTCTATCCAGCTGAGCTACAAGCACAATCGGAATTACTGTTTCGGACCGACAACGTGTTTAAACGTTACCTTTTCCTTTCCAGCAAAAACGTCAACCGTTATAGTGCAGGTGTGGGTATCCTTGTCGAAAGTGTCCCAAGCACGCCACATCTTAACGCCATTGTTTATTGTCGCCTTGCGATAAATGTCGTACACGGCATCGAGAACTTCACGTCTGGATGCTTCACCATCCTTGAACAAAAGCTTGTTTTCAGCCAGCTTTTCAATTTGAGGTTCAACGGCAGCCTTTACCGCAGCAACAGCTTGTGCCACATGAACGTTATCCAATGTACTCATAGAGTCTCCATTACTGTTAAATATAAGTGTTAAGCACAAGGTAAGATTCGGACTTACGTGAGCCTTTCGGCCTAGAGGTTTTGCAGACCTCCCCCTTCGACCACTTGGGTACTTGCGCTAAAATCCATTCTCTTTCGTAACGAGCTGAATGGTAAGCCGTGCCCTTGTAGGGCAATCATCCGCACCTATGCGCAATCAACACGGCCAGTTTTCGGATTCACCACAGGGAACAGTACCTGATTGTAAACACGGAGACGTATGTTATCTCGGCTCATTATCCATAGACCTCGCTGTCACCATCACATGTCCGAGGAACTTCCTCGTAATGCTATATGGTTGCAGCAAGGATTCATCTGAATACATAAGCCTAAATACCAACCTTTCTTCGAGCAATATATCCTGTTAGGAAGAACAGGAACTTGTACATCATCTTCGTCCCTTGGCTTCCACACCTGGAATGAGAGCAGTCTGCCCTCACCGATAAGGGTTTAACTCATCGGGATGATGCTTTGTGAATCACACGGATAGTAGCATGCTAGTCACTGTGAACCACATGCGTCCTATCCATAACTACCGCCAACTGCATTGGGGCGAAGACGGCAGTCATTTTTAGTGATTGTGGAAATTTCATTGGGGTAGCTGGACTCGAACCAACGAATATGGGAATCAAAATCCCATGTCTTACCAACTTGACGATACCCCAGTAATAGTACCCCATCAAGGGCTCGAACCTTGGACCCGCTGATTAAGAGTCAGCTGCTCTACCAACTGAGCTAATGAGGCGAAACTTCGTGCGTTCGGCGAGACTTGAACTCACGACCCACGGATTAAAAGTCCGTTGCTCTACCATCTGAGCTACGAACGCATAGAGCGGATAATGGGTCTCGAACCCACAACAACCTGCTTGGAGGGCAGGAACTCTACCAATTGAGCTACATCCGCATATTAGTTAACCTTCATGAAATCGAATCACGACACAGGACGAACCGAAGTCCGAACTGCACCAAACCTGGAGGCTAGGATATGTACACTTTCCATTGTGCCATCAGCTCTTTGGGTCGCTGACACCCCACCTTCATCTCGGGACGGTGCGAAACGCTATCTATTCGAAACTCTTCGAGGCATAGAACTATCCTCATGTGAAGTTCACCCGCATTACCAGATACGGTTTTCGACGCCATATCCTTCCTGCCCTTTTTACTTCCAACTTTAGAGGCCGTTTGATTTGCAATGTCGTCACAGTAAACAAACGGTAAGAAAGCAAGACTCATGGGCCCCCCGAGACTTGAACTCGAAACCTACGGGTTATGAGTCCGTTGCTCTAACCAATTGAGCTAGAGGCCCAGACTCGCATTTTTTCCTTCGCATATCACCATTGGCTTTGGTTATCCGCTATCATAATCCCTTTTAACTTTTGTTTCCGAAAGGGAGCTTGCGCTGTGCGAAACAGCCGTTTACAAAAGGAAATTTCATCGGAGCGACCGATATATCCGCAAGAATCACCTTATGTCATTTCACCACATCCAGCCACGGAATGGATACTCATACGGTTTGGTGTGCCACCTGCGATTTGGCACCGTTTGCTGCTACGCTGAAACGGAAAGATTGTTTAGACCCAGCGACAGGACTCGAACCTGTGACCACGAGTTTTGCAGACTAAGTAACCCATTCTATCGCAACCCTTGCGGGAGAAAAGCAAACAGGTGTTTTACGTGCTCTACCAACTGAGCTACACTGGGGAAATCCAGGTAAAAAGCGAAACCGATTACGCCCGTTAGGGCAAATCTGTGTGAAAGACAGAGCGAAGTAACGGTTTCTATCGACACTGGAAATTTTATTAGTACCAGGAGCAGGACTCGAACCTACGACCCCGAGCTTAACAGGCTAAGTAACCCATTCTATCGCAACCCTTGCGGGAGAAAAAGGCGAACAGGTATTTTACGTGCTCTAACCAACTGAGCTATCCTGGAACAAAAGAAGTCAGGTAAAAAGCGAAAGCGTGTTCTTTTGCTAAGAATTCATCCTAAGTAACGCTTTCTAGCGACACTGACTTTTAGTGGGTTGAATAGGAGTCGAACCTACAATGTTTACCCAGAGGGAACGGATTTACAGTCCGTTGCGAAACCACCATCCTCGCAGTCAACCCAAAAGAAAAAAGAAATAATGATACTCGACCCGAGAGGACTCATGTTTGCCTAACCTGCAGGTTAACCGCCCACTGTCGCACCGCACACCTGTGGCCCACATCGATTCAGCATACATTAACGGTCGCCCAGTCAGTCAATCGGCAGAATATCTCTGTCTCGGACTAGCACATCCAAAGCCGATTTAATCGCCACCGACTATTGTTGCTCCAATGAATCGGTTGTATGCTTGTATCATTAAGTAGTGGAGCCATCGGGACTCGAACCCGAAACACCCAGCTTGCAAAGCTGGTACTCTACCAATTGAGCTATGACCCCATAATTGCAAAACCGAACTGTCAATCAGCGAGTTGACATCTCGTGTCAACCACGTTCGGAAATATAGAAAGATAATTGACAACTGTCAACCCATTTTGTCAAAAAAGTTGAAAATTTGACAAAAATCTTTGCTTGTCAAAAACTTGTCAGCGTCGGGTTAGTGAGAATCGAACTCACACTCCTCTCGGAACACCGCCCTGAACGGTGAGCGTCTACCAATTCCGCCACAACCCGATTTTATTGCGGAGAACGGACTTGAACCGTTGACACACGGATTATGATTCCGTTGCTCTACCAACTGAGCTACACCGCAGTGATGATGACACTTTTGGGTTTCCCTTTCATATCAGGTACGTCATCATGAGCAAACTCAAACTTCTCCAGTTGTAGTTGTTTGCAACCTCAGGTTCGTAAAGACCTCGCATCTTTCAACCTGTCATTAGCTCTTTTTGCGAGAAGAACACTAATGAACCTTTTCAAAATTCGCAGAGGTGACAGGAATCGAACCTGCGAGGGGCTATTAACCCCAAACGGTTTTCAAGACCGCGTGATGCGCCAGCCAACTCACCTCTAAAAAGTGCTCTCGGCAAGACTCGAACTTGCAACCTCCAGATTCGTAGTCTGGCGCTCTATCCAGTTGAGCTACGAGAGCATAAAATGGCGGCGTTTTAGCCTGTCACCGAGCAGGGGTCACGTTCTCCGACATCCCATGTCCGTCTCGACATGATTGACTTAATTGACGGAGACCGCCTTGCAAGAGCAAAAACTTTGTCATAGAACAGCGGATAAACTATGACGATTTTTATACTGTTTTTGATTTTAGTCCGCCAGCCGAGATTCGAACTCGAACTAAGGGAATCACAATCCCTTGTGCTACCATTACACTACTGAGGGGGTAAATTCGTACTCCCAATAGGATTCGAACCTATGACCCCTTGGGTGTAAACCAAGCGCTCTTAACCAACTGAGCTATGGAAGTATATTAGCGCAACCAGCGAGACTTGAACTCGCACGCCCATAGGACACCAGCGTGACAGGCTGGCCTGGCTACCAATTTCAGCATGGCTGCAAAAAAGGAAGGTGCTTACTATACGTTTTGACAGGACTCGAACCTGTATTCCCTCCACCAACACAGTTGGCAGCTTCAGTTGTCTTAGATAACTTTTATAGAAGCGCAAAATAGAATATAATAAGCACCAGATTTTATAGTAGCTCCAACGGGACTCGAACCCGTATTACCGCCTTGAGAGGGCGACGAACTAGGCCAGTTATTCGATAGAGCCATAAAGGAAAAACACAAACTTACAGGCTTCCTCATTTCAAGGACTGGTTAGCGAGTATTCAAGGCAGTTACCCCTTGATTTATCTCCGACCTCTCTTATTTCAAGCGGTCTCACGTGGCATATTTTAGTAGAGCCAATACTACACCTCTGCGACCACCATTCTTCCATTCATAATTCGCAGAGACAGATTCCTCATCCCCAAGTTTTCTCCATCGGGGTTAGCCCGCTAGCATGAACAAGAACGATGCAACACGGGTTCTACTCATTTGTGTTTTAGTC
>ERZ809477.12-NODE-12-length-22788-cov-5.976422_pt1 | contig 22788 bp, 19 predicted proteins | sample MGYA00521238_ERZ809477 | MGnify/ENA primary metagenome ERZ809477 (study PRJEB31581, sample SAMEA3312793) | metagenome | study: EMG produced TPA metagenomics assembly of the PRJEB8939 data set (Metagenomic analyses of Rumen microbiomes reveals... | reverse complement strand
AGCGTAACAGAATGGAGTAGCGAGGAATATCTACAGCACGCAATAAACTTGTATAACTATGCGCTGCAAGATTTGGAACTCCTGCACAATACGCCTACCAAGGATTGGCTGCCCCTAGTGAATCCATTATGGATATTGTGATGAAGGACCTATGGACCAAAGAGTTCACCCTTAAAAACGATCCATCAAAGAAGTATAAGATGACCCCTTGCTATAAGATAGAACCAAGATTTGAGAGAAGACCTAATGGAGGAGAAAGACCTTGGCAAAGATCCACGACACTACAACAGACCATTAGCGATATAGCCAATGCGAGTATTCCTGATGAGGTTCGAAAAGAAAAAATGCAGAAGATTCTTAATGAATTTGCATCCTCAGCATTGATTCGCACAGTCAGTGCAGATGGTAAAGTGCCCTACAACAGGCCTTATGACATACAAAGTTATTTTAATAGAATACTCAAGTCCAGAGATATAATTAATATCAATATCAAAAACATACGAAAGAATGATTCGGGGAAAATCATACTCCTTGAATTACATGAAGTATATAAAGAAAACTAAGTCATAGCCATGAAAAAAATCATCTTATTATTTTGCGCATGTGCGGCGATTAATATAGCTCAGGCACAGCGAGAGGAAATTATCCCTGCCACCCAGGCAGATAGTGCTTGGTTTCAAGCTGACAAAGACGGGAAAATATACCGTGACAGTTTTAAAAACATCTTGACCGGGGATCAAATTGAGGGACTGGAACAAGCCTCAATACAGCAAGTAAGAGATTTAAATTACCGTTTTGAGGAATTATGGAAGACCTGGGCCGAGGCTAAGGCGACGCAAGGAAACACATACCTATCGGAAGCCCACTTCTATGAAAAGAAAAAGGACTACGAAAAAGAGGCTCTGGGCTATATCATATATGATGGCGAAAGCGGCGTGGAGAACTGTCTACAATTATATCGAGCTTTCTTTGACAATAAGACGTCCTCTTATTATCGGTATAGAAAGAACTCAAATGAAAGAGTTCCAGCCTATCATGTAGTCCGAGATGATAGAGGTATATATTGGGACAGTGTATATGAAGACGTTCCTATACCAGCGGCAAAGATCTGGATAACAAATAAACACTCATCATACAAAACCTCTCCAACTATTAAGCAATACATAATAAATGTTCAGACTGCGTCCATGAAAAATCGTGGTGGGGTGGTAAAATTTAATGGAGGAGATTATCAATTCACAAAACAATTGAAGTGGAATGATAAAATGAACAGATATGAGGGAGCTATTGATTATTGGCAAGAGTTCGAAAAAGTAACACCAGAGGGTTATAAGTACTCGGATTTAACACATCGAAGAATTATTGTATATATTGTTCCAGAAATAATTATAATTGGGGAGAAGACATATGTCGGTTGGGTTATCAAATTTGGAAATATCCAAGCATTAGAAACAAAATAAATGACAATAAGGCATTCTTCAATCATATTATTCTTAATAATTGTGTGGTGTACATCATTTGCACAAAAACAAGAAGTCAAGTTGCCTATAGGGTTCTCTGGTGGTCAAATTGTTCATGTCGACCAATTCGGTAAGATTGACGATGATAGTCTTGACGCATGTTTCACTTATGAACAAATAAAAGGTATCGAACAAGTTATAATACAGCAAGTAAGAGATTTAAATTACCGTTTTGAGGAATTATGGAAGACCTGGGCCGAGGCTAAGGCGACGCAAGGAAACACATACCTATCGGAAGCCCACTTCTATGAAAAGAAAAAGGACTACGAAAAAGAGGCTCTGGGCTATATCATATATGATGGCGAAAGCGGCGTGGAGAACTGTCTACAATTATATCGAGCTTTCTTTGACAATAAGACGTCCTCTTATTATCGGTATAGAAAGAACTCAAATGAAAGAGTTCCAGCCTATCATGTAGTCCGAGATGATAGAGGTATATATTGGGACAGTGTATATGAAGATGTTCCTATACCAGCGGCAAAGATCTGGATAACCAATAAATATTCATCATACAAGACTGCTCCAACTATTAAGCAATACCTAAAAAACGTTCAAGTATCGTCCAGAATGAACCGTGGGGGTGTAGTGAAATTTAATGGAGGAGAGTTATATGTTCCTTCCCAATTCTACTGGAATGCCCAATGGAGAAGATATGAGGGGGCTATTGATTATTGGCAAGAGTTCAAAAAAGTAACCCCAGAGGGGTATGAATACTCGGATTTAACCCATCGAAGAATTATTGTGTATATTGTTCCTGAAATAACTGTAATTGAGGAAAATACATATGTCTGTTGGGTTATCAAATTTGGTAATATCCAAGCATTAGAGACGAAATAACTGACAATGAAAAAGTGTATTATTTTAGTTACGATACTTTTCTTGTCCCAGATGTCGAGTGGTCAGGCATTTTCATCACAAGTGCCAGACTTTTTCAGGTCGCGGATAAAAAGCATTGACGAATTCATGGAACGGTTCAATGGAGAAAAACTACCCTCTAATTTGGACTCAACGGATGTTAATCTTTCATACAAAAATAAGATTGCGTGTTTCTTTCGGGATTCAGTTGTTAATCGGGCAGATGAGGTAATAGAATTTGCATATAAAATGGTTGATAGTAATATATTATTATCATTTGGAGACCCTGACTACTTTTGCGAACTTCATTGTAATGCCCATTACGCAGGGAAGAAAACCTCCATAATCATACGAATGGTTGTAGAACAGGACGAGAGGGGTTATTATTCCTGGGCGATTGCCGATGCGGAGGGTGATGTGCTCAGAATGATTCCTGAACGAAAATCTCCATCCACGAAACTCTCCCCGATAGACAACATGCAGCATTTTTCCGAATTACAAGAAATGCTCCATAACTCATATACAGATATTCCCGTCTATTTGCACAAAGATGTGTCAATGGATCAAACATCTGTATTTGTATCATTGGTATCCGCGAATATGCTGAAAGTTGATGAGATTAATGAGATGATATACATATTCAACAAGGGTGGATATGTGTTTAAGGTGAAGTTTTTTAACAATAAAACCCTGAACAGTGGTTGGCTTATCTATGATTTCAAGAAAGTATAGAATTCATGTGTTCAACAAATGATTAAATAATATGCGAAATTTCCCAATTATTAAATCGTTTTTATTCTTGAATATGCTTTTGTGTGTTACAACGGCATGGTCTCAAGACAAGAATGTATCCAGTTCCATCAACGAAGGAACCGCCAAGGCAATGGTAGAAGATTATTATGTAAGCCTACAAAAATACATCGGTGGAATCCAATCTTTGGATGGCTCAGCTCAAACAAGGAGGAATTCCATTGAGGGGCTGTTTAGAAGTAATGTTTCAAAGACAACAACTGTAGAAGACTACCGGTTTGCTCAAAAAGATTTTTTGGAAGATTCTCTTCGGTATCATCTGTCTGTCCAGCAATATTTGGATAATTTAGGAGGAAGCGACAGGGCAATAAATGAACTCGTTAAAAAAGGTCTCAAGTATAAGTTAAAAAGCACATATGGATACAGGGTGATTAATGATAGTTTGTCAACCATAAAGGCGATTGTAAAAATCAATAACGTTCGATGTACTGCATCATTCACATTTTTGGGTAATTCAATCTATCTTATTAACGTGACACGAGAGAAGCCTAAAGAGAGATTTGTTCACGATTTCAATATGCAAATTGGCGCGGGAATGTTACACTCCTCAAAAGAATATCCTTGGGGGCTGCCAATATCAATCGACATTGGCGGTTTATCTAATAATTGGTTTGTCAGCCGTTTGAGATTCGGACTAGAGTATTGCTTCTTTATGGATAACCCCCTCGCAGAGACCATACATTATCGTGAATGGAAGGATATAACGGCTCCGGCAACCTTAACCTACATAAGGAAAGATGGTAATTATGGTGTGTTGGCATCATTGGGATACACCTTTATCCCAAATAAACTCAATGGGCCTCTTAGTGAATTCACACTCTCTGCCAGCATGGGTGCGGGTGTGGAACTCTATGACTTCTGGACTGAAATGACAGGAGTGGCAGACTACGAAAGGCATTTTGAATCCTCACTAATATTGCATCCGTCGATTGCTGTCTCTTTCCGAGGGGTGGGCTTGGATTTGGGATATTACTATTTTCCGCAGAATATGGATTATAATGGCATGAATTACAGTCTCTTTTATGTTATTAATTTCTAAAATGTGTCTGGCATGAAAAAATATACAGTAATTTTCGTTCTATTCGCCTCTTTCATTTTGGGAGCAGGATGCAAATCCCAATTGTTTCACACTGGCACTATTCAGAAAGATGGAACTCATATAAGGTATTGGATTAATGACGATGATTGCAGATTGCATGTTCGTGCAGAGGGAACAGCTCCCTCCAAGCCTTATGTTATCTGGTTATGGCAAGATTTTGGTAATAGCGAATGGATCCTCGACACCATCAAGAGTACACCATATGGTATTTACACGGATCCGTTAGAGGAAAAACACCAGTATAGTATATGGATTGAAATGGATGAAGAGTTGGTCGGGTTGGGACAATTTAATTTATGAAGCAATTAGCCTAATGAAAACAAGAACTTTTTTTTGTGTAGTAGCAATTGCCATGGTTCTCGTGGGTTGCACAAAGCCTGATTTTGGTGAAAATCATTATATTGACGAATCGTCTAATGTAAAGTTTATAACACCAAGTGTCGAATTTGAGAAGACAGGAATAAAGACATTCGTATGTGTTCATGGAGTCAGTGGTTGTGGTGTATCATTTAATAAGAACAACGGCGTATTTGATATTCTCAACGTGTTTTGGGCTCCAGATGATGAGTATTTCTATAACGGGATAACAACGTATATCTATATTGAAATTCTCTCAGAAGGAACTGCGCAATGCAGACTGTACAATGATAATTGTCAATTTGACACTGTTGTGACCATAACTGTTCGCGAGCGAGTTATACCAAACGATACAAATAATTCCCTTTACACCTTCTATCCTGAGAATAGAGACTTTCCTATCGCACAAGAATGGGCCACAATTGGTGTAAAAGGCCCCAAGCAAATGGGCATGAAGATAATGGACCAGTTCGTTTTGTCGAGTTCGGCGAACGGTCATAATAGCGTGGGCAGCGATTGCGATTCCTGGATAGCCTTACGTTTTAAGTATGTCGGTACTGCATTTGTGAAATTTTACAATGAAGATTTTGACACACTCATTCAAGTGAATGTTCTCCCAACATATACAACATACGAAGAGCCTCCACTTGATTTTGACGACACCCGAGATTCAGTGATCGCCAAAATGGGAATCCCCGGATTGGAGGATGAAACTGACAGGCATCTAGAATATCAACTCCAGGGACAGACCTATGTCTATATTGTTCGCGTCTTTTTACTTCCTTCTGGCTTGATAAAAGACTATGAAGTTATGGTGTCAGGCGAAGAAGCGAAGGCTGAATTGAAATCTTTTGTTGAGGAAAGATACAAGGAAATACAAACATGGAACGGGTATTATGTCTATGCTCGCGCATTCGATACATCATACCCAGACATATATGATAGGGGAACCACGGTGCTTGTGGAGAACTTCCTTCAAGGGAAAGTTGTGTACAAAAATCCTGAAAATCATTCAAATTGGTAAAAAAGAGATAGAAAATGAAAAAACAAACAAAAATTAAACTCAGTATCATATGCGGTTGTTTGCTACTTACGACAACATCATGTGTTAAGACTACTATCAGTCAAGATCAATTCAGCATCTCGTCAAACTCTGCGACCCATTTGTCTCATCAAATCAACCAATGGCTGTCAACAGATTTCGAAGGAGACGAGATAACAATGTTTATTACGGACAATCCTAAAGAAATCAGCTTCCTAAGTACTTCAGGAAGCAGTCTTTATTTGGATATGAATGATGTATTTATTGTATCTTACTATTATTCATCATCCACAACTATTATAACGTCTTCAAGCGGTTCATCTTCTTCCACTAGTTCTGTATGCAAGACATACGGGAAAATAACACCCCGTCATGTTGGTAATACATATCTGCATATTCATGATTCTCTGTTTGATACCATAATTCGTGTGTCTGTATTAGGTGAATACTACACATATACCGAGCCGAATCTGGATTTTGACGACACGTATGATTCCGTTCGTGCAAAATTGTCAAAAACATACCCCCAGTATTCGTACAACACAGAAGACCAATACTATCAGGTTGAGGACTCTCGTTGTCAGTTCAATCTGTATGTGAACTATTCAAATGACGGTACCGTCGACAATTATGTTGTTGATTTATTCCAAGGTGTTGCTTCAGAGGAACTGACCGGATACATCAACGAACGATACTACAAAACGAATGCATATTATACTGGACTACCTGTATACATCCGAGTTTTTAACATCTCGACAACTCCAAGTATCTCGGATGCTACGGTGGTTGTAGTATTGGATACAACTGGACATAAAGTCACCTACCAAAATCCAATGACATATAGTAATCAATAAAAATCTATTCAATATGGCAAATCATCTTATTATTGGCCTTGGCGGCACGGGCGGAAAAGTGCTGCGCGAATTCCGCAGAAGACTGTTTGAGGAATACGGCAAAGAAGACTTCGAAAATCCGAAAGATGGTGAATTCTTCGAGTATGTATATGTTGATTCAAGTACAAGCGAGTTGAATGAGCCATGGAAGACTATGGCTACAAATTTGACGCTGGGAGAAAGCCAGAAGGTGAATATCCATAGTGTCCCTACGGGAATGTTGAGCGACCTCAAATCCTATCCGGGTCTTGATGCATTTGTCAGCGAGCAAGATGTGGCTGATATGAATGCAAAGATAGGCCAATCTATCACAGCCGGTATTGGAGGACAGCGCCGTCGTCTCGGCCGCATTCTCCTTGCTTCTAACTTGGCCAACATCTCTAACCAGAATAATTTTGAACATGCAATTCGCGGTGCGGTCGGAAGGCTGCACCAGAGAAGCGGACAAGTGAAGGTAACTTTCCATATTTGTGCAGGACTGGCTGGAGGAACTGGTTCTGGCACTGTGATAGATGCCGTCAGCCTGATAAGAAAATGGTTCCCTTACGACACTGGCACTCACAACAATAAGATTCTTTTGCTGATGTATGTGCCGGAATATGAGATGGTAAATAATAGCTATGACGCCGGTTATTATCAGGCAAATGGTTATGCAGCTCTCCAAGAAATCAATGCTTTGGCCCTTGGCCAGTACAGACCTTTCGACATCATAGGCCAACATACATCAACCGGTGGACTTGCCCGTATAACAGCAGGCTTTGAGGCCGCATATATCTACAGCAATGTGACTGAGAACGGCAATGTGAAAAATCTACAGAAACGTTTGCCCTCCGATGTCGCAGAATTCCTGTTCCAATCGGTAAGCATGTCTGGAGGTCAACTTCAGAGACTGACCGACTGTGAAAACAATCCTCCCACCCCAGAGAATGACCAGGCGGGCAATCCGGCACATAGTTGCCAATTTATGACATTCGGTGTTACCCGGGTTGAATATCCTGAAGTAGAGATTCGGCAGTATGCAACTTATAGTTTCGCATTACAGGCCGTTCGGGGATTACTATACAACCATTGGGTGAACGGACTCGGATATGATGTGTTGGCCGCCAATCAAATTGGGCTTACCTATAGCTCCGAAGTTAGAGAACCCGGAACCTTACAGCAATTGAAACTGTCGGATGATTATTTGACTCTTGGACAATCCATTTCCAATGAGGGTGCAGGGCAATGGCAAAGTATCAAGAATACCTGGGGAAAATTTTCAGGAAGTGCTGTTAGCTCGGTAGAAAAGCATCCAAAAAAGGAAGACTGGCCTAATAAGTTGTCTGACATGATGCGAGAATTCTATGAAAACGGATTCCGCAATATGGGTGCAGCGAAATTTTATGCAGTACAGAACGCCAACCTTGATGTCTATGCAACATTGGTTTGCCAGCATATCGAGAATGAACTGTTCAAGGAGTGGGTGACGGGTACAAGAAGTATTATAGAGGTTGCAAAGTTTGTGGAAGAATTGATTGCAGCAAACCAGGAGAGGATTGAAAATTATGATGCAATTGTCGCCAATGAGTTGGCCGAAGGTAAGAAGAATGCTGGTTCTGCCGCAATAATCAAAACCAAATACAATGAGGTTGGATTAGTGGGGGGTGCCTTGGGTAAACGGGAGAAACTGATTCACCAATACAAAGATGAATTGGAGAAACAATATCGACATGAAACCATGGCACACGCGATGCAGTATGCGAAAGATTTGCTGATGCATATCGTGAGCAGATTGTCCACATTACAAAATACCATTAATGATGTCAATGTGCAATTCATCGAGATTGCCAATGATGCCCAAACGGAGATTGCCAACAGATGTTCGACCACAAATCCTTCCGACGGAATAATCCGTTGTTATAAACCTGATGAAGTTCGGCAGATTATCCGACAATTCGAACTTACAAAAAAGAATCACGACAAATCTCTGGCTGCCATTCGGGATGAATTTATATCTATGATTGGGAACGAAGGACACGAAACCTTCAGTTTGATGAAAGACAAGGTGGATGCCCAAAGTGCAGTAAAAACCATTCTCGAAAAATGTGAACAGGTCGCCGTTTCCGTCATGGCAGAATATGGTACAACCAATCCATCTTCGAAGCTGATTGATGTAAATATCCTGGAGAAGCTCCGCATGTCATTTACGAAACAGGAGGATTTGGCCAACTTTGTCAGAAATGTTCTTTCCAATGCCGAGTGTAATTTCCAGTTCGATGCCACCCAATCTGCTACGGTGAAATCGCCTATGCCTCAGATGGTCCAGTTGAGAATACCTGATGCGGAAGGTGATGTTGACAAAAAATTCCGTCAAGATATCATCAATGCATTCAGCAATACCACGAATGGTTTCAGAGAGACCGATGATGTGGCCTTATGCGATAAAAACAATCGGATTGTGGTTTTGTGTGCGAAAAGCAATATGCCATTGCGTGTGATGAAAAACACCTCTGTATTGAAAAAGAAGTACGATAATCTTGTTTCCGCCCACAATCAGGATTCTGCATTCAACAGGATGCTTTTGCATACCGAAAGTTTTAAACCGAATGCACTGCCGCAATTATTTAATCTTACGCCAGAAGAAGTAAGACAAATGGCATTTGAGCCGCTTCTTCTTGCCTTTGCATTAGAGTTACTGCCCAAAGAACATTCCTCAATGCTTGGTCAGGACGTCTTTACATTGCAAGAAACGACAGCGACAGGAGTAATCCCCCACTCATTAGGAGTCGATTTTTCGGCATGTTGGAAGACTTTATCAGGAAATCACAAGTTCACCGTCATGTTGACCGAACAAGTGGATCGCGAATTGTCACAAGTTGCCATCACAAAACCGCAGAAAGATGCAATTGCAGCCAAAGTGAAGGATGTGATGCAGAATCATATCCTCAGTAGTTTGTGTAACAATGACAAACTCCATAGTGATTGGGCTAACTACAATCAAGAAGCAACATTAATAATAAAGAACAGATTAAGCTAAAACAATATGAAGTCAAATAAAAAACAAGTACGAAGAGGCCACTGCGAGAATTACACCAATTGCGCATTGGCGGATAATGGTGATATCCAAGAGATTCAAGCAGGGGACGATTTTGTCTGTAGTCTTTGTGGAAAAGAATTAGTTGAGGAACCAACGCCCAAAAAGAATTGGATATGGTTTTGTTTGGGTGCAGTCGTAATCATTGCAATAGTGCTACTTTCCATTCGTATGTGTAGCAACCACAATCCCGACCCAGTGGATATTATTGATACTATCTATAATGAATGTGGCGATACATTGTATTTGAAGGGAACAGACACCCTTGATGTCAAGAAAAACACACGCATTGATACATTGTATAATGATGCGGGTGATACAATAATGATTAATGGATGTGGTGATACAATAGACATTAAACCCAAGCAGAAGGAACCTGAACCGCCTGTGCGTGGCAGGGAAGGAAATAATGGCGGCGGATCCGTTTCGCGAGTTTTGCTCGTATACGGCAAATATGATGGGCCAAGAAATGGTTCTGGAGAACCCCATGGGAAAGGGGGTCAGGTAGAAGTGACTATTGAGTACCATTGGGGGTATCATGTGTTTTCACCTGGAGACAGAATCGTCAACACCACCTATGAGAACGGACAACTACAGCATGGGAAAGTGATTACAAAGGACGGTAATTCATATTCTTTTTAATCTTTGTAGATACGGAGTGTGACTGGGTTTCGAGCTCAGTCACACTTCATATTAAGCAGATGTCAAAATGAATAGACTCATTCTCATTCCGCTGATGATGTTATCATCTTATCAAACAATGGCAAATGCATGGTTTGACGAGGCAATAACAAGTATAGATGATTCCATATATTGTGCGGACACATCCCATTCGATTTCCCGGACTCCCAAACAAACACAAACCCTACTTGTAGCGAATGGTACCGTTGTGAATGAAACTGTGCCCATAGATGGATTGAATGCAGATGACAACCAACACAATCAGATTATTTATCCTGCATCATTACTGACATCAATGGTAGGAAAGGAAATCTCTCAGATGGTGTTTTATTTTGACAACAATTATGGATCATACTGGGCGAATGACGTTGAAAATGGTTATTTGGGATCTTGGTCTATTTCCTTGGGAGAAACGAGCAACAGTGCACTGATTGATATCGACGACAGCACGCTAATTTTCAATAGTTATAGTGGGATAATGAGCTGGAATCATTCTACTAGAACCGTAACAATAACTTTTGATAACCCCTACCTCTATAATGGAGGTAACTTGCTCGTAGATATTACTCATCGTGAGGTGTGGGTTGGTCATTCGCGTTATTACTTCTATGGCATTACAACGAACGGCGCATCCGTCTCACATAAAGATGATTATTTGAACGACACTGTGATTCAGCAAAACTTTTTGCCCAAAACACAATTTTCTTTTTCTGATGCTCCTGCATGTCATGTCCCGGCGAATATTGCAATTGATTCGATATGGTATAGTGGAATTACCCTTACATGGGATTCTGATTCATCGGGGTCTGTATGGGTTGTTGAGTACAATTTACATGGTGACAACATATCTCTCCCAAGAACGATTTGTACAACGACTCCGGCAATGATGATATCTGGTCTTTCTGCAAATATGACTTATGATTTTCGGTTGAGAACGGTATGTGGCGTTGATGATAGCAGTCGATGGGTCAGTTTCTCTATTACGATTCCTCATGTCAACACTGCATATTGGACAGATATTGTTACAGCACAACCAGATGGATATCAGATCGGCGCCGATAATAATGTATATATATATTCTAATGAAGGGCTTGCATGGCTAGTCAGCGTGTGTAATGGATTAAATGGGGCCAACCGTTTATCATATCGCACTAAAAAGGTTGTGCTAATGGCGGATGTGGATATGAGTGAATATCGATGGACGCCCATACATAATCTTTATCATACATTTGATGGTGGACGGCATACCATATCAGGATTGACAATCAGTGAAGACTCTTCACTGAATGACATTGGTTTCATGGATTATATCTCTTATGATGACACACTCATGAATCTGATTTTCAAGGATTGCAATATTTATAATGGCAGTATGTATGCCAATACTGGCTGCATAGCAGGCGACTGCCACGGAACGATAATGAACTGTGGTGTCTCTGGTACAATATACTCATCATCAGATGACGTCGGTGGCATTACCGGAGGAGCACTTGGGAATGCTTCTATTCAAAACAGTTATTCGGTATCTACCATTGTGGGGAAAAGAGAAGTTGGTGGTGCCATAGGATCATGCCAATACTCTACCACCCTGATTAATAATTGCTATTCCGCTTCATTTGTCTTTAATGATAATCCATATTCCCACAGTCAACCTGATAATGCGGGTTGTTTCATGGGTTCCGCTAATGATACAACCCATTGGGCATTCTGGTTGCAACGCGAACCGTCCGATGTGGGGTGTGGTAATAATGTTGAGGGGTTCTATCCATTTATGGGTTCTGATACATCCTGGAATTTATTATCGGAAATGACTGTTGAAGGACATAACGTGAGCTCTTTGGTGGATGCATTAAATGCTTGGGTGGATGCACACAATGCCAATGGAGAATACCTGCGTTGGACAACTGATACAGGTTATACCAATCAAGGTTTCCCTGTATTCCAGATACTCCAATACACTTTGTCCGTCCAAAGTAATGATACCAATATGGGAGTTGTAGTAGGTGGGGGAAGATATTATGAGAATACAACTGTGACAATTTATGCGGTTCCGAATATTTGTAACGATTTTTTGCAATGGTCTGACGGGAATGCAGAGAATCCGAGGATAGTAACTATAGATAAAGACACCTTAATAACCGCAGTATTTATTCGTAGCAGTATTCAAGACACGCATAATGTATATGTCGTGGATAGTTTCCTGCCCTATGTTTACAATGGGATAACCATTACTGATTCAGGTTACTATAGTGATACTCTTACTTCTGTCGAAGGATGCGACAGCATCATTGTCTTGTATGTACGATTGAGAGATTTGAATATTGAAGGCTTGGAAGATGCCGACTCTGATATACAAGTGCTCCCTAATCCCACACATGGTGTTGTGGAGATATTGGCCGATGGAATTAAAAGTATCGAAGTTTACGATGCGGTTGGACGAAAACTGTTGACACAGAATCATTCACTTGTTGTAGACATCTCTCCATACGACACTGGATTGTATGTGTTGAAGATTACTCATTCCAGAGGACAAACAATTAAAATGATAATGAAGCATTAATAAAAAGTGTAGACAAATGAAATTACCAATACCATATCCCTATATTGCTAAATGGCCTGACCAAAGGATTGTTCCATCGTTATTGCATTTTGAGCAATTGCCCACGGCAGAATTTTTCTATGGCAAGTCGTGTCCTGTGTTTATATCGCTATACGGCAGATACTATACTGGCTGCGCTGAAGTACTGGATTTTATCCACGAAATATACATTGACATTCTCAGAAAACGTGAAATCGGGAATCGGTGCAAATTGGAAACGTTCAACTTCAAGTGTTCCCTGAAGAACTGGGTGGGAGTAGTCGCACTCCGATATTGCTATGCTCAGTTCAAAAAACAAATCCCAATGGAGGAATTACCAGAGGATGGTGGTAGATTATTGCCTGCAGAACCCTCTATACTTACAGATATGGGACAGTTGAACCGCGACGATGTGAACGCAATAATAGATTCTATGCCCAATGAGCGATACAGAAAGCTTATCCGGTTACACTATCTGGAGGAACTTGACAACGAGGAAACTGCTAAAGAGATGGGTATGACCATGTATAACTACTACAACAAGATCCGTGCGGCTAAGTTGCAATATATTCAAGCGTTTATGGAGGAGATGTCAAAATGAAAACGATTGACGATAATACACTGACCGCCTATTTGGAAGGCTCCTTGTCCGACGAGGAGAGAGAATGGGTGGAGCAGGCCATAGAAGAGGATGACGAGTTGAAAGCCGTCGTGGACGAATGGATATCGATGGCTGACGACTTATATGCTGGCACACAGCAAAAGATAGATGACGATCGTGAATTGCGGATGGAAGCATGTAAGAGCATCGGAGCGGTGATGGATCAATTGAAGAGTGAACATGATGCTGCAGCCAAACACAAATGGTTGTCGTATAGAAAGATTCTCGTCGCAGCCTCATTGTTGACCTTTGTTAGTGTTACGGGTATTTGGCTACTAAACAGCTCTGCCGACGATGTGTATGCTCCTTCACCCTGTGTCCCTATGAGCATGGATTTGGGCGATTCAATACAGGATGCAGACACCCTGAATTCGGATATTGAATGCAATTTTGCACAACCTTAACATATACAATGAAAACATACTTGCGTTTCAATAGCTTATTTGCCATTTGTTTATTCATAGGAATTGCGGCACTGTCTTCTTGCGAGAAAGAAGAACCGCCTGCTTCTTCATCTTCGTCTACAACTGGAGACCCCCCAGAAGAAGACGTTGTTTTTTCGGGCAGCCAGACGTGGTCGTACGATATAGAAGGTGATACGTTGATGCTGTCTTTCGGTTATGAGGGGACAAGGAACACTAATATAAGAGGAAATCTTGTATTATCGGTAACTCCAGGGACAGGACCGAATCATATCCGACAGGTATCATTTGTTCTTGACGGAGAATGCATCCGAATATTCTCAGATGGTTTAGGAATGTCGGGTTCGTACACCATGGAAGACATCGTATTAGAGGAAGGCTCTCATTATTTTCTGACTGAAGTTTACACAACGAACAATGACGAAATGAGAAACATTAGACGCGAAGGAACCAATCCTGTTTGGTTCGACATAGGAACTCATAGAATATTGTGTAGGAACATTAGTATATCATATACTGGAGGTGCTATCGTTCATCATAATACGGATGGATTAACTATGGACTCTATATCTATAGGCATTGCAATAAATGGCAATACATGTAACAATATCGACATTAGATGTAGAATACACCATGCTATAATAGATTCAACGGAAACATTGGGCGATATTGAAGTTTCTTTAGATGGGAATTATCTCGTTACGTATAGTACAGGAACTACACCTAACTTCATGGATGTATCATTATTTAATGGATCTTTGGAGCGAGGCAGACATGTTATCACAAGAAAATGGATACAAGATGGTGTTGAAATGCATACAACGACAATGAGGTTTTATATATAGCATTAAGATACCAATGAAACAAAAGGGACATTCGTAGAATGATCCATAAATATAATAGACTTTGCTTTTCCCCCATCTATACTGGTAACTCAGATGAATCCTATCAGTTGTTCGTAAGATAAGATTTTTCTTTTCATTAAGGTGATATGTTTTTGTGCTTTCTGTCCTCATTATAGACAGAAACAAACAGAAAAAATATTGCCTTATGAAAACATTAATCGAATTCTTCTTGCAGGGTGGCACCGCAGCCACATTGATTATCCTCTCGCTGACCATCTGTCTGGGCCTGATGATGGGCAGAATGAAAATCAAAGGATTCTCCCTCGGCATAACCAATGTGCTGTTTGTTGGTATCGCGCTGAGTGCCATCGGCATCGGCATCGACTATAAACTCATCGGTCTGATGAAAGACCTCGGTCTCGTGCTGTTTATCTTCACGGTGGGCTTGCAAGTGGGGCCGTCGTTCTTCTCCAGCTTCCGCAAAGGCGGTCTACAACTCAATCTGCTGGCAGTTGCCATTGTGGCGTTGGGTGTAGTGACTACGGTGATGATCTCCAAACTTAGCGGCGAGACGCTCGACGTGATGGCGGGCGTGTACAGCGGTGCTATCAGCAGCACCCCGGGTATGTCTGCAGCACAGCAAGCGGTAAGCAGTACCGGCATTGGCTCGGTAGATGTAATCGCCAACAGCTACGCTGTCACCTACCCCATCGGTGTAGTGGGACCCATCATTTGCTGCATCCTCATCCGCAGCATCTGCAAAGTGCGTTTGGACCAGGAGCCTGTACATCTGGTAGAGCCTGTCGTCAGCGAACCCCTCAACACTGTGGGCAATCAGGAAAACGCTGTCGGTAAGAGCCTGATGGTAGTGTTTGTGGGCATGTGTCTTGGTGTGGCTGTGGGTTCTATTGCCATCCCTGTGGGGCTGAGTGTCCCGATGAAACTCGGTTTGGCCGGCGGCCCTCTCGTTGTGGCTATCCTTATCGGACATTTCGGTACCAAGAAAGGCCTCATCGACCACAACGTCACCTCTGGCACTTCGATGACAATGCTTCGTGAACTGGGAATCTCACTTTTCCTCGCTTCAGTAGGCCTCTCGGCAGGCGGTAGTTTCGTGCAGACCATCATTGACGGTGGTTACATGTGGGTGGTTTATGGGCTGGCTATCACCATGCTTCCGGTGCTGACGGTAGGCCTCTTTGCCCGTCGTCGCCTAAAAGTCAACTTCTACACCCTGATGGGTCTGGCTGGGGGCGCCTCCACCGATACTCCGGCACTGGCATATGCCAACAGCGTGGCCAACAATCCGGCCAACAGCCTCCCTGCTTCTAGCTACGCTACAGTATACCCCCTCACGGTCTTCATGCGCATTTTCACCGCCCAGATGATGGTGATGGTAGCAGCAGCATAAATGTGTAATAGTACTTATAAACAAGTGTTTATATTGATAATAAAAAGAATAACTATGGATCAGTACATCGTATCGCAGTGGTTCAAATACAGGAAAGAACTTGAGACCTTTTACAAGACACAAATCAACACCCTCAAAGTGGATTCCGACGGCTGTCTTCTTATCTACGAATCCTTCTCTACAGTTAATAACTGCCCTAGAGAAGCCGACGAGAACCCCGACTGGCCCAACACGACTATAATGCTATGTGACAAGGTGGTGGAAAACCTGTTGAAGCATGTGGTAAACAAAGGAAAGGACTCATTGAAATTGCGGCTCGTCGACAACGAATGCTATAATCTTGATATGACAATGTGTTACGATGTGGTATACTCCCTAAGGGACGGAAGGGGGCACTATTGGGTTATTTCCGCCTTCTTTGGTACCGCAGATTCCTTGGGGCGGCTGTATAGGATGACACGACAGAAACTGCTGACCCTCATGATGCACCTCTCTTTGCTAATGGTGCAACGCCTCAAGAAAGTGAGCGATTGTGTATATGCCAGTCGCATCGTGCAAAAAGGGAATTCTTGCACCTGCTCCATTCATTGCCTCATCGACCTTCAGTATCTGGATAGAATGAGCCAAAGTTCAAAATGGGACATCTGTTGTACCCTGGAAAACTTGCCGAGAAAGACAATCGAACCTTTGTTCTTTCTTTTGACCGAGAAGCAGCGACGTGAACTCTTCCTGATCCTCGACTCTTTGGTCGACGACGAGGATCAACAGGACAACAATTTGACTCGCGTAGAAAACCACGGTTGGGTAACATCCTTGATGGGGCGCAAACGTGCCAATCTATTGATTGAAAAGTTAAAAAGATACAACCTGACAGGCCACTTCGCCATCTGCTCGTCAGAGCCCAGGGGCACCGGCGAACTGCATTATGGCAGAGACGTGTCGTACAAGAAGATGGAAGACTACGATAGCCGCTTTACAGGCGAGAGTTACTTTGTGGCGGTGGGCAAAACGCTCAACGAATTGATAGAAAACATCAGGTATGAAGTATCTCTATAGTTTTGAATTGGCTCAAATAATCTAGATTTTACATATTTTCTTTGCTATGATGAGCCGATAATTGAAAAAATATTGCTATCTTTGCACCGATTTTTGGCTTATGATAACCATGGATATAGCAAGGGAAATATTACAGTATCTGCATTATCACCCGCTCTCTTCGCGCGATGAAATTGCAAAAGGAATTGCCTTCGAGGGCAGCGATGCCACAATGAAACGCCTTATAGCTGCGGCCATCCAAAACGATGATATTCTTGTGGAAGGAAAGGCTCGCGCTACTCGCTACCGCCTCTCCAGCCAGGCGCACTTGCTGATGCCGCTCAACTTGGACACATACTTTGCACAAGATGTGGACGAACGCCATGTGCTAAATTCGTTCAACTTCGAGCTGATTCGGGAGCAGTTGCCGAAAGTAACGCTTTTCACGAGAGATGAAATGGCTCACTTGCAGGAATTGCAGACGGAGTTTCGCCAGCATGTGGACGAAATGACGGACAATGAATACCGCAAGGAGATGGAACGGCTGGGTATCGACCTCAGCTGGAAATCATCACAAATCGAAGGGAACACCTATTCGCTACTGGAAACGGAACAGCTGCTGCGCGAAAGCAAGACCGCCAGCGGAAAAACCAAGGAGGAGGCCGTGATGCTGCTGAATCACAAGGACGCCCTGCGCTTCATCCTCGACAACCCCGATTACCTACAGGAACTAACCGTGAGTCACATCGAGGATATCCATCAGCTACTCACCAAGGAACTTTCGGTGGACAAGGGCATCCGTCACCGCCGTATGGGTATCACCGGGACCAATTACCATCCGCTGAACAACGAGTTCCAAATCCGGGAGGCATTGCGTGACACCTGCAACCTAATTAATGGGAAAGAAAACATTTTCGAGAAGGCTTTGCTGACGTTGGTGTTGTTGTCGTATATCCAGGCATTCTCTGACGGCAACAAGCGGACTGCCCGCATCACAAGCAACGCCATCTTGATAGCCAACGGCTATTGTCCACTGAGCTTCCGTTCAGTCGACTCCATCGACTACAAGAAAGCCATGCTCATCTTCTACGAGCAGAACAACATCTATGCTTTCAAGCAGATTTTCATGGAACAGTTTGAATTTGCCGTAAAGGAATACTTTTAAAGCAACATTTCATCGCTGTGCTGCAACGATGGCTAAAGATGCCAACAGCCAACACCATCTTCGACAAAGAGGAACAGAATGCTTGAATGCATCAATAAATACCGAGGGTGAGGCATTTTTTGAGGTTAAGTGTTGTGGAATCGGAAAAACTTCGTATCTTTGCAGTCGCAAAAAACCACATTTCGCAACAAAACAATGACGTTATGAAAAAGACTCTTATCCTGCTGGCAATGGTCGTGTTCGGTATGGGCATCGTGCCTGCGCAAGTCAAGCTGGTCGAAACACTGAAACCCGTCAAGGAAAGTCGCTATTTCTCCTGGACTACCAAAGACGACCCCTTCTGCATCGCCATCTGGGGCTATAGCGGTGGATTCAAGCTCAGCACCGGCCAGGGAGGCCTGGTCGGCACCGACAACCCCGGCGGCTATGTCGAATTCAACCTGAATGGTGCATACGAAAAAATCAGCTTCGTGATGGGTCCCTACGGCGGCCGATATTGGGGTACGGGGCATTCGCTCAACGGTCCCAACAGCAACAGCGACGATAAAAACGTCATCGTCACGGTGACGGGCGACGACGAGACGCTCCTCGACGAGGTGGTGTGGCACCACGATGCCCCGCGCCAGGTGGTACTCGACGTGAAGGGTGTCAAGGTGTTGCGCTTCGAAGTGATTCGTGGCACGACCGATATCGCCTTCGGCGCCATAAACCTGTGGAAAGCCGGACAGAAACCCACACCCGCCACCATCCCGCAGAAACTGCCTGCCGGCAAGGTGGAGCTGGTCAAGACCCTTTGGCCCTACTACTTCCGCCAGAGCGGATATATCCACCCCATCACCGACAGAGAGGATGGCTACGGCGAAAAGGTGAAGAGCATCAGCATCAACCGCGTGCAATACACCTCGGGCCTGCAGTTCTCCGCCACGCAACAGCTTATTGGCGAGTGCAACGCCTGGTGCTACTTCTGGCTGCAGAAGAAGTACGACAAGGTCTCTTTTATCGTCGGTCCGCGCGACAACCAGAGCAGCAACGCCAGCGGCTGGATTACCGTCAAGGCCGACGGCAAGATTATCTATGAGCACCTCGTCACGCAGAAAGACCTCGCCGAGCAGGTGGTTCTCGACGTCAAAGGTGTCAACCAGCTGTCGTTCCACAGCGTCGACCAGGGCAGCGACTTCCAGGGCGGCCTCACCTGGGGGGTGGTCAACATCTTCGCCCACCCCGCGGGCGACCCCTCCGTACCCACCCCGGGGGTCATCAACGGTTCGCAGGAGCGCATCTCACAGTTGCCCGACATCTGCCGCATGTGCAAGAACATCCCACCCTACTCTGTACGCGGAGTCTCGGCACACAACAAGACCTACTTCGACGGCGCTTCACGCCACTACACCTTCTCCATGGGCGGCGAACATTTCTGGGAAGGCTTTATTCTCACCACCGGTGCCACTCTCTTCGACGACAACATCGATGCCTATGCCGCCTTCGACCTGGCAGGCGAGTATGACTATATCACCTTCACCGCCGGCTGCCTCACGCAGCACCGCGTCCTTGACGACGACATTCTCCGCGTCTATGCCGACGACAAGCTCATCCTCGAGACCACCATCCACGCCACCTGGCCCAACCAGAAGTTCGAACTCCCGCTCAACAAATGCCGCATCCTCAAGTTCGTCAAGCCCGGCAATGGCCAGCAGGCCCGCAAGCAGGTCTTTTTCGGTATAGCCGATGCCGTCCTCTACCGCGGCAAGGTGCAGGAGAACAAACTCTTCGTACACCAGAAGCCCGAATGCCCCGACCATGCCGACCTCATCGACCTCTGCAAGCGCCCCTACTTCCACTATGTGGGCCGCTACCTCAGCGTGCTCACCAGCTTCGACTTCAACGACTGCTTCAAGAACGGCACCTCGCAGCGCGAGTTCTTCCACATGAAGGACGGCACCAAGATATACAAAGGCATCATGCTCGAAACCAATATCCCGTTGGGACTTGAGGATATCACGCTGAGCCAGGCGCTCTTCATGTTCCTCACCTCGGCGGGCGGCGCCATCAGTAGCAGCAACGTCAGCGCCTTTACGGGCGTCACCGCCGGCGCCGGTGGACTGGCAGGCGGCATGGGTGTCCTCTCCCTGGTCAATGAAGGGGGTGGACAGTCGTCGGCTGCCGCCTTCAACCCCTACGGCGAGTACGAGAGCGTCACCTTCACCGTCGCCAACAAGAGCGAGTATGTCGACCCCTTCGACGAGATTGTCGGCGGCGTTCACCAAGCCCCGCCCGTAAAGCTCGATGTCTTCGCTGACCAGGTGAAGGTGGCCGAAATCATGCTCACCGACAAGATGGAACCCACCACCTACACCGTGCCCATCAACAAGTGCACCCAGCTCATGTTCTGGCTCGAATGCGGCACCGTCCGCTCGGGCCAGTATGTGCTCTACAACATGTATGTCGACAAGCAGAAACTCCCCCAAACCCCCGAATCGCTGCCCAAGAATGAGTCCCAACCGGCTTCGCCCAACTCCTCCCCTAAGTTAGGGGAGGTGCCCGAAGGGCAGAGGAGTGTGTCCCAGCCGGCTTCGCCCACTCCCAACCCCCAAAACAACACCTCCAGCACGGGCAAGAAAGAAAAGAAGAAAGGCAAGAAGAAAGACAAGGAAAAGGAGACCGTGACCTGGGAATGCAAGAGCATGAGCGGAGTCAAAGAGATGGACAACTACCTCAAGGCCGTCACCGCCGTGTGGGACTACACACAGGAGATGATTGCCCAGTCGGCGGTCAGCTACAAGATGTCCGAGGCATACGTCACCGCCCTCGACGGCTCAATGTACAAGGTTGTCTCTTTGGTCGATGCCACGGGCAACAAATTGAATTTTCAGGATGTCATCCAGGCCAACGAGAAGGTGAAGCAGATGGAGAAGACGGTGAAGTCGAAGATTGTCGATGCCGACCTCTACCTGCCTTCCGCCACTCTTTCTGTGCCGTCGTTGGGCGACAAAATGTTCACCTTCAGCAAATACATCAAGCTTGGTCCTAAAGCCACAGCCCAGTGCCGCACCCAGGCCACAGAGATTGTCGAGATCAAGACGATGGAGAACGACATGCTACAAAGCCTGCTGGACAATGCCGCGACAGTCGACGGTATCCAGTCGACCGCCAAGTCGCTCCTCATCCCCCTTCCCGAGGGCTTCCAAGCCCCCGAAGGCACGTCGGTGCAGCAATTGCGCTACTACCGTCTGGACTGAGACTTTCAGAAAGAGAACAAATAACACTCGACCTTCTCCCACCTGTGGTGACGGAGGTCGTCGGGTGCGATGAGGAAGTTGAGCGTTCCGCAGTCGTGGAAGACGAGATTCCAGCGGTCATCTTCGTCTATCTGCAGCAATGATATCCTGCCGGGCATCTCTTCCCTGACCTCCTCGATATAAGGGTCTCCCAGGAGGCGGATACCGTCGCCCGACGACTCGCACGGCGAGAATGTGATAGCTTCGGCGGGCAGGCCTACAGGTGTGCCGTCGTCATAGACGATGCTATGGGTGTGGAGGTCGTCGCACTTGGGCGAATAGAGTACCCGGAAGTATTTCTGCTGCCATGGCCCCATGCCTGGATAGGCGGGGCTGTCCATATCGCCCAAAAAATAGTCGAGGGCGGCAAAGAACCAGAGCATCCCCTCATGAGGCAACAATCCTTCGGGGTCAAGGGGAGACAACTCCTCACACCGCAGCTGACAAACGAAGGTCAACGGGTCCTGGTACTCCTCCCCATCGTCGTCAACCAGCGTAATCTCAGGGTATTCGAGACTCTCAGGCATGTCCGGCTGCCCCCACCACTTGCTCTGTCCGAAGAGGGGACCATCAACGGGGTGTGTGGTTATCTTTATCATGAAATCTCAATCTTCAATTCCTTAAGCGACTCGCGGGAGGTGCGGCGGATGTCCTTCCAGTGGGCTTTCGAGATGTCGTCAATAGCGCCATCGCCCCAGCGCGACTTGAGGGGCATGTCGTCCTGCCAGGTGCCTTCGAAAGCGGGATACCAGCACTTGACGGTGCGCTGCCACGAGCCCGGCGCATGGGCAGAATGCAGAAAGCGGCCACAACTGTCGTAGTCGCCTTCGGCATACCATTCGTATTCACTCACAGGGTTGTACATCGACCCCAACGCATGGAGGTCGCCGTCTCCGTGCCGGAGGCCGTGGACGAACTCCCCCACATAGCGCAACTCTCCCTGTCCCGCAAACGAGTCGTCGGGACGGCTCTCCACGACATAGCGCAGCTCGCCCTTCCCGTGGGGCAGCCCCTCGGCATCCACCTCACCGGTGTAGCGCAATTGGATGATTTTTCTTTCCTTTGC
>ERZ809477.11-NODE-11-length-22845-cov-9.199561_pt1 | contig 22845 bp, 47 predicted proteins | sample MGYA00521238_ERZ809477 | MGnify/ENA primary metagenome ERZ809477 (study PRJEB31581, sample SAMEA3312793) | metagenome | study: EMG produced TPA metagenomics assembly of the PRJEB8939 data set (Metagenomic analyses of Rumen microbiomes reveals... | reverse complement strand
TCCTTGACGACTTTGCGTTCGCAAAGGACGAGTATCAGGAAAAGATGGTCAACCTAATTTTCCCGACCATTGTCAACCGTAAGGACACGAAGATAATCATATCGTCCGCTACAAACGGGACCGAGAACAGCTTCTACAGGCTCTGCGTAGAGGCAATGGGTGCAAAGTCGCCGTTCCTGATGGTTGAAATCCCTTGGTGGGACGTGTACAATTTCAACGTGAAGGAAATGAAAAAACGGGCCGACCAAATCGGGGCCCGTGCATGGATGAGGGAGTACGGCCTGTTCTTCGACGACTACGATGACTAAAAGAAAGGCTCTCCAAATCGGAGAGCTTTTTTGATACCCAGTTAATCAGCAAACATCAATTCAGTGATTTCATTGGTAAGTTTAGATTCAAGTTCTGATACTTTATCAATCAAGTCGGTAATATAGCCAAGACGAACCTCACAAAAACTCTTTATGCTACTTGGGCCAGAATAACGACCATCATCCCATCTTTTGTAATTTTCTGCTTTACTACGAAACTTGTCTCCCATGTCTAAAAACTTATCTATACCAGTAAGAATCTTCTTGATAGTTTTAGACTTTTTCATCTGTTCTTTCGTGATGACACCCGTCTTAACCGAATCAAGAACTTTATTTTGAAAATATGTTTTTACGTCACGAACATCAGTATTGAAATTTGACTGAAGTTTCGCACCGACATATTTGTCCAAAGTTTTAAAGTCGTCTTCCGTCCAAGTAAGAGAGAAATCAAGCATTCCGTAAAGGGTTTCGATTTCCACTAATTCCGCCTCGGAAATATTAGGGTCATTACACTTGTCAATGTAATACATAAGTTCTTTTCTTGTATTTTCGAAGTAATTCATGTTCGCTTCCTTATTTTTCTAGTAATAATTGGTTAGACATCGCATTCAGTATTTCCAGTCGCCTCGGCTTCTTCGACGACTACGACGACTGATTTCCCAACCGTTCGATATCGTTGACGAAAAGCTGGATAAGCTTGTCAACGGTTCCTAACGGTACAAGCCCGTTGTCGGATTTCAGGTTGAAGAGCATATCTTTCAGCTCGTCCGATACAAGGTCCGTCCAGACAAGTTTGTTAGGCTTTTCCATCAGTTCTCCGTCCACCGTGGTTATAGACGCCATCCCAATCGGGTGGCGCCTGTTCGTCTATTTCTTCGCAGTAGCACCACAGCAGTCCGTCCCTCTTCACCTTACTGAGGTATGTAAGGCAAGCTAGCTGAATGTGCCTGCCAAAGAGAGCTGTCCTAGTCCACCAGTACAGGGGAGAAGCTGGGGTCTTGACAAGGATATCCTTACCAGACTCTGGAGTTTCCTCCTCGAAGGTTCTCCAACGGAATGTTATCGTCTGTTCCTGCATTTATTCATCTCCTTTCTTCAAATCGTCAATCTCCGAATTAATCTTTTTCAGATAACTCCTCATCGACTTGGTCTTCTCTGCAATCTGAGCCTCAATTTCGGCCTTCTTTGCCTCCAGTGCGGCAAGTGCAGCTTCCCTGTTCTCTTTGGAGATTTCCTTGTCTGTCATGTTGAGGTACTTGACAGGAACCTTCACCGTACACTTCTTGAAGCATCCATATGAACGGTGTCCATAGCTATGTTCGCAATAGATTGTTTCATGACCTGAATTGTATCTCCACTGGTGGCTGGAAACCTGTGTGATTTCCTGTGCGACCACCTGTGCAGCTTCGGACGGGGTAACATCCAGCGCATTGAACTTGGCAAGGATTTCCATAACATTCTTGATACGTGTGGTCAACGCCTTCTTTGCGGTAAGGTAGTTGTCAAAGAGTTCGCAACCATTGTTTTCATTCGTGCTCATTGGGTTTCTCCTTGAACTTTTCCAACTCCCCACGCAAGTAGGCATTTACCAACTCCACCATGTCATAGCCCTGTGCAAACCAGCATTCAATCTGGTTGGCACTGAACTCCTTGGTGATTTGTGCAAAGACTTCATCTTCTTCCTTGGTGAGATATTCGTACGCATATTCGGTATCATCATATTCCTTTTCAAGCTTCGCCTTCAATGCGGACAAGTGGTTAACATTGTATTTTTCCAACAATTCCTTGACCGCTTCAACAGCACTGATGCTGTCCATCAGTTCTTCCTTCTTGTTCAAAAGCTCGGTGCATTTTGCCCTGTACGCTTCCTTGTCTTCAATCATATTATTCTCCTTTCCATTTTGAACTTTTTGAGATTATCCAAGACCAACCCAGTGTCCATATCACCGATGAAATCCTTTGGTTGTCCACAGTTCAGGATGTGGAGGCTATCTGCGTAATCGGGGAACACCACGGCGTTCATTGCACCGTCGCATGCGTAAAGATTCAGTGTAACCCGTGAGTGCGTCGGCTGGAATATGAATTCATTTCCCTTGTCGTTTGCATTGGCGATAACGGGTGTAGGAGCAAACACGTTCGCCATGTGAAGCACAGACACTAGGTCTGGAGACATGATAATCCAGTGTGCTGGACATTCCTGCACATGCTTTGTGATGAACTCGACCAAGGCATCAATCTTGTCCTTGGGACATTTGTATTCCTTGTTAGGGTCAAACTTGAATTGTATAGTTGATTTTGCCTGCATATAATCATCCTTTATTTAGATTCAGTTTCATCTTCCTGCCAGCACTTTGGGACATCGTATTTAACCAGTTCGTACAGCCGTTTTTCACGCTTACGCATCTCTGCAAACACCCGTTTAAAATCCAACATGCCAAGACGCTTAATGTACTTGCTGTCGATGTACGGAATTACAAAGCCGCCATCTATCGCTGGAATAGTTCCGAAGCACTGGTAATGAACATCCGATGGAATCAGGTCGTATTCACCCGTTTCGTCATTCTTGAAATAGTGGTGTCCTGTCAGATTGACTATCGCACGGTTGATGCGGTCAGCAGCAGTGTCTCCAGGTAGAGATGGAGGGAACACACGGTCGAACCGCAACTTCTCGTAATCAAGCTCTGCATATTCTACAGGTTCGTCACCCCAGATTGTTTCCTTCTTTGTCTCCGACATCCTTTTCTCCTTGCTTGAAACTGGTTATTTCTCCTGGAAGGCTCTCGTATGAAAGCTTGGTCATCCGTTTCAGCTCTTCCATGTATTCCTTCATGATATCTGGGTACTTCGCTTCGATGAACTCCGCTAGCGTCTTGACTTCAACGGGAGGGACTTTAATCTTGAACGGATGGGGCCTTAACGGGTTCCGCCTAACAGCAGCCATGAAGTCGTCAAGGGACGAGCCTATCGGGAGGTTTGCGAACGAGCCTGCACGGGTTTCGAGATAGTCGTATGCTTCCTCGTCTGCATGGAATATCATCGAGTAGAAACACTTTCCGTTAGGTGCAAAGCATTGGGCGATTTCATACATCGGGGAACCAAAGATGAACAACAATGTTTTCCTGCCGACACGATGCCACGACTTGTCAAACTTGGTCATGTCGATTTCAGGTTCGATACAGGAACAGAACTTGAACTTTTCGTTCATCTTGTCTTCAGCGAGGTCGGTCCACATGATGCACGGACAGGCGATGACATGAATCATGCAATGCTTGTCAGGGCAGTCGTAATTGTCTGGAAGCCACTGTTTCAGCATGTCGTAGCGCATCGGGTTGTAGAAACGGGCACCGAGCTTTCTTGTAGCGGTCACAACACGGCATTCGTGCTGGTTAGTCAGATGATTGTATTCGCCGCCTTCGTATATGTACGGGAGGTTGAAATTGCTCATTGGGAATTGCCTTTTGTTAAAATCTTCTCTGGAAACTTTTTGTAGTCACGTACAGCACTGTACACGTCGGAATCAAATATAAGCGAAAGGAACTTCACCAGTTCCTTGATGTCTTTAAGATGTACTTTCGGCCAGTCTGGATAACCCGTCACAAAGCTCGAAACTGACGTTTCGCCAGTCTCCGTATTGAACTCCATGTCAAAGTCAACTGGGGTAAGCATTGGGAATGTAGACCAGATTGACGGGCATATTCCAGCCTCCACAAGGAGGCCGTATTTCTTCATCGGGGTGACATACTCCTGATAATGCTGTTTGAGTTCCCATTTCGCCTTGATTATACCAGATTCCTCGTCCAGCTTTATCATCGGGAAATAAGCCATCACCGCAGTATAGAACTGTTTCGACAGACTGCTTTTCATGAAACCCACCTTTTAGTAACTCAGCTCGAAACCTTCGTCGTACATGGCGTCGCACCTGAACTCGTTCCACATCTCAGACATGATTTCCTCGATTTCAGGATGCTTCTGGAATTCAGCCCATACTGTCTTGGTCTCTTCAATGCTCAGCGGGCCGTACGGGTGGTCGAAGAATTTCACGACGCACGGGTTGGTCCCGTCTGGAAGCCCGTACTTGTTGGGCCCCTTGCTTCCCTCGATTCGTTTGCCGCCGAATAGCTGTGCAACACGGTCAAGCTCTTGTCCAAAACGGCTTCCGCCAGCGCTTCCGCCCCATTTGTAGTCTACGCCCATGATTTACCTCTTTTTGACATAAAATATAGACAATTTTAATCTACTTGTCAATCACATGTCAATGCGAAAATCCTCCGCAGGGCGTACTTGGGATTGCGCTGGGCAGCCTTAATCAAGTCCCACTCCTTCGGGGTAAACTGGTTTTCCTTCTCCCGTAGCTGACAGGCGACGAGGCTGAGGGAGAGAGTACGGCGGAAACGGTTTACACCTTCCGTGAGGCGCTTGTTGAGAACGGCAAGGTCCTTTATCGGGGTGTCAACCGAAAGAATCTTGCCGATGCCACCACCCCAGTAGAAATCAAGTATCTGCGTGGTGCATACGCCAACTTTACGAAGCTTGCCTGTTTCCCAGTCACGTTCAAACTGCGGTACAGCCCTGTTGAGGTGGGTCAGTACATAGCTGTTGAAATAACCCGTGTCGGCATTGACCTTCATGAAGCTTGCAAGAGTAACACCGTGACATACGGCATCGTACCTGACGCTGTTGTAGCAAGCTATCGGCCTAACTTCCTTGACCTCTATCGGGGCGTAGTCAAGGTTCAACTTCCTTAGCCAACCTTCAATCGTGCTGAAATGGCTATTCTTGTACCAAAGAACCATGTTGGCTGTCGGCTCCACTTTCTTATTGTACATAAGTTAATCCTCGTCTCGGCTGTTCATCTCAGCCCGTTCTGTCCTAAGGACCTGTTTCTGACGATAACGGTCTAGGGCATGGTGGTAGTCACGCTTGCTGAAGATGTAACCCCAGCTGCGCTTTCCTGTCTTAGCCCAATATAGAAAACTGTACCAAAAACGTTGAGGCATAAATACTCCTATTAGCCATATTTCTTGTCATATTCTTCACAGAGAAGCAACTGTGTCTTCATCACGTCGTCACTCATCTTAGGGTCACGGGAAATGATGTACGGCCCGTCGTATTCCCATGCCTTGAATGTCTCGGGGTCGATGTTGTGGTTACGGTAGCACGATTCGTTCCATGCGATTACCTTCGCCTCGTTCTTCGACCTTGCCTTAACAACGATGAACCTCTCGTCGTTTGCGATGTAGTCGAAATACTGGACCTGCCACAGGATGTACTCTGGGTCGTCGAAGAAGGAAACATTTATCTTTCCAGGCCCGTCATCGAACTTGCCTTCCTCGTACTTGACCTTGGCATCGACCTGAATGCAAATCATGCGGTTGCGGGACCGTTCCAGCTTCAACGACTTGCGGTCAATCACACCCAGTTCAACGATTCCGTCTTGGATGGTCTTCATTTCCAAGGTGTCACCGTGAATTTCTGCATGGAAGGATATGCCGCCGTCAATAACATACGGGGTATGCCAACTCAGGTGGAAATCCTTGTGTGTCAACGCATATTCCTCGCTGAATATCCAGTGAGGGCAGTCCACCGTATCTGGTGCATCCTTCCACTTTTTCTTGTCGTAACCAGAGGGTTGAGAAAACTGGTACAACCCGTTGTTGCACTGCTTCTTCAATGCGAGGTATTCGCTATCGTTGTCAATCATAGTTAAATCCCTAGGTACTTGTAAATTAGTTCACGCTTGGTCGGAATGTCAACAGGATATTTATTCCCGTGGCCGTCAGCACATGAAATTCCAGGCAAGTTTGTCATCGTCTGGTAACAGCTGCATGAACCCTTGTCAAAGCAAGTATAAAATTCGATGTAGTGTTCATCGTCGTTAAGCCTCACCTTGGTCCAGTTCTGGCCGACAATCTTGTGAGCATGGACCCAAAGCCTAATTCCAACCTTGGCAGTACGTTCACCTACGGTCACTTCCCTATACACATACCAGCCAAACTCACGGTTCATTGTGTCTGGGTCAATTTTCTCATGCGGCAAGTCGGCAAGTTTCGGCATCAGCTTACAAACATATTCCCATGTTCCACGGTCGCTCACGTCGAAGAAATCCTCGGCCTCCTTCAGAAGTTCAGGATGACGCTGTTCAAGAAATTCTTTGTACTTGGAATCTTCCATAATTACCCCGCATCCCAGAACAGACCTTCGTCTGCACCCTTGTCGATTCTGGGCGATGTTTCAACAAATTCGTTAAAGTTGTGCGTGAACTTCGGCCTGAAATCACCGTCGCCATCGCAGTACATACCACGGAACCTGCTGCTTCCCATCTCACCAAGGCGCTGCATGTCCTTCAATAAGGACAGGAACTCGTTTGCCCAGCACTTCTTCATCTTGCAGTGGACATCGAATTCAACTTCCTCGCCCTGCCCCAGTTCAGTCCAGTTTTTAGGCCTCATGTTTCCTCCTTATACCCTGCAGTCTCGGGAACACCCTTCTGAGCATCGGAATTTCCGTAGCCTTGTACGGCTCACCCTTAGGCAGGTCAGGAAGGTATAACTCGCCGTTCTTCAATTTCAGGTAGAACTCGTACAGTTTCTCCTCGCTGAACGTAAGAAGGTATCGTGTGTACCAGCTGAACGTCGTGGGGCCGTCCATGTTGTAGTTCCATTCGCCAGCCTTTTCAAGTTCTGGTGCATACCTGCGGTAAGCCAGAGGGACTGACTTAATAAGGCCGATAATGTCATTCTTGCTCAAATTCACGTTCATAGCAACTCCTTTTAGTCCTCGCCATAGACGTAAATGTACTCACCCTTCAAGTTCTCGCCGAAATACAGGAATTTCAGGCCGACCAGCTTTACGGGAGCCTTGATTTCCTCCTTGCAGGCGAACTTGCCGTAGTGCTTCCATTTCACTCCAGACTCGTAGCCGTTCTCAATCCACTGGATAAGGGAACAACCCATGCGGTTAACGGAAACCTGAAAGTCCAGTTTAATATCGGCAAAGGCCACCATGGCAAATGCCAGCATGAATAGAATTACCTTTTTCATTTTTTCCTCCTAACTTAACACTCGAACTCATGACAACTGAAATGCATGACATCGCCGTTAGGCATCGTGTATGTCGTCATGTCTTCCATAAGGTGCTTAACTGTCGCTACACCAGCAAAGTCTTCGATGTAACCTTTAACCCGTTCGATGTACAACTCATCCGTTACGCCAGCATCAGAGAATATCGAAGCAACTTTGTCATCAAAATGCTCGATATGACTCTTCATGCCTTCCCGAAGCAAATCCCATAAGGCATCCCTCAGTTTCTCACAGGTTTCCCTCGTAAGGTCGCAATATGTTGGTCTTTCCTCCTTGTAATCGTAGCCGAATTGCAAGTGTTCGAGTTCATAGCCGAAACGGAACTTCTCAACGAAGTTTGCGACAATCTTTGCCCCTTGGCTCCTGCCGAACTCTACGAGCAGTTCACCATTATTGAATTGTTCCATTTCGTAGTCGCTCAGCAAGGTGATTACATGGCAAGAGCTTGAATTGGTTTCAAAAACAGAGTGACGAATCGTTTTCATTTTAGTTCATCCCAGTTTGATGGTCTCATAATTACTTTTAATCAGTTGACGTTCATACACAAATGCAATGTCGAAATTCTTACCCATCTCTATTGCTGTGCGGATTGCCGCTATCCTGTCGCCGTCCTTTACCTCGGAGTCCATTACACGTCCAAATACAAGAGGTTCACCGAACTTGGTCTTTGTGTAGAGTTCAGTCCTTAGATAAGTCTTGTTGTCACCAGCACCCAAATCCTTGTAGAAACGGATGCTTAGATAAATGTCAATAAATGCTACAAGAAGACCGTACGGCTCATCATCGAAAGATACCTCATTATTCGGCAAATAGTGCATGGCGAATGACAATTCCGACTGCTTCATTTTTAGGTAACGAAGTTTACGCAACGACATGTTCAACCCCCTTTAATCTAATCCAATTACCTTACGGGTAAGGAACTCCAATGTGCAGGTGCCTTCCTTGACAACGTATATCTGGAAACCTGCCGAGGCATTGCAATCCGCCGTTTCCTCAGTGTATTTCCATTCGTTATACGACATCCCTTGGCTAATCATTTGATTGGGATAGACAACGTGGCAACGGCGTCCTTCCTTGGCGTTAAGCCATTCGGCAAGCTCCCTGTTGGTGACAAAAATCTGCTTCGTGTATTCTTCGCACCGTTTCTTGCTTTCGAGCATCTCGGCAAGTTCTGACCTGCTGAACATAGAAGCAAGCATGTCGGTAGAAACCGATATGGAACTACCGTCAAGCTGCTTTCCATTCAGGAGGACACCATTGATTGCTAGCTGGTATTCCTGACCCGATAGCGATTTAAGTATTTGAAATCTTATCTGCTGTGACATCTATTTGCTTCATTATTACGTCAAAAATCTTGTCGTAACCATCAAGGTCACCGTTGAAGGTGTGATAGACTACGTTCTGGTCTTTGAGCATTTTCAAAATGGTTTCATCTATTCCTTTCGACTCTTCTTCGGTCTGGTTTCTACCGTTCGGGTTGTACGGCTTGACTCGCTTCAAGAAGATATCGAGTGAATGGAAATTGTACTTGTCAGCCGCTTCGATACAGGCCTTCGAAAGATAAGGAAGACCGATACGGGCGGCATAGATTGCACCGAGACGGAGCGGAGAATCGGTAACGATAACATCTACCTTGCCGAAGCAACGGTGGATGCGGAAAACCTGCTTGCCAGTGATATAGAACTGACAGTTGAAAACTTCCTTGTTGCCTTCCCAGACCTTGTCCTTTGCGAACTCGGTCACATACTCGGCATCGACACCAGCCATCTTCAACTTGGAGAAGATATAGGCAGCCCCCGTGGATTTACCCGTGCCAGGGCCGCCATACAGGTTCACGATAAGCGTATTCTTCTTCATTAGTCTACCGCATCTGGATTGGTTTCGTACTTCGGCTGTTCCTTAGGCGGAGTGTTGAGCTTGCGGACAGTGACCGTTCCTTCAACTGCATGCAACTCAGGATTTCCAACGATGCCCGTGATGACGGATGCCTTCATTGCATCGTATTCTTCGTCGGTTGCACCATCGGGGATTTCAAAAGTCCTGCGGACTGCGTAAGTAAGTTCAAATTGCATAGGATAGTTCTCCTTTGTTTACATGTTAAACTTCAACAACATTGAGTTCAAATCCGCCTTCTTCACCATCGGCTTCCTTGTCCCACAGATAATCGTCACGGGAACTATAGGTGAGGCCTGCCTTGGTGTCAATTGCATTTCTAATCTTGTCAATGAACAAAGCCTTGATTTCGAGACCAGTAAACTTCTTGTTTTCGTTCTCTTTATAATGCTCGTCGTCAAACGGGTACTCATAGTCCTTTCGGGTGTCCTTGACGATATTTTCGAAATACTCGTAGCACTTGGCAAATGCCTGCTCGGCATCAGAACCCTTATAGACAAGCCTGTGTTCAATGTCGAAATCGTGCTGGTACACATGATGGACGGTATATACCGTTTTCTTCTTGCGAGGTTTAACCTTCTTACGCAGCTCGACCAGTTCCTTCAACCATTCGGCAACCTGAGTATGCATATCCTTCAACTCAGGGTGTTCCTGTGCCGACTTGGTGTACATTGCGATTGCATCTTCGATTGTAAGCTTGTAGTTCGGGTCGATTTGCGGGTACTGCCTCTGAATGAAGCAACCAGCATTTTCAGTACCGTCTTCCACACGCTTTTCGTGTGCATAAAGGGCTGCATCGACTGCTCCTACGCCCGTGCTATTGAATTCCTTTTTCATTATTTGACCTCTAAGCATTGATTACAGAAACTGCCGTTTTTCTTTGAATTTTTTCTTTGCGTCAGCGAGCATCTTCTTATCGGAAGGGTCTACGATGAGACCCCTGAACTGAAGCATTTCGAAGGAGGGGTTTGCAACAAGGGGGACACCCATGTTTGACTTCCATGCATAAAGCACGGCGTCACCAGAATACCCTTCGACCTCGACTTTCATCCCTTCGATGCCCTTGGATTCGTTTACCATGAGGCGGAACGGTTCGGCATCGTCTTTCGCAATGTGGACCGTATCAGTCCCGAACTCATCCGAGATTTTACCGTGTAAGTACACCCCGCAAACGACGAGGTACTCATCGTTTGGGTCGCTGTTAGTTGACCTGAATTTCATGTCGTTTCCTTTAATTGTAATTAGGCGTCAGTAAGGATTGGCTCGCCAGTCTTTTCTGATTCGTCCATTGCATTGCTCCATTTGTCGAAATACTCACGGGCGGTCATCCCAGGCCAGAACTCCTTAACTTCTTCACGCTTGTTGTCACGCAGGTTCTCGAAATGACGTTCAATTTCTGGAAGGATTCCCTCGTAGAGGTCTGGACGAATACGTTTCAGGCCGTGCATCATACCGATAATGTCGTATACAAAAACCCTAGCACCGTCATCGTATTTCGCAGTGAACGAGGAATCCTTGAAGAGGTGGTTGTTGTCCTTAACCCATGAGTACGAAAGCTTCTTGATACCCTTGACATCGACCCACATATTCCATCTCGGGTCACGCAGCTTGACGAAATCAGCTGGCGGCTTGTCCTGCGTGTACTCGTCAGACACCTGATACTCGTCTATATCGTAGTCGTAGTAATACAGGTGTTGCTCGTAATCAGGCTCTTCGGAAACCATGTGGCATCCCTTCTCACCCTTCCAGGTGATACCGAAGATGTCAGTGAAGGTACATGAATGCATCCCGAACTGGTCAGCATCCTTCTCGATTGAATCGAAGAACGGCAGCTTGTCCTTATTCATTCCCTTGCGGGCACGGTGGCGCATGAAAAGCTTGTTATCCTCGTTCGGATTGGCAATATTCCAACGCCACTTGGTCTCGTCGTAGTAAGGGTAAGCGCTCATGTATTCATGTATCTCGCACATGGTTTCCCCCGACGGTTAAGCCTGAATTCCGTAGTACCTGAAAGTGTCTGGGAAAATCTTCGCACCGAGAACATCCATGTACGGACTTAGCTCAGGAATGATTTCCATATTCTTGCGGTCAAAGAAGAAGCGAGTATCACGGTGCCACTTGTCTGGGTTGTTTTCAACCCTGCGACCAAAGATGCTGTAACGGATGTTTTCACGTTCGATGCGGTAAGCCTGATAGTCAACGAGCTTTTGCGGCTGCGGCTTCAACATTCCACCGAACACTTTGTCAAGATTTGGTTCAATACCGAACATAGGTTTCTCCTTGTAATGAAACTTTTTTGATAAATATACCCATTTTAGCATTTTTTGGCAAGGGCATTCACCGATATTTTTAAATAAAAATGTGAAACATCTTTGGAAATGTTTCACATAAAAGTTTCACACAAAAGCGGATTTAGACATCAAGGCTGCTTCTGCGGTTTGACTGGAACTGTTCCTGCACAGCCTTTCCGTAAGCATCCTCCAGAATCTTGTGGCAAATCATCTTGATTTCTTCAACGTCGTCAGTATCGCTTGACGCAATGTAGTCGCCGTCGTACATGGTTCCGAGCTTCATGTAGAGTCTCGGGCCTCCATACACGCAGTAGTCAACACGGGACGAGTCTGGGTCCTTGACGACGATAAGGTGGATTCGCCAGCCTCCAATTATCATCTTGGCCATACCGCCAAGGTACTCCGCCATCTCGCTCGAAGCGATGTGTCCGCAAAGCCATCCAAGATGGTCTTTCATGAACTGCTTCGTCTTCGGATAGTCGTCGAACTCGTGCTTTTCAGGGTCGTCAATCTCTGGGCCGACAACGTAGTTCATCTGGTAATCGCCGCTGAACGGAAGCCTGTAACGGCTCTTGCGTGTGAACTCGTGACGAATTTTCTTGGAGAACTGATACAGAGGGTCATCAGCATACTGTTCGTCGTCCTTTTCTTCCTGTGACTGAATCGGGATGTAACCTCCGATTGGCTTGTCGTGGGTAGGGCCGTCGAGTTCCTTGACTTCGACCTTATGGTCATCATGCTTCAACGGGGATTCCCACGCCTGCTTCAACGTGTCTATATCGCAAGCCATAGGGTCCTTGTAGAACCCGTTCTCGTCGATGCACGGGTTCATTTTATCCTTGTCCTCGAAACATGTGTCGTGGAGCTTGGAAACCATGTCCCGCATCGCCCATGGCAGGCCCGCCTTGGCGAGCTGTTCTTCAAAAAGTGCCTTCCTGTTCATACCTTCAGTTTATATGAATCAGTCCTTGCTTTCTGCTGCTACAATTTCGGCACAACGGTTGAACCACTTTTTCGCCGATTCCATCGTCTTTTTAAAACAGGTTTCATTCATCTTGACGATATTGTCCAGTATCTTGCAGGCATCCTTGTAAGAGACCTGCTTATCGACAACTGGGTCATCCCAGCGACATGTAGAGAATGGCTTATCCTTGGAGGTTTCCCATTTTTGGGGGAAAACGCCATATTCGAAGTCACGTTCCCACACGATATAGAACGGATGTTCGCCAACCACAAACAAGAAATCATCGTCTTCGTCAATAGCCGTATACAGCTTGGCCCCATCCAACTCCTTCTTCCAAGATGCTATCTGCGTCTTAACCCCGTCGATAAACTTGTCATAATTGCGTTGAAAAATTTCACGCATAGTTTCGAACTTGTGTATCGGGACGTACCGTTGTGGAACCCACTTTTTTATCGTGTTCTTCGGCATGAAAGGAATGTTGCACACAGATGGGGACCAACCATCATAGGTTTTTTGCATGGGAGGACGCCCATTGACAACATCAAAGAAATCTTCTTCGATAGGACTGAGCGAAGCATATTCACCGCTAACGTAAGCTCTCTTCTTGAATGCCGTTATGGTAAATCTGCATCCATACTTGTCAGGTTCATCTTCTGGAGGGAGATTCCTTTTATCGTCATGAAACACATCCATGATTACAGGGGCACCGCCAAGAAATTCCTTTATCTGGGTAAGGAACGCCTTGCGTATGAAACGCTCGTAATTCTGTTTGGCCCGTTCTTCGGCTCGGTTTGCTTTCGACAAAGCATCTTCGGCCAATTTCTTGGATTCTTCGGCCTCCTTCATGGCCTTTTCTACCTTGGAATGGGCAGCAAGGAGTTTCTCGTTAAGCTTGGTTAACGCTTCGTTATTCTGCATGCTTCTCCTTAAATTCATTTAAATTATCGGTTAAACCCCAGCGGCAATAGACATGAGCACGATTAGAAGACAGAATACCACCGAGATTGCCAGTGAAAACTTGCTAATCTCGCTCATGATTTTTGCCACCTTATAGTTCCGCAGATAGAATGCGTCGGCAACATGATGAAACACCACCGTCGAAACCATTCCTATGACGCATATCCACAACGAAACGAGGAAAACAGAACCTATATCATTCATTATCTACTCCACTCAACCGTTGCATCAGGATGCTTGATGCAAAGGATGAGAATTTCTTCCACAAACGGGATTAGACCGAATCTCCTTCCGTATTTGTCGGTCTCCTCCAGACTCCCCCACTTGTACCATTTTTCGGGAGGAAGATTGCGCAACTCCATCTTACCGTTTATCATTTCAGGCTCCCGCTTGATGATAGTCTCGTAGCGTTTCAACCTCTTGGCGTTATCGGACATGATACGCAAGCCGTTGGAAAGGTCCTCGATAAGTTCACCAGCTTTCCTCTGCTTGTCGGCATGGTTCCAAAGAACATCGTACAGAGTGATTGTGCCTTCGCCCTGAATATCCTGTAGAATCACATGCTGGGCTATCTTGCCCGCATTGTGGGTGATGTTGCGGCTGTCGGACCTACGCCCACGCCCCTTTCCCCAGTGTAGTATGATATCCAGCGACATTAGTCATCCTCAGCCTTACTAATCTGTTCAAGCCAACTCTCGAAGTCGGAACAGGACCATCCCTCGATGGAACCGTCGGAATGCACGTTCATGTCGATGTAGTCGCCATATCCCTCGTCAGCAGGGCACATGCAGTCTGGTACGTATTCGTTCTCAACCTTGGCGACAACATTGCCGTCAACCAAGACTTCCGCCGAGAAGCAGTCGCACACCTTGTAATGCAGGCGGGCCTCGACACCAATTTGCCAGTTGGTGATGATACCCGTGTCGGGATTGATTTCAGGACACCAGCAGGAACCTTTCAGGCAAGGCATCTTCGCATCCTTGTCCTCTTCGAACACACCAGTCTCTGGATTGAGGATTTCGGCATCCTCGGTGTAACGTGCGTCTGCACAAACTTTCAGGATTCTCATATCGGGTTCTCCTATTAAACTATTCTATGGAAATATACATAAATGTAGAATTTATGGCAACCCATGTCAAAAATATATTTTAATCTCGTTACAGCGGAGGCGTTATGACCCCAGTTTTAGACCCTGTTGACACCTACCTGATGCTATCGGGAAAAGACCCGAACGCAGCGGCAAACCTTGTCTTCGATATGGAATACAAGGTATGGCTCAACAAGTTTCCCAAGAAGAAAAAGAAGAAATCCGCATCGGGTTGATACGGATTTCATCATTACTGGTCATCGCCCCAATCGCCAGACCTGTCTTCGGTCCAACTGTTGTATTGCAACCAGCGGCAATTATCAACCTGTTCGCCATCACTGTTCGCCACAATAATGTAGAACCCTTGGTTATGACCCATGATGTCAAGGTGGTCCATCGGAGCGTTAGGTGCAACCAGCTCTTTTGCAAGGTGATATGTGCCGTCAATCAGCTTCTCGGTAATTTCGCCAAGATGCAACAGCGCACAGAAAGTATCCTTGTCAACATGGTTCGGAATATCCCATTTCTCAGAGTCACGCTCTAACACATTCCTGATTTCATTGAAGATACGCTCACTTTCCTTTTCGGTTTTCTGCCATTTGAGCCAATCCTTCACCTCACGGAATACCCTGTACAGTTTGTCACGCCCATAGATATTTTCGGGCACGTAATTTTCATTGTACAGGATATCAGTAAAGTCGTCCAAGAATTCTTTGAACTCTACGATTTTCTTCTGTGTTGTTTCGGGTTTGTATGTTAGAGCCATAGTGGGTTCCTTATGTAAAATTTACTTTGCCATCTTGTATTTGTCTACATCGGCATCGTCATAGTCGGTCTCGTAAGACCATTCATCAAGCCAGTAGTCACGGTTGCAGATGTCTTCATAGGCAGCATCCTCGGCTGCTGTCGGTGTCAGGTCATCAACCTGTTTCATTACGAGCCTAGCTTCCCTACGTTTCACGGCACGTCTGAGACGCTTGCGCCCCTTGTTGTGTTTCGGGGTGCTAGGGTCGTGACGGTGACAGATGTCGTCAATCCATCGCTCGTGAGCCCAGTTCTTGTCGCCCATTATTCCTCGCATTCAGTAATTGTCAGAACATAACCCGACTTGTAACCGTCGCAATCACGACCGCTACCGATTTTCGCCTTGATGCAAGCCCCTTTGAGCCAGTCCGTTGCGTATGTCCCGTACCTGCAATCAGGGCCTGGAACACACGAGACATCCTCAAAGGTAAGATTGTGTTCCGTACATCTTGGTTCGACATCGACAGCGTTTAGCGGCTGCTGTGAAGCATCATCGTTGCAAGCGATGATGACAACCGCAGCTGCAAAAATAAGTTTCTTCATTTCCTCCTCCTAATCCCATAACCAAATTAAGTTAGCACAGAGTCAGCCAACTCTTTACGAACCTGCATCAGAATCTTGCCGAGGTGGTTTTCCCCTTTACCGTTGAATACACCCCAGAAGGTGTCACCCCAGTAGTTTCCTTCGACGAGCTGCAAATCCCCAGTATTGAGGAGCTTTACCCTCAGTTCTGGATTGCGGCTGAACTTGTCCTTCACGATTTCGTACATCACATTCACCTTGATGTCGTTCCAGTCGGGTCGCAACGTGAGTTTCTGACCAGCGTATTTAGCCTTGGAACCGTTCATCGTAGTGAAAGCGATACGGAGCGATACATCTGTCGTTTTAGCCGCCTGATATGCAGCTTCGGAGCAGGAATAGGTCATTCCGTCATACACGACCGTGCATGGTTCAAAATTGCTCAGAAACCTGTACTTTCCAAAGAAGGAGTCGATTACACCGTCATGCGGGCCGATGTGATACACCCTTTCTGTGCTCTTGTAAAGGTGCATGATTCGGTCGAACAGGTTTTCTGCATATTCGTCATAATTCTGGACGCCAGCCTTGATGACAATCTGCTTGAACTCTTCGAAGAGTTTCACAGCACGGAGTTCAAGTTGCGTGTCACCAGATGCTTTGATATTGTTAAGCCAATCAGCCATTTTAACTACCTACCAAACGGGCTATTTACTTTCTTAGCCATTTCAAGGACTTCTTTAAGGTCTTTCTTGGTTTTCTGGGGAAGAGCCTTTTCTGCAGCAGCCTTTCTTGCATCCCTTGCCTTCATTTCGAGGAGGATTTTCTCCGCAATATCTTTGGAAACAAGGTGGTGTTCACCAGAAGCCATGTGAAGTTCGTAATTCAATTCGTCTATGGGAAACACCGTTTCGACAAATTCTGAATTCAGGTAGAAATTTCTAATCTTTCTTAGCATTGGTTGGTCCTCCGATGGAACTAAGCAAACTGTCGATTGTATTTTTCAGCAGCACCTTGAAGGTATTCAGGTCTACTTGGCTGTACATCCAACAGTGTCTCAGGTTCGTGTTTACAATGCTCGCCGTGACATCGAACCCGAGCTCTGTGTAAGTGCCGAATTCAATGTCACCGAACATCACCTTTCCATCTCTAAGGGTGCATCCAGCCTTGTCACAGGCTTTCATGAACTCTGATTTCTTCATGGATTAACCCTTGATGATTTGGCTTTCTGCCTGCGGAGCGGCCTGCGGAACCTTACCCTTCATTGCCTGGAACGGGTCCTGCAAGTCGGTCTTTTCGATGTCCGTGAGGAGGCCACCGACGTTACGGGCACGGCAGATTGTCTTGCCGTCTTGGTCACGGATGTAGCGGATGCCTGCATCCCATTCCTGACGCTTGAAGCTGTAAGTGCTTTCGTTGAGCATCATGATGAACGGGTCGTTGAGGTCAACGTGCTTGTCCTTCTTCAAGACTTCCATAGCCTCTTCGTGCTTCTTCACAATCATTTCCATCTGCTTCTTTGCCATGTCGGCCTGCTGCTGCATGAAATTGATTACCTTGTCGATAAGAACCTTGGCTTCGTCCTTCTTGTCCGCATCAATGAGGTTCTTTGCCTGAGTGAGGTCACCTGCGATTGCGGTGGGGATTGCGATTGCCTGTTCGAGTTGACTGAGATTGTTCATGGTTTCTCCATTGGGTTAGTGTTTAAGTTTATATCGGGTTCCCGAACGCTGTTCAGGATTTTGCCCATTGCTTCGATATACTCGGACTCCGTGATTTCCTTTCGGTTGAACTTTTCCTTCAACTTCAACAGGTCCTTGTATTCCGTCGTCTGCTTCATTTCCTTGCGGACACGGGCGATGTTGGCCCTTTCCTTCTTGTTGAAAATCGACATGGCTAGCTCCTAGTAGAGGGTAAGACCGTCGGGTGTTTTCTGCGGAGGGTCCATCGGGATATGGGCAATCGGGAAATCCTCGTTCCACGGGAAGAATAAAATCTTCTTGTACTTTGACTTTGCGTACTCTATCGTGTCAAAAGTGCCGCCAACGGGGTTTCCATCCCAGACCGCAAGCACGATGTCGCAGTTGTCCACCATCCACTTGTCACGGGTGGAGTAGCAACTGGGTTGGTACTTGTGGAATGCAAGATAGTTCACTTCCGCATAGTCGTGATACTTCTGCTCAACAGGATGAAGCTTGCGCTCATAAGGCCAAGCGCAAATAAGAGGAATGTTCTTTTCATATGCAACCTCGGCAAAAATCTGGTCCGCACCCTGAGCCATGCCAGAGATGCAGTCGCTAGGCTTCAGTTCCTCGACCTTCTTGGTCAGCCATTCCTTGATTTCCTGTTCCCTTCCCGTTATTCTCTCTGGCCTGTGGCCCGTTACCATTACCTTCATCGGTAGTTTTCCTCGTGTTTCTCGGCACTACTGCAAGTCCTCGTGCCTTGGTGTCGTCGTAAATTCGGTTTGCACTCCTGATTGCGCTAATGAGGTTGTTGTAGTAGGCGGGCCCACGGGTCACTTGCTGCGTAGAGCCTGTCTTGCGGTTACTGGCGAAAAGGGTGACGTACTTGCGGTCGTCAGCTTCTTCGGAATACGTGATGAGCATGAACACGTCCTCGGTCACGTTGAGGACGGCACAGTACAACCCCATCTTATCGTTCTCGGACTTTTCGACTTCAAGGCGATGCTTTTCACACACCGTCTTGAAGGTGTCGAGCGATATTTCTCCTACGTAGATTCCACTCATTAGTTGTTACCCGCCAAATACGTAAGCATGTTTGATAACGACGGTGTATAATGGTCAATGTTGACAATCTTGTTCTTGAATTTACCGATTTTGTAACCGTGAATGAGACGCTGAACATCGCACTTGCTGAACGAGTGCGGCAACCCACGGATGAACTTGTCAAATTCTTCGTAAGTGAAATTCTTGATGCCAGACAGTTCGGAAATACGGTCTTCATCAGACTTTCCGCACATGCCGTCATTCGGAGTCTTCCACACAAGGTCATGCGGGAGTCCGAGGTAGTCGCCAATCATGCGGACTTCTGTCTTGGTGAAACCCTGCAAGCATGCGTAACAACCTGCGTTGTCGCCGAACAGCGTGGAGAAGTTACCCCAAGCACAGTCTTCGGAAAGGTTGCAGGTGTTGATGACAACAGCTCCTACGAGTGGAGCCAGACCGAAAAGCATGGCCATACGGAGACGGGCAGGGCTATTGCTCCTGTATGCGTCATTAAGTTCGAAACCTGCTTGGGTAAACTGGGTGTTCATTGCGGTAAACATTTCGCCGATGTTGAGCGTCGCTTCGTTGCATCCGCAGATTTCGATAACCTTGCGGGCATCGGCAATGTCAGACTGCTTGCCGTTCGGCATGCTAACCGCATAGACATTGGACGGACCGAGTACGTCACACGCCAGTTTGCAACAAACGGTGGAGTCAGCTCCGCCAGAAACTCCGACGATAGCCTTCTTGAAGCCCTTGGAGCTGAACCATACGAACATGTGCGCTTTCAGCTTGTCGCATTCCTCTTCGGCTTTGAAAAATGATGTGTAATTTGCATCCATATGGATAATCCTTTTTTGAGAGTTAAGTATCGAAAATTTCAACCGTCGGCTGTTCAAACGGAGGCTTTTCAAAAAGCTTGAGTTCCATCATATTATTGCACTCGGGCGTATCAAACACACTCTTGATAATCGCCGTGACAACATCGAAATTGGCGCCACCCTTGACACAACCAATCTTCGCAGGCATCCATACTTTGATAGGACGGCAACGCTTTTCATACAACCGTTCAACGACGAAGTCTCTAACGTAAAGCAAGCCGTCATGCAGTGCGTCATAGCTGGTGAACCTGCCATCACGATATAACGAAGTGTTTTCAGAGCAACTATTCTGTGCAAACACATCGACAAACTTGACAATATTATCCCCAATTCGTACATTGGTTTCAAGCACTTGCCCAAGCAAGTTGTTTTCACCGTTAAAACGCCTTTGTGCAAGGAATTCAAGGTATGCCACATATACCTGAGGGAACTTTTCCTTGATGGTCTTGGCAATTCCGCCACCCATTCTTCCTTCGCAGTTGGTCTGGTGGATAATCATGTCGGGCATATCGACGCTAAAATCGAGCATGTCTGCTGTGACGTATTTAATCATAATATGGTCCTTTCTTTGGAAAGATAGTAAACTTAAACCCTCATGGCAAGGTCTATGAGCCTTTTTCCGATATTTTCACTGTTCGGCGTAATGGGGACAAACCCAACTCCGTTATAGACAGAGTAGGTCTTTCCGACCATAGACTTGTCGATTACAGTATATCGGTTCCAGTTTTCCGCCTGCTTGTTGGTTTCAGCGTAGTAGTTATCATTGTTGTCGAACGGTTCTACAACCACTTCAAGCATACCAACATCGCAACCGTCGTCAACATCGACGATTTTAAGACGCTTGTCTGAACCCGCAATACGTACGCACACAAGGTCATCCTTGATATGCTGTTTTAATAATTCTGCTAACTGAGCGTTAATCATAAGGTTATGCCCTCCAAAATTGTTGGTGTGCTTATTTTTAATCACGGTAGGCCAAGAACGACGGTCTGTATTTGTCATTGTTGTATGAACCAAGTTGGTCAAGCTGCGTTTTAGACAGCTTTTCAAACGTCGGTGTCATACGGAGAAAGTGAGTCGCATTTGAGAAGTAACACACAGGTATTGCACCTTCGGGAACAGGTTCATCATAATAGGTTTCACCCGTTTGCCAGTTTCTATGGCAACTGACTGAAATTACTTCTTTGTCATAGATTTTGCAAAGACGTTCTACTTCGTCTTTGCCAAGTTTCATAAGTTCTTTATAGTCGTTCATAACAGACTCCTAGCAATATAAAAAGTGACGGAAACAATCCGTCACTTAATATAACTAATTAAACCAACACTGTCAAGGGGGTTTTAATTATTTTTATTACCCATGGGTGAGGCGCCAGTCAAGTTCGCTCTTCAAGCGGGCGACATACTCGGCATCACGGCACATGAGCTTTCCTTCGGTGTCGGAAATCTTTGCAACAGGGCGACCGTTGCATTCGATGAGCTTCATGACCTGGTTGAGCGGTTCAAGACCGCAGTCGTTGGACAGGAAGGTTCCGATACCGAAACCAACCCTTGCACGTTCATGGAAGTAGTCGTAAAGCTTGGTTGCACGTTCGAAATCGAGGGAGTCGGAGAAGAGAAGGGTCTTCTGCAGCGGGTCTCCACCACGTTCCTTGATTGCGTCAATCATCTTGTCGCCCCACACATACGGGTCGCCCGAGTCATGTCTGAAACCATCCCAGACACGGACATCGTTGCGGGTGAGGTCTTTCAGGAAGACATCGGTACGGACGCAGTCGGTAAGGTAGATACCGTTGCGGCCCTTGTACTGTCTTTGCCAAGCATCCATCATGAGACGGTTGGAGTAGGCAGGGTTGTACATCGGGTTGCCCTGACCGATTGCTTCGATGGCTTCGTGAGCGACCGTTCCAATGAGCTTGACACCGTGCTTCAATGCGAGATACACATTGGAGGTGCCGAGGAAGATGGAATTACCGAAGACACCACTCTTCTGTGCGGTTGCGAATGCATGGATGAGGTAATCCTGAACCTTGCGGGAGAAACGACGGCGGAGGCCGAATTCGGAGAATGCACCAAGACGATACTCGCCGCTTGCAATCATTGCAACCTTCTGGTCGATACGACGCATTGCTTCGGCTTCGAGTTCAGCGTGGTTCGGATTGTGGTTGTAGAAGTAGACTTCGTTCACGATGGCAAGCACGTAGATTTCGAAGAACGTGTTCACCATAAGCGGGTCGAAATCACCACCAGCTTCAAGAACCATGTGGGACGGCTCGTTTTCGACATAAGAAACACGGACCTGGCTACGGTCGAGGCGGAGCAGCGAAAGGAAATACCTGTAAGCAGGGGTAAGCCAAGTGGCTTCCTTCATGAGAGCGTCGATTTCTTCACGTGTAAGCGTGAGTGTGCAGAGGTGGTCGAGCTGACGGTTGATTTCCGCCACGTCTTCCTTGGTGAACTGCACGACGCTGCCATCCTTGCGGTTGCGGCACTTGTATGCCCACTTTGCTGTGTAGTCGCTGTACTGGGTGAAGTACAGGTTGTCCATATTGAACTTGTAGAGGTCTGTCTCAAGCAGACTTTCTATACACCAATGGTCTAGCATTTGATTACCTTCCTTTGAGTTAGAATCTCGGTTCAAGCCCGAGCATGTTTAAGATGATTTTCTTGTGGTCTGCGTGGAAACAGCTTTCGTCCGAACTGCACACATCAGCCAGTTTAAGCCAAGTTGCACGAGCTGCGTCATCCTGGCCGACAACTTCGGGGAGTCTCGGGTACTGAACACCGTCAGTTCCAAGCACATACTTCGGGCTGATACGGTACAGGAACGCAGTAGTTTCCGCATTTACACGGTCGCTAGAACGAGGGTCACGGTACGGTGCGTCGAAGTTCTTCGATGCGACGGGGGTCCAATCGGAAGAATCCAAACCAGTTTCTTCCCTAAGTTCACGCTCGGCAGCCTTCTGTGCAGAAAGGTCGGTCGGGTCTTGGAACCCACCAGGGAGGGCATACTTGCCGTTATCCTTGCGGACGACAAACAAGATGTGACCACCGCAGAGAACGATGTTGTCAACCGTCTTGTACACGGATGCGTACTTCGGGTTCAAATCCTTGATGTACTTGAGTTGCAAGTTGTAGGCATAAAGGATTTGGGTCTTGATGCGGAGGTACAGGTCTTCGTCAGCGAAAATGCCTGCGGGGAGGTTCGCTTTCAGGAACGCTTCGTCATTTTCGGCAACTGCATGACGGATGCCTGTCGCATGCACATGGACGTTTTCCTTCGGCTGCCAATACGGGCAGCCAACAAGGTTTGCATATTCCTTGATGTACTCCATTCCG
>ERZ809477.10-NODE-10-length-23032-cov-8.809679_pt1 | contig 23032 bp, 55 predicted proteins | sample MGYA00521238_ERZ809477 | MGnify/ENA primary metagenome ERZ809477 (study PRJEB31581, sample SAMEA3312793) | metagenome | study: EMG produced TPA metagenomics assembly of the PRJEB8939 data set (Metagenomic analyses of Rumen microbiomes reveals... | reverse complement strand
ATCGGGGTAGAAAACATTCCGTTCACATTGAGTGAAAGGGTTATCGACTGCGCTCCACAGGGTAGTGGTAGCGAGAATGCGGGCATCAAGAACATTCAGGTGAACGCCAAGTAGCATCTCTTTGAAAAAAGTACAAAAAAATTCAAAACCCCATTGACAACGGGGTTTTAATTATCTATATTATTGTACGTAACAAGGAGATTCCTCATGGAAAAAATGTCAAAGAAAAAGTTCATCCGCCTCGTGATGTCCGCAGCGAACGAAGTTGTCAAGCACTTCTCCGAAGGAACCAAGACGATTGAGGCTGAAATCCCGAGCGGAACAAAGACTGAACTCGTGTCGATTGTAGTAAGCGGTCGTAGGGGATGGTACGAAACATTCCACGGCATCAAGCGTATGCCCGTGTTCATCTCCACGAGGCTCACCTTAAACGGCGCACAGGGCGAAATCGTGTTTTGGGGCAATGATGTACCGCCAGAACTCCGTGACCTTACGGCAAAAGAACTTTCCAAGAAGGGCTACCAGATAGGCCCCTGCGCTGCCGACGACAGACCGTTTGCCAATTGGGTACGTTCATTTGCTCCGTGGCAAAGCGAACTCAGGGACTTCCTTGAAGAGGAACTTGGAAAGGGAGGTGAAGTCTGCGGTCTGAACCGAGACGATAACGGCAATTATAAAATTGACTTTTACGACGGAACATCCAAGTTGGTTACTCCTGATGAGTTCGAGGAAATAACTAACAACCCATTTGCGAAGAAGGACCATCCGTTGCATTGGCCGATGCTGCGCTTCCTGCACCCCGACAGATGGGCGGAAATCATAGAGAAGTGCGGAAGACAGTATGCCTATTCCCACTGCGTATAACCACATACAAAAAAGGAAACTTAATTATGTACATGATGAGAAGAGTACACGCTGAACAGAGCCCGAAAGGCGGGCACATGAATGTCTGGGTGATGCAGTGGCAACGAGCTGACCTCAACGAATTGATTAAAACGGCCAGATTCAACCTTAACCCGTTCAAGGAAGTTCCTGGTGGCAGCATGTGGGAAGACCACTCCCCTGACCAGAATAAGTTGCCTGGATGCGTGTGGCAGGGCCGTGTGGACGAGAAGTTCAACTGGAACGACCGTATGATTCACGGGATTACCCACTGCATGATTTTCAACATCTCGAAATGCTGGTACAGTTCCATTCTGTCCCGAGAGACGAGCGATTTCGACAAATCCATTAGCCTTTTTAACTGCAAGTTTGATGATGGTGAAGTATACCCATCGTTCGAAACAATCAAGGAATGCGTAGACTACCTGACAAGCCCAGAGGGTATCGGCATATGTAGCAACAAAGATATCAAACCTGTGGAGGTTAACAAATGACAGCATTATACATCGGAATCTACATCATCGTCGCACTAATCGTCTATCTCGTCGCCCTGTTCGCATGGGCTTTCGGCATCGGGATGGGTTATCCCTATGCCAAATGGTATCACTGGTCGAATATCGGCTGCGCATGCATTATGTTCGGTTATCCTGTCGCAGCAATCGCAGCGGGGATTTTAATCTTCGCTCGATAAAAAATCATAAAAATTACATAAACCCGCTTGACAAGGCGGGTTTAATTGTCTATATTAACACATGTAACACAAAAACAAAAAGGAACACATATGCTTGCATATCTCAAATGGTTATTTACCCCGAAGTCCGAACGTCCTGACTATGTTTTGGACTTGTTCAACAAGAATATCGCAGTGAATCCCAAGTTGGCTCCCTTCATGGGCAGAGTGAAGGTGGAAACTGCACAGGATGAACTTCGGTTCATCGTATCATCAGGTGCATACAGCGATGAACAACTGTGGAAAGTTCATTGCACTAATGTGAAGCATCTGTACACTCGTGCAATGGACTACCCGAATGCGAAATGGGCTGATTCCTTGATTGACAGCATCCTCTATCATATTAAAGAGGTTGATGCTGCAGTAAAGTCGTTGGACAAGTATTTTCTCCGTATTTTTGACAGGTCTAATTTTAATCTGACTGGCTTTGACTACCGTTCATCTACGTTTGACCGAGTGTCTTTGTGCCCTGCGGGTGTTCTTCCTCTGATGGAGGCGACTGAACAGGATATCAAGAGGCAGGGTTTGTACAAGGAAGAAACTTCTTTGAAGGCGGACCTTGGTAAGTATTATGACTACATTATAAAAAAATTTTCGAAGCGCCTTAAAGGTCGTAAGCCTCAGGCAAGTTCCCCTAGTATTGATGTCAGGACATTTGAAGAATGGCGTATAGACAGAGAGGCTATTGCCAAGTATGATGCGGAAGAAGAACGGTTGAGTAAGACATGCAAAAAGGTTCTTGACGACATCTTCCTGTGCAACGACTAATCAAATTAAGGAAGGTAAATTTATGAAACCGAATATTGAACTAATGTCAGAGAAAGACCTTAAACTCCTCCAACGGTCAGGTTGTCCTTGGAGGCCTTCAAATCTGAAAGATGTTCGTATCCTGCAAGTGATTTGCGGTACACAGGTATACAGCAATGAGCTTGAAGAAGGTTCATTCCATCCAAACGGTTGCAGTGGATGTGTTGTCATGCCCGATGAATGGATTTGCGGTGTCAGATGTGACCACCTTATTTGGATGACAGGGTGGGATGAGTTGCATGCTGACTGCGGAGATGATTGTCTCCTTTTGCTTGCAAACCATAAGGGTCTGTTGGTTGTATTGCTGGTGTATGAAGCAAATGAATATGATAAAGATTGGGAAAAACGGCATAAAATTAAATTCGATTAGGAATCATCATGAAAAAACTTTTCTATGTTCGCTCGGCTATGCTAACCCTGTTTGAAGCATACCCTGATGACCCGAAGACTGGTTGGATGGCGGGGCGTGAATGCCTCGGTTCAACCAATATGGATTACCGTGGTAAGTACGACTCGATTGCATCCCTGCTCACCTACATATCCCCTAATGACACTTACTATCCAATTAGCGAATGGGAAGTGTCCAATGTTGAGGATGGCGGGTTTCTGCTTAACTTGGATGTCATTGTTGACCACAACAAGCGAGCCCCCTCGCCCGACCGTCTGAAAGCGTGGAAGGAAGGTCATGCACACTTGTGCCACGGGTACTATTCCATCGAAGTGAAGGCTCAGCGTATCGAGGATATTCCCGCAGACGAACTGCAGAAACTTATTGAAAAGGCATGAGGGAACTATGAGAAAAGCGGCAGTAAAGAAGATACAGACGCTTGAAGACAGGATAGATGCCTTGCGAAACAAGCAGGATGAAATCAGGTCTAAGGAATGGGAACACGAGAAGGCCGAAGAGGAACGTAAGTGGAAAAGGGATAACGCATCCTGCATCAAGTTCTGCAAGGGCCTTCTAGGTAAGGTATTCACCTTTGGCGATTTCAAGTCCGTTATCCGTCATCAAGTGGACAAGGATAACGGGGTTGTCGTTCGTGAATATGATTATGTCAGCCTGTACTATGCAACGATAATCAGCTATCGTGACAAGTCTAGGGTGTGCATGTCCGTAAGGCATATGTATGCAGGGGACAAGTATGGTTCTATGGACATCCAACAAGACTTGTTCATTAGCTTGGAAAAGCATGGTGACAACTGGTATGCGGATGAATGCGGTAGGGGTGCTCTTGGAAAGGTGCATGTGCTGACTGAACAGGAAATGGAGGAAGCGTTTTCCTTCTGGGAAAAACGCATGTCCGAACTTGGTCGTACCGCTTTTATCAACCCTGCTGATAACAGGTGGGTATGCCCGAAGATGTCGAATAAATGAGGTCAATATGCAAAAACGAATGAAGACTGAAAAAGAGTATGATGCTGCACTGGAAGCTATCGATTGCGAGATTGTAGAGCATACCAAGGCAGCCGAAGAACTGGAAGCCAAGCGGAGAGCGCTGCAGAATAAAAAGATGGCTAAGTTCGACCCAGAATACCGTGCCTTGCAGGAACGGCTACGAAAAGCCAACGCCGAGCGCAAAAGATTTATAGCGGACGCCGCCAAGAAGTTCGTCGGAAAATGGCTGTTCATCGACGACGGAACTTATATACATGTCAGTGGCGTAGACGCTCCTACGAAAGAATCCTCCAGTGGAGATTTCCAGGGTGAAGGGTATCTCGTGTTTCCTACGCACTACGACATTAACGTTGAGACTGGCGACGGGAAGGTGAACATATCCACGGGTTCGTCCAAGAACAATGTGGTATATCTCACCTTATATGCCGAGGACGTGCTTAAAGTATCGAAGAAGGACGTAATGGAAGACTTGGAGAGCAACCTGGATGGAATATTGTCCACCTATAAGGAACTATGCAAGCGGATTAAATGGAAACCTTCCGTATGCAAATAGATAACTAGGAGTTAACATGGCGGTAAAACTACCAGATGACCCGAAACAGTTGAAATCCCTTTGTGAAAGGTATCAGAAGCAAGTCAAGGACCTCACGCAGAAGTGCGAACGAGAGAACCTAAATTGGGGGATGGAGGAATACTATCTAACCCAGAAGATTCGTGACTTCGAGAAGCTCTGTGAGAACAACAAGATTGACTTCAGCATCGTGAACGAGCTTGACAAAAAGCGTCGCCACCTGCCAAGTGCAAAGAAAGAGCCTGTCACCGAGGAACAGTTCCTGTCGGTGTTCACTCATTACTACCCTCATGCTTATATCCACAATGTAGACGATGAGGACTTCGATGATATCTGGGTTCGTGCCAAGGGCTACTGGGAGGCCGACAGAATCCTGTACAGCCGTTCCGACAAGGAAATCCGCATGTGGAGAACCAAAGGCCAATATGACTACCATTTCAAGTCAATCAAGGAATTTGAAGACTGGTTAGCAAAAGCTCAGTTTAGAGACAGAGAATTTGAAAGAGAGAGTGATGTATGAAAATAATTGAACAAGAAAACCCGTTCGTTGAAGGTGGTATATGCAAATACTACGTACAGCGAGAAACGAAAACCCAGTATGTATGCCAGAACAACATCCGTTTTCGAAAGCCCGACAACGAATATGATGGATGCTCCGTTCGTAACGTCCATGCAGACAGGTGGGATAAGTCCGCAACGCTTCGCATCAAGGAGGACTAGATGCACTATATCATCAAGCGAGTTCCTAGAATCCAGTCTGTAAACCGTTTTGGCATTCCCTACACTGGAAACAAGACGTGGGACTACAAGAACACCAAGTATTACCGAGAAGACGGCACATGGGAACGTAGCAAGACAAATGCCAAGGTGTTCGAGGGAACGCCTGCTGAAGCTGGCGGTATTGCCATGCAGTTGAAGATTACCCATACCGACCCGAACGACCGTGAGTTTGTCGGGTATGTGGAAGTTGAACTTAATTCAGATGGAACCATCAGGACGAACGAAGGGTACTAATATGACATCATCAGAAGAAATGCACAAGGAATATGTAGAGCAGGCGGCAAAGAACATTGATTTCGTGTTCGTTCCTGCATCGCTTAAATTTGATGGGAAATACTGTAATGTGCCTGAGCTTCATTGGGAACAGTCAATGAAGCCGTACCCAAAGGATGACCCCCGTGCGTTCGGATATCACATCGGAAATTTCCGTGCTCGTTTCGAGCGTAATCCTGATACGCACAAACTCGACACATTGGTACTAACATTTGAAGAAGGAACTTTCGAGGGCTTCCTTCACCCAGACGACAAGGTGAAAATCGACATGAATAAGGACGCATTTACCAAGTTCCGTGTCACCTATGACCCTAAGACGGAAAAGCTGAACCTCGACCGTCTGGAAGAAAATGTCCAAATCAAAAAGGAGTAAGCGATATGAAGTCTGCAGAAGCATTTATCAAATCCAAGTTCCCAGAAGTATATGCTGCATATCAGCAGTATAAAAAAGAGGAAAAAGTAAAAGAAAAAGAAGCGGCAAAGAAACGCAAAGAAAAAGCGATGAAAAATCGAAAGGACTTTGAAGACTACCTTTTGTATTACTACTACGACACGTCGTATCACGGATGGACCGAAGGCGATAAAGAGGGTAGCCTCAATTTTGACGAAGCTTTTGAGAAGGTTGAAAACGCCGTTATTGACCCTGCTGGATTTAGCGGAGGAATGTCGTTCAAGGAATACCTTGATACAGTTGCACATGAGACCGAAGCTCATTTCTTCAAGCGGTGGTTTGGCATTCTCAACGGCAATAGCGATGAACTTGCCGAGGAAATCAGTAACTGCGACTGTCGTGTGACACAGAATCCTGTTCATGACGGCATCAAGCTGTTCACCCGTGATGAAGTCAAGGCTTTCTTCCGCAAGGCAAAGTACAAGGACAAATAATATGCAACGAGTAAAGGAATATCTCGAAGAAATCAAGGTTCCATACACCGAGGAAAATGCCGATGGCATGACTGTGCTCAAACTCAAGTACAACGAGGACTTGCTTGCAATCTTCCCTCCTGATGAAGGAGAGGAAGACTTCCATGCAGTCACCGCTTACAACGGGAAGGTGCAGCAGTACGGTAAGATGAACCTTGATAACCTTAAAAAATGGCTCTATGCCGTATTCATACAGCAGTCTCCTGATTATGTCTATGCTGATGAAGCGCCAAAAGAAATAATTAATTAAATTTGCAATATACCCCTTGCATTTTGAAATAAAAATCCTATATTTAGGAATGCAGTACGTTAGTGGTGAGAACACCTGGCTAGGGGCTGGGTGGTGGTTACCGTTGCGATGCGTGTATCGGCGGGATAGTTCATTCCACAAGGGCGGGGCGAGTATCAGGCGCATGACAAACTCCCGTCCGCACAACTTTTAATTTTGGAGCTTTTATGGATAAAGATTTCCTCGGTATCTTTGATGACTTGGAACGTGGATTTCAACGCATCAATGTCTGCATTGAGCGTGGCGATGATGGCTATTTCCATTGGAAGAAGCCTGATGAGCCAGACTTTTGGGAAACCATGAAGGAAGACAGGCCGAAGACAGCTGAGGAAAAGCTTGCTGAGGCTGAGTTCGTCGAATGTGAAGTCGTCGAAGAAAACGCTGTTGCAATAGGATATGCCGCTGTTTAAGGAGAACCTCATGGAAGATAATGGCTTCAATCTCACTGATACCTTGCAATACAACCCGAGCAAGACCTGTCACGAAATCAAGTTTTTCAACAGGATGGGATGCCCAATCTATATCCGTTTCACCAAGTACGATGTGACTGTTGTGGGCGATTATGGATGCTGGGTTTTCAGGGGAAATATTGTAAACTGTTTCAAGTTCTTCTGTGGCGACCACACGAATCCTGACTACTGGGCCGAAAAGCTGGAAGCCGCTCCACGTTCACACTATGACCGCACCGTGGATGCCGAGGAACTGCGTAAGGCGTTGCTAGACGAATATCCTGAGGAAATCAAGGAAGAAGACCTTGACCGTCTGGAAAGCGACCGAGACACGCTTGAATCGTGGTATGACACCGTAATGGAATTGAACGACCGTAAGGGATGGGGCATTGAAACTGAATATCTTTACAGTACGCTCACTTCCTGTATCGTTAAAGACCAAGTGTATCTTCGTGTGTGCGAACTTATCCAGTATGCAGCAAACTATCTTCATGAACAAGGGGTTTACGGTGCCGAGGATTGATTTGGACAAGCTTGCCGCTGAATACGGCCTCGAAATCGAAAAGAACGATGTCGGTCGCTACAAGCAGTGGAAGGATGCGGAAGTCATGCTGTTTCTTCCAGGTCATGCGGGCACTCAGGCTATTGTCTGGGGAGAATATCCGCCGAAAGGAAGTATCGCATATGACGAGCCGTCTAACCTAAGCGTTTGGAGCAAGCTGGCTCCCGAAAAGGATGGTATTCTTCATTGGCATAAACACGAATGCTTATGCAACGACACCTTTAACGAACGCTATTTGCGTGAAGTAATCGAAAAATCTCTGAAAATCTACAATCAATATGCGAGAAAACAACATGGGCAAAAAGAAGAAGGATGAATCTCCTATCGTTTACATGATTACAGGCATCGTTCCTTACTCTGGCAGGGACCGCTCGGTAATCTATGTCTATCTGAACAAAGAGAAGGCGGAAAAACGTTACGAAGAATTGCGTAACGGCAGTGAATATTATCTCGATGTGCAGATGGACACTTATGAGGTGGATGAATAATTTAACAACAAGGAGTAATTATGGGATTATTTTCTAGTGCTTTAAACCTTATTGCAGACACTGCGGATTCCGTTGTCGATGTTGCCTCCTCCGCAACCAAGGCAGGCGCCCGTGGAGTAAAGCGAGTTGCAAATGATGCAGAAAAACTGGCAAAAGATGTTGTTGACCCCTTTCACATTTTTCACGATGACGAGGACTAAGAGTATGAACAACGAAGCAAAGATGGATGCAAAGTTCGTCAAGGCAAGTCACCATAACGGTGACCCTAACCACGATGCACAGTGGGAAAACGACGGTATCAAGCACATTGGAATTCCTGACATTCCGCAGATAACTCTTTCCATGAAGAACGCTTTGGATAAATTCAATTACAAGGCGGTGTGCAATTTCATGGCTCGTGAGCATGACCTGAACATCTTGAACCCAGATGCATTAAAGGCGTTGATGTATGAGAATGCTATGAACGCTATTGTGAATCTATCCAGAATCATTATAAAAGGAAAGTCCTGCCCTCCAAGTGAATTCTGGTTTGATGAAACATGGCTGCAAGCAAACATTGCGTTCACCCTTCCGATTCATTGCCGCATTAGGCAATATCCTGAAGAACCTTTGAAGGTCATCTTGGAATATATCCCGTTTGCAACAGAGATGTCCATTGAAAGGCGCTAATATGACAACGACGTATCAAGAACAGCTCCGACTGGCGGATATCTATGCGTTCGAAAATAGTTGGGATGATGACGACTGGAAGAAGGTTTATAACTGGCTGAAAGAAAACCATAGGGAAATTGACAAGAACACAGTACGCAGTTTATGTAAATCATTAGACGAAGCCGAAGACATAATTTGGACACTGGGGTTATCCTAATGAAAAAGAAAAGCACAACACTTACTTTATCCTTGAAGCGGAAATGGTTCGACCTCATCAAGAGTGGGGTCAAGCGTGAGGAATACCGTGAATATAACGAGTATTGGGGTTCCCGTTTCTTTGTGAGAGAACCTGCGTTCAAGGATTGGATTCATGTCCGTATAGATTACACGGAACTTGTCTTCACTTTGGGATATCCTAAGAAGGATGACATGTCCCGTAGGCTCGTATTCAAGAACCCACGAATTCAGATTAGAACAGGTAAGCCCGAATGGGGTGCCGAACCAAACAAAATCTATTTTGTTATCACATGGGATTCTGCCAATGACGAAGCGAAAAGTATTTCCACTGACAATTTACGAGAAGAACCAGTTTAAACCGCCGTATTCCTGTATATACGACCCGTTAGAAACCGTGTTCATCAAAATAAAAGTTCCAAAGAAGGTGAAATATGATTAATTTACCTAAAGGCGAGCCTACTGAACAGGAAATCCGTGAACTTACCGAGATGTTTCCTAAGTTTTATCCTGCCCTCAGGAAAAAGATAGAGGAAAGCCGCCCGAAAACTCACGAGGATTGGGTGAAATTTGCCAAATGGCATGATGACTTCATCAAGAACATGCCGTCGGTAAAGCCGATTGAATCAAATCCAAATAGCTATTTTAAGATTAGAATGGTGAAAGGATAATAGGAGTAACTATGGCTACAAGACGAGAATACCTTAATGCTATCTTGTTCTCTGGGATGCTGGATAGATTGCCGCCCGCCCAGATGAATAACTACTTGAAGAACGCTTCCGAGCATATCCCGAAGTATGTGTACAAGTACGATAAGGTTGTTGGAACTCCTCCGACGGCAGAGCACACCCACATTGTAGTAAAGAAACGCTACGAGCTTGAAAAGGTTAGCAAGTACACTGTCCTTCACTGCGTTGAAAGCCAGATGAGGGCTACCGAAAACCTTCCCCCATGTAAGGCTGTGCCTATGTTGCAGTTTGCTATCGACGAGTTTGAAAAACAGGTTGATAAAACCAAGGAGACAAAATAATGGAACCGATTTTAAATTTCTGTTCTAACAACCCAGGTTTAACATTCCTGATTCTCTTCTTCGGGTATCTTATTGTGGATTCCGTCGCAGGAATCTTCAAGAAAGAAAGGACCGAGAAGAAAGAAAAGAACGACGAGGATTAACTATGCAAGGCGACGAACTGCTGCATCCAGCTGACTTGGAATTAGTCCGCTATATCCGTCTGCGTAAGGCGAAGGACGATAGTAGAAACTACATCCAGTTTGAACCGTCATGGGTTGGTGACTTTACTAATGCCGTAAACTTGGTCCTGCATGATACTCGCATCCGTTTCGGTATGGGCATCTTGCAGGAGTGGCAGTGCATCAGCTTGTTCGCTCTCGCACCAGCCCAGTGGGGCCAGATGGAAACACTCCAGCTCACCGCATTTTTTGACGGTGACGAACCTAGGTATCAGCTGAACATTTTCGAACCTCACATGAACAACAGGGCTGAGTATGAGTTCTTCTCCATATCTGACCCTAAGAATGGTCTTCTCTCTGTGCTGACTGATGTATATGGGGAACAAATCAAGTTCCACGAATGGCACTCCCGAAGGAGTAAACTTATCGCTGATTTGGCGAATAAGGACTTTTACACTGTGCAGTGGGAAGCTACACCTATTCCTAAAGACCATCCGCTTTACAAACAATGTACGGCAAAATTTGATAAATTGGAAGAAGCGAAACGCATCGCCAAGGAACGGTCTTCTAGTTTTAAAGACGTGCTATTGTGCAAATTTATCCACAAGACAGACGATAATGGGATTACATCTGTTGATATAAAGGTTCTTTGGAACAGTCTGTTTGCAATGTTCAAAACGATTGACGAGGTGACCGATGAGTAAGAAGTTTGTTCGTTCAAGTCCGTTCCTGAAACAGAACGAGATTTCTGCGAATTTCCATGGGAAGGAAGTGTATAAGTCTAACACATGGCATCCGTATTATCGTTATGAGGAGCGTGATGAACTAGGGAGACTTACTGGGGTCTACTACGCCGATGAATACAAGAAGCCAAGGCCGAGGAAACTCGTAGTAAAGTATTCCGATGACAGCAAGCGCCCGTATGCAATATGGTTCTGCTATGATGGCTCCGAAGACATGCACTTCTGCTTTAAGTACAAGAAAAACGGAGACCTTGACACGATTTACTTCTGGGGTAACGGTGGTAATACACGCAACGAGTTTCATTACAAAAAAGCGATACAGACAAATACGGTTAAAACAGGTCGCCGAGTTACATACAAAGAGAGTTGGCCAGCAATCACAATCAACGGCCATACTGCATTGTTCCTCCGTGAACTGCCAGACATGACAAAGGTTGCTGGGTTCTACTATACCCACGAGAAAGACCCTTACTATCCCCAGACCCTAATTGAAAACGACTGGGCAATCCACGACTGGCTAGGTATAGATGCAGAAATCCTGTACGACGAGTACCCGAAGCAAAAGCCACGTCCCTTTGACCCTAAATTTGATGGAGCCGTGATTCGGCAGATGTTGGAAATACAGAACGCACGTAACAACCTCTTTCTTGGAGAATAATATGTCAATTAAACCGATGGGAAAAATTAAATTTCTTCATATCTTACTGACAGACCTGATGGCAGACTGTATGTTCGTCATGTGGTTTGGAATGGTGCTTGATACCATACTGGTAGTCTATGCGTTGCTAACTGGCGTGGATATGATTGTGTTTCCAAGCAGGGCTAGCACACTCCGTATATTATTTGCCGTATATGGAGGACTAAACGCAATCTTTCTTATCATGACCTACTGTTTTATTCTGGAACCGCATGAACGAGAGTATACCCATGCAGAACGGCATGAGCAATATGGCAAGGCGCTAAAACCGATGCTTGTCCTATGGCCACTTGCATTGCCTATGTGGGCAGGTTTCATCGTCTCGATGATTGTCAGCGGTTTCGGATGGCTCATATACACAGGTTACAAAACGCTTGAAACCAAATTGCTTAAATAGAGGTTTGTATGTTAAAATTTTACATCGAAGCTCTCAAATTCGTATGGTCATGGATTAAGAAATTCCTGCTTGCAATTACCGTTTTGCTCCCAGGCATCATCTTCCTGATATACATGTTTGTCGCAAATATGCCAGATGTAGGGATAATTCCAGGCCTCCTCGTAATTGCCGCTATTGTACTGTGGGCACCAATTCCTATGCGTCCGTTCCTATTTCAAGGTCAGAAATTGATTGAATGCTATGTAACAATGTTTGGGGCGATAGGTGTTGCGATTGTTTTCTGCCTTGTCTTGTTCGGGTGGCTTGTATGGTTGCTCCTTCCTATCCTAACTGGATTGGTTATAAGCGCCGTATTGAACCGTGAACCAAAACCGCTTGAATGTTTAGGAACAATAGTATTCAACATTGTTTGGGGCCCAGGTGCTCATTATGTGTATCAAAAGCTACTTGACAAGGTACTTAAATAATACTATATTAAATAGAGCAGATGCCCCGTAGCTCAATGGACTTAGAGCGTCGCTCTCCGAAGGCGAAGGTTACGAGTTCGACCCTCGTCGGGACAACTAAAAGGGTAGGGGCCCCTGAAGGGTGCATTTTCGAATGATTTCCCTAAACGTCCTTCGAACCAAACACTTGCACCTGGGCCCTACCCTTAATCTTTTAAAATGGAGAAAACATGGAACTGCATCACAAGATAATCGAAGTTCTTAAACAGGAATTTCCTGCCTTGGTAATTCCCGAGATTCAGGAAGGCTTTGCCATAAGCATTGGTGTGTTGATTGAAAGGCTGTCACCTGACGCACAAAACCCAGTGAAGTATATGGAGTTCGCCTACTGCTCGGCAACAGGAGATTTCACTTACATTCCTATCCTACTGTCGGAATCTGGCATAGGTCACCCGACCACGGTGGAAGAGTTTAAATCGATAATCCAGTGGGCTAAGGAACACGGTCCTTTCAATGTGAAGACTTCTGTAACTCACGGTGGCCCCGCTATCACGGTAGACGGAAGAAACCGTGTTAATGTAAACAATAATTTCGTTCAGGAAACTTTCCTCGATGACGAAATCGAATTGGCATTGTCCAGAGCCAACGATAAATTCGGTGTAGAAGTTTCCGACGACAAGTCTAAAATCAAGGTGTACCCGAAGGACAAGGACTCCCTTGATGACCCTCTCCTTCTCACGGTTGAACACCATATCAAGTTCCCGACAGACAAGATGTGGCATGTCGAACTTCTGACCAATATCCCAAAAATGGGTGCTGACCCGCACAATGACCCGAGCAATCACGTAAGATGGTCTGGAATCCCTCTTAGCGTCATGCTCGACAAGATGTTTGGGATTTATGAAGACGATGGATATAAAGCAATTCCAGCCGCAGGAAAATTAAAAGAAAATTAGTAAACCCCTTGACAGCACTTTCGTTCTTTTCTATATTGGATGATACGGCACGGGGGCAACCCCGTGGTAACAGCGAAGCAAGCCTGTAGATTGCGGGCTAAATAGCTGTTCGCCACCCCACAGGCGTGTGGATGGGGCGGTCGGAGTCGGACCGTATGAGCGACCAAGGTTCAGCCCGTCACCTAGAAATGGGGCCAGTTGACGCTTTTCGAGTTTCGATGATTAAGCCATCATGATGGCCTGATGTAAAACTCGTAGCACTTGCAACGACTAGACTTGCCCTCGGGGTAAGTTGAATGCTGCAGCGTATCCCCCTACGCTTAGCCTAATCAGCAGGGGGTTTTCTTTTTTATAGAGTAAGTCAAAATGGAAGAAGTATATCAAGTTTCATCTGTTCCTGTTACAGGCATCTGGTGTGCATATAAGCTCGCCCCAATCTACCCGTTCTTCCCATCGTTCAATGTATCGGAAGCGAAACACGGTCAGCACTCAGTTAAAATACTCTCCACAGAAAGGGGAAAATTCAGTCAGAAAGGAACCATCCACCGTAGGATTAACCCGAACGACCTACTCAGTTCCCACCCAATCGAGGTGGATATCCCGTACGAATACAGGATTAAGTTCCAGCTCGAAGACGGAACAATCCAGACGGTCTATACCAATGACGACGATGCGGGTTGCTTGCTCCTTCTCATGTCCGCACAAGAGAATATCGACAAGTTCCACGATTTGGCTATCAGGGGTCATTGGCAAGCGGCTATGACAGCTCTCAGGGGCGAACTACTCGTTGAAAAATCCTACATCAGCATGGCCGACAAGGAAAATCTTGAAGCGCTTTCTAAATTGGCTGGTAATAAAGTGGATTAAGTTTATGGCAGACAAAAAGAAAGGTCAATGGGGTGTACCTAGCCAGTTGGAAAACATAACCGCCAACTTACGGGTGAGCATTTCCTATCTTGATTTCAACAAAGCCAAAGTAAAGGAAAAAATTGGAGACCGTACTGAAGAAATCTTTAATGTGCTGAACGAAGTAAAGGCTTGGATGACGGAAGAATCCGAGGTTATGCACAAGCAAATTGCAAGCGTCTTAGAAAAACTCAATAGGAGATAACATGGATATTTCAAAAATGCTGGTCAACAAGGCGACCGATAATTTCAGAAACAGCATCGAGCATATCATTGATTATATCGAAACGTCACAGAATCAAGGCCCGATGAACGATGGTGAAATCCTCGAAGCTGTCAAGCACAGATTGATAGGAATTTCCGAAGCGATTGCAATGACACAGGAAAACGACCGCATGCTTGATGCCGCAAACAACGCACCCAAGGTAGACTGATGAACAACCTGCAGTATTTTGTGAGAAATGCGAAGAACATTAGTAGGCTCATTGAGTCTGTGATGAACGAAAACTGTAAGACATGCCCTGCAAAGGCCTTCTGTTATGCAGATGGAAAGCGCAAGGAACAAAAGTATGAAACTTGCAGTGATGCGTTCATAGCATGGTCATTGAAGGAAAAGAAAACAAGAAGCAAAAAGGACGCTGAACCTAACCCCTGTCTGGAAACCACCAACACCTGAGGAAACGTATGAATTACCTACAACGCCAATCAGACATGAAATTTGCCCCAGAAGAGGCCCTTCTGGCCAATTATTTCGGCTATGGTAACTATGTACCCTTCCATGCAAAACAGGTACAGCAACGCAAGCTTCCGTTAAAAAGAGGGGACTTCCTAGCAGGTGGTATACAGGTTACTCTTCCCGCCCTGAGACAGTTGGGCGTAACGTATAGCCATAACGATTATCCAAAAGAATTGTCGATGTATCTCCACCGCAATGTGTGGCTTAGCACGTTGAGGCGCATCCGTCTGCAGATTGAAGCCGAGGGTGACATTCCCTCCGTGTTCATCAAGCCGAGCAACAAACTGAAACGGTTTACGGGCTGTGTCGTAAGCACGATGGATGACCTCGCCCCGTTAGCTCGTATTGGAAACATCTTCATTTACTGTTCCGATGCTGTCCAGTGGTGTGTAGAATACCGTGTTCCAGTAATCAACGGCAAAATCCAAGGCTACTTCTGGTACGATGGCGACAAGAGCGTGATGGTCGATACCTCAGTTGTGGAACAGATGGTCAAGGACTTTGTTTCGGCCCCGTCAGCATACTGCCTTGATGTAGGCGTTCTTGGAACAGGCGAGACAGCTCTGGTTGAAATGAACGACGCTTTCAGCATCGGTATGTACGAGGGTATGGAATCTTGTTATCCCGAATTGTTGATAACCAGATGGAATGAACTTACAGGGGGTAAGAAATGATTGTCCGTATAACTGAAACCGTTTACAGCGAATACAGTGGAGTACATAAGCTTGAACCAGTCCTGTACAAGATTCCAGGGGAATTGCAGAAGATGGTTGACGATATCCACCGCATGTCAAGGGATAGCTCAGTCAAGGCAGACATCTTCTCCGCAGAACTGACAGACAGCGATAATCTACTTTGTAATAATCCATTCCATAATAGTCCAAGTTGTAATAAGGAGGAGTCAGATGGCGTTTGCCAAGGAAAGGAAGGCGTTTGATAAATACATGAAAGAACTGAATGGGGAACTCCCTGAATGTAGCAAATGCCCATTCAAGCCGAAGCAGCACCTTATACCTGTCAAATGGATATTGTGCGTCCCGTGCGGTTCATTCAAGGCGAATCGGGATTACGAAAAAAAGAAGAAAAATTCTTGAACCCGCTTGACAATGCGGGTTTAATTATTTATATTGGTAGCATAGCATAAGGAAATAGAAAATGTCGAACCGATTGAAACTCCGTGTAGAACTGGCTGATGGATGCATTCTTGTAGGCGAGGTAATCAGCGTAGGCAGCAAAACTCAGCCCCCAGAATACTATGACAAACCTCAGATGAAGTGGTCTCTGGACTTAATGACGGACACGCTAGGGAAGGTCGAAATTAACGCTGTCCACATCGTAAAAATGGGCCTACACCAGAATAATATGAGCCAATTCAAGGACCCTGTAGAAGTAGTCAACTACGTGATTGAACTTATGCGGGTTGCCCAAAACACTCCCCTAAACTTCCTGTAACCGAGAGAGTAACCTATGACTTTCTTTGGAAAAAAGGCTAACAGCATGAAGAAACCTCTCGTCGTATTCACGGATTGGTGCATCTGCACAGATAGCCCAATCATCTACTACTCCATCGTAGTGCTGTCTTCCCTAGCCCTAGGCTTCTTTGTCGCCTATGTATGGATTCCCTTAATGCAATGGATTCACACCTATGTCTGAAAAACAAGATGGCATGTCATACCTGATGTTCACGAACAGGGATACGAACCGTTTCTTGTGGAACACCAAGGTCCGCAAAGAGATTCTCGAAGAGAGCCGACCGAAGAAACCGCTTGAACCCGTTGAACAAGAAGACGATGGCTAAATAAATTAAATTCAAATACAAACAAATCAAAAGGTAAACCTATGTCCAAACCAATCGTAATCTCTCCCGAAGCGGCGAGTGAAGTAAACCAGAAAATCAAAGAACTCAAAGAAACCCTCGAAAAGCACAACCTGCTAATGGTGTTCAATGTCGAAATCGGTGAAGGATTCCTGTTCCCGAACACCTACAAGGTATGTTCTATCGACGACTCCGAATACGACGAGGCGGACCCCACCGATTTGCCCATGTCCGTAGACGGTGTCCAAACCAAGATTGGCGGATGCATGTCCACGTTCGAAAAGCATTACAACGCAATTATTTCAACCAAGAGGTAAACCCAATGTTCAAACGAGAACTTACCAACCTAGAAGAAAGACTTTACGACTTCCTCGACTTCGCAGACAGTACCCTAGAATACGATGTCTCCCAGAAGTCATGGGAAAAGCTGCGGGAAGCGATGAAACGCTGTAAGGAAGACTGCAAGGTAAAGTACGGAGTAATCAACAACGGTTACTCCCTCCATGTTGAACTCCCCTTCGATGTAGACAAGTACATGAAGCAGAAGCCGAACAACCTCCTGCAGGACATGAAGGAAGACCCAGCAGCCAACAAGCTCGGCGAATTCATCGTCAACCAACTCGGCATCAACCTCGTTTCCGTCGATGGCATCAAGGTCGAAAGACAGCATGACGGACAGATTACCGATATTCACATCGCTTTCATCCCCGCACCAAAGGAAGCATAGTTATGACAAAGCCACTTTCACCTATTCCAGTTTCCCAGTTTAACTACAACTGCATGAAGAACCGTTGCAACAACGAAGTTTACCAGTTCAAGATAATTGCTCCTTGGGACGATAAAAAGGAAGTGAATGCTCCCCACTGGCTTTTCAGTGAGGAATACGCCCTTAGCCACGACGGGTTCGAACTCTTCTGGCATACCCCTGGAGTTATGGACGGTGGCGTGTATGTCGTCGCCAAATTCCCAAAGAACGGCCCCAAGGACACGCTCGTGGTAGAAGCGCATAAGGACGGCTTCGTTCCAATGGGTGTCATCAAAAGTACCGAAATCAAGCTGGAACGTGGCAAGAACAGGATGGTTCTCCTCTACTATGGCGAACTGTCGAATGAATTCAAGGTCTACTATGTAGATGAACAAAATAAATCCAATTAGAGGTAAACTATGTCCCTGAAAGCAAAAAGAATGATTTCCGTCTACTTCTTCGCCCTCACCGCCTTGTCGCTCGGATTGGGCATGGTGTCCCTCCGTCACTTTTCCATGATTGGTTGGCTCCTCCTGTCACTCCAAGTCGAACTTGGCATCCTTATCTTCAGCCTGATGATAATTGGCATTATCGTAGGATGCGGTTGGGCTATGACAGGCGATGCTCACGAGTCGTTCATGTCCTATCTCAAATTCATCGTCAAGCATGTGTTGGAGTAACCAATGGCCGTACACTACTCGATGCTCTGCACCCCCCGAAATGACGGGGACGGTAGGGCCCTTGCCGAGGAACTTAGGAAGCAACTGACCGAAAGTTTAGTTGCCCTCACCGTAAATAAGAAAAAGGATGCGTTCGTCAGGATGACCTCCTGTCGATACCTCTCCGATGGCGACATCAGGGTTTGCTTCATTATGGGCGACATGATGCCGCAACAACTTACCGACTACCTGTATGCCCATCAGGATGAACTGGACATAGACATAATGGAAGCGGGAAAAGATTAAAAAATCCCTTGACAACTCGCCTTTAATTACCTATATTAGAAGCATGGCTGAACAAAAATACACATTATTCTCCGCTGGCGAACTCGAAAACGAAATCGCTGGCAAATGGGCTTACCAACCCCTAGGCTTGCTTATGGTGTATGCCAGCAAGCTCGCAGACGAGTTCTACGAGGGTGTCAACGATACCGTCGGCCCAATGCTGCAGGACACCGTTGACGACCTCTATGACGCCTATGCCGAAATCAAGGACGAGAACATCAAGGTCAAATCCCTTAAACAACTCAGGGCATGGATGGATGCTGTCATCCGTGCTTTCGAAGTGATTGAAACCACCGTGACAGACCCTGCCATACGTGGCGTGTTCGAAAACAAGGTTGCTGGCAAAGGCGCTCAGCCACTAGGAACGCTTGTGGCATATGGTGGCTCACTGTGGCACGACACATCCAAGGCGGTTGCAATCAAGATAGGGTTACCACTACGAGAATCAGTGGACTCCTACTATGCCAAGGACAAGGCTGTTAACGAAAAGAACGCAAAGATAAAAGCACTCAAACGTATACGCCTCTGGCTCGATGTCGTAATCGACGCTGTCTCCTATGTCGAAGAAAGAACCGACAACTCCGATTTCACCCTCCCGAAAAAGGAATCCAAATGAAACAGATTGAATCCATTTACGCAGAACACGCTGACGCACCAAGAGTGTCGGGAAAAATCATGCTCGACAAATGGAATATCGACAAGTTTGACGACATCAATAAGCTCGTCAACTACCTCAAAAACGAAATGAAGGAAATCTGGATGTACAGCAACGGACAGTCCGTAGCCGCAGCCACGATGCCAAGAACGGAAATGATTAAGTATTTCTGGTCCAAACGCCCGACCAAAATCACAATCACCTTCAAGGACGGAACCAAGTCAGATTACCCAATACTTTATAACAAGGGCGACGAACACCTGCCCAATACCCTGTATAGGAAACCCCTCGGATATAAGGCGTATTTATAAGGAATCAACATATATGAATAAAGAAGACGCTGAAACCATACTAGGTTGGCTTGGCCTTGTACATCCTGAAATCATCGAAGAATATACTAAGGCCAAGGCAAAAGACCCAGAATTCCGTAACTTAGCACCAAGTCAGCAATATCTCGATACCAAGAAAGAAATTGATGCGCTTGTTGAAGCATCTAAGTACGAGTTTACACAGAAACATATTTCATCATACAAGGAAAGGGTAGGGTATTATTATAAGGACCAACTTGCGTTTGTGTATGACTGTACATGTGTAGCTGGCGGTAAACTGCCACACTTGACATATTGGACTGATTTTTTCAAACATGACAACAAATACAAGGAAAGTATTAGAAACGATTGTAATTTCCATTATATCTCCATAGACGGCAAGCATATCGTCAAAAGGGTACAGAAAATCCTAAACCAAATTTCGACAAAGGAATCAACATAATGTCAAAAATAGAAACTATTGTAAGGGTAATCATATTCGTGATTATATGTGTGTTTGCAACTGCTGGCGTCAAACAACTTATCAAAGAGAAGGATGCCCACGATGCCGAAGTCAAGAAGAAACAATCCACGGAAACCCGTGCCGAAATCTATATCCCCGTACCCAAGAACGACCGCAGCAGGGGCTACTATGTCTGCAGCAAGTACATGGAAACCCAGATTACATCCCCGCACTTCGAATGCTTCGGGTCCCTCTACTCCTGCAACGGCATGCCCGTTGTCAAGTGCGCCGATGGAACCGCCTATTTCAACCCCACCGATTTGAAACTCGACGGGGCCCAACTCTTTAACCACAACCAGATTTTCCCAATGAGGTAACAACTATGTCAAGAAAAACACAAGAACTCGAATATGACTTTGAAAAACACATGGACGACCCAGTTAAAATCCGCCTCGTCCATGACTTCGAAGACGAATACGCAATGGAATTCTGCCTCCTGAACGAAAGACCCCATTGGTATCAGGTTCAGGAGTATTTCCGTACTATCGACCATACCTATGAACCTGGCACAGGAAGTACCCACGGCGTATGGAGTACCAAATGGTTCACAGTCAAAAACCTCGACCACGCCAAGAAGATTCTCGAACATTACAGGGCGCAAATCAAGACGGCTGGCGATATCTACAACCTCTTCATTGAAAAGGGCATCCGTGACCGTGAACGAGATATGGAAGCCTACAAGAAGTATAGGGCAGAGCGTGATGCCATCCCAGACTGTATCGAATAACCATAAAGGGGAACAACAATGAATCAAAAACTTACATTAAAGGAATTTATTGAACAAGTCCGTGATATAATCATGTCCGACCACAAAGTGTCCGAAAAAGAGGCATATGATATTGCTACTTTTGACGAAGATACTGTCAAAACATGGTGGAAGGAGAATGTACCCGTAGATGAAGCGGCGTTAATGCAATGGAATCAATGGAATCGCTAATACAAAAGGACAATACAATGTCAGAACAAAAGTACAGTCAGTTCAAGCATGCCGACGAAATCACATCAGACACGATGATGATGTACGCAGACAAGTTAGAAGCGATGATTGCCAAGCACAAGGATAAAATACCTCAGGATGCAATCGACCGCTTCTACGAACATTTTCCAACCCTAGCCTATGGGTTCAGTGGACGAATCAACGAACTCGCCCCCGTCCAGAACAGGTTTACCGACGAAGAAATCAAGATGTTCAAGGATACGCTGGAAAAATGCGGCTTCAAGGCCACCAAGTTCGTAGACTCCGTTCAATCCTACGATAAGCCCCAATATGAACGCCATGACTATATCGCAGGAAACGATAAAGCCCTCGTTTCCATCCTGAAGTACAGTATCACCCCAGTGTGGGACCGCTTCGACAAGGGTCACGCCGAGAACGAATACAGTGTCCTGATGGCAAGCCCAGGTGGAAGAGGAACCCCTGTTCCCTATGGCGCAAAGACACGATGCAGGTCTATGGAAGCACTCTGTGACACACTGGAACGAATCCTGATACGATAAAAATAAAAGGAGTAAAACTATGCTTGATTTCCTCTTCGGAAAAAATGAGAAAAGTGAAATTCTCGACTGGCTCGAAGAACACGATACCCCGAGCTACCACGGCTACTTCATGGGATATGGTTACAGGACCAACAGATACTACTATGAGGCCATGTACAGCCTTGACAAGCTCAAAGCAGAAAAGAGATACCTTATCCAAAAGCATGAGCGTTACGAGTACGAAAAAGCCCACCCGAAGCCGAAAGTGGGCGAAAGCTACAAGGTCTACCTCTGCGGCAACCACGTAGATACCCTCCACCACGTCACGAACATCTCCTCCAACGAACACGGAGCCTTCTTCACCATCACGAACGAGGACGGCTCAACAACCCTCAAGGAATTCTGGGGCTCTGGCAACATCCACTGGACCCGAGAATAAGGAGAGAAAATGACGGAGGAAACACTGAAAGAAATTGAGACCATGCGTGAAAACTTGAAAAGGTTATCAGGTTCTCGTGGGCTTATGGAAGATGGAGTAATCCTTAGATATGGAAAAGGAGTCAGCGGATGGGGCACGAGAGGACTCAGCGCTTTCAAAAAAGATATGCGTGATTCTTTAAAACGGATAGAAAGATATTTAACACCTAAGGTTCACAAGATATGAGCGAATGGATAGACATTACCCAAAAGGCCAAGAAGAAACTCCCAGTAATCGACAGGGCGTTCCTCGACAGGTATATCGACGAGTATTCTACCCGAAGATATATACGGATGATGAGCAATAGAACACTGGACTTCTCCAAGATTGCCCCATACAAGGAAAAGAATATCGAGTATATCCTGAACAACACATGGGAATCAATCCTGAAAGACCAGCTGCACAAGATAACATCCTACTTCCAGTTCCACAGGTCCCTCGAATCCGAATTCTTCATGGACGTAATCGCCACCATGATTGCAGCCGAGATTGTATCAAGGGTCAAACCGTACCGTGGCGAAAAAATCTCCATCAACGACGGAATGCTCCACTATAAGTTCTCTGGCATGTTCGGAGTCCCCGTTTGGACCTTCTTCAACATAAAGTTGCAAATCGTGGAAGAATCCTACCACACCCACATATTTGACGATGAAAGACACCCGAAACTCTATTTCAGGATGTACAACGATAGAAACGGCGGCTCATACAGGAAAGACCTTGATTCCTTCAAAAAGGAAATGATTTCCCGTGTAGACGCAGTTTGTGCATCGGAAAATATCCAGATAACGCTGGATGGCGGACACGGTGTCGATATCGTCTCGAACAAATGCAAATGGATTGACCATAGGAAATGAGGTAGCAAGCATGACCCCACTAAAGCAAGCACTGAAATATATCCGTTCGCTCGACCATGACGGAT
>ERZ809477.9-NODE-9-length-28573-cov-9.632022_pt1 | contig 28573 bp, 25 predicted proteins | sample MGYA00521238_ERZ809477 | MGnify/ENA primary metagenome ERZ809477 (study PRJEB31581, sample SAMEA3312793) | metagenome | study: EMG produced TPA metagenomics assembly of the PRJEB8939 data set (Metagenomic analyses of Rumen microbiomes reveals... | reverse complement strand
AGATCTACACTCTTTCCCTACACGACGCTCTTCCGATCTCGATCTCGATGATTTTTGCCGCATGCTTAAAGAACTTGGGCGAATTATTCGTCCAAACGGTGTACATGAACCCGTCAGAACCGCACTTGACATCAACTTCACGGATAGAAGCGTTTCCGCCAATCCCTACAAGGTAAATATCCTGATTGGAATTGTCGTAATCGACAATCGTCTGGTTGGCCCCGTTATTGTAGTTCTTGTCCCGCTGCAAGGAGTCCATCTCGGCCCCAGTCAAGGCATAAACCTCGACATATCCACCGTTGGGCAGTTCAAGTTCACGAACAGGCTCAATCTCGTTCTGGATAAGCAGCGTATTCAACATGCCAGCATCCAACTGGTTGCTTTCCAAAAGGTTTCCAGCAGTTGCCTGCTGCAACGCTTCATCAACATAGTCCAACGACTCGATAACACCCAGATGGTAAACATGGGCGTTGTTGTATGCGAGCATGTCCGTTATGAGAGAACCGCCACCCGCATCACTGTCGATATTCTCCAGTGAAGTTCCATGCAGACGGTAGCAGGTAGAGAAGATAAGCGGAACACCGTCGATAACCGTAAAGTACAACGGTTCCAGACTGAATTCTGGATTATCTTCACCACCGCCCTGCGTGATGAAGAAGGGAACAAGCTTGTTGTTCGCCTCGCCAGAATCGTACAACTCGTCGAGCTGTTCGGCAAAGGTCTCCACCATACTAGATGCCGTATTCTCGTCCTCGTGGACGTAGAAATCCGACATCATTATGTAAAAATCGGCCATCATACTAGATAAGCTTCTTCAACGGAGTGGTGATACGTTCAATGTATGCAGGGTCTGCATTCTTGTTGGATTCCTTCTCGGCGATGAAATCCTCGATACCCTTCTTGATTACGGCAGGAACATCGTCCTCGCTGTATGACGTGACGAAATCGTTCTTGATTTCAGCCAGCTGTCCACCCTCGATGACAGCGCCTGCCTTTTTGAGTTCATCCATAGTCGGAACGAACTTGTCATTAAACTCGTCAATGACAAGGCGGATTGGAAGCGTGCAGCGAATGAGGTTGATGTAACGTCCGATTGCAACTCTGTCGCTAATGGTCAAATCAATAGTCTTGCTCATTTTAATCCCTGTAAAATGTAGATACTTACATCCCTAAAATACATTTTTAAATGGAAACTACATCACCAGAGGGTATAAACTATTGGTAAATTCCAAAAATATACTTTAATCTGTGATTATGGGTGAACTTTATAGATACAACGGCCTTCCCGTCTTTCAAGTGGACTTGTGCGACTTCCGTACGATAGTCGATGCGGAAGTTAACAAGAGGCGCCTCCTGTCCAAGAACATCCTGAACGAATCGTTGAAAGAGTTCTACAAGACGGAACGCAAACCAACCTTTTACGTGATGTTCCAAGGAATCAGATTCAAGTACCCCAGGTAGGAAATTATGCTTTTTTCGTCAAAAAAGAAAAATCCCGAGAATATCGCCTCGATGGTCCTGACACACGTCAGAGACTACGGCGAGAATAATCCGAGAGGCGAACTCTTTGACCGACAGTTCAACGGCAAGGACTTTCACCGAAATATATTGAGGTCAAAAAATGCGGTAGGACAAGGCGTCCAGCAGATGATGTACCCGAACGGGTTGTCACCTGACGGATTCTCCACCTACATGCCGACCATCATGATTAACGATGGTCAGGTTGACCCGACCAAGGTGCAGGACACCATTGCCGAAAACCAAGTGCAGCTCTACTGGCGAAACAATGTAGAACGCATGTTGAAATACAACATCATCGCCACCCGTTCGGAAGTGAACGAATCGCTGACCCAGATTTGCAACGAGGCAATCTACAAGGACGACAAGGGTGACATCTGCAGCTTGCAGGTAAACGAGTATTCCGAAATTGCCGAAGTGACCAAGATGAGCTTGCAGACAATCTTCAAGAGGGATGTCCTCCGCAAGATTTGCAACTTCAAGTACACTGCTTGGCAATACATGAAGAAGATGCTGACCGAAGGCCGTATCTTCCTCGAAGTCGTCTATGACGAGGAATCTCACGAAATCGTCGGCCTTAACCTCCTGCCTGGTGAAAACATGATTGTCATCGTTCAGGACAACCTGATTATCGGTTACCGACAGATGCTCACGGGTACATACGCCCACACCAGCAAGAACTACATCGACTATTCACCAAACCAGATTTTGTTCCTTTCCCTCGACCTATATGGCCCAGGTGGTGTCAACGACCCGAGGTCAATCCTTGAACCAGCAGTAAAGGCACACAACCAACTGAATACGATTGAGGATAGCGTTGTTATGTACCGTGTCCTCTGGGGTTCCGAAAAGATGGTCCTCAAAGTGGACGTTGCTGGCCAGCCGAAACCGCAGGCAGAAGCCACGATGAAGGAACAGGCGAAGATGTTCAGCCGCCAGATTGACTATAACTCGGCAACGGGTGAAATCACCAACTGGGGTAAAGCGATTGGCCTGTCGGAACACTTTATCATCCCTGTTCAGGGCGGTTCGTCAGGTTCAAGCATCGAAAGACTACCTGGCGGTGACCAGCTCGGTAACATCGACGACCTCAAATTCTTCAAACGAAATCTCGTTAACGCCTTGATGGTGCCCCCAGGTCGTATCACGGCTTTGGCAGGCGATGGCGTCAACTACTCGAACGGTAAGATTGGCGAAGTCACTCAGGCGGAAGTCGCTTTCGCCCGACTCGTTGACCGTTACCAGACCCCGTTTGAACAGGGCCTCGTCAGGCTGTTCATCATGGTGCTGAACACAAGGCAGGAATTCAGTGATGACATCAAGGTTGAAGAAAACTTCGATATCAAGTTCAAACGCAGCAATGGCTTCCAGAGCTACATCGACGCCGACGTTTGGACAACACGACTCGCAGTGTTCTCCAGCATGATGGAATTTGCTATCAAGGACGAAGCCCCGAACAACCCGCTGTCTCAGGAATACTGTCTCCGTTACGGTCTCGGCATTTCCGATGCAGACCTCACACAGAACCGCAAGTGGCGTGAACACGAACAGAAGGTTCTCCTCGGTGAGGAAACCGATGTTGACAGCGGCGGTGAAGGCGGTGGCGGCCTAGGTGGGGAAATGGCTCCCGCACCAGCAACAGGCGCCTTCTAACGAATTACTAAGCCCTCGTACCAAGTACGGGGGCTTTTATAATTATAGCGATATTTTGTAAACCTTCACAATACGCTCATTGAGCTCCTTCTTCCGTTTTGCTGCACGTTCTGCCTCTTCATCGTCCCGCTTTGCTTTCTGTGACTCCATATAGGATGCCATGTATTCTCGGTAATGTGCAGTCGCTTTTTCAAGAGTATCACACTCGATGATGGTCACATACTCGTATTTACGCCAGTCCCTCCCTGTGTCGGGATTTTCACATTCCAAATAATTTGGAGTTACACATTGGTAATGTTGAACCAAAAACTTTCCCGCACCGTTACGGACGACACGGTAGGGCTTCCGTTTAAAGTATTGAGAGCCGATACCTATTGATAATCCAGCTACAAGCTGAAATAGAAGTACGCATCCAATTCCTGTCAGGGTATCCATAATTTCTCCTGTAAACATGCGGTTTGGTACTGGAAAATATAGCATTTCGCCCACCAAAAGTCAATATTTTACCCCATTCTTAATTTCAATGCAGATTTGTTTTAAGATATACCTAATATAAACTATAGACATATTTCCATTAGGTATAAAATGAATAGACGTAAACTCTTTTTGGAATCTATCAGCAAGTTAGGATTGACAACAAATCAGTTGAACGGTGTCATGTCATTAATGGAATCCGTATTGATTGATAATAATCAGTATTTAGATGAGGATTTCGATGAACCTGAAGATGATGGCGATGATAACAATGATAATGATGAGTATCACTTCGATGATGATGAGGATGAGGAAATCTACACTAGCAAATGGGACGAGGCCGATAGACAGGCATATCACAAGGCCGAACCATTATTTGTATCAAATAACGGCCAGCCATCTAAAATAATGTCTCTACTCAAGGAAGCATGGGAGGATGAGCTTGAATCTTGTGGAATTGAAATTGAAAAGGAGCGTGAATACACACGCACCAGATTCGACGGATGGCCAAACATTAACGTTGTATTCTCTTGGACTGATGACTGGGATAAAGGCACAAGAGCTAAGGGAAAAGTAACCCTACGCCTCAATTGGAAGGGTAAACTATCGTTCTTAATAATCGATGAACGTACTCGTCGAAATGTGAATCCGTATTTATACAAGTTCGAGGGAGAAGATATAAGCAAGTTTGAAGACCGCTATGAAGTATCACCAAAATACGACATTGCTCACGTTAAGGACTTCATACAGGAAGTCATAGATAAAGTCCTCTTGTTTACGAACCTCAACAAGGATTTCCTGTATAGACAGTGATTTTAATTTCAATGCAGATTTTGAGGTAAAAATTTTTTTGTGAAAATACCTCAATAAACTTAAAGTAGAACTCAAACGGTGCCAGATGGCACAGGATAACATTATGCAACAGTTCAGACCTAAGTCAGCTACGAGCAAGTGGGCTCCGATTTTGGAATCCAACCTTGGCCGTAAGCTCAAGTCCCGTGCTGAAGCTGCTGTGGTTTCCACACTTCTTGAAACCCAGTGCAAGCTCAACAAGGGTTTCCTCCCAGAATCTGCCAACGTCTCTGCTGACGTGGCTCAGTACCAGCAGTACGCTCTGCCGCTCGTGCGTCGTCAGTTCCCTGACCTGCTCGCTATGCAGACCGTAGCTACCATCCCGACCACAACTCCTAACGGAATTTACTTCGCACTTCGTTTCCTCTATGACGACGAAGCTCCGAAGACCGTTGGTTTCCGTCGTGGCTTGAAGAAAGAAATCGGTTACGACCTCGTTGCCGACCACACTGGTGTACACGGTACGTTCAACCCGTGGACAACTACTCAGGGTGAAATGTTGAGCAACTACGCCGAAGGTACGTTCGGTGGCCCGTCTTTCGATGGCGCTGCAATGAACTCTGCCAACGGTGCTGGTAACGCTTACCTCACCAACCACTTCGCTGACAAGCCGCAGTCTGGTGACTACTACGACGCAACCGAAGGCCACTACAACATCAAGAAGGCCAGCATCAAGGTGGTGTCTGGTGCTATCCGTGTGGGTACGAAGGCTATCAAGAGCCATTACACCTTGGAACTTCAACAGGATATGGCGGCAGCCCACGGCCAAGACGTTGAAGCTCTCTTGCTCGAAGGCTTGCAGTTTGAAATCCAGCAGGAAATCGACCGTGAAATCCTCGCTGCTATGGTGTCTGTCGCTCAGAACCCGATGTTCGGTGGTGAAGCCGCTATCACGGTTGACCTCTCCAAGGACGCTCACTTCAACGATGGTCGTTGGGTTGCTGAACGCATCGCTGGCGGTATCGTGAACACGATTATCGCAGTTGCCCGTAAGATTTCTCTTACGACAAGGATGGGCTCTGGTAACTTTGCAATCTGCTCTCCGAGCATCGTTGCAGCTATCTCTACCCTCAACTCTGGTATCTACATCCCGACCTACCTCGGAACGGATGCATCTGTTCAGCCAGGTGGTGGCGTTTCCGACGCTGGTTCTCTCCTGAACGGTCAGATTAAGCTCTACCAGGATATCTATTCTTGGCAGGACTACGCTCTCGTTGGTTACAAGGGACCACGTCAGGGCGAATCTGGTATCATCTTCATGCCTTACATCCCGTATATCTTCTGCAAGACTGCAGGACAGGAAGACGGAAGCCCACGTCTCATCGTGAAGAGCCGTTACGCCATTGTCAGCAACTTGCTCGGTTGCGGCTTGTTCTACCGTGTTGTTCGTTTCGTGAACAACGACCTCTTGGGTGTTTCCTTCACTGGCGACATTCCTTGGGAATCTAACGAAGGTCCGACTGTGGGCGTAACTCTCGACACCGTTGGTGTTGCAGTTGGTGGTCACACGCTCGACCGTCCGTTCGGTACGGCTGCTGCGGAAGAAGAGTGGTAATCACTCTCTCCCCTGCAAAGGAACTAAGGGAGTCAGCCTTCGGGCTGGCTCCTTTTTTATTCCCCCACACGTATTAAACACCAGCAAGATATAATAAACTATCAATAGAATTTACGAACCACCAATATGACACCTAGACATATCATAGATACATTTAACGAATCGGCAGGGAAGATACTTGTTTCCAAGGCTCAGTTGGAAGCCGTGAAGGATTTAGCAAAGACTCTGCTTGAATTTGCCGACCCGAGAAACGATGTTAACCACCCATCTTGCTCATCAGGACTTCTCATCACCGACGGAAAGGTGTTCCTAGCAGAACTCCCGACAGGCAACAAGAAAGGAAAGGCTCATCAGTACGACCTTCCAAAGGGTCACGTAGAGAACGATGGTGAAACCGTAAAGGATGCCGCATTCAGGGAAGCATTGGAGGAAACTGGCTACAACTGGCACAAGTATTACAATGATGCCCACGGAATTTTCCGCAAGCAGGTCCCGTTCCGCAAGGGAAACAACCTGATGCTTTATCGGATAAACCTGAAAGAACTCCCCCCGCTGACATCATATTCATGCAAGTCCTACTTCCACGACCCGAAGAAGAACGCCGCTATGCCAGAGGCTTGCTCCTACGAATATCTCCCGTTGAAGGAAATCGGAAAGTGGCTATGGCCCGAGTTTGACAAGACCTTCAAAAGGGAAGGTATCAAGTTCTAAAAATGTTTCACGTGAAACATAAAAAGCCCCCGTGTAACACGGAGGCTTTATTGTTTGTGAGGTTTCTATGCTAAATCTTTCCTACACTGTCATTTTTAAAGACGGCGTACTCACCAGCAAGGCCAGCAAGTTTCCATGATGTTACCACCGCCTTTACCTGTTCCCGTGTATCGGCAAGACCAAACTTGGCTCCTCGCTCGGTTGAGGCACCAAGTATAATGAAATACTTAGAGCCTGTGTCCAGCAATGTTCCTTTCTTCATTCGTTTTGCCATAATGCCCTCTCTTACCAAGCGCCTGCAGAAGTCACCTGAGGGTTCTCTTCGGTCTTCTCGGGGGTTTCACTCTCTTTCTTGACCTCTTTCTTGACCTCTTTCTTGACCTCTTTCTTGACTTTTTTCTCTTCAACTTTCACTTCTTTCATCGGAACGGCATCGGGTGTTTCGGTCGTTTCATCTTTTGCAGGGATTACTGGACGGTCATCTGTCTTTATTTCGGATGCATTCTTCTTCAAGTTTTCCTCGGTCAGCGACATTTCGGCTTCCTTCATTGCCTCGTTTTCTGGGGCTGCGGGAGATTTAGCCAATTCGTTGCATTTATCCAGCATATCGGTCATTTCACCTACGGTTTTCTCTGCGTCGATGCTTTTCAGGTATTTCTTTGTCATGGCAGCTTTGACCAAGTCTTGTGGAGTTTTCGGCAAGTCTACCTGCTTAGCCATCCATTCATCTGGCTTCGGGCTAAAGAAGTTGTCCATCGAGGCTTTCAAATCCTTTCCGACACTGAGCCCACGTTGCGACATGACACGTTGACTTTCATACATACGCTCAGCCATCGCCCTAGCTCTCATGCCTTCATTCTCGTCGATGGCATCGTTGAAAGCCTTGAGTGCAACTGGATTAGTTTTAAGTTCGTCAGCAATGAATTTCTTTCCCGTTTCATTCGGTGGGAAGTTGAGATAGGTGCGAGCAAAAGTTAGACCAACGAGCCTATTTGACACATCGCTCATAGAACCAGGTTTGCCCAGAAGAGTCATTTCGTTCAAGGATTTGGTAAGCGACTCGATTTCACGTTCTATCTTACCGTTGCTCAGGTTCTGACAAATACCAAGGGATGGATTCATCTTCTGCACATTAGTTTTAGCTGCGTCAAGTGCCGTCGGGTGTTCCTTAATCAGATTGCCAATCGGCTCTGGCTTTCCATCAGCGGTGTCAACCATGGTTTTCATCCGTAGTGGGACGCCCTTGTTACAGTCTAGGCCAAAATAATCGGGGTCCGCTTCACAATTCACTTTCTGGTTCGGTTTCATGAACGGGTCAGCCAAGATGGTAGCATCCGACGGGACATTGCCGTTCAACTGCTGGAACGTGTAGTCCTGCATGTTACAGAACTGATTCGGGGCAGTAGGCATCGGGCGTTGCTTATCAAACCAAGGTTCCTTCGGCTTCATAAGCGGTTTGAAACCAAGACCACCATAGCGTTCTGGCTGTCTGACCACCACGGGTGGCGGGCATTGCATCGGTTGGCATGGCATGGCGGGCGGGGTCGGAATCTGCGGCTGACCTGGCATTGTTGGCATAGGCATGGTTGGACCCGTCGGGTGTTCATCCTTGTAGATGTGCTTGACGGTTGCACCGATGTCGTAGACGGCCTTAGCCAAGTTTTCCATGATGTTTAGGATTTTGTCGTTGTTCATTTTTTGTCTCCTTGTTATTTCTGGAACCGTGCCTTGGCCTTACGGAACAACCACCATTCACGGACGACCATAGCCAGTCCGCCCATGATGTGAAGGCCTACAATTCCAGTGACGATAAATTCAATTGCTTTTAGCATTTGCTATCCTGAAACAGACCGAGTCTGTCGAAAGTGCGGCTATATCCCTTGAAGAGCCACTTCCGAATTTCCGAAAGCGGCTTGTACGCATAGCCGATAACCTCGGGAACAGTCTTGCCTGTCCTCTTGTCTGAGAAAAAGCTCTGGCACTTGTACTCGCCGATAGCAGGCATTTCATCCTTGGTCAAATCAAGGCGATAAAGGACAATCTGCTTGCCCTTGATATAACTTACAGGTGCATCACACAAAGCGATTGCACGGTCCTTATAAGAATCAAAATCGTAACCAGTCTCTTCCTTAGCTTCTCTGAATGCAGTGCCCCTAAAGTCACTGTCGAAATCCTCGACGTGACCCTTGGGCAAATCAAAATGGTGTTCACCAGGAGTCTGGTGCAACGGCAGCTCCACAAGGAACTTCTCGCCGTCTGTTATTAAAAGGCCAGCCGATACCATATCGGTTTCCTCCAATCTTTATTCTACCTTAAAATATATTATTCCAGCAGCAAAAAAGCCGACCACTATTGCAGGTCGGCTATAATCAGGGCCAAATCCACTTTATTTCTTACTCAGGTACAGCAACAGAAGGTTCAAACCATACAGTACGAAGCAAGAGATGAACAAGGTATCAACTGGGAGCTGTTTCAAGAAGAGGGAAGCAATTCCTGCAATGCCCCAAGCGCTCAATGTCAATGAATGTATCGTCGATGTGTTCGTTATGCCATACTTGCTTGCGAGAAGTGCAGGCAAAGCGGAGAAACCGCCACCATAACAAGCGTTGATGAGCATGACGCTGACAACGAACAGGCCCAGCCCAGCAAAACCAAAGTTAATCAAGCACAGCAATGAACTCAATGCGAACAGGATGATATAAGGAGTGTATCGACCGAACTTGTCGCTAATCCAAGCAAACCCGAAGCGTCCACCAGCGTTGAAAACTGCACTCAATGTACACAGCAAGGTTGCCATCCCGATTGCCACTCCGTAGTGTGAATAAAGCTGAGCTTCCTGACTGATGAAGGCTAGGCCGCAAGCGATGTTGAGGAAGAAGAACAACCAGATTGAAATGTAAGGCAATGTTCTAACCGTCTTTCCAATATCGATTGTCTCAACCATAGGTGGTTTGTAATTGACAGGGAACTTCCTGAACAGGAATGATGTCACGATAAGCGGAACCGTATAGATTAGAGCAAGGAGGTAGAACACTTGGTCGATAGCATAGTTTGAAGTAAGGTATGTGTACAGCGGACTTGCAACAGACTTTGCCAACCCGAACGAGAGGATGGCAATGGCCGATGCGACCGCCTTGTTATGACGGAAGTAGAGCATCAGCGTCTTGATTGGGGCCACATACCCGAGACCGCATGAGCAACCGAAGAGGACGCCATACGAGGCGTAGAACATCCCGACGCTTCCTACGCTGCAAGCAAATCCACTTAGGAGGAATCCAGCAACGAAGAAAATCACTGACATGACGTAGGTTGCCTTCGGGTTTCTTTCCACGAACTTTCCCATGAAAGCTGCAGACAGGCCGAGGAACAGGATGGCAAGAGAGAATGCGAACGACATGTCGTGGTTTAGAACCGAGTTGACAGCGTTTGCTAGAAGCGACCAAGCATAAACCTGACCGATACATAATGAAAGAAGGACGGTTGCAAGCACCGTCCTGATTTGTAGAATTTTCATGTTGAATGGTGTTTATTACACCAAAAGTTTATATTTCGTCAGGCTTACTCAGCATTTCTTCGTCCTGTACAAAGGTGCCGTCAATCTGCTGCTGAATGTACGGGATTGACATGGCAACCATTCGCATTGCATCAGTCTCATTATCGGCCTTGCCTCCACATGACAGTCCGTGTCCACCCATGTTCGAGCCAGGAACATGAATTTCAATCTTTCTAGCAAACTTGTCAAAGGAAATGTTCGGGTTATATCCACGGAACATCAAACCGATTTTGTTTTCACGCTTGTTATTATAGATGTTAATCCAGTAGTTGTACTTTTCGCTGTCCTGAATACGAATACCGACTTCTGTCGAATGTTTGTCGCAACGGGTCAATACACCGCCACCAGGAAGGTCTGTAAACTGCAAAGTATTGTATGTCTGTTCAACTTCATTGTCAATCTGGTTGAGGAAAGCAATTTCATCGTCCGTGAATTCGGTATGGCCATCCTTGTAGGCTTCAATCCAAGCATCGAAATTGAGCTTGTACTTGTCCTTGAACAGCATGTTCATCTTGTATGCATGTTCGAATCGTGCCTTATCGGTTCTAACCCAACGGTCAAACGTGTCGATATAATTGATGAGTTCTTCGAGGTGGGAAATATCCTTGACATCACGGTAGAAATCATAGGCAAGACGGGCGCCGCAAGCAGACTTGTCGATAATGATTGCATTAGACGGGTCGTTGAAATCAGATGCGCTAGCATGGTGGTCAAGAACCATGGTAGGAATGCCAGTTGCACGAACATTGTCCATGAATTTTGCTGGCGTATAATCGGTAAAGATGATGGCGTTGTACTGTTCCTTGTTAGGAATAGTGTTGAATGTCAATAGGTCATTATCCTTGCCGTAGTACATCTTGGCGTACTTTGCGTTAGGAAAGATTGTCTTGATGATTAGATGGGAACCCACTCCATCGAGGTCATAGTGTGTGCAGTTGAGCACGTTCATGTTAGGGTTTTTGAAGTATTGGATATCCATAGTTCTAGTCCTTTTTCCACAATATAGTTTATTAAATCCGTTATGTCAAGGTCTTGTCGGCAACAAAGGTATCTTCAATTAACGCTTCCTGCTGTTCCTGCTCGGTAAAGGTAGGAATCTGCAATTCATCCAAGGCTTCGTCGAAGATTTGCTTGGCTCTGGTTGCGAACTCTGCGGCAACGATGATGCTATCATGGACTGTGCATACAGGGCAATGCAACTCATCCTTGATTCTGCGGTAGACTACGCTGAAAATCAGGTGACTTTCAGTGCGTTGCAGTTCATGAGCCAACTCTGCGTAGTGTCCACGCTTGATTATCTGGATTGCCTTGAAGAGGTTGGGGAACCTTTCCTGCCAGAGCTTCTGGATGGCAGCAACAAGCTTATGCTTCTTCTTCGAGTAGAACCTTCCGCAGAACAGGCAAGTAAGGAACTCCTTCTTTACGCTATTACGGTCAGTCTTGACATGTAAAGTTTTACTTACAAAATCGAGGAAATATTCATAAAGTTGTCCAGAAGTCAGAAGTCTCTTGTACTGCCACAATTCAGCATAGAACTTCTGTATGCTTTCTGTCTTTTCACCAGTCTCCCAATAGGGTTCCGCATTCCCTCCTTTAGAGAAAATCACAATATGTTCTCGGCCATCAAAATTAGAGATATAACGGTCAAGAACACGGTACAAGAATGCACCCTGAGAGCTCTTGATGTCAATTTCGACGGTTTTCTTGCCGTCACAGGTGATACAGTTCTTGCGAATCTCCTTTTTCATCTGGGTGATGTTCGTATGAACACGACCGTAAGCATCACGTTTGCAGTATAGAGCGTACTTATCGGTAGCATAACTGTTGAACATCTTGACTTTGTTCATTTCAGAGGTCAATCTTTCAGGTGGGATAGCGTTAGAAGCCACCATATCGCCTAAAATAGTGTAACTTTTGTCCTCGTCGATGCTAAAATGGGTCAAATCCTCGTAAAGTTCCTTGATTTCAGGCAACTGCATCTGTTCGGCATGGACTTCTTCGGCTCTTTCTGCCAATTTCCTGTAAAGAAACGGGTTTACAACCTTGATTACGTGTACTCCACCCTTTCTTTTCTTGATGTCACCTGCCTCTTCCTGCGCCCTAGTGTGCAAATAACGCTGGATATAGGTCAAATACTTCTTTGTGAACCAGTAATGCTTGCATTTTCCTGGCACATCCTTGCTACCCTTGACATAGGAGCGGCTTCTACCGATAATTCCCCATTGTTCAAGAATTTTTACATATTCAAGGTAGTTGGACCCGATGATTCGGTCATAGATTTTGGAGTATATGGGCACTGCCCACTTGTCGATGTCGATTTTCCAATGGTGCTTCACCGCAAGGTTGAAAGCGATTTGATACCGCCTGTACATTGTATTGACGATATAGACCAGAAATTCGAAATTCTTCCTATGAACACCATCGAGTGTATCAGCTTTTTTCAACATCTCATCCAAGATGCAGTTAGGGACCAGCATCTTATCGAATGAATAGTGGCTGTCAGACTCAGAAAAGTGGTCTAAAATACGTAAAGAAAGTGCAAGATTCGAACTCATCGGCGAATAATATACAATAAAATTTCTGCTTTAGCAAGGCCCATACAATGACTCAACCGTAATTTTTCTTTCCTGTACCACAGGATAACACTATATGTTCTCACTTTTTACTGTTAAAATACAAGTTTTTCCTTGAAAAAAGATATTTTAGTTAAGAAGACATATAATTTTATTTAACCCTAGTTTATCCAATCGATTATGCAAGTTTATTTTGACTTCCTCAGAGATAACTTATCGCTCGTCAACGTCTATGGCAATACCCAAACTGAAATAAATCGGGTGTATACATTTTTGAATAGCGCCATCAAGTACGAGGACAAGCAGGCTACGTATACAGAAAAATACAAGAACGGCTACGGCAAGGAGTACGTCAATTTCTACGACAAGGATGAACGGACCGTGCCCATCGGTCTAATCGCTAGGGTCTGTGACTTGCTGCGAGGAAGGTTTCCAGGCATTCAGCTTAAACTGTCACCGAGGATTGATTCGATGTTCCGTCCGAAGACGGTCTGGACCAAGGAAGAGATAATCAAGTATGCCGAGACGTTGAACATCCACGACCGCAAGGAGGGGTTCAAGCTCACCCTTCGTGAACATCAGGTGGAACTAATCTATCAGGCAATGTTGCATCGTCGTGGTGCGTTCAAGGCTTGCACTGCGTCAGGAAAGTCGTTGGCAGTCTATGTTATGGCCCGTTACATGACCGAGGTCGAGCACAAGAAGATTGCCGTCGTCGTGCCTAACTCTGGCCTCGTAGTTCAGTTGATGCAGAACTTTCAGGACGACTATTCATGGGATGAGGCGCCAGAGAACTGTACACTAATCTATGGCGAGTCCAAGGACAAGCTGACTGCGGCCCAGAAGCGTAAACTTGCCGAGTTGAACCTTGGCGAGGAAGTCATGTTGAAGCCTATCGTCATCACGACGTGGCAGAGCTTACAGAACAAGGAGCCTTCCTTCTTCAAGCGGTTCGATGCGGTAATCGTTGACGAATGTCAGGGTTGCCGTGGTCCCGTCTTGCGCCAGATTCTTGACTACTGTACCTCGGCGGAAAACTTCAAGATTGGTGTCTCGGGAACTATTCCTAACGACGGTCTCGATGCAGGTTACATCGAAGCCTCTCTTGGAAAAAAGTATGAAATCGTGAGTCTTTGGCAGCTTGCCGAAAAGGGTCTTATCACACCTGTCAAGGTGGTTGCCCTGTTTGTTCCATATCCGTTGGATTGCCGTACGACCATCTGCTACTCGAAGTTCGAGGAGGAGTATTCAATCGTGACTGGCAACCGCAGTCGTTTCGATATTCTTGACATGCTCATCAACAACAAGAAGATAACGACTGACCAGAACACGGTAATCCTATTCCGCAACATCGACCCGTTGGAGCGTGTTGCCGCATACTTGCAGGAGCATCATCCAGAGTTCAAGTACAGTATAATCAAGGGTGAGGTCAAGGCGAATGAGCGTGACCGTATCAGATTGGAGATGGACGCCTCGTATGGTCACATCCTGCTGGGAACGTACGGCTGTCTCCAAGCTGGCATGAACGTCAAGAAGTTGAACAACCTCGTCTTTGGCGACCCTGGCAAGTCGATGTACATGATTATGCAGTCGATTGGTCGTATCGTCCGTAAGTGTCAGGGAAAGGAGATTGCGACTTGCTATGACATCGTTGATGATGCTTCGTATATGGTCCACGGGCGCACTCGTGGAGACTATATCAATGAAAACTGCATGGTTCGTCATTTCCGTGAAAGGGTGAAATACTACGATGCGGACAAGATTCCAGTCCAGCCGTATGACCTTACTGGTATCGTCGAGGCTGATGTAAAGCTTGACGACATCAAGCAGAAGAGAAAGGAAAAGGCCGAGAAGCGTGCTCAGCAATTGGAGAAACGCAAAAAGAAGGCCGCAGAGGGCCTTCTCAAGAACTACCGCAGGCAATTCTAGTAGTATGCTGGGTTCACCAGATTTGACAGCATTTTCTTGCGGGTCATTTCGGCTTCACGTTTGGCCTTCAAGTTGAAATGCTGTGATTTTCGGTTCATCCTGTCCTGCATTGCCTTGTCTGCCGTCCAGTGTGTAGTCTGCCCGTTAATTTTGTTGTATTCACCTACGGTGAGTTGTTTCATGTTCGGGAAGTTGGTTATGACTGGAACGATGATGTTCATCATCTGTGTATTGAATAGTGTGGTGTTCATTCTCGTCAGGATGCCTGTGAGTAACTTCTTGTATGAAGCATCGTTTTTGACATTGATGTTGAGATTGGCAGTAATGTACTGTTTCATTTCATTGATGTCCGTTTTGCGAACGACATCCTGAGTTGTATATGTACTTTGTCCCCCTAAGCCGAAATGCACGGCTAGAAGGTATGTTGCCTCGAATAGGATATCGATTAGATATGCGTTTAGAATGAACTCGTTTTGGCACATGCTTCCATCTTCGGTATACACCTTTCCTGTCGGTGCATGACCTTCTGCAATTTGCTTTAAATCAGATGTGGTAACATAGTTGCGAGTCGGGAAACTGTTTGCGATAACTTGGTTATTGCCTGAGTTAGCCACGTCGTTGCGAACCTTGTTGTACAGTAGGATTATGTCCTGCGCTATGCTGAATATGTTACTGACTTCCATCTTGCTGACATCTTCGGCAATGAATCCTTTCGATGCCTTCTTTACACCGTCGAAGACCTCGTTGATTATGTCGGTCTGACGTATGTCGTTGTTGACTTTACTTATGAGAGTTTTTCGTGTCGGGTCATTGAGAAGGTGGTTTTCAGCAAGGATTTTACGAATATCTTTGCATGCGGACGATACTGCATCTTCGTATTTGCCTATGATAAAGCGGATATAGTACCCTTCGGACATGGTGTCGATGGATTCAGCCGTGTTGTCCATAGCCAGCATCTGCATTGACGGGTTTGCTTCGTTCAGGTCAACATGCGGTTCATCTACACCATTTTTTAGATGCTTCATGTCGATGTTATACTGACTGGTTATGCGGTTAATGACAAGGTTGATTGCACGTAGTTTAAGGACGTACGGTTTAATCTGTGTCTGCAGATTGGTAATCAATGAGACGAGCTTGCTGAGGTCGTCGGATGATGTCTTTTTCTTCTTGTTGTCTCTGATGGTTATGAACTTATGAGCTTTCATTTCTTCTGGTCTCATGTGTTCCCAACCGTTATAACGGTAGATGTAGGAACAGTTACGGAGTGCATCAGCCATCATTGCGTTGTGTTCGGTATTCAGTGTACCCCAATCCAAGTTGTCGATGGTGTTTTTGATTTCTAACGTATCTGTTTCCAGTGTGCATATATTCTTATTTTTAGAAAGAAGTCCGCTGTATGTCAGGAATGATATTACATATTCAATGGAAGAACTTCTGTTGAGGGGCATCGTTTTGATGAATTGCCCCTTGACGGCATGTTCTACCATAGCGTTTACTACCGCAGACAGGTTATTCAGGATGTATGTATAACCATTGTAAGTGATAGTGATATCATTGGCTTGTGGAGGAATAGCACCGCCGCTCCTCATAGACTGTTCTTGCCTTTTTTTATACTCGTTTTCGGGGTCCATTTTGGCAAGTTTTGCAAGTTCGCTCAATACGATAGCGAATGCTTGTACCTGCATATCCTGTGCGCTGTTTTCATTGCGCTGCTTGTTCTTTCCAGCAAGGTAGCCATCTTTAATTTTGACTAGGTCTGCCTCATAGTTTTTAAGATAATTCGGCAACTTTCCTGTTGTAAGGAATGTTATGAGGTAATCTAGCATCTGTATCGGTGTCTTGAATAGTTCTGTTATTAGGATGCCGTTCAGAGTGCGTATCATCGACTTTACACCAGATGTCGCATTGATTTGGTTCGGGACGGCATTTGGCTCGTTGTTGATGGTAGCCATCATTTTTGCAAGGACCAGTTTCTTTGAGTTTTCGATATTAAGCTCGGTGGAAGAATATGAATCGGTATCATCTTCTTCTTGCTCACGTTGCTGCTCACCAGTATATGAATCGATTATTGTGGACGCCTCATCACCGCTCTTCATCGTTTTCGTACCCATTTCGGATTCGCTCTTTACACTGTCTTTTATGCTACCGACAGTGATGAAGTATTCGGGGAACAGTGCATGGTATTGTGTCTCGGTCAATATGATGTTGCGGGTATCGCCAAAAGACCCGTAGTTGACGGACGGTAGTCCTTCGAGTGCAAGAAGACGGTTTAAAACCCCAGCAAATGTATCAAAAAACTTATCCTGCTGCCTGAGGGCGATTTCGACTACGGGTTCTGTTGTTTGCCCGTCATCCTGACTGCCGTTCTTTTTGTATTTCATAGTGCCAACAAAGTGTGTCTTTGCTGATAGTTTGAACAAGTTTGATATGGCTGACGAGCCTAGGATTCTGTTCTTGATGTTTTCTTCACGACGGTCACGCTGTTCCTCGAAAGAGTCTGTTGAAGTTCCTTCCGCCTCTTCCTTTTCCTTATATGCGACAACCGCTTTGATTCCGTTGGTAATGGACGTATCGTCGAGTATCTTGTAATTCAGTCTGATGAATGTGAGCAGGCTGTCCAAATCATCGTTGGTAAACTGATGCTGGGCCATTTGCGTGGCGTACTTCTTAATGTCGGCATTTCTTACGTCTGGGTACTTTGCTTGAATTGTCTGTGCGATTTCATCAGGGTCTGGACGGGTTTCTTGTTCAACCATCTGTATGAAAGCTTGGCTTGTCATGTCGTTGATGCTGAATGTGGACATGAAATCTGCCGCCATGCCTGTCTTTGCCTCGGTTATGTCGTCGATAAAGAGTCTCTGCTTTTTGTCTTTCAGTACGCTCTGGATAATTTTACCCATGTATAGGTACATTAGGCTTACTGTGCTATATGGAAGTGTTCTAAAAGTTGCTGCATCGGTCGTAGGGTCAGTCAACCTAGGAATGTCGATTGAGTACATTACCCTATCGATAACCTTATCAACGGCGATTGTTGGATTATCCTTGATGATATTCTGGATTAAGGCTTCAAGGATTGTTTTTATGTTTTTCTTTGTATACAGCTCATGCAGAAAACCGTTGTTTGCGGTTTGCCCAAGCTTGTTTCGAATATAGTAAATTAAAGCGTATTCCTTTTGAAGCGTTGTAGCCATGATGCGTCCTTCCAATTATTCATAGTTTATACCTTTTTGGGGTTGCCAACTCAATTTGAAAAGACTATATTGTAAACTTAGGAGCGAAATTATGATTAATACACCAGCAACTTACAAGTATGATACTAATAGGCTCATGGTGATAGACTGGTCGTCTATAGCCCACCAGAACATCCATTCAATCGAAGCATCGTATAAGATGGGTGATGATTACGGTGTCCAGACTAAGGAAGATGAACTCCGTCTGTGGCGTAACAAGATGGTCACCTCGATGAACGATTTGATTCAGCGTTTCAATCCGCTGGACATCATCATTGCCGTTGACGGAAACTCTTGGAGAAAGGATTTCGTCAAGGATTACTACGGAAAGCATACAATCGTGTACCATGATGACACCTACATCTACACGGAAACGGAAAACTATGCCTACCGTATCGGCAAGCCTGACAAGAAGAAGGAAGAATACACCGTTGAACGCATTCCAGTTAAGGAATACCCGTCGTTCCGTAACAAAGACCACCGTCTACTCAATGAGCTTTCTCAGGCCAAACAGGATTTGCTCTGGGGTCTGTATGAGGTTAGCACGAAGTCCAAGAACGAGAACAAGACTCCTATCATCCCGAGTTACAAGGGAAAGCGTAAGTACAGCGAGTGGACTGCATTGACCCCGAAAGACGAGTGGCAGAAGTATAAGGACAAGTTTGCCTTTGAACTTGCAAAGTATTATCGTGCCCTTCCTATACAGCTTGACGGGGCGGAAGGAGACGATGTTATTTACGGTGCGGTAAAGGCATTGCAGGACCGATATAGCACAATCGTTGTTGTCACCCGTGATACTGACATGATGCAGATTCAGTGTGAAAAAGCGGTGTTTTATGACCATCTTTCCGTCAAGTTCCTTTCATGCGAATCCCCGTCTGACTACTTGCTTCAGAAAATCGTCTCTGGCGATAGCAGCGACAACATTCACGGAATGAGCTTGCCTAACCCGAAGACCCCAGGCCTGCCTAAGGCTACCTGCGTAGGTAAGGACGGTGCCCCGAAGTTTGTCAAGGACTGTGGCGACGTTTATGAAACCGCAAAGAGAGACGGCTGGGTTGACCAGTTCCTTAGGAATAAGACCCTTATCGACCTTAGCTGCACTCCTGACAACATCAAGAATGCGATTACGGAATCTTGCAACGGTGTCTGCAATAGTGCGTATGCTCCTGCGGAAGAAATGGCAAATATCGGAATCACGAAGGCTCAGTTGGATTTAATCAAGAATATGAGAGAGCGTGGTTTCTATGCTTTCCATCCGAGAAGTCAATACGATTGGTGTACTACGAAGTTTAGTTCGGAAAAGAATTACCAATCAGTCAAGATTGACCGAATCAAGGAAGACTTGGAATCACCGATTTCTGCAGCACCTGTCCCGACCTCTATTGGAACTGCTGCACAAGCGGCCCAACCAGTGCCAGACTTTAACGTAGGTAATGTGTTCGACAGCCCGTTTGGTGACGACCCCCCGTTCTAGTATTTCAATCGACTCATCATGGTGTCGGGAGATTTTCTCCCGACGCTTTTTGTTAAAAAATGTAATTTATTGTTGAATATCAATGGTAATTACTATGAATCCACGAGTATATCTATTGGCCCGTCTAGTGGACCAGTCTAAAATGAAATTCAAGATGTGGTGCAAGTACCACGCAAACTTTGGGTTTCGCAAAATTTACATCTTCATGACCGAAGAACCTGAATGGTTTCAGGAAGCAAAGAAGGAAATCATCGCTGACAACGATTGCTTCGTCTTCATCAAGGCTGATGCGAGATGGAGAAAGGTGAGTGAAATCGTCAAGGCCTTCTGCAAGCATTGCGGTAACGGCGACTGGGGTACGATTTTGTCCACCGACGAGTATATCTACACCGACAAACATGACAAGTTCGATGTAGGCAACCTTGTTGGCTATGTCATCCAGAGGCTTCATGCCCGTTCTGTCACGCTCTACAAGGAATACGTCCGTGAAAATGACGGTTTCGAGTTCAAGGCAAAGAATTATGACACTTACGAGATGGGTGATAGCCAGTTCCCCGTGGCAAGCACCCTCTTGTTCAGTGTTCAGGATGTCAACAGCAACCCGCTTTCTAGCCCATGCACACCTGCAAATCAGGCACAGTGGATTGACTCTCGCTGGCAGCCGATTAACAAGGACATTTTGACGACTCAGATTCCAAGATTCACCGAATGTGCTGTCCGAGTCATCAAGCTTCTTGAAAAGGATGCAGTTGACGAGGCATCGGACAAGAGCTTCGACGAAAAGGCAACGGCCTTCTGGCAATACTACCTGTACAAGTTCCCTGAAATCACTCCTCGTTTCCCGCCGAAGTCCACCAAGGTCAAGGAGGAAACGGAAGCCAAGATTCAGGAAATTGCAGAGGAATCCAAGCCGACTGGCCCTGCCGATGAAAAGATTGAGTACAACCTTGATGGCGAGCTGATTGGGCGTGTAATCGCTTCGGTCATGCAGGGAAATGACTACACCAAGGTTCTTGAAGACATTCATAACGCCAGACTTCCTGTTTCCGATGAACAGGTCAAAATCGTCTACGACCGTGAATGCTACAATATCATCGAGGGAAGCGAACCGTTCCAGAATCTCCTGCACATGTTGTCAGATGGTGTAAAGCCGCAGACAATCATGAAGGAACTGCGTATTTCAGCAACCCAGCTGAAGAAGTGGCGTACGATGCTTGAAAGCATCCCTGCCGAAATCAAGGCAAAGTTCGATACCAAGTCTACGGAAGAAGCCCCGTTGACGGTAGAGGAAGAGGTTATCCCCGTTTCCGAAGCGGAAAAGGCAGAAGAAAAGCCGAAGAAAAAGAAAGGCCGCAAGAAGAAGGGGGAGAAAGTCACTGTTGAGGATATCGACAATGGCGTTCAACCTGGCACGAAGGACTGCCCCGTGGAAGAAATTCCGACAGATTCACAAGAAGAATAATGAAATAGCCGAAAAACAATATATTTTTAATGGGAATCCGACGGGTTCCCATTTTTCATTGGAGTTTACATGACAGAAGATAAGTTCAAAAATGACGTTTTACCGATGGCTGAAAAGTACATCACGATACCCGAAGCCGTTCCTGAGGTTGTCGAGTATTTGCGTAAAGTCTCGAACTATGAATACACTTTTGCCCGCTTGGTGGACGAGGAAACCCGTCTGGTTGCAGAAATGAACGTGAAACTGGACGACATGCTTTCAGAAGTTACCGAAAAGCACAAGTTCAAGACCATTCCTCGTTATACCAACAATACGCTTCTCATGAACCGTATCAACGGCGACCCGATTCTCGTAGACTGGAAAAAGAAGATTGCCGAGCAGGAGGAATACCTGAACTCGATGAAGGCTGTTTTGAGCATCATCCGAGAGAACAGGTTCGCCTGCCAGAAGATTCTCGACCATGAGGTGTCGGTCGGCCACCAGTAATCTTATAAACATTGTATGTCTAAGCATCAACAAGTCTGAAGACAAGGACCCCCTGGGTTGAAACGTCTAGCCAGACAGGAGTAAAAATATGCCTAGTAAATTGATAGCCAAGTTGAAGGGTATTAAGGCCTTCGAAGAAAACATCATCAGCAAGAACGAACCAGTCGAATACCTCGGCTGCGGAATCCCAGTTCTTGAAGTCCTTTTCAGTGGTATGGTAAACCACGGTATCAAGAAGGGTCACATGACGGAAATCGCAGCTCCGTCTACAATGGGTAAATCCCTTATCGGCCTTTACTATCTTGCAAGCGCTTACCACTCTGGAATGGATTGCATCGTTGTATCGTCAGAAGGTGCATTCAACTTTACGTTGGCACAGCGCCTCGGTGTGAACACTGACGAAATCGTGGTGTTTGAATCAAAGTTCATCCACCAAATCAATGAATTTATTACGAATGCCCAGAAAGGCTTGACCCGTAAGGAACGCCACGAAGTCTTCCTCTTGTTTGACTCTTGGGGCCCGATTATTTCCTTGCAGCGTGTTGAAGCCATCGAAAAGCAGACGGGTAAGGATGCCCCGACCGCAGACATGGGTCAGACCGCTATTAAGAAGAACGAACTTGCCAAGCTGATTAACGCATCTGAGTTCACTTCTCTTATCATCAACCACGTTTATGACTCCCTCGAACAGTACAAGGACCCGAAGAACATTCCAGGTGGTTGCGAACTGTACTTTAACAGTGATTCAATCGTGCTTGTTTGCACTAACGGAAGGGCTTACAGGACGAAGAAGACAAGCACACAGAAGGCATCCAAGATTGGTAAGATTGCCACCGCACAGATTAAGAAGGGTCGTGACGGTATGGAAGACCGCACTTGCGAATACCGTATTCTTACGAATGGTGGTATCGACCGCTGGTACGGATTGGTTGAAGATGCTATCGCATCTGGTGCTGCTGTTGAAATCAAGAAGGGCAATCAGGGTACATTCCTCCATCGTCCTGATTATGATATTGACAAGGAAACTGGCGAACTTCTCCGTGAATTCCGTTGGACTGACGATGATACCGATGAATGCAATACACAGGCATTCATGGAACCGCTTATCAGCGACCCGAAGTTCCTTGCTTACATCGAGAAGCAGTACATGTACGATGTGTCCCTCTTTGCAAAAGACCTTGTTGGCGAAATGCCTGCACCTCTCACTGAGGAAGAGCAGACCAAGAAGAAGACCCGCAAGAGCAAGTTGAAGGAAGAAGCTGCCGCTACCCCGAAGAACATCAGCGATGAAATCGAAGCAGTGCAGGAAGAAACTGCCGCAGAGATTGCTGCAAAGGGTGTTAAGGCGTAATAGCAAATACCTCATTAAAACCAGACGGGTGTGTATCTTCCGTCTGGTTTTTTAGGTCTTGCCAAAATGCGTATGATAATGTATCTTTTATTTTGAACTGTAATAAATAACCGAAGGTAAAATATGGTAGTAGAAGATTTAAGCGATGAAGAGTATGTCCTGAGGTGCTTTTTTGAAGACGAAAATATCCGTCTGCGCATAGCGGACAAGATTAAGGAAGATTATTTTGAGGATAAGGCGGATAAGCAGATTGTCCACCTTGTTAATGCATTCCGTCGGAAGTATGACCGTTATCCGACGGCACAGGAACTTGTAACTGGATTAAATCAGAACCCAGGGTACAGCGAGGAAGCCAAGGCGCAGCTCCTTAAAATTACAAAGCCCATTGGTGTAATCTCGCAGGATGTCAAAAAGAGCCTTATTGAAGATTATTTCAAGTTTAAGGTTTCACAGAGGCTGATGGAAGAGTACGCTCTTCACATGCACGGAAAGGACCCGTCGGCAATGCGTGGTATTATGCCTCAGTTGCAGGATGCATTGAATTTCCGACTGACCACTAACTTGGGTATTCATTATATCCGTGACGCCAAGTATGCCAAGTCTAAGCTGGGCGACATGGAAAAGAGTATTCCGTCAAGGATTGGTGCGATTCGTCAGTTCACCAGCGAAACACCAGATGCACAGGGTACTTGTGGTGGATATTTCCGCAAGTGTCTGAGCCTTGTAGGTGGTACGTCTGGCGGTGGTAAGTCGATGTTCATGGTCAACGAAGCTGCCTTTGCTGCAACTCTTGGCTACAATGTGGTGTATGTAAGTCTTGAACTTGATGCCGCAAAGATTTGGGAGCGTGTAACGAGTGCTATTCTCGATGTATCTCGTTACGACATCGCTAAGATGAGCGATGAGGAAGTGATTGTCAAGCTCCAAAACGAACATGACCCGTCTATACCGACCCCAGGTAACTTGTTCATCAACTGGATGCCGACCCGAAAGACAACTCCTGATGATATCGAGGGGTATATTAACGAGCTGGAAATGACCGAGGGAATTAAGATTGACTTCCTCGTTGTTGACTACATCGGCATTATCAGTCCGAACTCGGGTACATATACCCAGTTTGATGGTAGCTTCCAGAAAATTCTGTATGCCGCCGAACAGTTGAGAAATATTGCGGTTAACCATGATATGGCTATCTTGACTGGAACGCAGATGCAACGTGCTGGTTACCGAATGAAGGACATCGGCATGGACCAGACTGCGGGTTCAATGGGTCTTGGCGATACGGTTGATTTCTACTATATCATTATACGTGACGTTGCGTTGAAAAAGGCTGGCTTCCTTAGCGTTACGATTAGTAAGAACCGATTTGGTTCAAGCGATGTACAGTTTAACGTGAGGGTTGATTGGCCCCACATGCGTATCAGTGATGTCCAACCTGAGGATATGGAAGTCATAGATAGTATCATTAAAGAATCTATTGTGCAGGAACAGTTGGAGGCGTTGGAACAGAGACGACCAATGACCCGTCAGCAACAACAGGCTCAGAACGTACAGCAAGTTCAGCAGCAATGTCAGCAACAGACTCAGCAAGCGTCATTAGAGCAACATAGACAGAAGAAAGAGAAACCACTAGACCCCAACTTTGCGTCAACGGTCCAACTCTTTTAAAAATGTATTTTACCCAGTAGATTGAACTACTGGGTATTTATGTTTACCATCTTAGATGAACACCAGAGGCAGATGATTTGCGAGAAGATTGAGGCGAAGTTTTCGACTCCTTCTCTCGTAGATGGAACCTGCGGACTGTTCAGCATGCCTGAACCGTTGATTAAGGACAGGGCTGCGTATTTCAATGAATGCGTAACGACCGTCTACCACCTTTTGCACGAGGCGGACTCCCAAATCGGGATGTTCGAGGTCGTGTCGAGTCTGGACGAATACTTTGACATTGATTTTCTTGTCAAAAACGTATTCTCTGACGATATTATTGAGGCGATTGTTGACCAGATTGCCGACTGTTTCGACAAGGCAAAACGAGACGGACGGGTTAATCTTGAAAATTCCAGTTTGCCGCCTGGTTTGAAGGAAAGAATTATAGCACGTTTGGAAAAGAGGTCATAAAATGAAAAGATGTACACTTACTGCCGCTGACAGGAATCTTATTGAAGAAAGCAATAAGGAAAAGAAGCAGCAACTTGCCGCCTTGAATGCCGACCTGAACAGGATGGCTGCCACTGGTCACAGCAAGATGCTTGACGAAACCCCGTTCCTCCCGACGGGTCCGAGGGCTTACCAGCTTGTCGAAACCGAGCATTACAAGAAATGGATTCAGAAAATCCGTGAGAGCGCACCCGAAAAGAAGTGGGTTGGCAAGAAATACTTCGGCATTGCCGACGAGTATACGGAAGCATCCGAGAAGGTCTCCGAAAAGGTTCTTGACCAAAAGGAAACCGACCAGATTCTTGAAACTTACGTTGACAAACAGGGTGTTCGCAGGGTCAAGATTCGTGATGACTACGACCCGAACCACGCCAACGAGGTTGAAAGCACTGAACTGACCAAGGAAGAAAGGAACGTATTCGACTTCGCCACCATCAAGAACAAGGTGGTCGCCCACTTGGAATGGAGCATTGATGACCTGTTTGACGACATCGAGGAGTCCTTGAAGGAGATGCATGCCGATGAAAAGGACTACCAGCCGCCTGAGAACCTGAAGGAGGTTGTTGCCACCATGCAGAAGACCGAACAGACCAAGATGCTCGAATACAAGCGTCAGCAGGCGGAAGCTCTGGAATACGAAAAGAAGAAAAAAATGCAATAAGCCCTTGCATTTGCAGTTGGAATAAAATATATTTGTTAAGACTGCTTACGTTATAAACTTTAACTGAGGAGAAATCCTCGGTTTATAACAATGAGAATTAACAATAGGTAATAACATGAGTACACTTGACTTGAACTATGTTCCAACTGCGGCTTCTTTGCCGCCTTCCCAGTCCACCGAACCAGAACGCAAAGTTGATGAGCGTGTATGGAAAACAAGGTTGGACGATACCCACAAATATTATTCCGCCCAGGTCCGCATTCTTCCAAGCGTAAAGCGTGACGCACAGGGCAATCTGGTATGGCATGAGAATCCCTCTCCATTCCGCAAGGTTGTGGTTCACTATCTCCGTATTGGTAAGGGCCCTAAGAAATACTTCAAATGTTTGAGGACACTTTCTGACGCTCCTGACTTTTACAAGGGAATCTGCCCGTTCTGCGACTGGAAGACGGAACGTTTCCACAAGCTTAAACCATTGGCTGATGCTGGTGATGCAATTGCCGCAGAAGAAGTGAAGGTTAATGAAGGTAACGCTGCTAGCACGAGCTATGTTGCTAACACACTTATCCGTCAGGATACGGTTCATTCAGAGTTTAACAACCAGGTGAAACTCTGGGAACACTCCGTGAAGGTTAACAACACTCTCGACTATCCTCGTGAACCAGAAGTCGTAGCAAAGAGGAGATGGGAAAACACCAAGGAAGGTCGTAAGAAAGGTGCAGTGTATGTTCCGAATGAATTGGAACTCAAGAATGCAACACGTTTCTTCCCCGAACAGGTTCGTGGTGGCCGTGACTTCATCGTTACGTGTCAGGAATCTGGAAACATCATTAACGGAAAGGCTATTAACACCTACGATGCCAGCAAGTTTGTTGACGCTCCGAGTGATTTGGCAGCAACTGATGCGGAAATCTTGGCCTACCTGAACCAGTGCGTTGACCTCGACGCATATCAGAGAGAAGACCTTGCTCCGAGTTACGCCGAAGCTCAGAAGATGCTTAACGAATGGTTGGCAGAACAGACTGGAAGCGCTTCGTATGACAATTCTGCTGATGTAACCCCGAATACGGAAGCTCCTGCAGCCAGAGCGAACCCTGCTATGGCTCGTATGCCTGGTTCTGCATTCCTTGGTAACACTCAGCCGCAACAGGCAGCTCCGCAGGCTCAGTACACCAATCCTCCTGTAATTAATCAGCCGACGCAACCTGCACCGCAGGCCGCTCCTGTACAGCCGTCTTTGGCTGGAATGGGTCAGCCAGCAGCACAGGCACCGCAGGTGAATCCGCAGTTTGCAGCTCAGATGGCTCCGCAGGCACAACCGCAGTTTGCACAGCCGCAGCCGACGTTTGCACAGCCTGTTGCTCAGCCGACCGTTGCAGCTCAGCCGATTGCTCAACCGCAGGTTCAGGCTCAACCGATTGCACAGCCGACTGTTGCAGCTCGTCCTGTTGTACAGCCGCAGGTTCAGGCTCAGCCGCAGTTTGCACAGCCGCAACCGCAGTTTGCACAGCCGCAGGCACAGTTTGCTCCGCAAGCTCAGCCTCAGATGCAAGCCGCAGCTCCGACTCCGAATGCCGCAGGTTTCCCTGACGACGACCTCCCGTTCTAATCGGTTGGTGATTTCTTCAAGGGCGTGTCGAAAGACACGCCTTTTTTATTGGAATAATGTATTTTAATAACGAAAGTAAACTGATGGAAGTCTTATGATACTTTTTGATACAAATTCCCCGGCACTGCGTTATGCAGCTTCTCTCATTTCTGGTGTGGAAAATGCCGATGAACCCGTGAAGGTTGTCGTTGGCGATGGCGAGGTGTATTTCACCTTGAAATGCGGTCTAAAAATCAAGGCGCCTATTTGGAAAGGCGAGTACGATACGTCTGACTTTGCCGACCGTTCAGAATTCTACTTCAATGCACGATTCTTGGGCAAGGCTCTTAATACGTGCATCAACAGTGAGCAGATTGCGTTTATGAGGCAGGAAGACACTGTCCACATTGCTGGTTATTTGAAGAAACCAGATGTTCCGCAACTTGATTCCAAAAAAGATGAGGGCGACGAAGGTGTGCCTGCTACATACGAAGAACCTGAACCGATGTTCTCCTATGAAGCCGAAATGGCCAATGTGGAACCGTTTGATGAAGCGGTGTTCGGTGAATCCAGCGCAACATTCAAAATGGAACAGGGCGACATGGTTGAGTTGTTCAGTCTTAGCGACTACTTCAACGATGTTGACATCTGCCGAAAGTCTGGCGTGGTATCGTTCCGTGTCGGAAATGACGGAATGTCCGTAGTTACTCGCTACAACATGAGCAATCTTGGAAACTCCAAGAGTGACCCGAACTTCGCCTTCAATGTAAGCAAGTCTACGATGAAGCTTCTGTCCTTCATTGGAAATGGAAGTGTTACGATTGACTACGACGAGAAAAACAGCACAATCGCTGCGAGCGACGGTACTATCACGGTGGTTGCCGAAGTGTTGCCTAGCAAGTACGATACCCTTGTTTTCAAGGACGGAGAAACTAAGTTCATCACCCCAGGTACGGCATTTGATGAAGCTATTCCGAAGCTTTGCGAGAGCCTTGCTGCAACGAACAAGGATGACGAACTTTCCTTTGAGTACATTGGCCCGTGCAATGTCGGCATTACTTGGAAGGAAAAGTATGGTGAAATCTTCAAAATGGTTTCAGTTGGAGAAGCTAAACAGTTCAAGCCGTTTGCCATCAAGTGCCACCTGCTTAACATCCTTATCGGCTGTGTGCATGAAAGTTCTGTCGTTTTTGCGGAAACCAAGGAAGGTAAACAGGTCGCACTCTGTTCAAACAACAGGTATAAGCGAAAGGTAATCTTCTAGTCTATGGGCCAGCTTAAAGCTGGCCTTTTTTATTTCCCTTGCCAAATAAACAATCTTGTACTATATTTTAAGATCG
>ERZ809477.8-NODE-8-length-30232-cov-8.767704_pt1 | contig 30232 bp, 19 predicted proteins | sample MGYA00521238_ERZ809477 | MGnify/ENA primary metagenome ERZ809477 (study PRJEB31581, sample SAMEA3312793) | metagenome | study: EMG produced TPA metagenomics assembly of the PRJEB8939 data set (Metagenomic analyses of Rumen microbiomes reveals... | reverse complement strand
ATACAGATCAGGAAGGGGAGCGCCGGGGTGCTTCTTCTTGAAGTCATAGAGGCTTTCGTGGTCGGTGCCCTCCAGGGCCTCGACAACCTTCAAGCCCGTCTGCTCCGCAATCTTACGGCTCAGACGTGACACATACGAGTTATAGCGTCCGCTATGGCTCGGCATCGGCACCAGCACATAGTCATCCTTGTCAGGCATGGCCTTCACGGCCTTACCCATCGCCGTAGCGGCAATGTCGATGATACGAAAAGCATCATCCTTCACGCCATGGGCGATCTCGCGGACATCCTCGTAGTTAGCCAGAGCCAGCACCTTCATCGTGCGCTGCTCCTCAGAAAGAGGCTCACCGAAACGGTCAAGACCCATCTCCTTCAGACGCTGATAGGCGTACATACAGCTCTCGTCATGCACATGACGGCAGGCTTCCACCAGCCATGCCTTATCCTTACGATGCTCGGCAGACAGTCGGCTGATATCCTTGATGGCACTCTCAGCACCATACTGATGACGGAAGTCACCAGAAACGGAATCGCCGTTCACGCGCATGGAGCCGTGATACTTTTCCTCAATCTCCTTACGGTCGTCATACGACACGAAGGGGAAGTCACTAAAGCGGTATTGCAGCTCCCACGGCTCACGGCCATAGGAGTGCTGCTTGATCTTAAAGGGCAGCTGCTCAGGCTTGGCCACCTCGCCACGCTGTGCCATGGTGGTCACATCCAAGTCCTGATTGATCTTACGGTCAAGCTGCTGCATCTTCTCGCGGGCCTCCTTCAACTCGTCGGCCTTATCCCACGGCGTGTTCACGATACGCTCCAGCTGCGGGATCTGCTTCTCGGCATCGGCCTTCTTATCCTTCTGGCCAGCCAGAATCTCAGGGATGCGCCCGATAGCCTCGAAGACCCAAGCGGCGGCCTTCTGCTTATCGGCCAGGTACATCTTTCCGTTGTTGACAGAATAGATGAAGCCGCTGGCGGCATGAAGGCCGAAGCGGTTATACTGCCAGGCGTTCACGCCCGTCTTCTCATTATATTTCAACTCAGAGGCCATCTTCAGCGGCCACTCCATGCCGTCGGCGGTAACAGTCAGCACAGTCACATCGCCGTTCACCTCGCGCTTGGCGCAAGCCTGGAGGTAGTCAGCTATAGGATTCTCCTTCGTCTGATCCAGAACGATGCCCTTCAACTGCGGGTCATCACTCACCTTCAGGGTGAACATACTGCTGTCAGTGGCCAGGAGCCTGAAGACATCCTCACCCTCCGGGGTACCAAGAGCCTCACGCATCACCTTCTCCACCAGAGCCTTGTCGGCCTCGAAACGCTGGATATTACGCTCATACTTCGCAATATCGCTGCGGGTGGCTTCGAGGTTATACTGCGTGACGGAGAGGTTCTTGAAATATGCCTTTCGAAGCGACTCCAAGCCAAGGATGCGCTTCTCCAGCTTCGCACGTTCCAGCAGGTCGGTATTGCCACTGGTGATGGCGACGTACTCGGCGAACGGCATACCGTTCTCTTCGTCCTCACCGCCCTGGTCGAACTCACGCTTACCCAGCGAGCCGGTCTTCAGCTGACGGATAAAGTCAGACTTCGCCTGTAAGAGGTAGAAATTGTAGCTGTCAAGGCTGCGCTCCACGGCATACACCTTCACGTCCACCTGATTGTCGGCATAATCACGGGCAACGAGATTGCCCTTACGCACGGCACGGCCATTACGCTGCTCCATGTCAGAGGGTCGCCACGGGAGGTCCAGATGATGGACGGCAACGGCACGCTCCTGGGCGTTCACGCCCGTGCCAAGGGTCGTAGTAGAACCCATCAGCACACGGATCTCGCCCTTGTTCATCTTATCGATGACGGCGGCACGTTTCTTCTCCGTACCGGCATCCTGCATGAAGTAGATCTCCTTCTCAGGGATATGGTACTCATTGACAAGTCTGTCCTTGAGTTCCTGATAAACGTTCCACTCACCTTTCTTAGGAGTGGAGAGGTCGCAGAACACGAACTGCGTACCTTTCTGCGCATCATAGCGCTTATAGTAGTCGGCAATATTCTTGGCAGCCGTACCAAGCTTGGTATCGTCACCCTCATGGTATTCGGGATTGACGAGCTTCGGCGACAGGCTGGCCTTCTTACCCATACCCGTCACCAGCAGCATCTTGGCCTTCTCCTCATTGGAATTGAGGTCAGGACGGAACACGAGTTCCGGGCTGCCACCGCTGGCAAACTCCAAGAGGCGCTTGGAGAAGTCCTCATGATCGGGCGTAGGCAGGATGTTCACCAGCTCGGCGTTCATCTTCGGACGCTCCAGACCCACGTCGGCAGCGGTCTTATAGTCCGTTATCTCATTATAGAAAGCGGCCAATTCAGGAACCTTGATGAACTTGCGGTAACGCTCCTTCATCACTATCTGTCCGGCCACGTTGATCTCATAGTCACGCGCCTTACGGGCGAAGACGGCAGCCCAGGCATCAAACGAGTTGATGTCCTGCTCGCTCATAGCCTCGGGACGCAGATACTTGAACAACAGATACAGCTCCGTGAGCGAGTTGCTGATGGTCGTGCCGGAAAGGAACGTCGCGCCAAGGTCACGGCCTGAGCGCTCCTGGATGGTGCGGATGGCATACTGCAGGTTCCTGGCCCGCTGGCTGCCCGTAGGGTCACCCAAGCCTGCCACACGGTTATTACGTGTGGTGAAGGGCAGGTTCTTGAACTGCTGCGACTCATCAACAAAGATATGGTCGATACCCATCGTCTCGAAGTCCACCACATCGTCAGCCCTCATGGCGAGCTGCGCATTGAGGTCATCGAGCTTCGCCTTCAGGTTCTCCTTGCGCTTCTCCAAGCCGCTACGCTGCTTCTTGGAAGCCCAGGTATTGTTCTGCTGCTCATACACCTCCAGAGCCTGATCCAAGGCTTCGTACTCCTCTTCCATCACCTTGGCCTGAATCCTCTGGCTCTGCGGGATGCGCACGAACTGGTCGTGAGACATGATGATACAATCATAATCATTGTTCTTCATACGATTGAAGAACGCCTCACGATCCTTGAACTCCTTGCTCTCGGTGGCCGCATACAGGATGCGGTCATTGGGGTAGGCAGCCTGATAAGTGGCGGCAATCTCGTTGACATTGGCCTTCATGCCGATAATGATGGGCTTGTTGGCCATGCCAAGGCGCTTCATTTCGTGGGCAGCGATACACATGATAAGGGTCTTACCCGTACCAACTTCGTGATCGCATATGCCACCGCCATTCTGCAACAACATCCACACGGCATCCTTCTGGGAGGCATAGATATCCTCCACACCCTTCTTGGCCTTCAGCTCCTTCAGGTCAAGACCGGGGAAGGTCTGGTGAGAACCGTCATACTTGGCCCTCACAAAGCAGTTGTACTTACGGTTATACATATCCGTCATCGCCTGCTTCCATTCCGGTGTCTGCCTGGCGATCCACTCGGTGAAGCCGTCGCGGATCTTGTCAATGAGGTCGGCGGCCAGCTGAATCTTGTCATGGTCGGGACCCATGATGGGGTCACCGTTCTGCTTGTAGCCCACAACCTTGTTAATGACTGGCGTGGTGTCATAGAGGGCATGGCGCAAAAGCTCTATGCCGTCATAGTCCTTCGTCTCTCCATGGACGGTGTACTCGTCACGGAGCTTCGAGGAAAGACCACTGTAGTCCAGCACGAACTCATCCAAGTTCGGGACATAGGTGATCTTGATGTCATGCTCGAAGAACTCCGAAGCGAACATAGAAAAGTTCTCGGCGGGCATCCAACGCTCACCGAAGTTAAAATCCAACTCGTCAAAGGTGATAGGCCGTGGCATCACACCTTTCAGAGCGGTAAGGCTCTCGTTGATACGGTCGAGCTGGGCAGCATCGTTGTTACCGGCCTCCTCACGCGCCTTGACCGTCTCGATATATTCTATCTTCTGATAGATATTGCCGGAAAGGAACTTCTCGGCAGTCTCAAAACTGCTGGTGAAGGTGTCCTGAGCCTTCTCAGAGAGATAAGCCTTGGGGTTATAATAGACACGTCCCTTCAACTCGTCGAGCAACTGCTCAACGGTCTTGTCGGTGATGTCACTCATATAGTCGAGATCCACACCGCCGGAACGGTTCAGGGAGGCGGCCAACGCCTCCTCTGCCGTCTCAACATGATCCAGCTCGTCGGGGTTGAAAGCCACAGGACGCTGGAAGATGTCAGACTTGATGAACTTACCCTCCTGGCAGTTCTCGATACACAACAGGTCACGGCCCATAGCATCGAAGATGAGGGCCTTGACATTCTTCTTCTCGTTCAACGCACCGAAGCGGCGGCTGAAAGCGTCATAGGCGCGGTTCAGCTGCTCACGCAGCTCAGGATGCTCCTGATGCTCGTCGCTCTCGGCACTGTAGAGTGCCTGATAGGCATCACGCACAGGGATATACAGGCGCAGACGCTGGAGCAAGTCATCCTGAATATCCATCGGCTTGAAGGTCGTGCCATAGCCCACATTGGCCAACACACCCACCTGGTCATTGTCAATGATGACGATACCGTCACGGTAATGCGACAGGAGCTTACCGTCGAACCGTCGCGGCTCCATCGAAAGGCGCTGCTCTTCCTGCTGGTCCCACATAGAGAAGAGATCCAGCTGCAAAGGAGCGGCGGCTTGTGTCGCCTCCGGCTTACGGTCAGCCTTCTTCGGCTTGGACTGCGCCTGCGGCTCAGCCTTCACCTCGACAGCCTGCGCCTCCTCTACCTTCGGCTGATGGTCGAGATACAGCTGTTTGTTGAAGTCATATTCAAAGAAGCCGTCAAGACGCTTTGCAAGCGCATCGGCCAGCTGCTGCATCGTGCCGTCGAACTTGCTCACGATGGCAAACTTTCCGTACTGGTCCGTACCGAAGGTATGCTCACCCAGATAGGCTGAGTCCACATCCCAGAGGTATTCGGAAAGGAAAACATAGCTATTGGGATTGGCCTGACGATACTTCTCGGCCATGCCCTCACCCAGATCGAGCGATTCAAGACTCTCCTGCTCGCCCTTGAAATCATTGATATTGTCAATGAAAGCGCTCTCCTCGGGAGAATACTCGGTATAGGTACGGCTCTTCGAGCTGTCCTTCTGCAGGATAATCAGGTCGGAACCCACCTCGGTACCGGCTTCGTCGGTAAAGAGGTTGTTAGGCAGGCGCACAGCACCCACCAGATAGGCACGTTCCATCATGGCCTTGCGGATCTCCTTGTTACGCGGAGAATCCATCACACCCTGAGAGGTGATAAAGGCCACGATACCACCCTCACGCACATTGTCGAGGGTCTTCAGGAAGAAATAGTTATGGATGGCCTTGGATGCCTGGCGGTTGGCCTCGTTGTCACTCTTCGTATAGACTTGGTCAAAGACGCTGATATCGCCGAAGGGGATATTGCTGGCAGCCACGTCGAAGGTGCCAAGGAGGTGCTTGTCGATGGTCTCATAGCCGTCCACATGTACGTCATCCTGTGGATAGAGGCCCTTCAGCACAAGACCTGTCAGCAGGTCTTTCTCGAAGGCCGTCACCTTCATATCGGGGTTATCACCCCTGAAGGCTTCCACAAACGAGCCTTTGCCGGAAGAGGGGTCAAGGAAGCTCGTCACGGTGATGCCAGCCTTCTTCATGCTCTGGCTGAGAGCCTGTATGACAGGCATCGGCGTATAGAACGCACTCAGCACGGAGGACTTGATGCTGCGGACATACCGCTGGTACTCCTTCTCATCCTGGCTGTTCTCCATAATGAGCTTATGGAGCGTCAGCACGTCCTCCATGAACGGCTGGTCACTCTTCACCCATGTCTCAGGCTTCGTGCGAAACGCACCCAGCTCCTTATCGTAGGTGACAGGGTTCAGGACGAACTTAAGGCCGCCGAAGCCGCTGTACTTCAACAGGGCCTCGCGCTGCTCCTTGCTACAATTACCACTCTTGCTCACCTCGAAGGCCACGCGGATGGCCTCGATGTTATCCTGCAACTTCTGACGTTTGTTGTAAGCCATAGCTATCTCGTTTTATATATATCCTCTGTTACTATTATTATCTGTGAAGACCACGGGCGGCCTCACGCACCTCTCCATTGGCAAGGTCACGCATCTCCTCCAAAGAGTCATTCACCCATGCCTTATTCACTCCATCCATCTGCTCACGGGCCTTACCGTGCAGCTGCTCGAAGAACACTTCACGGAACTGTCCCGAATATTCATCCTCACCGTTACAGTTGGCGGCCAGCATGATCACCTCCCGCTGCTCGGGGGTGAACCTGCGGGCATGGCGGTCAGTGGTACGCTCGATGACGGCATCCACGGCAGCGTCAAAACGCTCCTTGGGACAATGCACCCTCGATGCCTGGCCGAACTTCAGGGCAATATCGAAGATCTGCTCCTGTCGGCTGCCCTCGCTCCACTCACGGCCCGTATAACGGCTGATCTGCGCCTGCTTATCCGGGTCGGCCATCACCTCCTTCACGGTGGGATAGTAAAGACCGATACGGTCATACATTCCCAAACCCCTCGGGTTCAGGTCACGGGCATAGCCGTCGTGGAACTCCATCTCCACCTCCAGTTCGCCATTTTTATCCATATCGGTATAGGGAGGCTTCGGATGATAGCCCTTGAACTCATCAAGAAGGCCCTCGAAGCTCTTCTCATTGAGGATGATGGAGTCAACGAAACCGTCCTCCTTACCCTCCACGACCTTCGGCTGGGAGTTATCCAGCGAGCGGTTGCCCTGCAACAGCTCACGGGCTTCCTCACGAAACGCCTTGGCATCACGCACGTTGCCGAAATAAGCCATCACCAACGGCGTACCAATGCTGGTCATGTCGGCATCGCCGCCATGCTTGCGGGCCAGGTCCACCAGCAGCTCGCGGTTGCTCTCCACGGTCACATGCCAGGTAATCTCGCCACCCTCGCCGATCTCCCTGTAATGGTCGCCACGGCGGGCAATGACATTGGTATTGTCATAGGCATAGTTGGTGGCGGCATCGAAATCAGGAAGGATGCACTCGTTATGCTCCTGGTCATGGGTCTCACAGCCGTAACGGTCGCCCACGGCCTGCTGCTCCTCATCATAGGGCTTGTCAAAGGTCACACCCATGAAGACATCCTCATCACTGCTCAGCTCATCATCGATGACCTCGCGGATGACGGCAGGAATCAGCTTGCCGGAGTTGCGCTGGCTGCCAAGGCCGTTAAGCAAGCTGTCAAGCTGGCCCAAGTCCAGCTCCTTCAGCGGCTTACCCATATTGGTAACGAAGTTCTGACCCATGCCAGTCACCTCGTGCTTCTGATACACCATCTGGTGGTTATTAAAGCCGGAGTTATCCATCAGCAGACCCATGCTGGGGTGCTTCTCACCGATATCCATCACGGCACGGAAGAACGTCTGATGGTCACCCTGCTTCATGTAAGGCTCCAAGATACGCTCAATGGCAGCGATCTTGGCTGCCACGATATTCTCCCGCTGGCTCTCATTGAGCCGCGAGGCGATACCATAACGCTCGGCAATGGCCATGACCTTCGAGCGGTCGGTCATGCCACGCCACTGGTTATGATTGTTGAGCGGATCCAGCAGATGCGGGTTACGTTCCACCTCCAGAATGGTGGGGAACGTCAGCTTCAGGCGCTTATCCTCAGAGAGGAACGTACCGTTACGCACAGGCATCTCCTCGGCCTTACCGTCCTCGAACTGCATCTTCAGCTCCAGCACCTCGTCGGCACCAAGGTCATACTCATAGGCAATGCTACGGTCGAGATTCTTGCGGTCAAGGACAATCGTCTCAACCATGTTCCGCGGCAGGCCGTACACACCGATCTCCTCCTGAGAACGCACCTCCTCGGCACTGGAAACAAGTCCGGCGCACCAACGCTGTGCGCCCTGCTCGGTCTTAAAGTCCTCACACCAGCAGTCGGCAGTGGTATTGTCGAAAGCGGAAAAGACCTTATCGCCACGGCTGGTCATATCGGGGAAATAGCCTACGCTGCCCACATGGGTGTCATAGCGCGTATCGCCGGGGCGCACCTCCTTGGCATTGGAAAGTATCTCACTAACCATCCTGCGGGCATCCTCGCCCGTCAGGATCTCAATATCCTTCTTCTTATTCATAGAACTTCTGTTTTCTTGGTTAAACACATCCCCGACACTGTGACGGGGAACCTGGAAGAGCTGCTTATCCTTATCAGCATAAGCCAGCGGATTGACACCCTTCAGAAGGTCGGCCATCACCTTGTCGGCAACATCCTCCGCACTCTGGTAGTGCATACCGAAGAACTCTGCCACAGCCGTCCAGAAACGCTTCAGGCAGTTCTCGATCATCGTGCCGACACTCTGCTCAGGGTCATCGCCCTTCTGATAGTAGTCCTTCAGAAGGCTGGCTCCGTGCTTGCCGCTATAGGTGGCCAGCACCTCATCGGCTATCTCATCATCACTCTCAAGATGCGGGTAGGCTTCCTTCACGGTGTCCCAGAGGAGCTTACCCTTCCCGACCTTCACGTCCTTCATCATCTCAACGATATTCTTCCACTCCTCGGGGTTCTTCTGACGAAGCACCTCGGCCCAGATGTGGGTGTACTCATGGATGGGCGTGTCAAAGCCCTTGGCCTTGGGATTGATATGGATCACACCCTCATAGACGAAACCGTTGATCTGCTTCTTGTTATCCTTCAATGCCTGATACTTATCGGGCATCTCATCCAGAAGCTTCAGGGAGCTTTCCCAATCGGTGGTGACCGTCAGGCCAGCGGCACGAAGACGGTCAACAAGCAGGTCCACCATCGGCTCGCCAACCTTCTTCCCGTCCCTGATCTTTGAACGCTCAGGGCCGTCCTGACCCGTGATCTTACGGAGAAGGTCACGGTTGGAAGAGTTGGACTTATGCCTCGAAGGCATGGAAACCTTCTGCCGTGGCTGCTGCTGATTAGGAGAGCTGCTTCTGGTAAAGGAAGGAAGGTCGATCCTTGGCATACCCAACCGTCCGAAACGGACGGGAACCAAGGGTCGCATCACATAGGCTGCACTGGCAGCCAGGCCGCCGATGAAGAGAAAACTGAGCGCAGGCACCGCGAGTGTTGCCAGCAGGGCGGCGGGTATGCCGAAACGGAACAGGTTGCTACGGAAAACTCCCGTAGCCCTCTGTCCCATCTGTCCTGGAACACTCTTCAGGTAGTCTGTCATCCTACTCATAACGCATCGGGAAAAGCGGAGTCAAGGATGCAGACGCACGACTGCCGCCATGGGGAGAAACCCCAGGGCAGGCAGCAAGGCGGGCGATAAGTGCGGATACATTTGAATCCTTCATCGGTGGAAATATATATAAATAAAACTCGTAATTCTTACGGGTAATCCGTGGAGCCGTTCGTAGCTCCACGGATATACGGGAAATAGAGAGGTAACACCTATTAGCGGCCCATCGACTGCTGACGGCCCTGCTCACGCTCTGCACCCTCGGCGAGGTCGTCCAGCTCATGCTGCACATCCTCAATCCACTTCGGGTTGATGCCTTCCAGCTTCTCAGAAGCCTTCGACATAAGATCGTCAAACATGACCTTGCGGTCAGCGGCATTGTCCTCAGCAGAAACGAACTCGTTGAGGAGCTTGTACTGCTCGGGAGTAAACGCCTTGGCGTTCTTGTCAGAGGCACGGGCGACGATAGCGGCGACGGCAGCCTCCTCAGAGGCCACAAGCTGATTGCCGGTAGCAATAGCGCGAACCTTGTTGCCAAAGCCCTTGTTAGCCATCGCAATCTCCTCCATGGGAAGCATCTTATTCAGCATCGCCGTGGTCTCGTTCTTGGTCAGCAGCGCACTGACATCGATGCCGTTGGCAGAACCCTTCAGGATCTTCTTGGCAGGGTCAGAGGTGTTGACGAAACGCAGGCCGGTGAGCTGGATGCCCTCGGGAACCTTCGCACGATCGGGGTTAGCCTTCACATAGTCCACGAACTTCTGCGCAGAAGCAAGACGCTCGTTGTGAGCCTGCTGACGGGCCAGCACACGCTTCTCGACAGCAGCAGCGATATCGGCCTTGGACATCGGGCCACCGACAACCACGGCCTTGTTCTTCTCAACCATCTTACCGTCGGCACCCTTCTCCTTCACCTTGGTCCACTTGGCCTCCACACGGTTGTCAAGTGACAGCTTCTCATCGTTGGTGAGAAGGCCCATGAAGCGGGACTTGGGATCACCCTTCATACCAAAGGCCACCTGGGTCTTACCGATGTACTTGCGCACATCCTCAGAGAGGTCTTCGGCCTTCAGGCCCTTGTCGGCGAGATCCTTGGCCTTCACCTTACCGGAGCGCACATCGTCGGGGGTGATACCCTCGATCTTGAGCTTACCGGCCAGGATCTCAGAGAGCGCCAGGGTCTCTACAGTCTGCTTCTCGAAGTTGATATAGTTGACGGGACGACCGTTGATCTCTGCCTCACGATTGTCGAACTTGGCTTCGTCAATGTGCATGGGATACACCTCGCGGGCAGCATACTCACGGGCAGCGTTCTGGTCAGTCTTGGCCAGCTCCTGATACTTCAGGCTCTGGGCGGGCGACAGAGGACGGGAAAGCAGGCGCTTCATGTCCTTACGCTGGTCTGCGGACTTCTTCTCCTCGGGATGCAGCTTACCATACTCGGCCTGCACCATCACCGTGGAGCCAATAGGGAATACCTTAACCCTGTCAAGGGTGTTACCTGCAGATGTCTTGATCTGCACAGGAGAAACGTTCTCCTTCACTTCAGGCTTCTTAGCCTCATTCTTGACCTCAGCCACGGGCTTCTCGGTCTTTTCCTTTTTCTTTGACGGCATATACAATCCTCCAAATTTTAAATTAAACATGTTTCTTGGCGACGGGGCACGGCCCGCATCAACCAAGGGCAAAATTAAACGATTCCCCGGCCCAAACAAAACCATACATTTTTTATTTCTTGATTTAACAAATTCAAGACCCTACACGTCTTAAATTCGTGAAATCGAGACAATTACACCCAAAAAAGGCTGTCATCGACACAAAAAACGGGTATTCCAGGGCGACCCTTTCAAAGTCACCCCGGAACTTCCTACAAGAGAAATATATAATAGTAAGAGGGAAGAGGTAATGCTACTTCGTACCCTTCTGGAGCTGTGCCTGCTCATAGCAGACAAACCTCCGGGCGATGAAGTAACCCATGACCTTGGAGGTCAACAGGTTGAACTTCATGAACATCCTCGGACGGAAGCTCTTACAGTCAGGCACCATCACGAACTCCGGCGACCCAAGGGCCTTGGCGATACGCTTCATGTGATCCATCGTCACCGGCTGGCTGCCGAAGTCGATGATACAGTTGATGGTGTTATGCTCAGGCTGCATGTCAAGAATAAAGCGCTGCTTCGGATCAAAAGCCTCCGGCTTGATACCGAAGACCTCACAATACACCTTCTGCACCATGTCCTGCATCGCCTGAATAGCCCTGTGGTAACTGTCCCAGACATCCCACACGCGGCAAATATCGGGGTACTGTGAGAGAACATCTACATGAAACGAGTCCATGAGCTGGGACATCTCACTCAGTACCCCCGGATCGTCCGAATCAGCGAGCTTCTTCAAAAGAGAATTATACTTTTTCTCGAACTCTTTAATATCCATCGATATATATATATAGTTTAAAGTGAATTACTATGTTTAACGCAGACCTCTTACACGCTCCTCCTCCTGCTTCTCGGTGAGAGCCATCTCACGCTCATAGCGGGCGGCTACGCCTCCCTGCTCGTCATAGCTGCGGAGGGCAGCGTTACAGAGGTTATTAAGGGGGATGACACCCTTTCCGTAGGCATCCAGCACCTGGTCTTCGTTGATGGTCAGCACCAGATGATGACCGTCAACCTCGGCCACAAGGGTATTGCCTATCACATGAGGATCCCTGATACGCGGATCAAGAGCTTCCTCCTCATACCTGCGATAGGTGGGCTTGGCCTGCGGCTGCGTCTTCTCCCGTCCATGGACGGCATCATTGGCATTGCCAAGCAGCAGCATACCGCCCAGTGCCAGAAGCAGAAGCTTCAGGATAGGATGCGACCGCTTGCTGACGAACAGGCCCGCCATCAAGAGGCCCAACGGAAGAAGGTTGTCCTCCATGCGGAAATTCCTGATCTTTCCGGTGAACATACCGTACATCAGTTCCGGCATGACGGTAAGAGTCTCGCCAAAGCCCTTGCCAAGGCGGGTGAGCGACCCCATACCCATATTCTCCAGCATGTCACCCCATCCCTGGACGTTCTGCTGGTTAGGCAAAACCTGTGCGGGCTGATAGCCTATCTGCTGCGGGAGGGGCTGCTGCTGGTAGCCTCCCTGACCTTGGGACGGCTGCTGGCCGCCCTGCTGCTCAGTGATGATGGCATTGTGCATCATACTCTGTTGGGGGCCTCCGGCACCACCGCTGATATCCAGCGATGCGTTATGCAGGTTCGGGTCCCGCTGCGTAGAGGTCTGCCGACGCTCACGCTGCTCTGCCTGCTTCCTTTCCTGCTCGGCAATCTTTGCCTCACGGGCATCCTTGAACTTACCGTCAGCGCAGAGCGCATAGTCATACGCCCGCTGGGTAACTTCAGCCAAGGTCATCTTACCGATGCCCTTGACGGTAATCTCCGCTTTCTTCTCACTCTGCATCTTCACGGCCAGATTGCGCCAGCCCTTGGCAGACTTTTCAAGGTCTGCCTGCGACATCGATTCCATGAACTTAGGATAGCCATGTTCCGGAATATACGCAAGGCCGTTCTTATGCAGCGAAGCACGGATATTCTGCATGAGCGGAGAATCAGGCAGGTTACGCACACCAAGGGCCTTATCCACCATCTGACGGGTCTGGACCTCCTCATCGGTCATCCCCTTCTTCTGGTGCTGCCAGTCGGCGGCACGGGAATAGTCATAAGCCCGCTGAGTCACCTCCTTCAAGGTGAACTCCTTACTGCCAAGCTTAATCCTGCTTTGTCCCTTAGCCTGCATCTCCATCGCAACGGAGAGGAAATAACCGGCGTTCTTGGTACAGGTGGCCTCGTTCATCTTCTTCATCCACTCAGGAATCTTCCTTTGTGAGAGATAGGTCAGCTCCTTCTCGGCCAAGGCACTGCGTGTCAAATCATAGGCCAGCGAGCCGCTGCCATGAACCACCTTGGCAAAATCGGTGGCCACGGCAGAGATATTGCCGTTACTAACCGGCAGTCTCAGCGGCTTGGATAGGCTCGTATTGATAGCTGCTATCGCATCGGAATCAGAACCGTTGATCTTCCGCGAAGCCTTATCCACCTCAGAGAGGTATGACTTATCGCCGAAGGCCATCTCGGAAAGCTCCTCGGAAGAAAAGACCTTTTCCGGGCCTCCCGCCTCATGGGCTATACGGAAGCCACTGTCAATGACCAGACCTGCAGACCGCTTCACGGCATTGGGAACGGCCACCTTGGCACCATCCTTGGCTGCCATGCCCGTCCATTTTCCCCAAGCACCAAGGGTGGGAGAATCAAGAAGCAGGCCAACGGCATGGCCAGCCACCTTCTCACCACCGGAAGGGTTATACATCTGCTCAGTCATCGCCTCGATCTCAAAATCCTCCTTCGAGGTGACGGGCATCGACTGGAGCATGGCAAAAGCGCCGATCAGGGACTCGCTGAATCCCTTCTGCATGATGTACTCGAAGGATGACTTGGGAACCTTACTACGGGCAATCTGTTCCTTCATGAGATCATTCATGCGGGACAGCACGACGGAGGTGGCCAGATCCTGGCCACACTTCTCCGACAGCTGCTTATACTTTGCCTCGCCCAGACGCTCGATGAGCTTGCTACGCCACTGGTCGGTGATCACACCCATATCCTGCAACGCCTTGCCGTCCAACATACGGTTGGCGGCCATATCCATCATATCCTTCGTGGTCTTACTACCCCACTCGGAACGCATGGCCGTCTGTAGGATATACTGATCCCTGGCTCCGGGGAAAGCGGAGCCTGCGCCGATGAGCGGCGAGGTCTCGCTGGCAACTTTATGCAACTCCTCGGCCTTCTTCTGGTTGACCTCCTTAACAGTCGAGGACAACACAGAACTGAAATGTTCATTATAGTATTTCCTGAGACAGAAATCTATCTCAGCGAAATCACTCATCGGAACAAACTGACGATTCTCAGCCATAGAAAAATGGAATTTTCAAGTAAACTAATAACCTAACAACTGCTGGCGCGTCTGCTCGACGGCCTTCTGGCATACCGCCATCTGCTTCGGGAAGAACCTCGCAAGCCAGTCATCCTTCCTGATAGTGTCGTTGATGAAGGCAATGGCCAGCTGGCGGGTGATCTCCACACTCGGCTCACCCTTTTCCCTGCCGTTAAACCATGCCTTCGTCCAACACTTCTTACCCTCAGAGTCGAAATAGATGGATGCCGTCTTCTTGACATCGTAAGAGTCAATAGAGACGGTCATATCCTTCAACGGGTCAATTACACCGGCTGCTGGGGAAAGCGTATCAGCAAGTTTTTTTTTTGACCCTCATCCCACGACGGGAGATAGACATTATGGCGCGAGGCCATAAATGCCAGAAACTCCCCAATCAGAAGACTGTGGATCTTGCTGACCATAGGGGCAGACCTCGGGCCAAGACCCAAGGGGTTGCCCATCGTCGGCACCTCCTCAAAGAAGTAATTGCGGTCAGCCGACTGTGCAAACACGTTCCTCAGCGAAGCGTCGAAACGCTGTGAAGGGATGTAACTGCCCTGCGAGAGGGAGGAAATATACTCAGGGAGATATTTCAGGAGCAAAGGCACAATGTCCTTCTCGTCCTTGTCATACGGTGTCTTGGCGTTAATGCCGAAATCCACCAGCTGCGGACTGCCCTTGATGCCCATGGCCTGAAGCTGAAGAACATTCATATAGACGATGGAGAGCATATCAGTAGGATTGATCTCCTCACCCTCGAAGCGAACTCCCACATGGAGGAAATTACCGCTCTTGGCGACCTGCTGGCCAGCCACGACCGGCGTTCCGTACTCCACGTAAGCCTCACTGATATGACCATACTTCACCTCGTACTTACCATAACGGATAGTCAGATAATTGTCATGGATAGGGTCATTGCCTATTCCCATGACCGTGCCGGAGGCCATCGCAAACAACGGCTTCTCCTGGCACACGAAATCTATACCGCTATGATGGAACGGCTGACCCGTCATCGGATGGGTCTGCTCACCATAGTCAAGGCTCACCTCGACATCATGCTCGGTATCACCTTCAAAGGGCATCATGAAGCCGCTGGGCGACTCCAGATAACGCTCCTGATTCAACTCCTTCTGAGTCTTGGCCCCCGTAGGGGCCTGTTTTGTCTCATTACTCATATCTCATCGGTTTAATTAAATTACCATTCCACCGCCGCCACGGTTGACGGTCACTCCGTCATCCTGCCGACGCTGACGCTCCTGTGCATACTGGTACTGCTGCTCGAAATTCTGCTGCATCCGATCCTGATAGACACCAGGATTGACAGGAGCCATCACAGGACCCTGCTGCTGGTTGCCCTTGGCTATGCTCCGGAAGGCGTAGCCACCCATCGCACCACCGATCACCTTGGTCAGGATGCCGCCGCCAAGGCCACCAAAGAGAAGATAGGCACCTGCCAGCAATCCGGCCAGAGCCATGTTATTGCTGCCACCGCCCGTGAAACCATTCAAGAGGTTACTCAGGCTCGTGCCGATACCACCCAAGAGACCACCACCGCCCTGTTGCTGCTGAGGCATCATCGGGTAGCCTGCACCATGAGGATAACCCTGCGGGTAATATCCCTGCTGCAAAGCGGCCTGATACAACTGGGCCTGCTGAATCTGTGCCTGCCGGGCCATCTCCTGCTGCTCAGGAGTAGGTGCATAATGGCGGTCAACCATCGCAGTAAATCCTTCCTGAATGGTCTCAGCCATGTCACGGGTGCCTTCAACGCCACCCTTGACAACGCCACCGGCATACGCCAGAACATCCTTGGCACCTTCAACGGTACCCTTTGCGGTATTCCCTGCAAAATCAAGGACTTCACCAGTACCCTCAACGACCTTACGATAGGCTCCGTCATAGATGATCTCATCAGACACAGCCTCCATCGTAGACTTACCCTTGAAGAAATGGTTCCATCCTACACTCAGATACGCTGGAACGGCGAACGGTGCGGCCATAACGCCGACTGCAGCAAGGCCGGGGTGCTTTTCAGCCACACCCATCATCATGGTTCCGAAGAAACCCTTCTTACCACCTTGCTTTACGCCTTCCTCAACAACACCTTCGGTGCCGGTCTTCACGGAAGCCTTCACACCGCTCTTCACCGATGCCTCAGTCAACTTCTTGGCGGTTTCCTCGGAAACCTCCTTAACACCAGACTGTGCAGCATCCTTTACAACGGCCTTAGCACCGGTCTTCACACCGCGCTCGGCCAAATCCTTCATTACACTACCTAATCCTGCTGGCATAATCTTACCCTTTCTTACTTTTAAATTGTTAATAATCCAATGCGACAATCGCACGGGCGCAATGGCGCTCCGTCTTCGGTGTCTGCTGGAAAGCGCCGGTCTTCATCGAGCAAAGCCAAGCCCTGTTCTCTTTGTCAACCTCATCCTCTGTGCTGGTCCAATACCAACAATCGCCTCCATCCTCGGGATTAACAGAAATCTCCTCGCCGCCAAGCGCACGGATGGTGGCATTGACGGAAGAAACCGCTGCAAACAACAGCCTGCACTCGGCACGGCTGGGTATATAGTCACTCTGACCATACTGATGGGAAGAGTCCACCCACTGACCCAATGGGCTGCAGTGTACCTCGGTGTACTCGTTCTGCACCGTCTTCGACGGGTCGCTGGGGTCTGGCTCGTCAACCTTGAACTTCACCTCCTCATAGGTGTTCTTCAGGCTGACACTGTTCGCATAGCCATCATAGGCATCGGCAGAACAGCTCGTGCTACAATCCAGAGGCGTGTAGTTCGAGAACTGCACCCCAGGATTCTCGAAGAGCATCACGGCCAGGGTCTTATGATCCTGATTGGCCGTAGAGAAGATCACACCCACGGCCCGCACAGAGTGGGGTGCCTGAAGCTGTGCCTTATAGTCTTCGAGACTCATGATCTGATGGTCATCGCAGAGAACAAAACCCGGATAGATGTTCAAATCCAGCGGGTCATGCTCATCGCACGACGTGAAGGTGAACATCATAACCATAGCGCAGGCAATGGCTCCAAGCCAACGCTGCATATAAATAGAACTTATCTTCGTCGTCTTCATAGAAGCCTCCTTTCTTAATAATCGCCAAGGGGAACCTTCAGGCCGATGCCTACTCCGGTCCTGAAGATGTCCTCACCCTTGATAATGATATCCTCCTTCACCTGGAAGTAAACCTCCCAGCCACGGTGAAGCGAGAACGTATGTTCATAACCCAAATGGCCGCCGCCAACGAACCTGTCCATATCAGAACCGCCGCTAACGCCGATACGGAGATTGCCGTGGTTGTTACGGCTGCGGTTCACACATGGCTTATAGGCAATGCCCAGATGCCATGAGTTGTAGTTGTGCCAGAAACTCTTCTTGGTCACATGGCCTGCGTTCGGGTCTTCGTCCCATTTCAGATAGTACATACCGAAGAACTCCCAAGCATTATGATACTTGGTGGTCTTCTGATAGGCCAAGCTGAAGTCCAGTCCGCGCTCATAGCTGAGGGCAGAGCCAAGCATCAGATGATGCTCATTCTGCTGTGCGCTGACACGGCTTGTGAACAGGAAAGTCATCACAAGAGCCAACAGTGCAACAATGCACGTGTCGCCCATCAGCCTGCGGCCTCTTTTGTTGGTGTATATTGCAGTATTCATAGCTGTAATCGTTACTTCGTTTCACTTTCGGTTCCTTACTCCTCCATCTGCAACAGACGGTCGAAGCTGTCAGCAGCCAGCACATCCTCATAATCGATGGTCATGTGGATGTTTCGACCGGAGATCTGACGCTCAGCCAACTCAATGGTCAAGACCTTATCGTTGGGGAAGGTCATCTTCTTCAGCACCACCACATTACGGTAGCCCCTGCGGAAGCTGGTGGACTTATCCAGAAGCAATACCGGCTCCAGGCTCACAATCTGATGATTGGTGGCCTTCTGCTGCTTCTTGTCAGCCAGCGTGAAGCGCAGCTGATCGATGTCAAATTTCAGATTGGTCTTATTCAAGACCGTGAAGTCGATGAAGAAATACTCACCCTCTGAATAGATGTTATTCAGGCGCATCGTCATGCGGTGCATGTGCGTCTTCACGTTGCGGTACTTGGCAGGAGAGTTCCATATCCTGCGGGCGTAACGCACCATCTCATCGGTTGACATACTTACAGCAGGGTTGTGATAGTTGGTACGCTCTGCGGGCTGGATCTCCTTATCGGTGACAGCCTCTTCAAGCACCGTGGTATAGACAAGCGCATACTGACTGCGGTAGCGCTCGGTGATGATGGTCACAATGCCCAACACCTCGCCGTCCTCATGCTCGCCGTCGGCGGGCTTCAGACGAACCGTATTATCGATGGGCTTGTCACCCACAACCTTATCCGTCGAGATGTCCACCAGACGCACAGGCTCGGAAGCCGTGATGACAGTAGTGACATTCTCATTGACAGTGAGCTGTTCCATCTCCTGATAGGTGTTCTGGGCCTTCACACCTAAGAAAGCCATGGCGCACAGGAGAAAAGCGCCGAACCGGAATCTAACTTGTGTATTCATATCTAAAACTATTTATATTTTCGTATATCCGTATATCCGTAAATCAATAACCTCCCGAACCCGTATAACGTGTTCCGGTACCGCCGTTATAACTCCTGCGGTAACGGTCAAGGGCGCTCTGCTGGCTACTGTTCATCGCATCATCCGACTGCTGCATCTTCGCCCGCTCTGCGGCGGCCTTCTTCTCGGCATCAGCCTTCTTCTGCTGCTGGCTCTTGCCGTTCAGGAGGTAGATCTGCGTCCCATACTTCAGACGTACCTTATTCTTCTTGATGGCCTTGGCAATGGCCTGAGAAGTCTTCTGGTACGCATTTTGGATGGCCTGGCCCGCGAAGTTCGTGAGCATTTCACCCGTGGAGATACCACTGGAAAGCTGCATACTCTGCTGGAAAGCGCCGCCAAGCACGTCCTTCGAGGTCTCGCGGAAGCTGCTGCCAGGCACATAAAGGCCCTCCAGACCGTCAAGGTCATACACGCTCAGCGAGATCTTCACCAGCTCATCGCCCGACATCACACTCTCCACCTTACCCTGTATGCGCTGCTTGCTGAAGCCGCTCATGATGGCGTAGAGATAGGATCCCTTCTTCAAGGTGATTCCGTTCACCTCGGCATCATCCAGAAGCCTGAGCCTCACACGGCTGCCGTCCACCACCTTGATCTCCTCGTCAATCATCGCACGGAGCATCTTGCTCTCCTGCTCATTGGAGGAGATGGTATTGAACTGGCTGGAAGCACCCTTGCGCTTCTTGACCACCTTATTCTCGTCGGCATCCTCGTCAAGAGCATCCATAGCCTCCGTATCGGAAGAGTAGAAACCGCCCTTCTTCTTAGGCTTGGCCTTCTCGGCAGGCACAGTGTCCTGCGGCACATCGGCATTAGGATCACCGGGCAGCGCACCATAGCGCTTGCGGTACTCAGCCAGCACCTGCTCGGCAGAGCCGCCACGGGTATTACCCAACTCACGCTCCAGCTCCTCGAACATCTCGCGCTGGCGGGTGTTCTGGCGGGCAAGCCGCTCAGCCTCATTGGTCAGACCCTTGAACTCGTCATCGGGAGCGAACTTGTCACGGGCAGCCTTCTTGGCCGCCTCACGCTCCTCCTGAAGCTTGCGCTCCGCTTCCTCCTTGGCGGCCTTCTCGGCCAAAGCCTTCTGCTTCTCAGCCTCCAGCTCGGCCATCTGCTTGGCCAGCTCATCCACCTCGGCATCGGAATACTTCGTCTCGTATTCCTCCATCTTCACGGAATCACGACCGGCGATATTCACGGCGGTCTCATCCCTAATAGCGCCGAAACTCTTCAGCATGTTCTCGCGCTTGGAGCCGATATCCTTGGTCTTGGCACCAGGAAGCTCGGCGTTCAGATACTCGGTGGTCTGGAGGCCGGTGGGCTTCTCCTTGATCTCGGTATGGAAAATGTCTATCACCAGCCAGCCCAAGCCAATGAGCGGCAGATAGAGAATGGCGGGCAGCACATACTTCGGCTGCTTGAAATTAATCTTCTTCATATCTTCTACTTATGATGGTTCGAAATCCTATGCTTAAACACAGAGTCCTGCATCTGTACGCTATAGCTCTTGCTACTGCTCTTACCCACTGCAGAACTGAAACGATACAGGTTACCGATGAAGAAGAACATCATCAGTCCAAGCACAACGGCGAAGAAAACCTTCTTGTTGGCCTCGGCAAGCCGCACATAATGGCGGCCAATCCACGTCAGGCCCACGGCCTCGGCGAACTTCTTTCCTGCCTCCACCTCGCGCTCATAGCGCTCCTTGTACTCAGGGTCATTCTTATCGGGCATCTTCTCGCCGACCAAAATCCGCTTGAAGCCCTGGATGCTAAACAGTCCCATATCCTTCGGAGATTAACATTGTTAATATTGCGACTTTTGACGCTGCTCAATATCCTTGTTGAGCAAGGTACGCCAGTTGGTAATCATCAGGCCGTGCGGGTTGTTTTCGGTGCGCGGCACACGCATCAGCTTTCCTGCCGTCACCAGCTGACGCATCAAGATGCTCGTGCGTCGCTCAATCCTCTGGCGACCGTAATAGGTCCACTCCATCGTACTCTTATCGAACTTGATGGAGTCACAGAAGATGCTAAACACACTACTCGTACCCATGATATTATTATAGAAGCCCTTCTCCTTCAAGGCATTGTACTGGGCGAGACCCGTCTCGTCAACCAGATACATGGCCTTCTCCATCGTATAGTTGATATACTTGTCATCAGGAGCAAGGGTAAAGAACAGGTGATGGAACAGCTCGACATGGCTCTTCGCCTCCACATCAAGCGTCTCATCCATCGTCGTGCGCTGCACGAGGACGGGAACAGTGCCATCAAGCACATACACCTTCTTGTGGGCATCATCCACCATGCCCTTCGCTACGAAAAGGCTGCCAAGGCTGATCACACAGCAGCCGATCATGAACAGGACGCTGACAATCAACACCAGCTTAATCTTGTTCTCATAATTCTTCATTACAGACATATCGGTACAATTTTATCGGTTATAATACTAACGCATCAGACTGCTCGTGGCAGACGTGACGGATCCCTTCACACTGGAGGCCACACCCTCACCGAAGTTACGGGTAGAGAAGGCGGTATCACCCTCCGGAATCATCCAGGCCGCAAGGTCAGGAACCAGATTCAGACATTTCATCGAAACAATGCTGGCAACAAGCATATAGCCAGCGGTCATCAGAGCGTGGGTCATATACTGCACAAGGGAGTCATTATCCTGTGCGATGCCCTGCAAGGTCTCAAGCTGGATGTTCAGCACGATATCGAACAGCAGCAGGACATAGAAACCCACGAAATAAAGCATGGCCCCGTAGAAGTGAACCGTGAGGTATCGCGTAATCCACTTGGCCCACGCCCCCTCCCACTTGGGCAAGACACTGAACGCCCACATCAGTGGGCCGAAAATCGTCAACATTCCCAATAGGATCTGCTGACAGTATATCGTTCCCCACCAACCGACCCTGAAGATGGTCAAGGATAGGAACATCACCAGCTTATCGAACAGCACGAAGGCAAAACAGACCTTCGCCGCTATGTCGAGCTGATGGGCTTTCTTGGATGCCTCCTGCTCCTTCTCCACACTCTCCACGTTGTTGACGGTATTCTCCTTGGTGTTATCGACGGCAGGGATGGCACTCTCATATTCGGCATACTTGGCCATGATAGAATCGTTCATCTTATCCATCGGCTCCTTCAAGGCATTGTAGGTGTCCTTCACCTGCAGAGCCTCCAGCTCATACATGTCGTGCGTCCACGAGCCGACGGCATTAGGCACGTAGGCCAGGAAGTCCAGAACGCCGGTACCGGAAGTGCCGCCTGCGGTGTCACCGTACCAGAAAAACATCACGGCAGCAATGCCGAACACCCTGAAGATCTTCAGGGGGTCGAAAGCCTCGCCCTTCACCATCATCTTATAGGCCATGCCTGCGGCCATGATCACGGCGAAGAGTGCGCCCAGCGTCATGCTGAACTGCATGATATACCAGAACGGGCCGCCGGTGTCGGCACCGCCTGAAACAAGGAACTCGTTGGTGCGGAAGATCACCTGGTCGATCTCCTCCTCAAAGAGGCTCATGCCGAAGATAGACTCCAATGAGTCCACGCTCTCGGCCAGCGTACCGCCGCCGCCACCCTGGGCGAAGCCCATCATGGGGCAGCCGAAGAGCATCCCCGCCATCAGCATGAGGAACTTGGTGATCCTTCCAAAGATTCTGTTCGTCTTCATAACTTATATCTTTTATATTCGGTAATTCCTAATTATGGCTGGCCGCAATGAAAGCGTTCTGCCAGCGCGTATGCGCCTGGATAGCCGCCTGCTTCGACGGCGAGGGCAGCGGCCCCGCCTCCTCGGCCTTCTCCAGCTCCTTTTCCATCCGCTTCAAGGCCCTCACCTTCCGGAGGAAGGCAATCAGGTCAAGCTCGCTGTCCAGCACATCCTCATAGATCTTCGTGTACTCACGGGTGCGCATGGAATTATCCATATACGCATCCTGCACGGCACGAATCTCACAGGTGATCTTATCATAGTCCCGCTTATAGGTCTGGTAGTCTTCCAGACTGCCGCCCAGCGGGATAATCTTGTTGATCAGGCTCTCATAGCTGCTCATACGCTTGTTGATCTTACTGCCCTCGCTCTGCCAGGCAATGTCAACGCTACGGTCGGCCACACGAAGGGCCTCCTGCTCCGCACGTTTCACCAAGGCAGAGTCTATCGACTTCGCATCAGGCACCTCATTCATGAGGATAGCCTTCAAGCCTGCGGCCAATATCATCTTATTGGTCTCGGTGGCATCACTCTGATAGCTACGGTGAAGGAGCTGATAATACTCCGCTGGCTGCAAGGAGCCAGCACCCGTATGGCTCACCAGAAACTGGTTCATACGCTCATCGTCATGCGTACCCTGTGCCAGGGCAGGCACGGCCACCACCGCCATCACCAAGGCGAGGGCGATTCCCAACTGTCGTATCATCATCTTCTTCATAACCTTATTATATTATTGTTTCACACTAATTGATAACCGAAGCATTACGCGACACCTCCAGCCAGCGGGAGAGCGCGTCGGTAGCCACCTCCATCACCGGACGGCTACGGTAGAGCGTCCTACGGAAGAAAGGACCAAAGCGGGCCAGGATATAGCCCCTCAGACGCACATAGGCGTTATTGATGACCTTGGTGATATGGTCGAAACACTGGTCAATATGATCCAGTATCAGAATCAGATTCTTGGTGGACATCGCCGTCAGTCCGGCGGCATTGGTCGCTCCCTGATACACCAGCAACTGCTTCAGACTCTTATAGAGGTTTTCCACATCATCCTCGACGGCCAGAATCATGTCCTGGCCAATGTCGATGATGAGCAGGTCGCTCGACTCCAGCCTTCCGGTCCTCAGACACTTGTCATTGAAGTCCGTCAGCAGCTTGCGCATACCGCTGATGCGGTCGCTGATAGTGGTGTAGTTCCGATGGAGCTTGATCACCGTGTTCGCACCACGGAGAATGAGATCAAGCATGTCAAAGTACTTATCGTACTTATCCAGAAGGTCATTGATCTTCTTATAACCCTTGATGGTGTCATTCTCCCACTGGAGCAGCAGGGCATTGCCCTCCTCCACCACGGCACGTACCTCCATCTTCGCCCTGACATCCTTATGGTCATCAATGAGGGCTTCCACGGTCGCCACATCAAAACCCCATGCCAGCGCCCTGAAGGGTGCCAGCATCATCATCAATGCCATGATATAAAACCTCGTTCTCATATCCTACTCGTTTTATGGGTTTACGGCTATGCCGTTACTAATATCCAACCATCGCTGCAGGGCCGCACCACCGGGGGTGCTGGTACGCCATCGGGGTACTCCCTGCAAAAAAGCCTTCTTGAAGTCATCCAGCACATTCCTCTTGATAAAGAGGTTACGTTCGATGAAGGCCAGCTGACCGTCAATCTGTCTGAGGCGGTATTCTATGAATCGCGCCAAGGCCACACGGTCGCTCATCCACAGCAGGTGGAAGGCTTCTTCCTTCGCCTCCTTCTCAGGAGGATCCTTCTCACTCTTCACCACCGTCACGTTACAGCTGGGGAACTGTCCCTGCACCTCCTGACGCTTCTGGTTAATGAGGTTGGCCTTCTCCTCGTCACTCATGTCATCGGAGAACTCTATCACATCCACCGTCTCGGAGGTTTCCTGCTCACTCACCAGGCGGTATTCCACACCGATGATGGCACGGTGGTAACGGATGCCAAGGAACCGCTTCTCGCCGCGTTCCTGCTTCACCTCCGCTATGAACTTCACAGCGCCCTCCATTCCCACGATGTGGGCCGGCCGCGTGTAGGTATGACCCGACCAGGAGCCTGCGGCATCCCAATGCAGGTGGAAGTCACCTGCCAAGTCGTTCTCCAGCGTCGGGATGCGGTACGGGCCGTCCAGATCCTCGGTGTAGTCGATCTGATAGTTCTCGTACACCTCGTTCACCTCGTCCAACTGGTCCTGAAGGCCGATGTTGGTGGAGTTAAGATTGTTGATCTTAATCCTGTACGAGGTGATCTCGTTGAGAAGCCTGTTACGGTCAGTATAGTTGCTCGTGGTATCGGCAACGGCCTGAATCTCCGTAATCTTCTGCTGGTACTCGTCAATCAGATCCTTGTTTTTCTGAATCTTCTCCTCCAAGTCGGCAATCTTCTCTTCCCAGAGCGTTACATCCTCCGGCTGCTTGTCGGGAATCATGCCCCTGGGATAGGCGTACTCATTCATCTTCGATGAGTTGTAACGCTCGTTCACCTTGAAGTTGAAACCACCCTTGGCAAGCTCCACCTCATCGTGACAGTTCACGGTGAAGCTGGCAGACGCAGTATTACGCACCGTCTCGGCAGACTCGAACTCATAATAGTATTTCTCGCCCTTGCCGATCTTGTACTCAATCTTCATCCAGGGGAAGTCCACCTCCTGATCCTTCATCAGCGTCTCAATACGCTTGTTAAACTCCTTTTCAAAGACCACCTCGTGGTTGATACGGCTGTCGAAGAGCTGGTCATACACGATGACCTCACTCCCCTGGCCGTAGCCCACATATTTCGTGATACGCGGCTCGGTGACCATCTCGATACGGTCATCAGGGTACATCTTACGGTAGGCGGCCACCATCTCGGTCATCTTCTTGTCGAAGTCACCCTTGTTACTGCGGCTGTCATATTCCATATAATACACCTCCGTGCCGTTCTGCTGGATGACATACTTCTGGGTGTAGTAACGGCTGGCGTTATTCTCCACCTTGTAGATATACCAGAGCTGCGTATAGAACTGGCCTTTAAGCTGATTGACGTAATCGTTGATGTAGTTGCCTACGTTGTAGTTACCAAGGTCAAACAGCTTCTCCACGGCCAGCGAGTCCTTCAGGTCGCCGATGACTCCCTCCAGGATGCTCTTCACGGCTGCACCGGAAGTAACCTCACTGAAGGCTTCCTGCACCTGGTCAAACAGGTCGGGCAGGCTCTCAGGTGCCTCGGCGAACTTATCGAAGATATGCGTCGCACGGCCCTGAATATTCTCCTCGCCCGCAATGGCGAGGTTCACGGGCGACACCTGGCCGAACAGCTCCTTGAAGTCCTCACGAAAATCCTCCCACTTGGGCGTAGGGAAATTGGTGATCCTGTCCCACATCTCCTGCCAGTTCACGTTACCCAGCTTCGAGAAGTCGAAGTACTCCTGCAGGGCAGGACTGAGCTGAAGGAAGTCGGAGCTTGAAAAGCCCTTCTTTCCGTTCGTCACTATGGCCTCGAACTGTGCGCACAGATTCATCACATCCTCGGAGGTCTTGAACAGATACGGCCCCCAGTACAGAAACTGCTCCGGATACCGCAGCAGCTCCTTACCGATGCGTATCATACGCGGGGTGATGCGCTTCGTCACCAAGAAGAGAATCACCTTATAGTAGTGGTTCTCTGCGGACGAGAAGACCATCTCGTCCTTCAGGGCCTTGCGCTCCAGGAACTTGCTGAGCCAGATGCCAGCGGAAGCCACCTCGGCACTGGTGTAATGATCCAATATGTCAATGATGCTCTCGGCGTTCAGCCCTTCGGCCTTCGCCAGCGCGAGATAGGCCGCCTCGGCCATCGTCGCACCCTTGTAGTCGTAGTCCACATGAACGTAGGCTGCCATCGCCTCGGAGAGCGACAGCACCAGCGTGACAAGCATTATCATCATCCTACGTCTCATAGACCACTCCTATTATATATTAATGTACTAAAGTACGGATTAACCTTTTCCTATTATCGCATATATGAAAATATGCTATTTATATTTCTTCGGGTCGGGCAGGTTCAAGACCTTTCCTTCCCTCAACACCCGCTGGCTGAAAGCCAGGGTACGCTTCGTGCCGCTACGGTTGAAGTCCCTGACGAAGGCTTCAATGGCCTTCTGGATGGAGCATTTCAGCTCCCGCTTATACAGCTTCAGGGCCATCTTCTCATCCTTATTGGTCGTGTAGCTCATATAGCACTCGATAGGCTCCTCGATACCGAACACATCACCTTCGCTGCCTCTTCGGATAAAGACCTCCTTGAACGGACTGCGGCCTTCCTTGTTGTCAAGGCGGTTGATGGTGAAGATCTTCTTGCAGTCGATGTCCGTCAGGGCCAGCGTCGCACGGATGTCGGCGAACTTATCCTTGAACTTCGCCTGGTCAAGAAGCATGAACACGTCGGAGTTAGAGATGATGGCCTCCTTCACGATGGGCGAGGAAACCACGTCCTGAAGCTCCTGTGTCACCACACCCACCATCGCCTTATGCTTTCGGGCCGTCTTATACAGATACTTGATGTACTCGGCCATGATAGGCGTGGCGATAGCCTTCCATGCCTCCTCGATGACGAGGCACTTACGGCACTCCTTGATACGCATCTTCTGGGTGAACACGTCCATGATGATCAACACGATAATCGGGAACAGCACGGGGTCATCCTTCACCTTATCGATCTCGAAGACAATGAACTTCTCGTCGAACAGTGAGCTGTCCATATCGTTATTCAAGGTATATTCCATCTCGCCGCCACGGTAGAAGGGCTTCAAGATGGTCTTGAACTCATGGATATTGAAGTTCACCTTATCCTGACGGGTGATCTGAGGTATGCGCTCCATGGCAAAGTCATAGAAGCTGTTGAATGATAGCTCAGTCACCGTCATACGGCGCTTCTTAGCCTCCATATTATCGATGTCCTGCTCAATCTTCTCGAAGAACTTACCCTCGATGATGGCAGGAGTGAGACGCTGCAGCTGGTTACGGGCAGATTCCTTCTCGCCCTCGGTGGTCGCGTCGTCCTTCAGACGCGCTTCCAACTTCTCAGCAAGCTTCGAATCATGCTCATACCGAGCGCGGTCAGCCTCCGTGACGTTATAGACACCGCCACCGTTGTGCTTCTCCAGCGTCTCTTGGAACTCCTCGAAGTCGCCATTGATCTTGGCCTCCAGAAGCAGCTGCTTATGGATGTCCTCACGCTCGCTCTTGGTATAGCCCTGGAACGGCGTGAAATAAGCCTGATAATACTCCACAATCACCTGATTGATGATGGTGGACTCAATCTTCGTGGGCTGTTCAGTACCCTTGAAGATGAGCATGATCAGGCTCATGAGGAAGTTCTTCTTCTCAGTGAAGTTCTGCGAATACTCCTTCTCCGTCACCTTGAACGGGTTCATGGAGATAGGACGCTCCTTACTATAAGAGATGTAAGTACCGTCAAAATACTCGTTAAGCCCCTCGTAAGAGTCACCGGTATCGACAATGACCATATCGGTGTCCTGCTCATAGAGCTGGCGACAAACGGTGTTCATGAAGAAACTCTTACCGCTTCCCGAGGGGCCGAGGACGAAAAAATTCATGTTCGTCGTGTACTGCTTCGCACCAGTCATACCGGTGATGTCGATAGCCATCGGCACTCCCTGACGGTCGGTATAGTAACACTTCAACGGTGTATCGTCGCTCTTCACCTGATGTTCCTTGTATAACAGGCACAAGGCCGCGTCACTGAGGGTCAGGAAGCGGTCATACTCATGATTGAGCTGGAACGAGTTGCCGGGGAAGCTGCCCACGAACAACTCCAGCTGGTTATACGCCCTGCGGCTTATATGGATGGACTGGCGTCCAAGGATATTCTCAATGATATTGGTCACCTTCTGGGTGTCGGCCTTCATAGGCATACACACCACAAGGGAGTAGTGGCAGTAAACAAGCATCTTGCCCTCACGCTCGATGACGTTCTGCACCTTCTGGATATCCTCAACGGCAATGGCATTGCTGGGGTTGGGGATGGAGGCATGGCGATTCTTCTTCTTCTCCAGCGCATTTTTCTCCTTCTGCTGCGGAGGAACGAAGATCACCTGATTATACACGATGCTCGTGGCATCGGGGATCGAGTCAATCTCACCCATGATATCCACCGGCATCGGGGAGTTGTTGACAATCATGTCCATATACGGACGGAGCGAGCCGGGCAGGCCCACATTGTCAACATCCAGAAGCGAGAACATCTTCACTTTCTTGTTACCCATACCGATCTCCTCAGCATCGACCTTGAAGTTGGTCATGCTCACACGCTCAGAATCGAAGTCCTGAGCGAAATAACGGTCGGCATAGTCGCGCATCTCATCGACATTGAGGAAGCGCACACCCTCCACATTGGAGGCTTTCAGGATGTCGTACACCTTGCGCACCTTCATCATGAAGTCACGCCACTTGCTCGCATCATAGCTGAGCAAGCCGGATTTCTTCTGCTCCTGAGTGACCACGAGATAGGTGTCACAGGTGACATAGAGCCTGCCGTCAAAATGACGGAAATAGGCATCACTCAGGAAACGCTTGTCCTTATCCTGCTCCTTGCTGGCCACCGACGACATATCGAACTTACGCCTGACAAACACATCCTGCTTCTGGATGGCATAGCCCTCGCCAAGGGTCTTGACGATGGTGTCCATCAGGTTCGTGAAGTCATAGTAGGAGTCGGTGTCGGCACTGTACTTGGCAACAGGGTTACGGAAGGTCAGCACGGCAGAGTAGTCACCCTTGCGGGTATAGATAACTGCCATGTCGTTCACATCCTCTATGCTATAGTAGATATGTGAGAAGATCTTCGCCCTCTTCGTACCCGTGCCGAAAGCCATCACGGAGATGGCCATTCCCACGAGGATGGAGATGAAGACCAATATGACAATCAAAGCAAACATAACATCGGTTATTTACTGATATACATGAAACGCCGGGTGAAGGCATAGATGAAGATGCCCTTGTCATCCAGCTTGGAATGGAGGCCCTTGTGCTGCTTGATGAAGATCAGCGCGGCACCCGTGGCCAGGGAGATAACGGCGGTCAGTGCGCCGACAAGGAAGCCGATGGCGATATACATAATAAGGAATCCCAGAAGCGCACCGCCCACGGCACCAGCGGCCCAGTACACATACCGGCCCTTGAAACCCATGACCTCCAAGGGCCTTTGCAGACCCTTGAAGACCGGGTATTCTGGAAAGAGTTGTTCTTCGCCGCTCATCGTCACAAGAAATTAATCGTTGTATCCGAAGAAAGCGGGAAGAGCCGTGGCTGCTGCGATGAGGAAGATACAGGCACCGACGATCATCATGATCGACTTCTTGACATCCTGCTCCTCGTTGTTCATCTTCACATACACGGAGATACCGCCGCCGATGGCCACAATGGCCGCAATGGCGTAGATGACCTTACGGACAGGGTCGATGTAGGCTGCGATGTTGGTGGTCACCTCATCCAAGGCTCCCGTACCAGTCTGCATGTCCACGCCACCGCCACCCTGGGCGAGCATCACACCGAAACCGGCGAAAATCATAACAACCAGGCAGGCGAAGCGCTCGCTACGCACATAGCTGGCTACATTCTTTGCGGCTCTACCGCAAACACTCAGAAAACTTTTTGCTGAAACTTTCATAACTTTAATTAAATCG
>ERZ809477.7-NODE-7-length-31568-cov-10.003332_pt1 | contig 31568 bp, 60 predicted proteins | sample MGYA00521238_ERZ809477 | MGnify/ENA primary metagenome ERZ809477 (study PRJEB31581, sample SAMEA3312793) | metagenome | study: EMG produced TPA metagenomics assembly of the PRJEB8939 data set (Metagenomic analyses of Rumen microbiomes reveals... | reverse complement strand
CGATCTAAGGAATTCCGCTGCGGCGTGGTGCTGCCCCGGCGTACCAATGAGGAATTGAAGGTAGACACCACCAAGGCGCAGGGCGAGGACAGATTGCTCTTTGCGGTGAATAAGTGGCACATTGCCCATGAGGACAGCGGGCTGGGCGCAGATGGCGCCTGGGTTGGGCTCAAGGGCGAAAATCTTTCTCTGTGCTTGGATTTTGAAAGGAGTTTAGCAAAATGGAAGCCTTGAAAAATTATAAATTAAGTATGAAAATAATCCAAGGAAAGAAATGTTCAAAAGAATAGCAGATACAGTCATCGCAACAGCCCTCATGCTCGGAGTGGCCATAGTAAGTCCGTTCCTCATCGCCGCATACAAAGAGGCAAAGCGTGATGCAGAAAGAATAGACTACCCCCTTGACAAATAGAAATTAATTATCTATTTTTACATAGTTAGCACATGAGGAATCATTATGCAAGACGAGATAAACGATGCATACACTAATACGGTTGGCTCATACAAGAAAAAGCTGGACGCCGCATTCGATATGTACCTGAAAGATGGTTATCCCGAGGTGGAGCAAACCGAATTCTGGGAGAGAGTAGCACGAGTAATGGCAAATACCGCAGATAATCTGTTCAAACAGATGAAACGTGAGCACGAGCATTTCCTAGCGTACAAGTTCGAACTGGACGAAAAGGAAAAGGAATTCAAATTCCCCCACAAGCACCCGACGGATGTTTTCCAACAGTGGGAAGACCAGAAAGAGAAAGCACGGAGTAAACAATGCAAATAACGAAAACTTTTTGCAGCGAGCTTATTGACCAAAGGCACGATTGCCGAAAATTGGTCGCTCACAAGGTAATCATCGGAGATTATCCAACGCTAACTTTCGAGCAGACTGATTTGATTGTTCGGGAATATCTGAAGAATCCTGAACCAAATGCAAAGTACCAGATTTGGGACGCAGACAACAAAATTATTCACGTATACGGAATGCATGGAACAGACAATAGCTAAATACGAAAAAATCTGCACGATGTGGGAAGACCTCGGGCTTCAAAACATGTGTGCAAAGGACGCCGCATCCAAGCTCGGCGTGTCCCCGACAACCCTCGTAATAGCTCTGAAAACGAGGCGACCTGGGGCGTATAACCCTAACAAGTTCAAGGGCAGAAAGCCCCGTGTGTACATCTATCAGAACTGTCGTTTCTGTGGGTCAGCAACAAGCATCAGAATCGACATATCCACCGTAGATGAAGCCGAGAACAAGAAAATCGGGAAGACCTCCATCTATATATGCAAGCATTGCCTATTGAAACAGGCAAGCTTCATCAAGTAAATGTAAAAATATGTAAACATTTAAATTTTCTTTCGCTCATGTCTTGACATGGGCGTTTTATTTATGTATATTTAATCATGTAATCAACCCAAGGAGGCCAACATGGCTGAAAAAGAAAACAAAGAGCAGCTTCAATGCCAAGACAACCTCGGTTTCGACCGCAGATTGAGCGGCGAGGCGATGCAGGAAACTATCGTCGCCATGTCCCATCTTGACAACGATTCTAGCTGGAAGGAAAGCTAAGTTATGGACTTTTGCCCCTACTGCCAAAGGTTCCCTGGCGATGACCATCTGAACGATGACCTGTCCAAGGGAACCAAAGACCACATCAACTTCTGTCCGAAATGCGGAAGGCTGATAACAAACAACCCGATTCAACACGGCGACTTTGTTTTGAACCTCTATGACGACCCTCTGCATGACTACCACCGCCAACAGGAACATCATTCCTACGGCCACCACTTTCTCTAAAAAAAGGAATACCTATGAGCACTATCACTCTCCCGATGCAACCCGACCATTACAAGGAAGCCTTGTACGCCATGTTCAAGCAGCACGGCATCAACCCCAATTTGTTCGAAGGCTACCGTGTGGACAGCGGTGCTGACCCGAACGCACCGAAGCCGATTCCTCTTGACAACCTCTCTATGGTTGTTAAGGTCAAGTCCCCGTCCGAAAATATGCCTGTCGAAAAGTTCTCCGACTTTGGTTCCCGCAGGGCTATTGACAGGTCGTTTGTTGATTGGGCCAAGAAACATTATCAATATAAGGAAAAGTAAAATGAAGAAAATCTTTGCAATCATCATGTTGTTCGCACTCTCCTCTTTCGCAGGTGAACTGTGCGTTGTCACATTCAAAATTAAACAGTCCACCTTTACGCTGAGCATCAGCGAGCATTTTAAGAACGAGGCAAACAAGCAGTTCCTCCAAATCCCTGTTGACTGTGCTTTCTACAACACCTTGCGTATCGGGCAGGAACTCCACAGCGAGTTCAAGGTCGGCTCGTTCATTTTCAACGGCGATTTATCCAAGCTCGAAGTCACCGTACACGACAAAAAGAAGGTCAACAAGTAATGGCTGAAGACAAAAAAGAAGTATGGTCCGACTGGATTGAAATCGGGAAGTCTACCCTATATGAATCAATCCCCGAGGACATTCGTGGCGATTGGGAATGGCGAAATGTCGAGTACCGCATGGACACAGGTAAAATACTTGAAGGCCAGTTGTACCCTGACGAAGTTCCGTTCGCCTACACAGACGGCGAGGGAAATGTCGTTGAAGACGCCACCAAGGAATATTTCTTCATCGACGAGAATACCGACCCGATTGCTGCAGATAGAGTTGTCGCATGGCGCTATCAAAAGGAATAAATCATGTTAAAATACACAGACACAGTTAAGGTAGGCGACACCCAGTACACCACCTCGGTTAGGGTAGGTGACACCATCCGCATCCTGTCCTTGCGCCCCGAGGCAGATAGCAAGTACGTTGGCGAGGAAGGTGTCGTAAAGAGCGTTGACGATACTGGAACCATCAAAGGCACATGGGGCGACATCAGCCTCATCTACGGTCTTGATTTCTACGCAATCATCAAGCGGGCCCCGTTGAAGGAAGGCGAGTTTGCCGAACTGGATTACTTCGAGAAGATGGAGTTCGGAATACCCGATGAACTCTTCTACGAGGGAAGGGCAGACCGTTCTGAAAGTCATAACTTCGACGACTTCATTCACAGTCTTCATGGGAGATAACCATGCCTAAACAGATTGGTATTACCGAAACATACGACCCGTGTTTCGTACCCGATTGGGAAACCAAGCTCCTCGATGCCAACATCATCATTACCAAGGAGCTGAACGACGAGATGATTGAAAAGCTCCTCATCGTTCAAAACAGGGTAATCTTGCACCATACCGTCACAGGTCAGGGCGGAACCATTCTCGAACCGAATGTTCCTACTGTGGAACATGAGTTCGAACAGTTCAAGAAGCTCCTTGAACGAGGTTTCCCGTACACCCACTATGTCCTCCGTCTCGACCCCATCATCCTGCTCTCCAAGGAAACTCAGGACAATGTGGTGAAGGTTCTCGACCTGTGGAGTTCCGTGGCAAAGACCTACAATAATTCAATCAGGTGCCGCATATCCGTCGTGGACATGTACCCGCATGTCAAGGAACGACTGGAAAAGGCAGGCGTCAAGGTGTTCTACGATACCTTTACCGCACCCGATGCCGTGTTCCGTCGGATTGAAAAGTTGATTGCCCCGTATGTCAACACCCACGAGAACCCTGGCTTTTTCTTCGAGTCCTGTGCAGAACGCAAGTTAAACTGGTTTATGGTTGAACCTATTGGATGTGCAAGCACCAAAGACCTCGACCTGCTTGGAATAGAAAGCCTTGACCGAGTCGAATACAATTCACCTGCAAAGAAGCAACGCTCCGACTGCCAGTGCCTCGCCAAGAAGCAGATTCTCGGCGTGAAACCAGGCAGATGCCCTCATAATTGCCTCTATTGCTTCTGGAAGGACAGTCAGCAAACAACCCCTGAACCAACCTTAAAGGGGGTAGTTACTGGTGTTTCGTACAACAGTAAAACTGGCGAACGAACAGTGAAAACAATCAGTCCAGAAGAACATGCAGCTAATGAACAGTACCGCAAGGAACATGAATCAGAAAACGTCAATACTGACCCGAAATACCGCAAAGGCGATATGCACGGGAACTGGATGAAAACCGTCTACGGACAGTAAAGGAGATAACTATGCCTAGATATTTCGGTGAACGCCGTGGCGAAATGTATTACCAGCGTGACGGCAAGTGGCATCATTGCAGAGATAACGGACGTTGTTTCGACACTCTGGAAGATGCTCAGCAGGACTTCGATAAGGTATATCCGAAGAACAACATCGCAGAAACCTTATCGGCTGGACTGTTTATCTTCCTGTTAATTATCCTATTTTTGAAATTCGCAGGAGGAATTACATCTAGCATAGGTTAATTCTTTTTGAAAAAAAGTTCAAAACCCGTCTTGACAAGGCGGGTTTAATTATTTATATTTTGGGTATGAAACCGAATGATGAAAAGAAACCGATGGTAATGGAAGTTCTGTCCGACGAGACACGAGCCAAGCTGAAGGCAATCGCCTCCCGCATAGATGAACTTAACGCACAAATCAAGGAACTCCAACAGGAAGCGTACGACCTTGTTCCCAAGCATACATTCGACGAATGTAGGGAAATGAAGTGCATTCACACTTACAGGAACCGTTGGGACTGCCATCGTTCCTGCGTCCGCAGAAAGCACGAAATGGGCAACCTTGAAGATTACTACGAGAAGGAACAGCCCGTGTTCAAACCCAAGGTGGAATACCCAACATTGGGCTGGAAGAAAGTCACCACCCCTGGAATGAAATGGAAAGGCGAATGGCACGGCGATTGGGACGTGGTGAAGGAAACGGAGAAGACACTGGTTCTCAGCGACAAGACTATACTCCTGAAAAGCACAATCCACATGATTGAAGATGTCATCTACATATCTGACCGTAGCGGTTCTACCTACTTCTGTGCAGACGACCCTGCAACTCTTGATATGCAACTGGAGCTTATGCATATCGAGTTCAAGGAACAATGCGAGAGAAATATCCGCATTGTCACTCCTATGATAGATGGCATTCCAATGTAAAAATACATTGGTCCCCCTTGACAAAACACGTTTAACTTTCTATATTCTTTGCTACAATGAAGTACACCTACCTCCAATACGAATTTCGAAACAAGTGGATTCACATCGGCTGGTGCGACAAGTTTTTCGCAGCAGACGAGGAACACTTCGACCGCCTAAGGGATGCAATCTTCGGGTTGAAAGACGGTTCACACGAACTTATTTACCCAGAGGCTGCAGCCCGTATGAAGCAGCGTGAACAGGCGAGGTCGAGACAGATAATCAGTCTTTACGCATCGCTTGGAGCGTTCGACAATTTAATCTAATCAACAATAAAACTCTCAAAGGAGAATAACATGAACAAGAATACCAAAATCATCATCCTCATCGCAGCCATTGCATTGTTCTTATTGGCACTCCTCGGTTCTTTCACGAACGTGGAACCGACCGAAGTCGGTGTCGTCAAGACGGCAGGCTCTATTTCGGGCACGATTCCTCGTGGAAACGGCCTCACCTTCAAGGTCCCGTTCCTTCAGTCAATCACCACAATCCCACTTGACCCGCAAAAGGACGACTTCACCTACGAAGTTGGCGATGACGGTGCTATCACTAAGGACATGCAGACTGTTGGCGTTTCCACATCCATCATCTATGTGTTCAATGAAGATGAAGCAGAAAACTTCGTCCGCAACTATACCAGAAGCTCTCTGGAAAGCTTCTTCAAGTCCAACATGAAGGCTTCATTGAAGGTTGTCATCGGAAAGTATTCCATCTATGACTTGACGAAGGAAACCGACAAAATTGCAGAAGAAGTTAAGAAGTTGATGGAAAAGAAGTGTGCAAAGTTCCCGATTACCATTCAGGATGTCAACATTTCCAACTGGGACTGGACGGGTGACTTTGACAACCAGATTAAGGAAACGATGATTAAGACGCAGAAGGAAAAGACTGCCAAGGCTGACGTGGAAATCGAAAAGGCAAACAACGAAAAGAAGGTTGTCGCCGCCCGTGCCCAGTTGCAGGCTGACTCTGCCACCTACCTCAATGCCCTCAACAAGGCTCAAAACGAACTCGAAATCGCCAAGAAGAAGGCAGAGGCTGTCGTCGTTGCCGCAAAGGCAGAAGCTGAGGCTATGATTGCAAAGAACAAGGCTATTGCAGCCAACTATGCTATTCAGCAGAGCGCATGGCGTCATGAAGAAACTATGGCCCGTCTCGAAAAGTGGAACGGCAAGTTCCCTGGTGCAGAAGCTAACACAATCACCCCGAACTTCTCGGGCATCAACATGAGCAAGGTGGAATAATATGGTTGTGCTGTTCGCTATTTGCCTAGGATTTGCCCTCGGTTGCCTTTTCTGTAAGCTTATTGATGTCATGCGTGAAAACAATAAGTTGAAGAAGGACAACAAGAAGTAATTACCTCCTGTTAGAACGGCCCGTATGGATTTCCATGCGGGCTTTTATTATAAACTCTAGTTGAATTACACTGGTGTTTACTATGTATCGCAAAAAACTGTTCTTGGAAAGCGTTCACAAACTTGGCTTGGGACCAGAGAAGGAAAATGCCGTTATCTCCCTGTTCGAGGCAACGCACGAAGACGACCTCAATATCATAGCCGATGAAAACCCGTCCGATATGCAGGACGCTCTTAGCGGAGAAATTGACGAGAAACCCGAGGGTTCAGCCTTGGAGGAACCGTCTGAGGAAGTTAACGTAAACAAGCAGGAAATCCAACGTATCATCGAAAAGCTGGACAACATGCTTGAACCTTTCCGAATGGCTAATGTGCATCAACACCACCTTCCAAACACCCCGAACGGAACCCGTATGATGGTAGAACTGGAATACAGACTGCACGAATTCAAGTTGGGTGGGGAATACCATGATATGCGTCAGGCGATGCAGATGATGTCATGGGAAGTAATCCAGTTCAACAAGGCGGATGACCCTGCAGAAGCATGGAAACTTCAATTCAACCCTGGCGCCGTCCAAACTAAGAAGTACAATGCCATTACAATGATTCGCCAATACATGCAGCGAATTGACCGCAACCTTGAAGCTATCAAGGAAACTGTCGGAATTATTTAATTAACTATTGACAAGTCGCATTTAAGTTTCTATATTATGTATAGAAACTCAAAAAAGGAATTGTCATGAAAAAAGCAAAACACCAGTTAGACCTTATCGGCAACCCCTATCATGTTGACGTACAGCATAACCTCGTGTTCGATACAGAATACGACTATGCCATCCATCTTGTCAAGAAGATGCTGAACAGCCGTCGCAACTCAAAGACAGACCTTTCCTTCGTGCTTGGTGTACTTGGCCACGGCAAGAACGCCGAACTCCAAATGCGTAAGAACCGTATAGAAAGAAAAGCGCTGCGTGAATACCAGATGCAACGCTTCGGTGTGAAAGAAAACAAGAAAGCCTAGTTATTTGCCTCGGTTTTCTTCAATGTGTTTCTTGACCATGTTCTTATCGTAGTGGTCAGAACCAGTGCAAATTAAATCAAATTTACATCGGCAACAGTAGTGCCAGTCTCCACGATACGGGCAGTTTTGCATTGTCTCGTATTCATCTGCAAGTTTGTGGGGATGGCTATCCCGCTGTTTCTTTTTCTCCAACAGGGATTTCAACTTGGTCTTAACACTCATCCCCGCCCAATTATTCTCGGGCAGGGAGTTTATTATTTCCTGAGCTTCATCTTCTGTCAGTTCTAATTGAATTAGGTCTTGACGACTCTGCATAGGCTATTTTCCACAGAGGTTGAACACGCTGAGGATGAATGCCGCTACCTTCTTCACGTCAGCAGTACGGGCGACTGTGCATCCCTCTCCCTCGGTATGGTTCTGAATCCACACATCGTACATCGGGCCCATATCTGTCTCGATAATGATATCGACATCATCGGTAACGCTCAGATGGAGACGGTTTGAACCAACGCTCATACGGTTTCCATCAGCGTCGATAACTTCCTTGACACTGGTCGCCTGCAATATGGTCTTGACCAAGTCTTCTATCCTTGTGTCCTTCATGTTTACCCCTTGTAAAGCTGGTACTTCTTGCTCAGCTTATGGCTGATTTCGTCAGAAAGCGGTTTGAACCAGATTCCAACACGGCAACGGCCTACACCGTTCTCGTCTGTGAACTCTGGGGTCAAATCGGTCTTGCAAACATCGTCGATATACCCGTAGTCAACGAGTGGGACAAGACCAAGTTCCTTGGCGACCTCTTCCACCTTCATTAGATGGTTAAGGTTCTTTGCCTCACAGATTGTCTTCGTGAAGATATCATTGATGTAGCCATCCCAGATTTCTTTCGGGATTTCAAACGAAATCGTCTTTGTAGGACGTGAGTTTTCCGCCTTGAACTTAAAGGTTTTCTCACCCCGTTCGTGAGCAGCTTTCGCCGCCTCATATACAGCAGGATGACGATAACGCATCCAGTAATCAGGGTCGTTCGGAGTTTCTACTGGCAGTGTATCGTATTCGTTGTCCTCGACTACGCTCAGATACTTAAATACGTTTAGCCAGTACCCTTCGGCACAGTGGGCCACCATTGCAGCCAACTTTCCAGGATGCAGCTGCAAATCCTTTCTGATAATAAACAGTCTTCTCATATTTATTCCTCTTCCCATGCGTTCTTACATTTGGCTACAATACGGTTACGAGCATCACGCACAACCCAGTATTCGCCTTCAAGTCCCCACCCCTTGAAGTTCAAGGCACAGCACATGCCGTCGAGATATCCCTTGTAGTATCGCATCTCTGGGTTGGTTATGTGAACACCGCAGCATCCTCCATCGGCATTCTTTGCGGCATCATTCAGATACTCAGTCACGAACGACTCAAGTCTATCTTGTAGTAGTTCCTTTATTTCGGGTCGCATAACGGCCTCCCACACTTAGGACAGAAACTGATTGGAGAACTTTGGTCTGCATAGCATTCGATACGATATGTACCGTCGCTGTCTTTACGCAGATGAAAACGGTCAGTCCAACTATCGTCATCCATGAAGTCTTCACCGCAGCCAAGTCCATCCAACTGTTCGCAATACTTACACATAGCCTACTCCAAGATTTTTCCAACCCGTATCTTCATGTAGGATTTCTTGTAAACCTCAGGATGCTTCTTACAAAGTTTTGCAACATACTTGTTAGCAGCCTCCCGTGTCTTACAAGTGGCCATATACATGTGGTAGCCCATGCCAGATACTTCGAACACGTTGTAGATTTTCATTTGGTTTCCTTCAAGTCGTTGATAGACGACATGACAGCAGTAGCAAGGTTGATTGCGGGTTTCAAAAGATGATGATTGAACAGAAGGTTCTCGTACTTGTCCATCTGGTAGTTTATGCTATCCAGTACATCCTTCAAGGTTACAGACTCGCCGTACACCCTCATCAGTTCAAGAACCATTCCCTTGTGTTCCCTTGCAGAGCAAAACACTTCAAGGTCATTATGAAATTCATTACGGTCAGCCATATTAGTCCTCAAATATGATTGCTGCACATGGGTTAGTTTCGCCTGGAATCGGGATGTATGACAGTTCCACATCCTTTACACAGGGGTAGATATCATATCCACCACGCTTCTTCTTTCGGGCAACGACCACCCTGTATTTCTTGTCCAATTCCGTATTAGAAATACGTTCACAGAGCTTGGCTTTGAGTTCTTCTACGTTCATATTTAATCCTTTTTATTGACAAGTTCCCTGCGACGGCGTACAATGTACTCGCACACTTCCATTGCCTTTCCTTCGGTCAACATTTTCTCGATTTTTTCACAGAACATGGATGGAATATCCAGAAAATCTTCCATCTGCCCAGCAAAAAAGACTGCGTCTTCTTTATTCATTGGTTGTCTCCTTTTTATTCTTTTTTTCAACAGCCTTGAGTTCCTTCATGATTTGAGGAAAGATGTGGGACGGGGCGAAATCTGTCATAAATCCCTCATCATGGCACAGGTCACGGAGAGCAGCAAATTCCCATTTGAGCCAAGCATCATCCTTGTCCTTGACTTTAATGTTGTGGACTGCGTTCGCAATCATGGATAGCTCAGTGTAATTCAATTGGATTACAATCTTTTGTTCCGAAGCCCGTTCAGATGTAAGGTCGATTTTCTTGATAACCATAGTTACCTCCGTTTAGAATATGCACTGCCTGGAATTATCTTCCAGTTAGGAAATTCGAGGAAAGCCCAGTGACCTGCACAGTTGTAGTTTGACATATACAGGCTCATCATCTTGTCTTCTTTGAGGCGGTACTTGTCAAATATCTCATCGACAACATCGCTCTCAGGCTCGTCATGTTCTTCAAATTTATAGTAATGCCACTTGACCTTAGGATTGGATGTTTCAAGTACCATCCTTTCGCAGAAGTCATCTGAAACGAAATCATCTTCACCAATCTTACGTCCGAACATCATGACATATCCAGACTCGTCCGCATGCTTCATTTCACCGTAGAACATATACGGCAGCTTGTACTCATTAATGACAATCTTGGCGAAATCCTCGTGTTGACCCATTGTCATTACCCGTCTGGAGAAATCTCCATTGGTGGTATAAACAAAAAGCTTTCCCTTGACTGCGGGTACATCGAATACGCTATACACGACATCAAACTTCTTGCACCACGCATCAACCGTAGCACCTTCAAGCATAGCTTTCTGGTCTTCGGCATAAGTACGATTCTCTATCTTGACCTTCTTTTGCTTAGTGACAAGCACATAGTGGTCATCCTCACGGATAAGCTCTATGCTAGAATCGTTGTATAGCGAATCACGATTTTTCATATTCCACCTCAGTCAGATGCCTTGAAGTTGTAAACAGGCTTGATAGTATCTACAACATCGCAGCTATCCTTGATGTTCTCGATGATTTCCTTGGACGGCTTGTATGCCATCGGGGATTCATCCAAAGTAGATTTATTTACACAAGTCGTGTAGATGCCACGCATGGCCTTCTGGTAAGCTTCAAGGGAGATGCTTTCCTTAGCCTTGGAACGGGACATCTTGCGGCCTGCACCGTGAGGAGCAGAGAAGTTCCAGTCAGGGTTACCCTTACCTGTGCAGATAAGAGAACCATCCCTCATGTTCAGCGGCACGATGAGACGCTCACCTTCCTGAGCCGATACAGAACCCTTGCGGAGTATCATGTGCTTCAAGTCGATGTAGTTATGCAAGGTGCAGAACTTGTCCACCACATGCAGACGGAGCGCCCTGACAATCTCTTCAAGCATCGCTTCACGGTTACGGGTTGCAAACTCCTGTGCCAACGCCATGTCATGCAGATATCCGTCGAACGACTTGCCCGTGAGGTAAGACAGTTCCTTCGGTGGAGGGAAATGAGGGATGCTTGCCAACGCTGCGGGAAGCTCGTCTTCACGACCCTCACTCTTGTACTTGGCGATTATGGCCCCACGCTGCTGCGTAAGGTCGTTGCATTCGTCGATTGCAATTCCCTGCCAGTAATCACAGGTTGCCAACCCAAGATGACGGGAACCAGAGTGGATGACAACATACAAATTGCCGTGGGAATCCTTGTCCAATTCAATGAAGTGGTTACCACCGCCGAGTGAACCAATCGACAACAGCTCGGTGTACTCCATCTTCCCTTCCTTGTAGACAATCATATCCTCAATAGGGAAGTCCTTTGCCATCGAATGCTTGCTTTCACGGTGGCACTTACCAGACGGAATCCTTTCACGGATTGCCTTGTCCAACTTGTCAAAATCAACAGAACGGTCTTTCAACTTGGCTACGAGCATGCCGCAGCCAATGTCCACCCCGACCAGGTTAGGAACCACCTTGTCCTTGATGGTCATGGTGGTTCCAACCGTACACCCCTTGCCAGCATGTACGTCGGGCATGATGCGAACCTGCATGTCCTTAGCCCAGCACTGGCACATCATGTTCAATAACTGTGTGTAAGCCTCGGGTTCTATACTGTCGGTGAACACCTTTGCTGTATTAAATTTCCCTTGTATCTCTAACATATTAACACCTTAATTTAATCGGGCAGGTGGGATTCGAACCCACACTGAAGGGGGTTTAAACCCCATTCCTCTACCAGTTGGGTTACTACCCGAACCAATTCAATTTAGTCAGAAAGCAAACACTTGATTTTGTCTCTGGCCCTCATGAAGTTCTCATGATAAGTGCCGTTCAGGTAGACAATATCTTCGGTGCAGTAATGCTGTCCGATAATGCTCATCAATACCTGATACTGCTTCTTACGGTCTTCGAAACTGTTGGTTAGACAATCCCTGCTGCCGTCCTGCACCCAACTGTCCTTCTTCGGGGGAAGAACAAAGATTGCATCGTACTTCAGGAACTTTGCATGCGCTTCTATACGCTTGTAATCTTCTTCGGTGATGGCATACCTGTCATCAGTCGAATAGTATTTGGCGTACATGAGCGTCGTCATTGCGTCACTATCACAGATGTTAACCTTATACAAACTTGACGAGTTGACACGATACTGTTCATCAAGGAACCTGATATAGTCATCGTAGGTCAGCTTGGTATCATCTGGCATCGGTTCCTTACCGTTGGTAGCGGCAAGGTAGACATGTCCATACTCCTCGGTGCAACCCGCATCGAAGTATCGGGCAAGGTCTTTCGTGAGAGTAGACTTTCCTTCAGATGCCGTACCGATAATCAGGACACGCTTGACAAACTGAGCCTTGAACTCACAGCCAATGATTTCATCCCAATACTTCATCGGTTCCTTGCGTATCTTGGTCGCAGAAATCGTATTCAATTCCCTCGGCAACAGATACACATTGGGTCCTTTCGTGAACAGCGACAAGATTGCCTTTCTGTACGACGGTTCGCCAGTAAAGATAGTCGTGCGTTGAAGCAACTTCATGCACTTTCTCTTGCTGACATCCGCATTGCCGTACACGATTTCAGCAAGCTTGTAGCTGAGGGCTTCAATCCATTCACCCCACTTGTCCATGTAACCTGCGATGCCGATATCGTTATCCTTCATCATGACGACGTGAACCAGTGGGTCGCCTTCAAACATCTTCTTGATGATTTCATAGCGGCGTTCAATAGGGAGACCGATTCTCGTGCCACGGTCACCATCAAGACCGCAAACGGCAATGATAGCGCCCTTAGAGCAGAGCTTCTTCGCTGCCATTACGAGGTCAAGATGACCTGTGTGCATCGGGCTGAAAGACCCGAGGACAACCCCGTATTCACGAGGGCCACCGCATAGGTTGTTAATCACGTCGTCAAACATTTAAGCCTCCACGGTGTCCGTTTCGAGTTTCTTCTCGTTATGAGACCATTCAATCCATCCGTAGATGGTGTTGATGAACCAGCAGACATACATGGCAACCATCGCCCATTCGCCAATCAGTGCGAACGTTACGATAGAAATTCCATCAAGCACGAACCAGAAGAACCACTGTTCACGGTAGCAAGTGATAATGAGAATCTGAGCGATAACAGTGAAGCTGATGCTTAACGCATCCATGTACGGAACTGCACCGTCAAGAACAAACTTATCGAACGTACCGAAGCCGACCGTAAGGACGATGGTGGCAATAATGGAAATCACCCATGCCTTAGGCGATAGACGCTTCGGAATGACGTGAGTCTTGTCCTTTTCGAGCTGCTTGCGCCATGCGTAGACACCATAAACCATAGTCACGTTGTAGAAGATGTATTCACCAAATTCAAGCCACAGGCGGCTTTCCCAACAGATGTACATATACATAAAGTTGAAGACGAAACTGGGTACGTAAGCCCAGATGTTCTTCTGTGCGAACATCACGGTGGATATCGTTCCCAGAAGTGCGGTGAACATTGCGAACCACATCGCCGTATGGCCGTCAGGCATCATGATGGTGAAGATGACGGTGAAGATGATGAACGCTGCCATGTACAGCGCACGGAATTTGTTTTTGATAAAAGACATAGGTCCTTCTTTGTTGATTGTTAGTTGTTGTTTGAAATATAGTAAATTTAAAAAGGGTTGGCAAGAGGTTAGCCGCCTGTGGGCCAGTCAACGAAGCACTTACCCTGATTTTTCCTCACATAGGAAATAATCATGCGCTGCATCTGCTTGTACTCCTTGTCACTGCACTCGTCTGTGTTCTGAATAATGACAGCATTCTGGTCAAGGATAAAGGACGCAAGGTCGCAGAAGTCCAAGTAAGAATTGCAACTGTCATCTACGCTCAGAATAGACAAGTCTGCCTTGGGCTCGGTAATCTTGTCAATCGTTCTGAGCATGTAGCTCATAATGATAGACTGGAAGGAGTCATGCCCATAGCATCCGTTCGTAGCCCAATATTTCGGCCCAACGTATGCACCCCATTCCATCGACTTGACCTTAGTATTCTTGATGGTAAGACTGATGTTCCAGTGCTTCTTGAAGCTCTTCTTCATGTACGCAATGAACTTTTTGTATACCGCAATAATCTCGTTATTACGTTTGACATCCTTCTTGCTAATGTTCAGGTAGCCCTTCTTTTTCTCAGACCACTTTCCACAAGTCAACTTGTCGCACCAGTATTTCATGATGATGAGGAAGCAGTAGCTAGCCTTTTCGTCAGGAAGCTTCCTTTCGATAAGCGTTCTCTCGCTAAAATCCATTTCACCGTCCATACAGACCTTGACGGGTTCCTTGTTGAATACGCTACCCCTCGGGATAACGATTGCGTGCATCGAAGACGAATTCGTTTCGAATACAGAGTTTCTGATTGTTTTCATTTGTATCTCCTGTTTTGTTTACATTCTTTCTGGGTTCATCAACAGTATGTTGTGATACGGTAGGGACATGTGTTCCTCTACTAAGTCGTCGATGATAACATAGTCTTCACCCATGTATTTGCTAAGGTCGTTCGTGACAAACTGTTCCGTGACAAGATGAATCTTGCCGAGGCCGTATGCGGCCATCATGCCTGGGTGGAGGACTTCTTCCCTGTCCTCTTGTTTCAACCAGCCACGGTCGATTGCATAGGCGACCGAATCACTCTTCGTGTACACAATGCCACGCTGTTCTTCATCAACTCCCAACCTGTCATAGATACAATCCACAACAGAGTGGAGGATGTCATCAGGTTCCTTCCAACCCCAAGTGAACAGATGCACGAAACGGGGCTTGTTATTCTTGATGAACCTGCTAATCCTGTCGCAGTTGTCCTGCAAGAAGTCGCACGAGTTCAGGTTGTTTATGACTGTGTTTTCAATGTCAAGTACGATTTGCATTGTATTCTCTCACTTTCTTTACAAAGGATGAAATGTCGATTGCATGGGGGCAGCACTTGCCGTCGGTGTATGTGCTGAACAAAAGGTTCTCCACGATTTCCTTGCGTTCATCCTTGACAGCATCATCGTAGTCGTCAAGGCACTCAATATCGGCATGCAAAGCGCAGTCTCGGCAGTACGGGCTAATCCATCCACGGTTCACCATCGGAACATCCAGCTTTCCACATACGATGCAAACATTGCGGGAGATTGCACAGTACGCTTCGAGGATTTTGAACAGATTGTCCGTCATGTGCGAGGTGTACACACGGAGTTCTCCAAACTTTTCCTTGATGTCGGTAAAGAAGAAGTGTTCCTGCTCTTCCTTCGACCAAGTATTCACCTCGTTCTGGATATCCTCGAACATCGGGATTCCGAACGCCTTAGCCCATCCCTGCGGCATTGCATCGAGAAAGGTGTACTCGTCGTTGTTGTCAATAGGCTCACCCGTGTAGACATTCCTCTGGCGAAGTATCGGGTACTTCTCCAGCAGAGCCTTATTTTCTTCTACCGTTCGACTCATTTCTTCCTCTTTACATTAGTGGTTAGACACATACTTACATAGTCAGTGACATTGTGAAGAGTGTATTTCTTACCATTGGCTACAACAAAAGTCGAAGTGCCTTTAGAAATCATTTTCAAAGCCTCATACAGGAACCATTCTGCACCACACTTGGTTTCATTCAGGTTTCGCATAAGCCAACTGATTAGATAATCTTCAAACAACTGTCTAGGTCCGAAATACATCGAACGGGTATCGCCGCCAAGAACACCTTCCATTTTCTTGTTGAACTGTTCCATTTCGGTTTCAACACCCTTACGAAGCTCTATCAGTTTTTCGAGTTCTTCGGTAAGTCTTTTTACTTCTTTTGCCATATAAACCTCTTTTCCAAAATATACATACTTTGTTTTCGATTGTCAAGGGAAATACCTAATTATTTTCAAAAATATCTTGCCAAGATAAACAGAATATACTATATTAAATGTCAGAACCAAGGAATTACACATGGCCAATAAAAAACCTACACAAGAAAATACTCCGTCCTGCAGCTTCTGCGGAAAGCCTCTTACCCCGATGTCGAAAGCAGTAAGCGGGATGTACGCAACGATTTGCGAAGACTGCTTAAAGCTCGCCAATGGCATGATGGGTGCAAAATCCCCCATGCCCAAGGAACCTAAGCCAAAGAAAGCCGCTGCCCTTCCCTCCCCGCACAAGATTAAGGAACACCTCGACCAGTTCGTTATCGGTCAGGACAAGGCAAAGGAAGCCCTTTCCATCGCCGTGTACAACCATTACAAGCGTCTGGAATACAACGCAATCCGTTCCGACGACGATGTTGAAATCGAGAAGTCCAACATCCTCCTCGTGGGCCCGACAGGTTGCGGAAAGACGATGCTTGCAAGGTCTATCGCCAAGATGCTCGACGTGCCGTTCGCAATCGCCGATGCAACCGTCCTTACCGAAGCAGGTTATGTGGGCGAAGATGTGGACAGCATCATCTCCCGTCTCCTCCAAGCCGCAGACATGGATGCGGAAGCCGCTGAACACGGCATCATCTTCCTCGATGAAATCGACAAGATTGCAAGAAAGAGTTCCAACCCGTCCATCACCCGAGATGTTTCTGGCGAAGGCGTTCAGCAGGGCCTGTTGAAGCTCCTTGAAGGAACAGAAGCAAAAATCAATCCGCAGGGCGGACGCAAGCACCCCGAGCAGAAACTTGTTTCAATTGACACGAGGAACATCCTCTTTATCTGCGGTGGAGCTTTCGAGGGTTTGGAAGAAATCATTTCCGACCGTACCGAAACGGGTGGCATGGGCTTCGGCGCTTCCATCCACAAGAAGGAAAAGCTGAGCCTCAGCGAACTCTTCGAGAAGTGCGAACCCGATGACCTCGTGAAGTTCGGCCTCATGCCTGAACTTGTGGGACGACTCCCCGTTACCGTCGCCCTCGATGAACTTGACGAAGAAGCCCTCCGTCGCATCCTGACCGAACCGAAGAATGCCATCATCAAGCAGTACACAAAACTCCTTGAACTCGATGGCATTAAACTCACGTTCGACGAAGAAGCCCTTGGTGAAATCGCAAGGCTTACCATCGACCGTCATACGGGCGCTCGTGGACTCCGTTCAATCGTTGAAGATTTGCTCCATAATGCTATGTTCATGGGACCCGACAGCAAACAGAAGGAAATCCACATCACGCAAGACATGGTGGTGGAGCACTTCAATATCCAAGAGCGGAAAGCGTCCTAAAAATCAAACATACTGAAAAAGCCAGTGATTTCTCACTGGCTTTCTTTTTATCCCTCTCTCTCGCCTTCGGGACTTTCTTCACATGTGACATGTCTAGGTTTGAAAATCAGGTCTGCATGTGCTTTGAGTTCTTTGGTTATCGCAGCAACGATGTTCCAGTCAGGTTCAAGCAGGGATGATTCCAGTTCCTTGAACTTCTGGGAAACCCATATCCTCCAAGAGGCAAGCTTCCCGTACTCATCAAGCATGCTGTCAACCCACTGCTTAATGGAATCGTCACTCCATTCCTTGTAGTCACCAAGCAATGATGTTCCAATCAATCCAACAGCATCCTGAACATGGATGAACTCGTACTTGTCCTTTGGTGGGTACTTCATGGTCACACACGGTGAGTGCTCCTTGTCATTTACAACCGACCTGAACACCACACCAAAATCGTAATGGTCATTCCCGTGATACACGTCCAAAGTTATTTCAGTTTCAGACGCTTTCTTAAAGGCATAGACCATTCCGCCGATTATCCGTTCATGACAAGCTAGGATGGACGGGCAACCTTCACATATGCATTCCCACAATCTGTCGATAAGACTCATAGAAACCTCCATTAACCATCGAACCATACGGCACGGGCTTTAATGAAGGTCTTGTCACCTTCTTTAACTTCACTGACTTCGGACTTTTCCCAATCGTAATCGCCAGTCTGCGTAAAGTCATCAGAGAGGTCCTTCATTTCCTGATAGTTGCTTGCCTTGTGGTCGTACTCTATTTTATCGAGCAACTCACGAATGGGATTGCAACCGTCATTTCCATGATTTACGGTAATCCGTATAAAGGTTTCGATAAACTCCAACGACACCGAGCCAAAGTCATCGGGATAATGCTCACGGAGGTATTTTGCATAGTCCTTCACCTCGACAATGTTATCAGACTTGTCATAAGGAGTATGCTCGTTCATCGGGTTATACCTGAGCCAAATCAGGTTTGGGTCACCCGCAACAAACCTTTCCCATTTATCCTTCGGGGTATATGTAAACACATGCGCCGAAGACGAATTGGTTTCAAAAACGCCTAATCTAATTGTTTTCATGATAGTTTCCCACTTTTGATATTTAATCCATCCAAAGTACCAATAAGATAATACTTCACGCCCAACAAGGTTTCTTCTGGCGACTTGCCTTCCGATGACAACTTGTTAAACTGGTCCATAATAAGAGCCGCATACGACTTTATCGTAACAGTCTGTGTATGGTTCTTGTTAATCTTGACACTTCCATCAATAAGCCCGTTGAAAAAGCCAGTTGCAAACTCGACTATTTCCTGCGGTGACTTACCATACTCGTTCATGTGTTCGTACTTTTCCAGCATATCCTCAGCGAACACTCTGACAGTTTCATTCACTACATGGTTAGTTATATCCATATCAGTCCCTCGTTTTATAAATCAAAATACCGAAGACAGCCAATGGAATACATTCAAGCAGCAATCCTATAACTGCAGGAATTGCAAGAATAAATGATGCCATAACCATCGGTATTTTTTCAAGATGTTTAACAAATTTCATCCAATTACCTCTTACCAAAATATAACAAAAAAACGGATGGCTGTCAACCATCCGCTTCAAAAATATTCTAAATTAAATTAGAACTTTACCGTCGGGGCCACATTAGCACCATCAGCTGCTGCAAACGGGACCTTCGGGGTAACACCTGCGAAACCTGCAACAAGAACACCAGGGAATGTTCTTACCTTGTTGTTCAACTGACCCACAGCAGTATTGAACTGGCGTCTGGATTCAGCAATACGGTTTTCGCATCCTTCAAGCTGTACACGGAGGTCTCGGAAAGCTGCATTTGCCTTCAAGTTCGGATAGTTTTCAGTAACCATCATAAGACGCTGCAAGGCTCCACCGAGGCTATTCTGTGCTTCTTGGAAGCGCTTCATAGCACGTTCGTCGCCAAGCATCTTGTCGTCCATCTTAATCACGCCACCCATCTTGCTGCGGGCTTCGATGACTTCGGTGAGCGTACTCTTTTCGAAGTTGGCTTCGCCCTTCACCGTTTCGACGATGTTCGGGATGAGGTCGTAACGACGCTGATACTGGTTTTCGACGTTTGCCCAGCTCACCTGCACACCGTTTTCAAGGGTGCGGATTTCGTTGAACTGGCCGATGAATGCTCCTCCGCACATGAATGCGAAAAGAACGATAACGATAAGGATGATTTTGCCCGTAGACATTGTTTACCTCTTTTTGTTTAATTGGTTGTTTAAAATATAGTATTTAATTGGAATCCTGTCAAGGCTACCAGCCACCGTGACTTCCGCCACCGCCAAATCCGCCTCCACCGAAGCCACCTCGGCCACCGCTGCTTCCACCGCCCTTTCCACCAAGGCAAGACAGGATTAGAAGCAGGAAGCTCAAACACGGGATGTCGGTAACAGCCTCGATGATACCAAGGATGACCAAGATGACGATTACAGCGACGACAATCAACACCTTCTTATAACCTGGGATATCGTCCGCCTTTTTGACAGGAGCTAGCTGTGCCGTATCGAGAGTTGCAGACAGTGCAATCTTCTTCTCTTCCTGCACCTTCTGTGCAATCATGCTAGCCAACTTGATTGCACCCTTACCACCCTCACCCTGCTGCAATGCGGGGATAAGCGAAGCTTGCTGCAAATGCTCCACAAGGACATCGGGCAGATACCCTTCCGAACCGTAGCCAACCTGTACACCTCGGTAGTGCGGGTCCATCACGACATAGATTAGGACACCCTCGTTGGAATCCTTGCTGCAAATCGCCCACTTCTGGGCAACTTTCAAACTGAATTCAACTGGGTCTTGACCGTCAATCGACTTGAATGTGGCCAAGGCAAGTCCGAAATGAGCGTTCTTGGCAAGGTCAGACGCAATCGCATTGAACTGGTAGACCTGATTTGCCGACATGATTCCTGCCCCGTCGTACACGAAGGTGTTTTGCGGGATGGCAGGTATCTCGATAGCTGATACCATCGAGACCAACAGAGCTAATATGAATATTAGTTTTTTCATTCTCTCCTCTTAGCTGTGCCAGAAGGTTAGGGTTATGTGTCTCCTGAGAAGGTCAAGCGGCATCTCGTACTTCGTATCGTACAAGTCATCTCGCCAGTCCTCAGGCCCGAAATACTGCATAGCTTCCATGAAGGAATCTCCAGTAAGGCAATTACCAGAGATGCCAATGTAATGGGCAAGCTTAGGGCAGTCAGGATAGTCGCTATTCTCATGGAACCTAGCGACCATTGCATCGTATTCGTCACGGTCCATATCGTCAGGGTCGAACTCACAGTTCCTGTAATCCTGCGGTTCATCCCCATCGATGACCACCTTGTCGCCATCCACTGTCAATGTATAGCAACGGTAGTCCTTTATCTCGGGAAGACCGAACTCCCGATACACTTCATTGAGCAGGTCAAGGAAATCCTTACGGTTCTTTTCCCTGATATCCTTCCGCACCTTGTAGACAACTCCCTTGTCTCCGTCAATTCTCCATTCGGTAAGAACGGAACATACAGACTGTGCTGCAAGATACTGGATAATCCGCTTGACATCGTTCGTGCAGCACTTCGGGTTGCCCGACTGCCAGAACGTATCCAGCTCGATTTCGAGCAGTCCGTTTTCGTCAGGAAGCGGAAACTCCGACTTGTCACGCATTGTCGGTTCCGTTCCCTTCGGATAACTGAAAGCATGCTCGGACGACGAGTTGGTTTCAAACACGTTCATTCTGATGGTTCTCATAGAGTTACCCTAGTCGTTGTCGTTTCCCATGGTGATGACGGAAGCGCTGAACACGAAGTCGAACAGTTCAGCAGGGTCGTCAAGCATGTTGCCAATACGCTTGCTGTCTTCGTCTTGGCCAGGTGCGCTCTGGTGGTCGATGTAGCCAGACGGTTCACCTTCAAAGTCGAAATCAAGAATGACACCCTGACTTTCGAAGTAGTCCTTGATTGCGGGAAGGCGTTCCTGCACACCGCCGTCGGGGAAGCAATACTTGCCTGCAACAAGGGCGTAGTCAAGAAGGTCGTCAGGATTGTCAACATCTGGGCCATACCAACCGTATTCACCGCTTCCGAATACACGGATGCGAGGATAATCCTTCGGGTCAAACTTACGTTCATTCGTGATGCTGAACGAATGACAGCTAGAGCTGTTGGTTTCAAAAACGGATTGTCTTATCGTTTTCATCTTGGTCTCCTTACGAGTCTGAATCACAGTGAATAATTGATTCAGGGTTGAAAATAAAGTTGAACAGGCGTTCGGGTTCGTCCTCATTAAGCATGTCAAAAATCGCCTTTGTTGGTTGATAGCAATTTCTTGGAGAGGAACGGTCGTCGATACTTCCTTGGACAATTACGCTGTCAAAAGTAATACCAATTCCACGATTATCCTTGTCAAACCATTTCACTTGAACACCGTGCTTGGCAAACGTGGTTTCGATATTCTTCTTGATGGTTTCAAAATGCTCGGTTACGGTGTCAACAATCTTCCTTGGTGGGTGCAACGAATCGGTCGCCCTATACATTAAAGGGACATCCACACCGTCAACCTTGCATGTCGCACAAGAGAATCCGTCTACCGCACGTTCAAACTCTTCCCATTTCTCGGCAGGAACAAACTCACGATAGAGCTTCACCGTACGGATATCGAGTTCCCATTCAAGGTACTCGGCAAGACATACCGCCACGTAGTCAGCCTTTTCCTCTGGACTAACCAAATCAGGATTGGCATCGTACCACTTAGTTCCTGCCATCAGAAGTGTCTTCGGAAGTTTCAAATCTGACGGCAACGGCTTGTCGGAAACCGTAAGGCTATGGCACGAACTGGAATTCGTTTCAAACACCTGTTCTCGAATCGTTCTCATACTTACCATCCTTGTGTAGTAATCTGAAGAAGGTCGTGAATGTTTTCCTTACCAGTGAACGGATAACGCTTGTCCAAAGCAGCAGTGCTCATACGGGCCACCTGCATGTTTGGAACGTCTATGTACATCGTGGCACAGGAAATGTTTCCGTCAGCGTCCTTAACATCCGTGTCCGAACCTTGGAAAAGGGTTTCATAACGGGCGTCGGAAATGTCGAGCATCTCCTTCGGGTTAAGCTGTTCAATGCCGAGGCAGTCAAACGAGATTACTTTGAACGGATTGATATTGGTTGAACCAATCCGAACCAACAGGCTCTGCAACCACTTGATGTTCGCCTTGATTTCGTCAGACTTCTTTTCAAGCAGGGCGTGTCCACGGCGCAAGTCCTTGTAGCCAAGGATAAGAATCTTGCGGCCCATCAACGGGGAAACATCCTTTTCGGAAAGGATGCCCGCAATGGTATGGATAACGACATTGTTACCGAGCGTGTCGATGAAAGCAAAGTCTTCCTTGTTGCTTGCATCGGTAAGGGAAATGCCAATTCCGTGAACAAGACCTTCGCCTACAATCTTGCAGATGAGGTCCTTGTACGGTCTAAGGTGACGCTGGTTGATAGTGATGTTCGCAATGACACCCTGTTCCTTCAAGCGTTCGAGGAACCATACGAGGTCAGGGTGAGCCAATGCGTTGCCACCACCGACAGCGCATTCCGTACCAGCATGCAGGGTTGCAATCATCGGTTCCAAAGCCTTGAGGTCGCCATGCTTTCCGTTCACAGTGGAGTTTTCATGGCAATAGACACAGCCACCGTCGCACTGGTCGGTAATCTTGATGTCGAAGTTCTCAGGAAAATCATAAGTGAAATGGTCGGCCTTGGGGTCGATAGTTTCTTTGATTTTGGTGCCATCAGAGTAGATGGTTACCTTGTGGTTTCCGTTTGTATATGTGTTAAGTTTCTTTTCCATTTCAATACCTATTTTTATTAGTCATCCCAAGACGAGGACTTCTTCGGCACAGAGTCGATAAATCCTTCTGGGTAATACAGGTCCGCACCCATTTTTTTATACGCACCCGATGTACGGGTAATTTCATCAATCGCCTTGTCGTAAGTCTGGCAAGCCACGCAATGCCCACAGCGACCCTTGTAGGTCGGGGAATAGCAGAATGTGCAAAGGTCTGTCGGGAAATGATAGTAGTTCAGCATGCGGATGATGTCAGCCTTTGTAAAATACTGCAACGGGAAGCTGAACATGATGTTCTTCTGCCCTGCAACCGCCAACAGATGTTCCTGTGCAGCAAGGATGTTGTGGGAGCTGTGCCAGAAATCGTCGCCACGATGATACCCGAAGTGGTAGCAAGAGTTGTTTCGACCGCCGATAGACACCATAGATGTCATAAACGGCTGTTGGAACAAGGCGGGTTCAGAACCTGTCCATCCAATCAGGTCGCCTTCGAGCCTGATGTAATCACGGCTCGGGGTATAATCGTACTTCTTTGCCAAGTATTCGAGAATCTTCTGCTGTGCAGCCATTTCAGACACATAATGAAGATTTTCACCAAACTGTTTGCACTGGAACGTAAGCAGTCTGGGCTTGAAACCCTTTTCGAGCAAGTCAACAAGAATCAGGGTGCTGTCAAAGCCACCGCTGAACACAACGACATTCTGCTTAATCCCGTCGTATCGCTTGGTAATCGGCCTTACGTCAAGCATCCTAGGGGTAACTTCAGGTGCGGGTTCAAGGTCAACTTCCTTTTCACTCGGGAGGTCGTCCATCGGAGACTCACCTTCATCCAGCATTTCCACAGGGTCTTTCGCAAGTTCTTCCGCCGACTTGTCAAAAATCTTGTCAAGAAAGCGTTCCTTCTTTTTAGGCTTGCTCTTATCCTTACCGAAATTGTCAGCAATATGTTTAAGCGTTTTAAGACTTCTTACGTTGTTAGATTTTGTCATATGAACCCTTTGTTGATGTTGTTTTTCAACAATATAGCATATTAAATCATTTCTGTCAAGTGAATACTTGACATTTTCGTAAAATTAACTATATTATTACAGTAAATCAAACACAAAAGGAAATACAATGGACGCTATTTACATGTACATGTACGAACTCTTAATCTATTCGGCAATAATCACCTCGATTTCTTTGCTATTGATGGTGGTAGTCGTGATACTCATGTTCAAAAATTCGAAGAAGGTGAAGTCTCTCGAATCATCTTGGCATTCATTCCTTCTCGGGTCGCACAGGCATAAAGAAAAATATCCCGTTCACCATCATCACCATTAAAAAAGGCCGCCGATTAAGGCGGTCTTTTCCTTTAATTAGATTTTTCTTCTTCGCTCTGCTCAAACAAATAATCAGGATAACCTTCTCTGTATGAATCAAAGATTGCAGAATCTGGACGGTCAACATCCCATCGGAGACTAGAAACATGTAACCAATCTAATTCAGCTTCGCTCAGCTCGTCTTTTTCCGTAGCGATTACACGTCGGATGTTTTTGTCGCCAGGATATTCTGCAGATTTAAGTAATGTTTCCCTATTATGTTTAAACAATTCTTTTAAAGCATCATCTTTATTTGTAGCTTTCGGTGTAAATTTGAATACATGAATAAAAGCAACATTAGTTATACTAAAAAATATATTCATTTTATTGCCCTCTATTGAGTGTAATTAAACTGATGAAGACGAGAAGATGCAACCAGGCTCAACCACAGGTTCAGCCAGAATTCTAGTATCTGCCAGCGCAGCGCCAATAACGTCGTCCATGTCCATGTACTTATACAGTCCAAGACGGCCCGTCGGAACAAACTTTTGCGGCAAGTAACCAAGTATCTTCTGGTACTTTTCATTCTCGCTTGCAAGAGGATAGTATTGTTCACACTTGCCACGCTCGTACTCCACAGGGTACTCATAAGTAACAAGTGTCTTTTGTACATCAAGCTGTTCATTGTTGAAGAACTTGTGCTCAATGCTCCTCGTGCAATCTACATCTGGCGAAGTGTAGTTCACGACAGCATTTCCCTGCCAGTTGTCCGTAGGAAACAGCTTCTCTTCAAACTTCAATGAACGCCAGTCAAGCCAGTAATCATCAAACCCGTCCTCGTGAACAAGTCCAGCAAACAGTTTGCTGTAGTTCATCAAAGAGTTCAACAGGTCCGATACATCACCAGAATAGAACACCTGTGTAAACTTGTTCGTGCTCATTCCATGTACACTGTGGTTGAATATATCTTCGCAGAAATCTTCACCATAGTGAATAGGATGCCCTTCGAACATGTTCTCAATCCACTTGGTATATCCTTCTTCGGGAATACCCTGATAGATGTCATTGAAGTAGTTGTTGTCGTAGGTGAACCTAAGCGGCAAACGCTTGATTATCCACGGTTCCAACTCTGTACACGGTTTCCCCCACTGCTTTTCAGTGTAGTGCTTAATCAGCTTTTCATACACGGTAGTTCCAACAAGGGAGATTGCCTGTTCTTCAAGATTTCTAGGAGTATCAAAAGGATGTGAACGCTTGTATGCCACGATTTCACATCGGATAGCCTCCTTGACAATGTTCGGGGTAACCCTCTTTACCGCCAGTTTACCTTCAAACAAGCGAACAAATGTGTTCATGTTGAACGGAAGATTGTAGGTCTCCGATTTCTTACTATCCTGATTGTAATACACTGCAATCGGACTGTTCACAAAGTTGTTGAACGTAGCGAACTTGTTCGCAAACTTCCATACAGCAGGGTCAGACGTATGGAAGATATGTGCGCCATACTTGTGAACTGTGATGCCCTCAATCTTTTCCGTATAGCAGTTTCCACCGAGGTGCGGACGCTTCTCGATGATGGTAATGTCTAGTGGATTAACACCGAACTCGTGAATCAAACGCTGATAGATTACAGCGTTGTAGAGGCCAGCACCAACTAACAAATACTTCATTCGTCAGCCTCCGCATAAAGGATGGTCGGATTGTCCTTGTGGACACCAGCAGTGAACTCGCCAACCGTCATGTTGAAACCAGCGATGTCAATCTTGTCATTAACCTTGCGGTAATTCCTTTCCATGACATACACATCCTCGTCGGTCAAGTACGGATGGTCGTCAGATTCTTCAATCTGTTCCTCTCCACGAAGGAAAGTGTTCAGCGTGGCGATGGGCAGCTTGTTCTCGACAGCCCACATCAAGACGGCATGCATCATACGGAACTCTTCTGTCGGGCAAGCAACCACACCTTCCTCGATGTAGTTAGCCGCATTGAACGGATGGACAATCATGTGGATGCCTGTCCTTGACGGAATCTTGGCAACAATCATGTCCTCGGGGGCAATCTTCATGTTCATTCCAGGCTTCTTCAGCTCGGCTTCAAATGCCTTTACAATAGGGCTATCCATCGTGCAGTCATCCAAGTCGATAAGCCATGTGGTAGTGGCTCTCGGTTCTGAATTGACCTTTCCACAGGCCGTACTCATGGCACGGAACGGGTTACGCTGTGGGTCCTGCTGATGATGCTCGAACTGCTTTGTATCGTTCTCCTTGGCACGGTAAATGAATTCCCTTACATAGTGCCAACCGATTGCAGCATAGTTCCTGCGGTTGAGACGGATGTATGCACGGGCGTTGAACTCGTGGCACATCTTGATGATTTCATCACGGAGTTCTTCCAGATGGCCTTCGTGGTTCAGGAGGATTTCACGGATGGTTCTATCACCGTTGTTATGCTTCTTGCGAACGTCATTGCCGTCCTTTGCCCGAAGCAGGATTTCGAGGTAGTAGCAGTCACCTGTACGTTCGAAACGCAGGAGCTTGCTGATTTGTTCAAAGTTGTCTATGATTTTCATGATTGTCTTCTCACGTATTCGGTTGAAAGGTCTAAGCAATGGTCTGTTATATTGTACCCTACAATAGGAAGAACGTCGCAAATCCTAACCTCGTCAGTGTCCCTTCTGATGTAAATGAATTTCTTTTCACTCAGGGGAATATCGGACGGTTTCATGTAAGGACGGGGAGGAAGTATCAGGCGGAACCCCATCGGTGGAGTGCCGTCATGAACTATCTCCCTAACCCTGCTCGGGTCGTAGTTTACGTCAGGAAGAGTGATGAACTCAGGTTCAACATACTCTTCCTCGCCGTAATCGTAGTCCTCGGCAAGGTCTGTACAGTCTTCCTCGAATACAATTAAGGATTCCATTGGCGGATTTCCTGCATTTTCGGTTCATTAGGAGGCGGTGGAACAACGGTTCCGTCCTTTGCTGCGTCATTGCTATTCGTGTACAGCTTGTGGGTTGCAAAGTCATACCGAACATGGCTGACAGCATGCTTTGCAAAGCGGATTGTAAGCGTGGTGTCGGGGAACTGGTATGTACCGATGTAACCGTTTTCAGTCTTTACGCTACCAGTACGAACACCGTACTTGATATCCCCTTCACTGGCAAAGGCGAGAATTGCAGCAAAAATGATTGCGAGAACCGTTTTCATTATGCCCCCTTCTTGGCACGGGCATCGTGCCTTTCCTTAGCCATCTTTGCCAAACCCTTGTTCAGCTTCTTCATGGAGCTTTCCATGCGACCAATGTTTACACCAGCCTTCTTTTCACGGAAGGTCTGAGTCGGGGTGAACTTGCCTGTGGTCTTGATATCGTAAATGCTTTTCATAATATCCTCTATTTGATAAATAATTCATCGTGCAATATAGTATATTTTTTTGAATCTTGCAAGATGAATAATCAGTCACCACACTGCGAATCCTGTTCGTGCAATAACCTAATCTCCTCCTCTGGTGACATCGTTCGGAGGCGTGGACCTTCCATCTTCCGCATGCGTCCAAACACATTGGCGATGCTGGAATACTCATACCGTTGCAGTGTCCATGGGTTGTAGCCTGTCCTGTCGAACCCTTTTACTATCCCAAGAAATACTTCCCACCTAAAAGGATAGGAGGTACGGTATCTTATTACCCCGTCGGTAGCCACCGTGTAGTGAACCACCATCCTATCCATCATCGGTTCCAGTCGTACATCAATGATATCTAGTTTGTGGCCACTTCTTACCATGTCTTCAGAACATTCCTGGTGGAGTCCTATATATTTAGCAACGGCATCGACATTGTTGTACTGTTCGAACAGCCTGTTGAACAGTTCCCGCACAAATGATTCGTCCACAGTTACCTCCGAAGAAGGGTAGAAACAGAAAGAGTGTCGGCAGGCTTGAGGCTGTTGTTGTCATTCGCAGCAGCGGCTTGCTTCTTCTTTTCACGCTCAGCCCTGTCCAGTCTATCACGAGTGTCCCTGTAACGATAGAACGAGCGCATAAACTCGGCCCCTTCGAGGAACCCCTTCATGTACCCAGTCTGGAAACCAGACATCTCGTTGGTATCACGGAACGGCTTGTTATCCATTTCTTTGAGCGCCATTCGTTCGGCTGCAGCTTGGATTACGGGGGTATCGGGTGAACAATCAACTTGGTTCAACATATCAATCTCCTTGAATTTCACATTCATCAAGCTTCTTGTCAAGCTTAATCTTTTGTTTTTCCTTGAACGTCCTAACGCTTTCGTCGCATCGGACCTTAGTGTTGGATTCAGTCAGGCTGCACATCCTGTAATAATCGTCCATCGTAAATCCATACTCTTTCAAGACTTTATCACGATGGGCAACCCATTCCATATATCTCATCGGAGTGAATTTATCGATTTCCTTCAGACATTTTTGCAGCCTGTTGTAGTATCTATCCTTTTGCGAATTTTTCATTAAGAAACCTTCCGTGCTATTTTATTTTGAATCCCTTTGGCTCAAACTTGTAGCCGAACGCCTTGCCATCATTGGCGCAACCACATTCACCGCCCATGTAATCTAGGCGTTCCTGTATCGTGAATACAAGGTCTTTCGCAACAACGTCGGCAATTTCCTTTTCGGAAAGGCCGAAGCTGCTGAACGCATGGATGTCCAAATCAATGACAAGCTTCTTCTTAATGTCAATCTCAACTTTCGACATGATGTTTTCCTTATGCAAGCAGAACAAGTTCCGCCATTTCCTTACACTTGTCATTAAGCTTGCGCTTCAACAGGAGTTTGCACACATTGCGGTACATCCTGTTCAAAGCCTTTTCAGCAGGTTGGTCATACGAGTTGTAGACCATATCGGCGAGCTTGATGAGCAGAGCTTCTTCGCTCATTGTGAGCAGCTTTTCCGTGATGTAGGCTTCCTTGCCCATTTCTTCCTTACGGATTTCATTGTTCCTGAGTTCCGTACAGAGGTCGGCACACTTTTCGGAATGAGCTACTTTCATGATTTCAAGATAGGATGTTTCCGTATCTTCGAGCAAGTCGTGTGCAAAGGCAGCATTAATCTGGTCGATAGAGCCACCGTGTTCCATGACGATATACGCTACGCCACGGGGATGAACAAAGTAAGGAAAGCCCGACCCCTTGCGTTCCTGATGGGCATGGCGTCCCTTGCTGAAATAGTACATCCCTCTGCACTCCAGCGGAAAATCCTGCGACTTGATTTTTTTGAACATCGCCTCGTACATAGGCTACTCCTTTTTCTCTTTTTGTTTGTCAGCCAGAACAGCCAACTCGCTCATGATGGAGCTAGTTGTATTCCATTCCGTTCCGTTGTAAATATCGCACACAAACCCCGCCTGACTAGATGTCCAATACTTATTGTAGACAGTATGCCAGAATTTTTCACGCTGTTCCCAATCGGGCAAATCAAATCCGTCATCAGTCTGGTTTTCATACCAGAACTCCCTCAACTTCACGTTCTCTTTCAAGAACTTTACGACAGGTCTGCTCGGGAAGAACTGCAATGCGATGTAATTGACACCATCAACTTCTCGGGCAAACATCACGCTCTGAAGCTGATAATCCCAAACGCCACCAATTTCTGGGTCCTGCGTATCCTTTTCAAGCTTCTGCATCTGTTCGGCACGGCTAAGCTTCATGATGGTAGTCCACTTTATCATATCGGTCGGAACCCACTTGATGAACTTCTCTCGCAAGTCGTTGATGTACTGCCTTGCTTCTTGGATGTCTTTGAACTCTGCGTTCTCCTTGAACAGATACGCATGGAACACTTTCATACTCATACTTTTTCCTCTTTTTTAAATAAGTTTGCAATCTCAGGGAAGTCATCCAGCTTGACCACCCGTTTCGGGAACATGTAGTCAAGCAATGCTTCCGCACATTCTCGCTTGTCAGACGGTAACGAGTTTGTCACGATATCGTATGTTGGGGCATTCTTGCCGTAGAAATGCAACGCTGTCCAATCCGCATATTCTTCGGCAGAAATCTCCATCTGGTTCTGATTCGCAACAGCAATAAACGCACCCGCAACCTGATGGCCAAGAAGACCTTCCAATACTTCAAGGGCAGTCATTGCTGTTAAATCTCCACGGTAAAATCGTCTGCGGACAGGTTGTGCAATGCATACGGATTTTCTTCATGGCTTCCATATCCAAGCGGGTTCAACATGACCTGCATATTGCCAATCATCAGCTTGTGTGCATCGTGAGTATGACCGCATCCCCAGTATTTGATACCAGAGTAGTCATAATGGTCAATGTTGAAATAGAAATACTTGTTTTTCTGAGAACCATGATATTTAGGGTTCGTACTGCACTGCCACGGCGCAAAATGAGTCAATACAATATGGGGCTTGGCCGAGGTAACTATTTCAAGACGATTCATTTCGTCACTTTTTATCTTCAGGAGGTCAACATCCTTTCCCCAATATTTACCGTCAAACCAATTCATCCGCCATTCATACTGGGTGAACGTGTCCTCTACATGGAAATCCCATATACCCATCGTTCCGCCAATAAGAATATTGTCAACCATCGTTAGATTCTTGTCATAACCCAAAAGGGTAGCATTGTCCAACGTACTTGCAAAGTCAGCTATACGCTTTATCTTCTCAGCAGTGCTGTCGATATCCTTATCCCATTCCACGGTCAAGTCGTGGTTTCCGAGAACGAATACAAAACGCTTGCACGATTTGGAGATAACATTCAGGCACTCCTTGATTGTATCGAGAGAATTTCCGAAGTCACCAGCAATCAACAGCAAGTCAGCATCCTTGCCGTACGCTTCTATTTGCTTTTGTTTTTCCATACGAGCTGAGTCGTAATGAGATCGAGATCGGAAGAGCGGTTCAGCAGGAATGCCGAGACCGATAT